>Ga0100400_1000451_pt1 | contig 28251 bp, 26 predicted proteins | sample CryGeymeta201524_FD_80420 | JGI IMG/M metagenome (GOLD analysis project Ga0100400, IMG submission 80420) | Groundwater microbial communities from Crystal Geyser aquifers in Utah, USA - Crystal Geyser metaG 2015-24 | ecosystem: Environmental > Aquatic > Deep subsurface > Groundwater | place: USA... | reverse complement strand
TTTATTAAAATAAAGATATGATTCGTACTCGAGCGGCAATTTCACCAACAGGCTATCCTCATATTGGCACTATCTATCAGGTGCTTTTTGATTATGCTTTCGCCAAAAAAAATAAAGGCCAGTTTATTGTCCGCATTGAAGATACTGATAAAGAAAGAACAGTGACTGATGCGGAAAAAAAAGTTTTTGAAGCATTAGATTGGTTTAGAGTTAAAGAAGATGAAAGTGTTCGGGTTGGCGGTCCTTATGTTCCCTATCGTCAGTCAGAGCGGCTGGAAATTTATAAAAAATATGCAGAAGAATTAGTTGATAAAGGGTATGCTTATTACTGTACTTGTTCAAAAGAGAGATTAGAAAATATAAGACAAGAGATGCAAAAACAAGAAAAAGTACCAATGTATGATAAGCACTGCCGAAATCTCAAATCTCATCCCGCCAACGGCGGGACAAATCTCAAATTTGGAGAATATGTGATTAGACTTAAAATACCGGAAAATAGAAAAATTATCATTAAAGATGAAATCCGAGGAGAGATTGAGTTTAATTCTAATGATGTTGATGACCAGGTGCTTCTTAAATCTGACGGTTTTCCCACTTACTTTTTGGCGGTTGTCGTTGATGATCATCTAATGAAAGTCACTCATATGGTGAGAGGTGAAGAATGGTTAACTTCTTCTCCTAAAATCATTCTTCTTTATGATTACTTTGGCTGGGAGAAGCCGGTTTTTGTCCACACGCCAATTATTAGAAATCCAGACCGGTCTAAATTTTCCAAAAGGCAAGGACATACGAATATTTCTTGGTACCAAGAACAAGGTTATTTACCAGAAGCGATTCTTAATTATTTAGCCTTGATGGGCTGGAGCCATCCGCAAGGAAAAGAGATTTTTTCATTGAAAGAGTTTATTGAAACATTTGATTTCAAAGATATCAAACCAATTGGCCCGATATTTGATCCGATAAAATTAGAGTGGATGAACGGTATTTACATAAGGCAAAAATCAATCCGCCAGCTGGCGGATCAAATCCTTGAATTTTATAAAAATAAAAACGTTAAATTAGATGAAGTTATTGTTGGAAAGACAATTCCATTAATTCAGGAAAGAATAAAAAAACTTTCCGATTATTTGCCTTTATGTGAATTTTTCTTTCAGCCTCCACTCACCTCGGAGGTGGAGAGGCTATGGGATAATAAAGATTTATTTAAAAAAATATCAGAAAAACTTTTTTTAATCACTGATTGGAAAGCGAGTATTATTGGAGAAAAAATGATGGAATTAGTTAAAGAAGAGAAGATGAAAACAGGAGAGTTTTTTATGATTTTGCGTGTGGCAATGACCGGCAAAAAAATCTCTCCTCCGTTAAATGAGTCGATGGAAATTTTGGGAAAGGAAGAATGTCTAAGAAGATTGACATTAATCTAATTTTATAGTATTTTAAAGTTATGAAAACAAAGCCAATATTATTTTTAATAATTTTCTTAAGTTTCTTTATTTTTTGTCCTTCCTTAATAACTACTCAATCAGAATCAGCGGCGACAAAAAACAAACAACCGGAAATAACAAACAAAATACAGGAAAACATTCAGAATAAAATGAAGATTCAAAACAATCTTAAAGAAAAAGTTCAAGACACAAAACAAAACATTCAAGAAAAAATTTTAGAACAAAAAGAAAAAATACAAACTTTTAAAGAAACACTTCAAAAAGCAAAAGAAGAGAGAAAAGCAAAAAAAGAAGAGATGAAAAATAGTTTTAAGGAAAAAAGAGATGCCTTTAAAGAAAAGCTTGAAACTATTAAAGATGAGAGAAAAAAGCAATTAACAGAAAAAATTGATAATCGGATGTCGACTGTCAATAAAAATCAAACAGACAGAATGATAAAGGCTTTGGAAAAACTAACAGAACACATTAATAAACTTCAAGAAAAAATTACTCAGGCAAAAGAAAATGGTGTCGATGTATCGTCAGCGGAATCGGCGATTTCTTCAGCGCAGACTGCTGTTGATTTGGCTTTCAGCACGGTAGAACTACAGTCAGCAAAAGACTATGTATTTTTGATAACTGATGAAGTAAATCTTGGCCAGGCAGTAAAAACTTCATACAATACCCTTAGTCAGGATTTAAAAAGTGCTCAACAAACTTTGGTTACAACAAAAGAAGCAGTTGTTAATGCTTATAAAGCAGTACAAACATTAAAAAAAATTACACCAACTGTTCCTGAAACAGTTACACAATAATATGGATTCAACTCAACCAACCCAAACAAGTAGTCAACCAAATATAACACCTAATCCAACACCAATCCAAACGAGTAACCAACCAAACATAACTCCCGCTCCCGTTATCCCCCCACAACCCCAGAAATCATCATTAAATATAATATTATTAATCCTAACAATTATTTTAACAATCATTACTGTCGTAGTCGGCGGCTACATTTTATTTCCTGTGAATAAAAAGACGACATTACCAAAAATTACACCTCAAATCTTACCCTCAGAAGGTGTAAAGGCAACTGCAACAATAATACCAACACCAACGATAATTATTACTGATGATCCGAACGATATTGATGTGGGAAGCATTGAAGCAGACTTAAAAGATATTGGAACTGACGTAATAAACCTGCAATAAAAAATAAAGCTTTTTAATTTAACAAAAAAAGTTTATCTAAGGTTGAGAGTTTCGGCTTTAAAAGTAATTTTTTTTGGTTCAATAATAACTTGTCTTTCGCCTTTTTCGACATATCCGGCATCAAGACTTGAAAATCCATTTTTAGCAATTATTTTTTGAGCATCTTTTACATCTTTTTCAGGAATAAATAAGGCATAGTCCATTCCCATATTATATGTTCCATACATTTCTTCGTCAGAAAGGCGAGCCTGTTTTTGAATAAAAAGAAAGACTTCTTGAGGATTAATAATCTTTTCAATGATATAAGTAAAATTTTCTTTGGCTCTCATAATTTTTCTTAATCCATGGCCGGTGATATTGGAAATATAATGAATATTTATCTTTGCCTCCAATAGTTCTTGAATTAATTTTGCATAGATATTGGTTTTTGTTAAAAGAGCTTCTCCATACATCGTTCCATTAGATAGTTTTGTGGTATAACCTTTTGGAAACTTTACAGAAACGGCCCGTGCCAATGACAATCCATTAACATTTATTCCATTACTTTTTAATAATAGAATTCTATCTCCTGTTTTTAATCCTTTATCGGTGATTAGTGATTTTTTATTTTTAATAATTCCGACCGCAGAACCTCCTAAATCAATCGTTTTAGGATCAATAATTCCCTTATAGGTTGGTGTTTCTCCTCCTCCCCAGGAAACTCCTGATAAATCACAACCAGACTTCCAACCGTCAATTAGATCTTTTATTCTTTGGGAATCTTTCAAAAATTCACTATTGCCAACTGCCCAATAAGCATGAATTACCAATGGAGATGCTCCGACCGTAATAAGATCGTTGACAATTGAGGCAACCGTATCATGACCAATTACATCATAATATGTTTTTCCGGTAAATTTCTTCATCTCATCGGCGACTAAGTTCTTTGTCCCTAATCCTTCAATAACTGAAGCCATATAGACATTTCCTTGTTTCCAGACATAGGCTGATTCTCCTCGGGAGTCGGAAACTTCTGAAAATCCGTGAAATAAAAGATTTTTGGCAGTAAGACGTCCAGCCTCTTGTGCCATTTTTTTTACCGGATCCATGTTTTTGTAGTTTACTCCAGATTGAGAGTAGGTGATTTTTTTATTTTTCATATTTTTTTAAATTTTTTTTGATTCTTTCTTCAATTGGATAATCAAAGGCTTTGAATTTGGTGCCGGTGAGTTTTTCGTAAACTCTAATGTATCTTTGGGCAACAGCGACGATCAATTCTTTCGCCATCGGAGGAGGCGGGCCATCGCCGCGGTAACCCCGTTTAACATACCAAAGTCTTAAAAATTCTTTATCAAAGTTTTCCGGTTCCAGTCCTTTTTTAAATCTTTCTTGATAAGTTTTGGCAATCCAAAAACGAGAGGAGTCTTGAGTGTGAATTTCGTCAATTAAGGTCAGTTTTCCTTTATACAAACCAAACTCATATTTAGTGTCAACCAAAATCAGCCCCTTTTTCTTACACCAGCGACTGCCAAAGTCAAACAGTTTTAAAGCCGTTTTTTTCATCTCTAAATATAATTTACGGCTAACAATCTTTTTATCAAGAATCTGTTTTTCCGTTAGTCTTTCATCATGAATAGTGGAGCCGGCTAAAGGATGGGTGGTCGGAGTTAAGATTGGCTGAGGAAGACGTTGATTTTTTCTTAAACTATCAGGAAAGTTGATTCCGTAAATGGTTCTTTCACCTCTTTCATACGAATACCAAATAGAAGTTTTAGTCACTCCAGATATATAGCCGCGGACAATCATCTCCACCGGAATCGGCTGGCAGTTTTTAACAATAATTACGTTAGGGTCAAGCGTCGTAATTAGATGATTATTAACGATCTTTTTTGTTTTTTGAAACCAAAAAACTGACAGTTGGTTTAAGATCGCTCCCTTATATGGGATATGCCCTAAAATCACATCAAAAGCTGACTGGCGATCGGTCGTAATTAAAATTCTTTTATCGTTTTTAAAATAGATATCTCTTACCTTTCCTTGGGTTTTTCTGCCAAGAAAGGGGATGTCGACGGTTTTTAAGACATAAGGAAGAGCTTTAAGAATAGTTTTTGAACTGATCATAGTATTTTTTCACTCCTAACTGATTTAACTTGTTATTTTTTTTATCAACATTTTCTGCCATCTGTTTTTTATAAAGTTCAATTTTTTTTCTTAAATTATTATCATTAACTGCTAAAATTTCAATCGCTAACAAAGCGGCATTTTTTGAAGCATTAATACCGACAGTAGCAACAGGAACACCAGGCGGCATCTGGACAATAGACAATAAAGAGTCCAGTCCATCAAGGCTTTTTGTTTTGATAGGAATGCCGATGACTGGTAAAGGAAAAAAAGCTGCCATTACTCCAGCCAGGTGGGCGGCTCCGCCAGCTGCCGCAATAATCACTTTTATTCCTCGCTCTAGCGCGGTTTTCGCATATTTTTCCGTTGCTTTTGGACTGCGGTGAGCCGAAAGTACTAAAGTTTCATAACTAACAGCAAACTCATTTAGTATTTCAGCAGCTTCTTTAACGATTAGCAGGTCTGAGTCGCTGCCCATAACTATTGAAACTAAAGGTTTATCCATATTATTTTAAAAAATTAAAAAACCTCAATTCCAAAATTTTTATAGATTCTGTCACTCATGAAAAAGACTCGACACTTTTCATTCGTGACACCTATAAAAGTTTGGTATCAAGCCGAGGAATTGTTTTAAATACAACTTTTAATTTTTACTGCTAATTTTAACGCCCTTTCGTGTGCATCGCCGATGTGATTTCTAACATCTAACAATTTTTTTATTTGATCTTTTTTTAAATAGTTAGCGATGTTTTTATTGTTTAATAAGAGCTGATTCATCGGATTGGGTTTTCCTCTTTGAGTCTCTTGCCAAGCTAGTAAAGAGATCTGGCGAAGAGTTTCATGGAGCTCTTGGCGATTGGCACCGTTTTTTACCGCCTCGATAAGAATCGCTTCGCTGGCAGCAAAAGGCGCGTACTGGTTAAGGTTATAACTGATTCTTGGTTCATTAACTACCAAACCAGTGATAATTTTTTCTGAAGAGATTAAAATCTGGTCAGTGATTAAAAATCCTTCTGGAATAATAGTTCTTTTATTGGCTGAGTCATCAAGAGTTCGTTCAAGATAGGAAAGTGTGGCATTTTCTAAAGCAACTTGGGGAAGAGCGGCTAAATATCTTGCCAACGAACAGATATTTTCCGAGGTAATGGGATTTTTTTTGAAAGGCATTGCCGATGAACCAACCTGTTTTTTTCCAAACGGTTCTGACCACTCGCCAAAGTTTGCCGACTGGAGAATTCTCAAGTCTCCGCAAAACTTAGCCATTGATGAGCCGACTAAGGCAAGAGCAGTTAATAAAATAAAATCATATTGACGAGGATAGACCTGGGTGGTGATTAAAGAGGCCTCGATCCCTAAACTCTCCATCACCTTTTTTTCCAGTTGGTCAACTTTAATTTGACTGTTTTTCAATAACGCCTTAAAGCTGGCCGCTGTACCAACCGCTCCTTTAACTCCTTTGGCTTTAATAATTTTTTTGACAAACTGAATAAATTCCCAAGCCATCAAAAGATCCTGTCCGTAAAAAGCCAGTCGGTAGCCGACGGTCGTCGGCTCAGCCGGTTGGAAGTGAGTATAACCAATACAAGGAAAATGGGCGTATTTCTTAATTTTTTCGGCAAAATTTAAAAGAACAATTTTTAATCTTTTTTCAATTATTTCCAATGCCTCTTTTATTCTCATCATATCAGCGTTATCAACAATATCCATGCTGGTGGCGCCAAGATGAATTTTTCCTCCACCGATTTTCGCTTGGCTAGCAAATTCATAAATTGCAGCAACCACATCATGGCGAGTTTCTTTTTCAATTTTTTGAATTTCTTCAATATTAAAACTATTTTGATTTTTTTTCAGGTCATCAAGCTCTTTTTTTGTCACTAATCCAGCTTGATGTTGAGCTTCTGCTAAAGCGACCCAGATTTTTCGCCAGAGCTCGATTTTGTGTTTTTCGCTGAAAATTTTTCTCATTTCGGGAGAACCATAACGCCAGGTAAAAGAAGAGAGATAGGTGGAATAGTCAAAGTTAGACATATTTTTTAAAAAATTATTAACAAAAAATCGTTTGGTTTCTCTCCGGTCCAACCGAAACAATGGAAATTGGTATTTTGATATTTTTTTCGATTTCTTTGAGATAGTTTTTTGCTTCTTTCGGCAGATCTTTAAATTTTTTTATTTTACTGGTTGATTGTTGCCAGCCCTTCATTATTTTATAAATAGGTTTTACTTTTCCTAAAAGATAACTATCACAGTCAATATATTTTATTCGCTTGCCATTTAAAGTATAGCCAATAGCGATCTTTAAAGTTTTAAAATCGTCGAGAACATCTAGTTTAGTAATCACTAAATCAGTTAGACCGTTGATTTGAACGGCAAAGCGGAGAAGTTCTAAATCCAACCAACCACAGCGACGCGGTCTTCCGGTAGTCGTTCCAAATTCATTACCATTGGTTCGGATTTTTTCTCCATCAGCATTAAATAATTCTGTGGGAAAAGGCCCGCTGCCAACGCGGGTCGTATAGGTTTTGCTAACGGCGGTCACTCGTTTAATATATTGAGCCGGGATTCCACTGGCCGCATTAATATTGCCAGGCACGGTATTTGAACCAGTGACATAAGGATAAGTACCCCAGTCATTATCAAGAAAGGTTCCCTGGGCGCCTTCATAGATAATTTTTTTGTTAGTAGCCACCAGTTTCATTAAAGGAGAAAAGGTCTCTTTAACATAAGAAGCGATCTTTTTAAATTTAGCTATTTCTTCTTGATAGACTTCATCAAGTTTTAAAGGAGTTCCACCCAGACCAACAATAATTTTATTTTTCAGAGGCAAAATCACTGACAGTTTTTCCTTTAATCGATTGTTATCAAAAAAATCAAACAGTCTAATTCCGTTGTAGGAAACTTTATCGGCATAAGTTGGTCCGATGCCGCGGCCGGTGGTGCCAGTTTTAGCTTTTCCCTTAGTTTTTTCATAAAGCTTGTCAAGAATTTTATGATAGGGCATAATCACGTGGCAGCGAGGAGAGAGAAAAAGTCTTTTTTTAAAATCAGGAAGGACTTTTTTTAATGTCTCAATTTCCTGATTTAAAACTTCAAGGTCGACAATAACTCCATTGGTGATAAAAACCTGGCATTTGATATTAAAGATACCGGCTGAGATCAGATGAAGAGGAAATCTTCCTAGATGATTGACTATCGTATGACCGGCGTTATTGCCGCCGTGAAAACGGACCGACGCATCAGCTTTTTGAGAAAGCAGATCAACTATCTTACCTTTACCTTCATCACCCCATTGAGCGCCAATAACTAGATGAATCATATGATTTAATTATAAACTATTAAAGTAATTAACGCTGTTTTGAAAAATTTTTAGTCCCGGGCCAAAACGGGGAATAGATTGACTACCTCTAAGATATCTTTCTTTAAGATAGGGGAAGTTTGGTTGTTGATGGAAAAAAATCGCCCGTTCCGGATGAGGCATAATTCCCAAAATTCTTTTTGTTTCATCGGTAATCCCTGCGATGTTTTCCATGGCTCCGTTAGGATTAGCCGGCAGATGTTGATACTGATAGATATCACCTTTAACAAATTGAGCGCAGATTAATTTTCTTTCCTTGAGTTTTTTTAGAGTTTTAACTGAGGTGGTAAACTTTCCTTCACCATGGGCAATCGGCAAAGAAATATTTTTTATTCCTCTTAACCAAGGAGAGTTGTTTTTCATCTCAAGGTCAACCCAGCGAACATTGTAGCGAGGTAAGGAGTTATGATCTAAGGCGACTTCTCTTTTTCCATAGGCTTTGTTTAAGGCCGGTAAGAGGCCGAGGTTAACCAAGACCTGAAAGCCGTTACAGATGCCGATTATCAAGACGTCTTTTTTAATAAAGTTTAAAATCTTTTCCCAAAGATGATTTTTCATTTTTAAAGCATAAGCATTACCGCTCCCGGTATCATCACCATAGGCAAATCCTCCAGGAATAGCTAAGATTTGATAGTTATCAATATTGTAATAACCAGCAATCAGATCGTTAATATGGACAATGTCTGCTTGGCTGCCAGCTAGTTCAAAAGCGTATTTAGTCTCTTCTTCACAGTTTAGACCGTAGCCGGAAAAAACAATTGCTTTTGGTTTGATCATATATTTTTATAACTTAAAAATCTCGATACCGAAATTTTTTGTCTCCGTGAGCGTGCTCACCCGCCAAAGGCGGGTTGCGCACCTCTCAAGTCGCAAAAAATTTGATATCTTCGATTTTTTTAGTTTAATAGTTGTTAAAAGTTGATTGATAACTTTTTAAGGCTCTTTCTAAACTAAGATTAACAATAGTTTCCCTATTTTTTTTAATGATGATTTTATCTTTATCAGTGACTTTTCCGATTAATAAATAAGAAGAGTTTTTTATTATTTCTTCCAGTTTATTTTTATTCCTAGGATTAATGGTCAAGAGAATTCTTCCTTGAACTTCCAAAAACAAGTCAAGATTTTTTAAATCAACCTCAACGCCAAGCATTCCGCTGATTGCCATTTTTTCTAAGGCAACAGCAAGACCACCGCGGGTAACACTGATTGAGGAGGCGATTAATCCGTTTTCTACTAGCTGATGAAATAGTTGATAGTTTTTTTTATTTTTTAAAGGATTAATCTCTTGCCAGTTGTTATCTGTGCCTCCTAGTAAATAAACAAGATCACCGGGAAACTTAACATCAATAGAAACGGTTTTTAAAATATCATCGATAATCCCAATTGAGGAAATCAAAAGGGTAGGCGGGACCGAGATTTTAACTGGATTACCTTTTTCATCATAACCTTTGAAATCATTAAACATACTATCTTTTCCCGAAATATATGGTGTGTCATAGGCAACGGCGTAGTCATAACAAGCTTTGGCGGCTTCTTTCAGTTGATATAGCCTTTCCGGCTCATTGGAGCTGCACCAGCAAAAATTATCCAGAAGAGCGATTTTTTCAATTGTCCCTCCAGCCGCGACAACATTTCTGATTGCTGTATCAATTGAGCAGCCGGCAATATAATAAGGGTCAACTTCAGTTAAATCAGGATAGAGTCCTTGGGACAAAACGATTCCTTTATTCGAATTAAGAACAGGCTTAATAACGGTTGTTTCACCATTTACTCTTCCTCGTCCTTGAAGCGGTTTAATCACGGAACTTCCTTGGATCTCATGGTCGTACTGTTGCGAGATAAATTCAAAACCGCAGATATTGAGGTCGGAAAGGTTTTTTTCCTGAGGAGTCTTTCTTTGTTCTGTCTGGATTTTTTTTGTCTTCATCGGTCGAGTTGGCAACCCGTCATGTAAGAATTTCATATCAATATCAACCACAGTTTGTTGGTGATACTTGACCAGACATTTTCCTGAGTCATTAAATTTGCCAATGATGGTTGCCTCGACTCCTCGCTGGTTCATTAACGAAGAAAATTTTTTCCAGTTATTTTTTGGCACTGCTAAAGTCATTCGTTCTTGGGATTCGGAAACCCAGATCTGCCAAGGTGCTAATCCCGGATATTTAAGAGGGACTTTTTCTAGATAAATTTCACAACCTCCAGATTCGCGAGCCATCTCAGCCACCGAACAGGAAAGACCTCCGGCGCCATTATCAGTAATGCTATGGTATAAATTCATATCGCGAGCTTCTTTAACAATAGCATCGCTGAATTTTTTCTGGGTAATCGGATCACCGATCTGGACGGCAGTGGCCGGACTGCCGCTATCCAAAGCTTCCGAGGAAAAGGTGGCTCCGTGAATTCCATCCAAGCCGACTCGTCCACCAACCATGACAATAAAATCGCCTGGCTGGGCTTTTTTTAAATAAGAGGAACGAGTGCCTATTTTTTTAGGAATTAAACCAACTGTTCCCACAAAAACCAATGGTTTTCCTTGATATTTATCATCAAAATACAAGAACCCTTGGGGAGTGGGAATACCTGAACAGTTGCCACCGGAGTTGACGCCGGCAATAACTCCTTCCATGATTCTTTTAGGTGAAAGCATTTTTTGAGTCAAAGATGAATCTCGGTATAGATTGGTTTTAATCTTCGGGCTGGCTAAACAAAAACCATAGCAGTTAACCACTGGTTTAGCCCCCAAGCCAAAACCGATCGTGTCGCGGTTAACACCAACAATGCCGGTAATCGCTCCGCCATAAGGGTCAAGTGCCGATGGACTGTTATGGGTTTCGATTTTATGAGTAATCAAATAATCTTTATCAAACTCAATCGCTCCAGAATTATCATGGAAAACAGAGAAACAAAATTTTTCTTTTTTTTCTTTAATTATTTTTTCCGTCGCTCTTTTTATATAGGTTTTAAATAAACCATCTTTAATATCGTCAATCGGATCGTTAAAGATGGTATGTTTACAGTGTTCTGACCAGGTCTGGGCGATTGATTCCAATTCTATATCAGTGGGATTTCTTCTAAGTTTTTGAAAATATTTTTGAATTGTTTTCATGTAGATTAAGTCAAGAGCCAATGGGCCACGTCTTGAGCCATCACTGTTTTTGATTCCCCACTTACCAATTTTTATCAGTTCTTCATCAGGAACATTAAGATTAACAAGATCAGTTTTTGGTCTAATCTTAAGACTAACTTTAGGAGTAATCTTATCCATACCTTTGTCTTTATTAAACTGGTGGCGGCTTTTAAAATGGGCTCTTTGGATGAGCGGGTTAATTAATCCTTGGCTGATTTTTTTCTGGAAGAAAATTATCTGAGAAGTATAAACTCCTTCGTTTTGGCTGAATTTAATCTTTAGGAGATCTTCTATTATTTCTTTGGTAGTGGAAGCAATATTGTCAGTTACTCCTGGCAGAAAGCCAACTTCAATGGCATAGGCAAATTTTTTCGGCGACCAGGCTTTATTGATGGAAAAGAATTGGATGATGGGATTGGTCAGAGCCTCAGCAATTTTTTTTAGCTGTTTACTATTAAGATTTTTATCAATCGTGTAGACGAATATTTTTTTGACATTTTTTTTATCGACAACTTCGATTCGGTGAATCATATTTTTTTAAGAAATGCTTTTTGAGCAATATCTTTTCTGTACGTCATTTTATTAAACCAAACTCCCTGCTTTCCGATTACCTGGTAAACTTTTTTTATTGCTTCTTTGATATTTTTTCCATAAGAAGTAATTCCTAAAACTCGTCCACCATTAGCAACCACTTTTCTATTTTCTTCTTTAGTTCCGGCTTGAAAAACCACCAGATTTTTATCTTTGATTTTATTGAGGCCATAAATTTCTTCTCCTTTTTTATAGTCTTCCGGATAACCGCCGGATGCCAAGACAACACAGACAGAAGCGCCTGATTTAAAAAAAAGTTTTTGTTCATTAACCGACCCTTTAATTATTGATAGAAGGATTGATAAAAGATTGCTTTTCAGCATCATCATTAAAGGCTGAGTTTCCGGATCGCCAAATCGGCAGTTAAATTCTAGTACTTTAGGACCGTTGGCGGTTAGAATAATTCCCGGATAAAGGATTCCCTGATAAAGACAGTTTTCTTTAGCCAGAGCCGAAATCGTTGGTGCAATAATATTCTTTTCGATTTCCTTAATTAATTTTTTATTAACAAAAGGTACTGGCGCATAGGCACCCATACCACCGGTATTAGGACCCAAATCTTTATCTTTCAATCTTTTATGATCTTGAGAAGGTAAAAAAGAAAGAAAGTTTTTTCCGTCGGTCACGACCATAAAGGAAACCTCTTGGCCAGTCAAACATTCTTCAATAACGATTCTATTAGCTGACTGGCCAAAAATTCTATTAACCATTAACTGTTTTAAGAATTTGATTGCTTGTTTTTTATTTTTACAGACCATCACTCCTTTGCCGGCGCAGAGGCCGTCGGCCTTAATCACTAAAGGATATTTAGCACAGAGAAGATATTTTTTAGCTTGATTAAAATCAGCAAAATACATAAAGTCTGCTGACGGGATATGATACTTTTTCATCAACTGCTTAGCAAAGATTTTTGAAGCCTCGATAAGACTGGCTTTTTTTGAAGGACCGATGATTTTGAGGCCATTTTTTTTAAAAAGATCAACTATTCCCAAAACCAGAGGTGCTTCTGGCCCAACCAGAGTCAGGTCAATTTTGTTTTCTTGAGCGAATTTCAGAAGATCGTTTATGTTCTCTGATTGGATATTAATATTTTTTCCTATCTGGTTGGTGCCGGCGTTACCAGGAGCGAAAAAAATTTGGGAAACATTAGAAGACTGTTTAAGTTTCCAACCCAAAGCATGTTCTCGACCACCTGAACCAATAATCAAAATAGTATTTTCTTTCATTTTATTAATGCCAAAAGGCTCGGCGGTAAGTAAATACCATCGGAATTTTTAATTGGTCGGCAGTTTTTATAACATCTCTATCCCGGACTGAACAGCCTTGCTGGATAATGGCGCCGATTTTATATTTGGCGGCCAATTTGACAGAGTCATCAAAAGGAAAAAAGCTGTCGCTAACTAAAATTGCTCCTTGGGCTTTTTTTCCAGCTTGTTCCAGGGCGATTTGCGTCGATCTAACTCTTGAGGTTTGACCAGAGCCAATTCCTCGAGTCATCGGAATATCTTTAGCAACAACACTCACTGAGTTGGAACGAATCCGAGAAATAAACTTCCAGCCAACTTTCATCTGTTCCAGTTGTTTTTTGTTTGGTTTTAGCTTGGTGACTATCTGCCAATTTTTAAAACTGTCTTCAATATTTTCGTCTGAAGTCTGGATGATAAAACCACCATTAACCCACTTAACATTCATCTTTGGTCGATATTTATCAATCAGGCCAAAAGTATAGATGCCCATGGTCTTTCTAATACTGATTAAAAAAGGTAGTATCTGTTTATTGATACCAGGGGCGGCGATGATATCGATATTGCTTTTTAACTGGTTTTTAAAACGTGCGATAATTTTAGCAACAGCAATGTCAATATTTTTATTCAAAACGACATTTCCACCAAAGGCTGACTGGGGATCAGCCTCAATGGCTCTTTCTAAAGCCTGACTAATGGTTTTTCCTAAAGCGATTCCGCAAGGAGAGTTGTGTTTGATAACAACGGCGGCCGGCTCTTTAAAAAATCTTATTGACTCAAGGCCGGCATTAATATCAGTTGTATTAAGAAGTGATAACTCCCTGCCGGAAACTTTATCAAGTTGAGTTAGAGGAGAATAGTTGTTTGGTTCCAGATAAAAAGCCGCCTGTTGATGGGGGTTTTCTCCGTAACGCAGAATGGTTTTTAGTTTGCCGGAAATAGTTAAGTATTGAGGAAAGTTTTCCTTTGACAAAAATTTTGCCACCTGGCTGTCATAATAAGAAAGATAGCTAAAAGCTTTAGCGGCCAGTTTTTTTCTTAAATCATCATTAATGGAGTTGGTTTTTAATCGGTCAATAATTAATTGGTAATCAAAAGGATCAGTTACCACTAACACGTTTTGGAAATTTTTCGCGGCCGCCCTAACCATCGTCGGACCACCAACATCAATATTTTCAATTGAATTATTTTCTTCAAAAGGATAAAGATTACAAACAACGATATCAATCGGTTTAATGGAAAATTTTTTTGCCTCTTTAACCTGGTTTTTATTTTTTCTGTCAAAAAGAATACCGGATTCAATTTCAAAACTAATTGTTTTCATCCGGCCAGCAAATAACTCAGGATTACCGGTAATTTTTTCAATCGGGATAACATTGATATTATTTTCGAGTAATTTTTTTGCCGTCCCGCCGGTCGAGATAATTTGATATTTAAGTTTTTTTAGTTCTTTAGCCAACTCAACAATATTGGTTTTATCAAAGACGCTGATTAAAGCATATTTCATATTATGAATTGCATAATTTAATTAACGTTTTAACATAAATCTGATTTTCTTTTTTCTTCAACCTAGTATATAAAGACTGGACAGTATCCCCTTCTTTAATCTTTTCAAAACACCTGCCAAAAACCGGACCAAAATCAAACTCATGGGATAAAAGGTGGTTAGTACATCCGGCATAAGTATGTTTTCCATTTAAAAAATTCTGCATTGCCGTAACTGTCATTTTTCCTTTATTCCATAAAGCTAAAGTTCCATCGGGATTTTTAACAACTTCGTTTACGCTGTCAGGTATCAATCCGGGATGGGTATTTATAATTCTGCTAGGAAATGCATCAATAACTTCATCTAAAATAATCTGTTTCCATCCGGCAAGACATATATAATCAATATTTAATTTTTTCAAAACAGGTAATAAGTCTTCTTTTTTTGAAACTATTTTAATTGGCAATTTATGTTTTCTTGCCCGATCTAAACCTGGTGATTTAGAAGTATCGCTAACAACAGCAATAATTTTTGCATTAATTTTTCCAGATTCAATCCCATCAATAATAGCTTGTAGATTAGTCCCAGTTCCGGCATCGGAAATCAAAACTGCTAGTTTTTTCATTGTTTTTCTAGAATATTTTTTCGGAAATTATTATTAATTGGAACAGAGTATTTTCCGGTAAAACAAGCGTGACAAAGAGTATTTTTTTTCAACTGAGTAGCCTGAACCAATCCTTTAAGGGATAAATATTTTAAAGAATCCGCTCCGATAAATTTTCTAATTTCTTCCACGGATTTCTTACTGGCAATTAAACGGTTGGCGTCTGGAGTATCGACACCGTAATAACATGAATATCTAATAGGAGGAGAGCAAACCCTAATATGGATTTTTTTTGCTCCGCACTTTTTTAAAATTTCAATAATTTTTTTAATGGTTGTTCCCCTGACAATTGAATCATCAACAATAATGATTCTTTTTCCTTTAACGATTTTTTTTAGAGGGTTAAATTTCATTTTTACCCCGGAATCTCTAGTTTTTTGTTCCGGTTGAATAAAGGTTCGGCCAATGTACCTATTCTTTATTAAAACTTCTCCATATGGAATTCCTGAAGCTTTTGAATACCCAAGGGCCGCTGAGGTGCCGGAGTCAGGTATGGCCACAACCAAATCAGCTGCAACCGGCGATTCATAAGATAATATTTCCCCGGATCTTTGTCTAACCTGATGAACTAATTGGTCGTTTAAGACTGAATCCGGACGGCTGAGATAAACATATTCAAAGACACAAAATGATTGTTTTTTTGAAGACATCAATTTAGTATTTTTAAAACCTTGATCGTCAATGATGATTAATTCCCCCGGTTCGATATCTCTTATATATTCAGCTTCAAGCATATCTAGGGCGCAGCTTTCTGAACAGACCACATGTTCATTTTTTATTTTTCCCAAAACCAAAGGACGAAAACCGTTAGGATCCCGGAAAGCAAAAAGTTTTTTTCTCGACATGGCCACAATACTAAATGCGCCTTTTAAATAAGAAAAACTTTTTGAAATTTTTTCTTCCCAGGTTTTTCCTGGAGTTTCTTTAATAATCTGGGCGATGACTTCGGTATCTGTTGATGAACAAAATTTTACTTTTTTCAATGTTTTTGATAATTGATGACTATTAGCGATATTACCATTGAAGGAAATTGCAAAATCATCATCTTTTAAATTAAGAATGATCGGTTGGACATTATTTAAAGTATTACCACCAGTCGTCGAGTAGCGGGTATGACCGATGGCGATATAACCTTTTAATGTTTTTAAATTATTTTCATTAAAGACGGAAGTAACTAGGCCGAGATTTTTTATTGATTTTGTTTTTTTTCCGTTTGAAACGACAATACCGGCCCCTTCCTGGCCACGATGCTGGAGACTTTGAAGACCCAAGAAAGTTAGGTGGGCAACGTCCTGTTTTTCACTGTAAATACCGAAGACACCACAATTATCTTTTAAGACATCATCCTTTAAAAAAACCCGCTCTGTGCGGGTGGTTTTATTATCTGAGAAAAATTTATTTCTCATTAGAAATAAATTATAAGAAATCAAAAATTATTTTGCAAGGTTAATTTAAAAATATCATCCTCCACTATTATTATATCGACGGCCGTCTACAAGATAATGTAAATATTAATATATTATTTAATTATTTTTTAAAATATAAATAACAAAAACTCACTATAATTAATTATAGTTAAAAATAAGTTTCCTGCCAGTGAGGATCGACTTCTACCGTCAGATCTAAATAGACCTTTTTATTGATCGCCAAGGCGATTTCCTTTCTCGCATAACTGCCGATTTCTTTGATCTTTCTTCCTCCTTCGCCAATAAGCATTTTTTTATAACGAGTATTGATGGTTAAAATTCTTGCTTTGATATAGGTTAATTTTTCGTCTCTTTCAATAATCTGATCGACGATCACTGTCGTTGTATAAGGAATTTCCTCTCCCATCATTAGATAAATTTTTTCTCGGATTAACTCGGAGATAAAAATTTTGGCATCGAGGTTTAAAATGGGATAGGTAAGATTTTCAGGAATCTCTGTTTCCTTTCTTTCTGGAATAAACTCGAAGATTTTATCGACTAATGGTTTACAGTGAGTTTTGTGAAGAGCGGAAATTTGAAAGACTTCTTTAAACTCTTCTTCCAAAAATTTATATTGAGGAAGATATGATTTTTCCTGTAAATCTATTTTATTAATCACCAAAATTTTTGGCTTGTTGATTTTTCGAACCAGCCCCAAAACCTTTCCTTCTTCAAAGTCGCGCTTGCGCGTATGATCAACAATATAAAGCACTAAATCAACTTCTTCATGGATAACTTTTAATGTTTGTTCGTTAATTTTTCTCGAAAGATAGTCTTCAGTTTTACCGAAAATTCCCGGCGTATCAACAAAGATGATTTTTCCCCGAGGTTCTTCATAGACGGCTTTGATAGGAAAACGAGTAGTTTGCGGTTTAGGCGAAGTGATAGCGACTTTTTGACCAATTAAATTATTGACAAAAGTTGATTTGCCAACATTAGGCCGACCTAAAAGAAGCACCTTTCCGGTTTTCATTTAATAATTTTAACAAAATATTAAACCTCTATTCTGGAGAAAAGGTAGCTGCCGAGAGACAGTATTAAAAAAGTAATCAGCCCTAACACCAAAAAGTCAACTCCCAGTCCAAAATGTGAAATTCCAGTGAGAGTGGTTCTCAGTCCATCAACACCATAGGTCAAAGGATTAAGACGAGAAATAACATCAATCGTTTTCGGCAATCCGTTTAAGGGGAAAAGAGCTCCTGATAAGAAAAACATCGGCATCACCAAAAAGTTCATGATTAGTTGAAAACCTTGAAAGTCATCAAGAGTAGAGGCAATGGCGGTGCCAAGGCCAGTAAAAAGTAAAGACATTAAAAACATAATAACAAGACTGATAATTACAGAAAAAATATTAGTTGGTTTGAAGCCAACAAAAAGAGAAAGGATAAAGATAATCACTCCTTGGAAGGTGGCAATCGTCGCTCCGCCTAAAGTTCGGCCAATCATTATTTCAAGACGCGATACCGGCGCCACCAAGGTTTCTTTTAAAAAACCAAACTGTCTGTCCCAAATAATCTCGGTACCGGAAAACATTGAGGTGAAAAGAATTCCTTGAGCAATGATTCCCGGCGCTAAAAATTCCATATAGTTTCCTCCTCCGGCTTTTTTAAATATTGGTCCAAATCCAAATCCCAAGGCAACCAAAAAAAGAATTGGCTGGCCAAGCGATCCGATGATACGGGATTTGGAACGGAGATATCTCTTTAACTGTCTAAGCCAAAGCACATAAATTGTTCTCATATCATCTTCTTCCTCCTAGCCAGACTTGCCGGCGCATTCTCATCTGGTCTAGCCCCGAAGCTTCTTCCTCGCGGATTTTTCTTCCGGTCAGCGCCAAAAAAGCGTCTTCTAAAGACTTAGTCTCTGTTTTTGTCTTCAGTTCTAGGGCGGTTCCTTGGCTGATAATTTTTCCCTGATCAATAATGGCGATTCTTTGGGCTATCCGGTCAGCCTCCTCCATATAATGAGTGGTGAAAAAAATGGTAATTCCTTCTTGCTCATTAAGTTTTTTTATATACTGCCAAATTTGATTTCTTGTTTGGGGATCTAGTCCGAGAGTCGGTTCGTCGAGAAAAAATATTTTTGGATGGTGAAGAAGACCACGGCTGATTTCCAGTCTTCGCTTCATCCCTCCGGAAAAAGTTTTTACCAGTAAATCTTTTTTTTCCCAAAGCTCGACAATGGTTAAAAGTTCTTTTATTCTTTTTTGCCTGATTTCATTAGGGACATTGTATAAAATGCCGTGGAAGTTGATATTTTCGTAAGCAGTTAACTCATCATCAAGAGAAGGATCTTGAAAGACAATTCCAAACGATTTTCTTGTTTCGTCTTGATTTTTAGTTGGGTCAAAACCGTTAATAATAATTTTTCCTGCGGTTGGATGAAGAAGGGTAGTTAACATTTTAATTGTCGTTGATTTACCAGCGCCATTGGGTCCTAAAAAAGCAAAGATTTCTCCTTTTTTACTTTAAAAGAAATTTTATCAACCGCCGTAAAACCGTTAAATTTTTTAACCAGATTATTGACATTAATAATATTTTCTTCGGTCATAAGTTATTAATTATATATCTTTTTACTAAAAATCAATTAGATTTTAATCATTTTCTTCAGCTATTTTTCAGATTTAAGAGTATAATTTTTTTCATGAGAATTCTTGTTATTGAGGATGAACACCGAATAGCCAACTCGATAAAAAAAGGCTTGGAGCAGGAAAACTATGCGGTTGATATTGCTTATAACGGTGATGATGGTTATGATCTTGCCTCAACTGAAGAATATGACGCGATTATTCTTGATTTAATGCTGCCTGGAATGGATGGGATTAAAATATCAAAAAACCTTCGTAAAGAAAAAATCCACACCCCAATTCTTATTTTAACCGCCAAAGGCCAGATTCAGGATAAAGTCATCGGTCTTGATTCGGGCGCCGACGACTATATGGTTAAGCCTTTTTCTTTTGAGGAGCTTCTGGCGCGCATCCGCGCCTTAATCCGTCGACCAAAGACGACAATTGATCAAGTCTTGACCGTTTCCGACTTGACTTTTAACCCTAAAACTTTTGCAGTGAAGCGTTCCGGAAAATTAATCGCTCTCTCCAACAAAGAATTTTCCCTTCTTGAATATCTAATGAGAAATAAAGGTAGGATCCTCAGCAAAGACCAGATTATCTCTCATGTTTGGGACTACGACGCCGATATTCTTCCTAATACAATTGAGGTTTATATAAAAAATTTAAGAAACAAAATTGACTTACCGTTTAAAAAAAATCCATTGATTAAAACTATTAGAGGATTCGGTTATAAAATTAGTGGCGATTAGTCTATGTTTAGAACAGCGAGAATAAAATTAACTGCTTGGTATCTTCTTATCATTATGTTAATCAGCCTCTCTTTTAGTGTTGTAGTCTATCGGGTTTTAACCCTTGAGTTTAATCGGTTTTCCCGCGCCCAGCATTTTCGCATACAGTTTAGACTTCGTGAAAATGAGTATGTTCCTCCAGGAGTTCGTCAACAGCTATCTCCTCCCTCAGCACTAGAGATAGAACTGGTTGAAGAAACAAAAAAGAGATTAATAATATTCCTTATTTTTATTAATGGAGGAATATTAATAATTTCCGGCGGGATCGGCTATTTTTTAGCAGGGAAGACTTTAAATCCAATCGCTGAAATGGTTGATGAACAAAATCGGTTTATCTCTGATGCCTCCCATGAGCTAAAGACTCCGTTAACTTCCATTAAAATCGCCATGGAGGTAGGTCTGCGTGACAAAAACCTCGAGATTGATTCTGCAAAAAGATTATTAAGGAAAGCATCAGTGAAGTCAACAAACTCCAGTCTTTATCCGAAGGCTTACTTCAGATTGCCCAATATCAAAAACCAAATATTATAAAATTTGAGAAAATATCGATTGAGGAAGTTGTTGGGGAGGCAATCAAGAAGATAAAGCCTTTAGCCACCCTTAAAAAAATAGAGATAAAAAATCAGGTAAAAAACGGCAGCATCAACGGAAACATATATAGCCTGGTTGATCTACTGGTGATTATTTTGGACAACGCCGTTAAATATAGTTCAAAAAAAAGAGCTATTTTCATTAACTCTAAAAAGGATAAAAAAAATATTCATCTATCAATAAAAGATTAGGGAATCGGCATCGACAAAAAATCTCTGCCCCATATCTTTAACCGGTTTTACCGGGCTGACGAGGCGAGGACGAAAAACGGCCGAGACGGATACGGGTTGGGACTGTCAATCGCCAAAAAAATTGTTAGTGTCCATCAAGGAGAGATCAAGATGGAAAGCAAGGTGGGTGGAGGAACAACAGTGACAATTTCTTTACCGGTTTTCAGCTAATTTTAAGGATAAATGATTAAAATATTTTATGAGAAAAATTAAAGATTATTTATTAAAGCTTTCTCTTATCAAGAAGATAGCGATTGTTATTGTTATTATTGGTTTGGGTTGGTTTGGTTTTTTAAGAATCTCAACATCTAAAAAAAATCAAGTTAAATACGAAACTGCCAAAGCAGAAAAAGGGAATTTAGTTGTCACAGTTACCGGGTCGGGAACGGTTTCTTCCAATAATAACAGCAATGTAACAACCTCGGCAACAGGTGTTGTTAAAACGCTTTTTGTCAAAGACGGAGAGACAGTAAAAACCGGCGATAAAATTCTTGAAATCGAGCTTGATCTTGAAGGCCAGCAAAAACATGCTCAAGCTTATTCCTCATATTTATCTGCGCAAAATTCTCTTCAATCAGCTAAGGATGCCTTATATACTGCCCAAGCAGATCTTTTTACCAAGTGGCAGACATATTTTAATCTGGCGGAAAGCGATAAATATATGGGAAGCGATGATAAACCAAAAATAGAGGAACGAAACAACCAGACAGAATTTTTAATAACACAAAATAATTGGTTAGCGTCAGAGGCAAACTATAAACTTAAACAAAAAACTGTCACACAAGCCCAAACTTCTTTAAACTCTGCCTGGTATTCATATCAGCAAGCATCACCGATTATTTACGCTCCAATATCAGGAACGGTTTCCGGACTATCCTTACAGATTGGGTCAGTAATAAACTCCCAATCAAGCTCCAATACAACGACAACGACCAATAAAATAGCAGGAGTCAGAACCGATGCTATGCCGACGATCTCCATTAGTCTGACAGAGATAGATGTTCCAAAAATAACAATTGGGGATAAAGCAACAGTTACATTTGATGCCTTTACTGACAAAACTTTTACAGGAAAAGTGGTTAGTATTGATTTAATTGGTATAGTATCTTCAGGAGTGACGACTTATCCGACCGTGATTTTACTCGACACAAAATCCGATGCAATTTTACCCAATATGGCGGCAAGCGCCAACATAATTACTAACACTAAAGATAACATTTTATTAGTGCCGGTTTCAGCCGTGATAACGCAGAATGGAACCTCAACAGTTCAGATTATGAAAAACAACAAACCGCAGACAGTTACAGTGGAAACCGGTCTATCATCAGATGAACAAATCGAGATTAAGTCAGGTTTAAAAGAAGGCGAAACAGTTGTTACTTCAACGACTCAATCAGATTCTTCTAGTCAACAAAGTCAAACCTCATCCCCTTTTGGCGGTTTTGGAGGAGGCAATATTAGAATAATGAGATAAAAATTTATAATGAGCGGAGTCGAACGATGATTAAACTAAAAAATATTTCAAAAATTTACCGAACAGGTTTAATTAATACAGTCGCTCTTTCCAACATTTCCTTTGAGATAAAAATGGGTGAGTATGTGGCGATTATGGGTCCTTCTGGATCAGGAAAATCAACGCTGATGCACATTTTAGGCATACTAGATACACCAACATCAGGTGAATATTATTTAGAGAACCAGAAAGTTAGTGATCTTTCCGAAGATGAAGCGGCTGAAGTAAGAAACCATAAAATCGGTTTTATTTTTCAGGCTTTTAATCTTCTTCCTCGAATAACCGCTATCCAAAACGTAATATTGCCGATGAGGTATGCTGATGTTCCCAAAGAAGAAAGAATAAAACGGGCAGAAAAGTATTTAAAGATGGTTGGGCTTGAAGACAGGATGGAACATAAATCAAATCAATTATCAGGAGGACAACAACAAAGAGTGGCGATCACCCGGGCTTTGATTATGGACCCAACGATTTTATTAGCTGATGAGCCGACGGGAAACATTGCTTCTGTCCAGGCAGATGAGATTATGAAAATATTTAAGAAACTAAACAAACAAAGAAGAACCATTATTATGATTACTCATGAACAAAATATTGCTAAACATGCTAAAAGAGTTATTCATATAAAAGACGGAAGAATTACTAAAGATGATTTAAGAACTGGAGAAACAGTGGCAGTTTTTGGGACGGAAAATTCTGACGGCAGTGTCACTGCCCAAAACATTCAGCTCAATCCAGCGATGAGAGGAAATTAATCCAAAATTGATTTGCATTTATTTATTTAATAAGTTAATATATTTTTATTGGTTTTTAACTTATTTTTATAAATTTTTAATAAAAAATATGGATAATTTTCCTCAAAAACCGATTAAAAACTTTCTGGAAATTCCCTATGATCAGCTTGAGTCGATGAATCTCGAGGCTAAAAAAAAGCGACTAGCAAATATCGATATTAAAGAGATTAAAGAATTTTATCTTAGTTATCTGAAAAAAGAAAAAAAACTAAAGGCAGTCACCATCGGTTTTTCTGATATCGAAGGCCGGTTTCATATGCTGGACTATGACAAGAAGTTTTTTCTTTCTAACTTTGACAGTATGACCTTTGATGGCAGTTCAGTGAGGGGTTTTTCCAAACAGGCCGAGTCGGACTTAAGATTAAAAGTTGACTGGCGGGCTTTTTGGTGGTTACCTTCAGATGTTTTTGGTCCGGGAAAAGTTTTAATGATGGGAGAGGTATTTTCTCAAGAAGATAAACCATATGAGATGGATATAAGAGGCCTGCTAAAAACTTATACGAAAAAAATCAAATCAGAAAAAGGCTATATAGTTTACGCCTCTAATGAAGTCGAGGGTTTTCTTTTGAAAGGAGAAGACGCGGAAAAGAACTATAATGAAAAGATTGGTTTTGAGGTCGCTTCCTATGGTGGTTATTATCACTCTTTACCAAATGATATCTTAAAAATTTTTATTGACCGGACCGCTGAGGCTCAAAGAGCAATGGGATTTGAGAACGAAAAAGATCACCCCGAAGTGGCGCCGTCTCAGTTTGAGCTAAACTATTCCTATTCTGAAGTAGTGAATGCGGCTGACCAGATTCAGATATATAAATTGGTGGCCAGACAGATTGCGAGAAATCTGGGTTTAGCCGCGACTTTTCTTCCCAAACCAATTATTGGTGTTAATGGCAGTGGTATGCATACTAATTTTTCCATGACAAAAAACGGAAAAAATATTTTTTATGACAAAAAAGGAAGAGCAAAGCTATCAACTTTTGCCTGGGAGATAGTAGAGAGAATACTCAATCATGCTTCAGAAACCTGTTTAGTTTTTAATAGCAGTGTTAACTCTTATCGTCGGCTTGATCCTCATTTTGAAGCGCCAAATCAGATCAGAGTTTCTGAGGTTGATCGGGGAGCAATGATACGGATTCCTCTTTTTAATAAAAGATCAGCGCGGATTGAAGTAAGAAGCGTCGCTCCTGATGCTAATCCATATCTCACGATGTATACCTTAATTAAGATAGGATTGGAAGGAAACATAGAAAAAGCCGCTGACGATAAACGTCCTCGTGTTAAATATCTGCCTGGCAATATTCAAACAGCGATTTTTCATTTTAGGCAAAGCGAAATGACTACCAAAATCTTTGGTGAAAACTTTAAAAGTAAATATTTGGAGTTGAAACAAAATGTTGCCAACCGCAGTCCGCTAGAATTGGGTGTTAAAGTAAAAAACAGCGAAGTTTTATATCATCACGAAGTCTACAACCAGATGCTCTGGAATGATTTTTAGTATTGCTTTTTGTCAAAAAGAGTGTTACCTTATAATAAGGAAGTTATGAAAATAAAAACATTTTTAATTGTATTTTTCGCAGTCAGTCTGGTTTTTATCAGTTTACTGTCTAGTTTAGTCTCTGGGCAGACAGGTCCTGTTCAAGAAGCACAGGTCTGGCGATGTTTGACTTCAACCCATGAGAATGCCTACGATTATACAGCTTACGCTGAAGGAACCGGTTTTCCAACCGATAGAGATGTTTATTTAGTCACCTGTGTTGGAGAAGGAAATAGCGGCGGATATGAGTGTACGACAGGTAATGCCCAATACGATCAGTTGCTAAAACTCGCTGGCGATGCAGACGCAATTATAGCTGATCCACCAGGAAAGACAAGAACCGCTGATGGAAAAGTTAGTCTTTATGTTGAAGATATTAGTTATCTTCATACTGGAACGCTAACATTTTTTGGCGTGACGCTTGGAGTGCCGTCTCAAGAACAAGGGACAGGAGGGATAGAAGGAGAAGAAAAGTCTCAACAGTTAGGGACGGTTATCATCCCAACTCCGACTCCTGTAGAAGATATAGAAAAATGCACAGTTATTGGTTGGGATCCTTTTGGCCGAGTGTTTGACGCTAAAAGTCTTGAACCCTTGCCTAATATAAATATCACTTTACTTGACTCAAATAAAAATAAATATAATCAACCTCAAACAGCCAATCCATTGACCACAGTCAAAGATGGGGCTTTTAATTTTTTAGTAACAGAAGGAAGTTATTATCTTTCTCCTTCTGTTCCTATTAATTATACCTTTACTGCTAACCCAATACTCAATCCAAACTATCAGTCCGCCTATTTTAATATCTATAAACCGAACGAGAAAATTGACGAACTTATCAACACACGGGAAGAGATTAGTCGAAAAAAACCCGATCCTGAACATCGGGATATTCCTCTTGACCCAGGTAGTAACCAAGTTTATGAATCTTGTCCCTCCATGATTTCTTATGGGGCAGTAGGAATAAATAATAATACTCGTATTGAGGGAAAAGTTTCTCATCCGTTAACAATAATATTAGTAATGCAGGGAGATAAAGAACTAAAAAAAACTCAAGCTGATAAATTTGGTTTTTATCATACATGGATTGATAATAAAAATATCTCAGCTGATACAGATTTAATAGTAAAATTCACTAAAGTAGATTTAACCGGTGCCGGCCGAACTTTTCCTCAATGCAATATTACACCGTCACCGGAAGCTTATTCAAAAAATTCTTATATGTCATCTCTTATAAAAGGTTTTGTATCTCGTTTTTTTACAGTCTATGCCCAGTCTACTATAAAAATCTCAAATCCAATTCAACAGCCAATAACAATTAATCCTATTTTAACTTATATTGAAGGATATGCCTATGATACCTCGGGGAAAATTATCCCTAAGGCAAAAATTGTTGTTAAGATGGTCTCATCGAATATAGTTTATTATCAAGGGAAAGCTGATGAAAAAGGATTTTTCAGCATCGATTCCAAATATCTACCCATCTTCCCATACTATCTAGAATTTTCTGGTGTAAAGATGACTACCTCAGAGTTTGTCAAGAAAAATAATAACTACTTGATAGCAAATAAAATCAATTTAGGAACGACCATCAAAAATAACCAAACAGGTGAAAAATCTACTTCTTCAGCTAATCTTAATATTTTTCCTTCAACTGTTTCTCAAACAGGAGGAAACCTTAATCCTCAAAAACAGGCAGATATGACAACAAAACAAAATAATACTTTTTCCATTAAGATTGTTATTCTTTTTCTTGTTGTTACCATTATTGCCTTAGGAGCAATGGCTCTCTTTATCTTTATAAAAATAAAGAGATCTAATTAAAATCCTCCTTATTTTTGATTAATAGCTTCTCCTGCCAAAATCTCTTCGACCTCCACCGCCAAAACCACCTCCACGGTTTGGTCTTTCTTCTCTAGGTCTAGCGACATTGACGACAATCTTCCTGCCTTCAATCTCCTTATTAGTCATTTCTGCCACTGCTTTTTCCGCATCAGCTTCATTAGCAAAGGTGACAAAACCAAATCCTTTTGACCGGCCGGTGTATCTATCACTGATAACCACCGCTTCGGTCACTTCTCCATAGACGGCAAACATCTCCTTCAAAGACTGATCGTTGAGTGACCAAGGAAGATTACCCACGTATAGTTTCTTTTTATCCATTTTATATATTCACCTCCTGACTTTTTATATTAAAAATTAATTATTAGTTATGAAGTTGTTGACTATTAGGCAAGCAAATTCAAACTATGTTAGATATTATATCATAAAATAAACAACAACAATCTATAATTCTTTTAATCATTGGCAATCTTTTTTAACTAAAGCTTCCTTTTTGGCTTTAGTCCATTTTTTGATCTGCCACTCTCTTTTCATTGCCAGTTGTAAAGTTGGATATTCTTCAGAATAAACGAGTTTTACTGGTTTCTTTGCTCTTAAATACTTTGAAGATTTATTTTTATCAAAATTATGTTCATTAATCCGCCTTTGAAGATTGTTTGTCTGGCCACAATAAAGGGAATTATCGGAACAACGAACTATATAGAAGTAATACATTTTGTGTCCTTCGACTCGTCGTGTTTCGACTGCGCTCAACACTCCTCGTTCAGGACATAAGAATCGCTAATTCCTCATTCTTCGGAAAGCGATTCTAATGCTATGTGGGTCGGTCAGGACCCAAAGTGTCCTTATAGCGTTCGAATCTAAATTATTTAATACACTAAGGTATTAATGGTTTAAACGAAGAAGTTATAAATAATAGTGATCCAAGCACAATAATACCTAAGAATAAAGTTATTCCGTTAGCTATTAATACGGTGAAAAATACCTTTTTTCTATCTTCAAGTTTTGCCACATATGCCAAGAATAACCACTCGAACATTATGATCATAACTTCTATTAAAAGAAATGGCGCTAGTCCGTCGATTATTATCTGGCCATAAGGTCTGTAAAATTGGAGAGGGAAGATAGGATCAATAATTCGGCGCGAAAGCATTTTAATAGAGTCGAATATTAAAAAACCTAAAGGAAGAGATATGAAATTAGCTAACACAACAAAACCAATGTTTTTTTTACTTTTATAATCACGCTTGATGAAGACAAGTAATTCAATAACCGTAGTTATAAAAAGGGGAATAAGGATATATATGTATTTATTTATAAGTTCTAGAATAAATGCTTTTCTACAGTAAGAATTGCCGAGAAGCTGCGTATACTTTGGATTATTTTCATATAGACTACAGTTATCGAAGCAGATTTCCATGACCTCATTCCATTGACAGCTTGGTAGGATTACATCGGCGGTTACTTTAGGAGTAAATAGAAATATAGTGATGAAGAAAATCAGTAGTAAGAACGACTTTCTGATTAGACTCATGTTATAAAAATAATATTATAAAAAGTAAATTACGAAAGCAAGTATGGATTTATTTTATACTGATTTTTTTGCTGTCTGTCTTGAACAAAATCCGAACTTTTTTCAAAGAAAATCCGGACGCTGAATTTTGATAATTTTCGCTCGGGCGGGCAAAAAGGAAGGAGGTTGGAGAGTGGACGTCCACCAGGAA
>Ga0100400_1000437_pt1 | contig 28621 bp, 28 predicted proteins | sample CryGeymeta201524_FD_80420 | JGI IMG/M metagenome (GOLD analysis project Ga0100400, IMG submission 80420) | Groundwater microbial communities from Crystal Geyser aquifers in Utah, USA - Crystal Geyser metaG 2015-24 | ecosystem: Environmental > Aquatic > Deep subsurface > Groundwater | place: USA... | reverse complement strand
TGGTATATTTTTCTATTGACAGTCTTAAAATTTTTTCCCTGTTTTTATTGACGGATTTGGGAAGAGGTAGAGTAACTGCATGAAATGGCAGGGAAGTGAGATTATCAATTGCCAGTTTTATGACTATTTGATATGCACCCAGACTTACCAAATCTTCTTCTTTGTACCACTGGCCAAATTCTTTTGACAGGTGATTGGCGTCTTGGGCTCCGATAATGAACGATATCAGTGTTCCGGCATTGCCGAAAATAGCTTTCTGCACATTTTCTTCCACCTGGGCGACGTATTGGTTGGCAAGAATCAGATCCAGCCTGTATTTTCTTGCTTCAGAAAGAATTTTGATGAATGATAAAGTAGCAAAATTTTGAAACTCGTCGACGTACATATAAAAATCACGCCGCTGTGCTTCCGGTATATTTACCCTGTTCATAGCTGCCAGTTGCATTTTTGTAATAAACATAGCCCCCAGCAGAGCTGCATTATCCTCGCCCAATTTCCCCTGCGAAAGGTTCAGAATAAGTATTTTCCCGTTATTCATGATATCCTCCAGGTCAATAGTAGAGGTCGGATGGCCTATTATCTGTCTTATGGTGGGGGAAGTGACAAATTGTCCGACTTTGTTTTGGATAGGGGCTATAGCCTCACTTTTCAGCCTGGGATGCATTTTGTCAAACTCATTGACCCAGAAATTATACAGAACCTTATCTTTTAAAGAATGGACAATCTTCTGACGGAAATTAAAGTCTGCCAGTAGGTCCGGTACCATGACCAATGTTGAATTGGGAACTTCAAGAAGTGTCAGTATCGTATTTCTTAGGATATATTCCAGTCTTGGTCCCCACGAATAGGCATATAATTTACTGAATATTGATACTATACTTGAGGCTACCAGCTCTTTATGCACGGGGTTTTTTACTTCCAAAGTGTTCATCCAGAAAGGATGCTCCGTGTCAAAAGGTTCAAGATAAACTACGTCGTTTAACCTATACGAGGGTATGTAATTTAGAAGTATTTCAGAAAGATCACCATGCGGATCGATAACTGCCAACCCCTCCCGGTTTCTGGCGTCATTTATGGCCATGTTAGCGATAAGCGTGGATTTTCCGGTACCGGTTTTTCCGATGACATAGACATGTTTTCGTCTGTCATATTTCTTTAAACCGAAAGTGGTCATCTGGTTTTTAAACTCAGCTTTAGCAAAAAAATTAATCTGGGATTTTTCTTCATCCGACGCATCCAGAGCTACGGGTAAATTGGGTGGGGGTTCACCGACAAGCGATCTTCCCCAGGCGATATTTTTTATTCCGGCAAGAAGGCTGGTAGGCGGGTGCCATAATGTAGCCAGTTCCATGGTGTTCAGGATCTGATGCCGTGGGAAATGATTTTTCTCCCTTTTAATAAGCCTTTTGAAAGCAATTTTCTTATTGAAAAATCTGGGACGACGAAGTACGAGCCGATTTCCTTCACCCATGGCAAACGCTCCGAAGGAACCTGCCAGATTGTAAAGAAGACTCATGGCATTTTTTTGGTTATCAGAACCTATAAGAAGTCTTATATATGCCCGGTAGCCGGAATGGTTTGCTTTTTCCTCGATAAGACTTGCCTGCGGCATAGGTCTTACCCTGTCCGGCGCAGTAGACGAGGGATCAGGTATGCCTTTTCTTAGCATGTTTTGGATAGTACCTTGCCAGTTGAAATGAGGCGGTTCGATGATAATCTGAACAAGCCCGCTTTCTTCAATTTTCAATTTTGACAGGACACCGATTATGGAAGAAAGGGGATCAAGTTCCTTAAATTCGGAATAAGTTTTAATAGGATAACAGAAGGAGTTAGCTAAGTTCAGGTTACCGATAGCCAAATAAGGTTTTTTTGAGATGTTCCCCAAGTAATCAGGTACGTGAGTTATCAGGATTTTCGGATATTGGCTGGTGAGCTGGCTTTCCAGGAAGGTTCTGTAAGATTTCGGCAGCACAGTATAAAAATGAATTTGTTGATTTATACTGGCAATTTCAAAAGATAGAGTTCGTACCTTAATCCACAACCTTTTCCAATGCGGAATGTATCCTCCGGGAAAAAGAGCAGAAAAAACTTGAGCCATCGATTCCGGTGTTTCCTCCATGGTTTTTGGAGTCCTGATCTCTAAGATAACTTTCTCTTCAGATGACATAGTACTAATTATATAGTATCAATAAATAAGCACAAAATTAAATGGGTAAAATATTCTAGATTTGTCAATCCTTATTGACTCTACCTGGGATCTTGCCAAATAAGTTATTTCTTGATATTCTTGTAAGTGATGGATGCGCAGTTCTCAAGCGAACTCAAAATGAAGATGCAGAAAGCGATTTCTGTGATCCGCGAAGATCTGGGTACTATCCGGACAGGGCGGGCCACTCCGGCACTGGTAGAAAATGTAATTATTTCAGCCTATGAGAATACCCAGAAACTGAAAGTAAAGGAGCTGGCTACTATTAGTACTGATGGCCCCAGGATGATAATTATTGCTCCTTTCGATCCGTCCGTGATTCGTGACGTGGAAAGAGGAATAAATTCTGCAAATTTAGGTTTCACGGGAGCTGTTGATGGGAATATCATAAGAATAAATATCCCGCCTCTCACTGCAGACAGAAGAGATGAATATATTAAACTGGCCCATACGAAGATAGAGGGTGGAAGGGTGATGATCAGGCAAATCAGGCATGACGTGATGAGCGATGTCAAAAGACAATCTGAAGATAAACTAATTTCCGAGGATGACAGGAAGAGGATAGAGAAAGAAATCCAGCTCTTGACTGATGAAATGATGGCCGAAATAGACGCACTTAAGTCCAAAAAAGAGAACGAACTTTCTCAAGTTTAATATTAATACACTTCTTACAGATATCTGGTTTCCCTTTCGATAATCATTTTTATTATCGCCAGGGAAATGGCATAAGTGGGTTCTACTCCCTCATAAGATAGATTTCTGACTCCCAAATTTTTTGCTTTGCTGTATGGTGTATCTGAAGCGTAGTGGGCGATACCCAGTTCAAAAGGGCTATTTGTCAGATTGATAAACTGGTTTTCCACATACCGGTTATAATATACGAATTCATAAGCGGAATTTAGGTATGGGCCGCTTTCCATTTCTATAGTGTTATATCCTTCCTTAAACCAATAATCAATTATATTTTTATTTTCGAAAAAAGTACCTTTGACCGAAACGGTTTTTTGCATGTCCAAGACTGAACCGGTCCTGAATATTTTATTAAAAACCTGAGGGTTGAATACATTATTTATGGCGTAGACGTTTTTGGTATGCTGGTCAAAGACAGTCGTGGGTAGAAGAATATCACCGACGTTTCCCGTCAGTGTTGCCGCTTTACCCATAATATAGATCCCTCTAATCTCATCTACGTTTTGGCCGATTTCCGTGAGTACCTGATATGCAGCCCAGCCTAAGGGATAGTCGATGTTTACTATAAGCGCCTTACTTTTGTTAAGATGTTTGGTACTGATGGAAAGTCTGTTGTCTAAGTCTATTCCGGCCAGCTTACTTAACTCAATTACTTGGGTATCGATGTCGAGATATTTGGAGGCTTTTATATAATGTATTCCCAGTTTACGATCGAGCTTTTCTCTGCGTTTAAGGATCTCTTGGTTAATTCGGGCATATTTTTTGGCGATATAATAAAGAAAATTTTCTCTGCTTGCCAGAAAATCACCCGAAGAAATCCCTTCCCAAAGCCTGATCAGGTTTTTATCCTCAAGCCTGTATAGGAAGTCAATCAGAGTTTTTTCTTCCGCGAGGACGAACCTGGAGAGAAGATTGGTGATGGAATGAGTGTTGCTGGAGACAAAGTATATCGGTCTTTCCTGAAGATTTAGATTTTTGTGTTCGCTTTCCACAATGTTCCACCAATGTTGAGTCGCTTTGGTATATTCATTGTAGGATCCGGAAAGAAGCCGGATGGTGAAATCAACCCTCCGAAATTTGATGGCGGTTAAGAATTTATGATAGTCGTCACCCCAAATATTCTTTATTCTTTTAACATCTTCGCTGTCAAGAAGTTCTATTGCCTTTTGTTCTACATTTTTAGTATCCTGCAGCTTGTCATGAAATTTATTCCATTCTATTTGAAAAGCTGTAGCCAGGGTAATCACGTCATCTACATCAGTAACTGAGGCGATATATATTCCTAAAGTCTCTTTTCCGTCAAAATGCATTTTTCTTCGCCGCCCGGGTGCAGCTACTTCTTGCCATTTCTCAATTGTTCCGAAACCATTCTTTTCAAAGACGCTGTAAGATTGTCCTAAAATTATTTTTTTCACGTTTGACATAGGGGAGGGCAGTCTAAGCAAACAATAAATAAAAGCGGCAATATCCACTTCGGTACCGGCTCCCTTTTCCTGCAGGATGGAATTCATGGTAAGATGGGAATCTATCAAATTGAGAATCCTTACTTCTCCGGCGGATTTCAACAGCGAGCGGTAGGTGCGGATATGGACTTCTATTTCTTCGATATTTAATGTCAAATTTCCCTGGTACATAGTATTAAGAAAAATTAAAAAATCAAAATGAAAAATTCAAAATGACAACACTACTTAATGCAATATCTTCAATATAATTTATTTTTTTTCATTTTGAACTTCAATTATATACTGAATGCACTTGAAATTACACCCAACAGACCTTTTTCACGCATTGAATAACATATGGATGTAAGATAAAATGTTATGAAGAGTTTTGTCTATGCTGATTACAACTGTATTAGTTTTTCTGTTGATTCTGTCAATTCTTGTCCTAATACACGAGTTGGGACATTTTGTGGCTGCCAAGAAACTGGGTATCAAAGTCGAAGAATTCGGGTTCGGTCTTCCGCCCAGGATTTGGGGTGTTAAAAAGGGTGAAACTACTTATTCAGTAAACTGGTTGCCTATAGGAGGCTTTGTAAAACTTTTCGGAGAGGAGGGGGAAGATGGAGACGGAGAGGTAATTCAAAATTCAAAATTAAAAAATGATAATAGGGCTTTTTATGGTAGACCTATTTGGCAGAGAGTCGTAGTTCTTACAGCAGGTGTGGTTATGAATTTCCTGCTGGGTGTTTTTATCCTCTCCTTTCTTTTTACCCAAGGAGTGATGGTCCCTACCAAAAGAGTCCATATAGAGAAAGTGGTATCAGGTTCTCCTGCAGAAATGGTGGGACTCAAAAATGGTGATGTGATAAAAACCATCCTTATTGAGGAAGATATTGATAAATTCAGGGAAATCGAAATAGACAGTCTCACTAAACTTTCAGAAACAACCAGGGAATTTTTGGGAAAGACTATAACACTTGTGGTTTTAAGGGGTCAGGAACAGATGTCTATTGATATTATGCCTAGAGTGGATTATTCCAAAGATGAAGGCCCTATGGGAATTGTTATATCAAATTATGAAGAAAAAAAGTATTCTCTTTGGGAAGCACCGATTTACGGGACCAAAGAAGCGATGCTTCTGACTTATGAGTTGGTAAAGGGTATAGGAACGACCTTGTGGAAACTTATTTCTATCCAGCCGGTTGCCAAAGATGTAGCAGGACCAATAGGAATAGCACAACTTACCGGTGAGGCGGTAAAATTTGGCAGGATGGCCGTACTGGAACTTCTGGGCATACTTTCGTTAAATTTAGCAATTGTGAACATATTACCCTTTCCCGCTCTTGATGGGGGAAGGTTACTTTTTGTCGTGATTGAGGGGACGACGGGCAGAAAAATTAAGGCTACTTGGGAAAGACTGGTACATCAGATAGGTATGGTTATATTGCTGTCTTTGCTGGTTTTAGTAACCATAAATGATCTCGTAAGGATTCTCTCTAAATAATATTTTCTTCATAAATCTTATTTAAACTCTCTTTACCACAAGAAATCGACATGCATCGTCATGATGTCTTGACTTAAATAATATATTTTGATAATTATTATCCAGATAAAAATAAAAGAAAGGTTAGGATAAAATCCATGAATGAAACAGACAGAATTCAGGCAGAGGGTGCATCTGTAAAAGGTCCGGAGGTTTTAAAAGAAACACCCGGAATGGCTGACGCACGACAACCCCTTTCGCCAGCGGAAGAGCGTGCCTTTCAGGATGCTTCTTTGGTGGGAGATCGGATAAGGCATGCAAAAGACCAACTAGTTTTCGGGAGTAGTTTCAGATAGCAACATATTTATAAAATAATAAACACACAGATAGAGCGTGTTTTTTTTTAGTTTGAAATAATATATACTTTAGAGCATGAGATATTCCAGACTGTTTGGAAAGACCTTAAGGCAAAAACCTCATAACGTAGAAATAAGAAGTCATGAATTACTGCTCCGGGGCGGTTTTATATTCCCAGTTGCTGCCGGTATATATGATTTTCTGCCGCTTGGATTTCGTGTTCTGGAGAAAATTGACAGGATCATAAAAGAGGAACTGGCCAAAAAGGGTGTACAGCATCTTATTATGCCCTTTGTTCATCCGGCGTCTCTTTGGCGGGAAACAGGCAGGTTTGAAAAGATGAAAAGGATTTTGGCGGTGTTTGACGCAGCACATGGAGGAAAATATTTGCTTGCGCCCACCCACGAGGAAACAGTTACTGATTTAGCCCGGAATTTCATCTTAAGTTATAGGGATTTACCAGTCATTGTTAATCAAAACCAATGGAAATACAGGAATGAAATTAGGGTGACCGGAGGATTACTTCGGACAAGAGAATTTCTTATGCAGGATGCTTATAGTTTTGATAAGGATGAGGAAGGTTTAGCAGAAAGTTTCAAGGTTGTAAGCGAAGCCTATCATGCAATTTTTAAGCGGATGGACTTTGAAACGACGGTGGTGAAAGCAGATAGCGGTGCAATAGGTGGGACCGGTTCCGAAGAGTTTATGGTGCTATCACCCTCAGGAGAAGATAGCATTATTGCCTGTGATAGTTGCACTTATAAAGCAAATATCGAAAAAGCTGAATCCATATTTCCCACTTTCCCGCAGGATAAGGAACAAAAACCCATGAAAGATGTTTTAGGAAAAGGGTTAATTGGAGTCGAGCCACTGGCAAAATATCTTAATATTTCCGTTTACCAGACCACAAAAACACTGATATACCAGGTAGATAATAATGTAGTGGCAGTCTGCATAAGAGGAGATTTCAATGTAAACGAAGTGAAGTTGGCGAATATTCTGGGTTGTTCTGATTTGACATTGGCAACGGAGGAAACAATAAAGAAACTAACAGGAGCGGAAGTGGGTTATGCAGGACCATTGAATCTTCCTAATAATATTAAGGTGTATTGGGATTACTCTACTAATGACAGGATCAACTTTGAGGCTGGAGCCAATAGAACTGATTACCATACTATAAATATAAATTTTGGCAGTGATATAAAATCACCTGAAAAATTCTATGATTTTAGAAGCGTAAAGGCGGGGGAGATATGTTCTGAGTGCAGAAAAGGCAAGTTAGCAGAGAAAAAAGCCATAGAACTTGGTCATGTGTTCAAACTTGGGACGGTATATTCTGAGGCAATGAATGCCACATTTTTAGATAAACACGGAAAAAGAAAACCGATAGTTATGGGTTGTTATGGTATAGGAATTACTAGGCTTCTTGCAGCGGCCGTAGAACAACACCATGATGACAGAGGGATAATTTGGCCAAAAGAAATTTCGTCTTACAATGTGCATCTTATTTCCCTGCCGGGAGGGGAGGAAAAGGCTGAAAAACTATATATTTCGCTAAAAGAGAATAATGTTGAGGTTTTATGGGACGATCGGGATGAGTCTGCAGGAGTGAAATTTTCTGATGCTGATTTGATAGGAATTCCAGTAAGATTGGTTATTTCTGCTAAAACCGGAGATAAAGTAGAATATAAGATTCGAAGTGAAAAACAGTTTCACATCATTGAAATTGAAGAAGCAATAAGGAAGATTAAATCATAAGTTTCTGACTACCTCTGGGATTTTGCTCAGGCTTATTAACTTTTATCTCCGAAGTAAAAGTCTTTTAATTAAATCTAGTTTATTTTAGATTTATATTATGTTACGGATTTCTCGTTTAGGGATTTTTTTCATCTTATTTCTATTGGTAATATTTATCTTCACCTATTCTTACAAACCGCCAAAAATCATCCGTCTGGCCGGATCCACCGCTTTTTTACCTTTTGCGGAAAAGCTAGCAGAAGAATATATGAAAAGAAATCCCGGAATAGTAGTTGATGTTCAGGGTGGAGGTTCGGCAGTTGGAATTATGGTGGCCCGTGAGGGTATTGCCGATATCGGTATGGTTGATATGGTTATTTTGCCGAAAGAAACTGAGAGATTAGAAAAAGTAATCGTCGCCCGGGATGGCATTGCGGTAATTGTCAATAATTCCAATAAAGTAAACGATTTGACACTTACGAAACTAAGGGATCTTTTCAGCGGAAAAATAACCAATTGGAAAGAAATTGGTGGAGATGATGCAAAAATAAGGGTAATCAGTAGAGAAGAAGGTTCAGGCACTAGAAAATCTTTCGACTTATTGGTTCTGAGTGGCCGAAAAGTTACCCCAGACGCCATGTATCAGGATTCAAACGGAACTATAAGGGAAGCAGTCAAAAGCGATAAAGACTCGATAGGTTATATTTCGATTGGCATCTTAAATCCGGATGTAAAAGCCTTAAGCATTGACGGAATTTCCGCCAACAACGAAAATGTAAAATTATCTCGGTATAAAATCGCCCGGCCGATTTATTTTCTTCTTAAGTCAAATTATTCAGTACAAACCAGAGATTTCGTCAATTATATTTTGGGTACGGAAGCACAAAAGATAATGGAAAAAGACGGTTTGATCACGGTCATATAAATAAACATAAAGTATATAAAAAATGAAAAATCATCAGGAAAAAATTATAGAAAAAAGTATTTTGATAGTTGCTTTCTCCACAGTATTTATACTTTTCCTTATTACCCTTTTTATCTTCAAAGAGGGTTTGCCATTTATCCTCAATAATGGTCTTACAAGATTATTTTTCAGTACAAATTGGTCGCCTTCAGATGGATCCTACGGGATTATTCCCATGCTTATCGGATCACTATCAATTACTTTCGGGGCTCTGATTCTTGGAGTTCCTCTTGGGGTGGCTTGCGCAATTTATCTTGCCGAATTTTCCTCAAAAACTTTAAGGAATATTCTCAAACCGATGATTGAACTTTTGGCTGGGATCCCTTCAGTAGTCTATGGATTTATTGGGATGATATTTTTGGCACCAGTTATCAGAAGTTATTTCGGTGGACCAGGATTGTCTATTTTAACCGCTTCCATAGTCTTGGGTATTATGATACTTCCCACCATTATCAGTATCTCTCTGGATGCTCTTCTCATGTTACCGCGATCATATAAAGAAGGATCCATGGCTTTAGGGGCAACCCAGTGGCAAACAGTCACAGGTGTACTTTTGCCGGCAGCAAGATCAGGGATTTTAGCAGGAGTAATTTTGGGGATGGGCAGGGCCATTGGAGAGACAATGGCCGTTATCATGGTTACCGGCAATTCAGTGAAGGTACCTTCTTCATTTATTGATTCTACAAGGACTTTAACGGCCAATATAGCCCTAGAGATGGGTTATGCGATTGGAGAACACCGGCAAGCTTTATTTGCCACGGCCATTATACTATTTGTTTTTATTATTATCTTAAATATTCTGGCTATGAAGATTATCAAAAAAAGACGAATATGAATCCCAAATTGTCCCAAATAATAGCGAAAATTTGTTTAGGCTTGGCCATGCTATTTACTATTTCAATTTTGATTTTTATCATAATATACATTTTGTTTCATGGTCTGCCAATTTTGACTTATCAGTTTCTTTCCTCACCAATTCAGGAAATGGGTAAAAAGGGAGGTATATTTCCCAGTATTGTTAGCACTCTGTATCTTGTTATTACCTCCGTTGTTGTTGCTACACCTTTGGGAGTGGGTACGGCGGTATATATTACTGAGTATACGAAAAAAAACAAGATTACCGACATAATCCAGTTTGGATCTGATTGCTTGGCAGGTATTCCGTCAATAATATACGGCTTATTTGGATTTACTTTTTTTGTGATTTTTCTTGGTATGGGCTGGTCAATTCTATCAGGTTCACTTACTTTAGCTATCATGATGTTGCCAACAATTATCAGGACTTCTGAGCAAGCCATAAGATCCGTGCCACAGAGTTATCGGGATGTGACCTATTCTTTGGGAGGCAGCAAATGGCAAGGGATAAAAAACATCGTTATTCCCAAAGCTCTTCCTGGGATTCTGACTGGCGTAATTCTAAGCATGGGAAGAGCGTTATCAGAGACTGCCGCTTTGATTTTTACTGCGGGCATGTCAATTCGCACACCTACATCTATATTTTCTTCCGGACGCAGTATGGCCGTTCATTTTTATACCTTAGCAAGGGAAGGCTTATCTCTACCCATGGCTTATGGTACTGCATCGGTTCTTATAATTTCCATATTATTTATTAATTTTATTTCTTATATCCTGATGAACCAATATCTGAAAAAATATTCCTAATATGAAAAAAAAGATAGCGGTTTTACATTTAAATGTTTTTATTAAAGATAAGATAATACTGAAGGATATAAATCTGGATGTCTATGAAAATGAAATCCTCTCAATTATCGGTCCTGCAAATAGCGGAAAATCTTCTTTTTTACGGGTTATAAACAGGATGCTCGATATCAATAGCGACTTTCGCGTTGAGGGAAATGTTTTTATAGATGGGGAAGATATTTACAAAACTAACGTGAATATTTGTGATTTACGGAAAAGGATCGGTATAATTTTTGCTCTTCCTGTTCCTTTGCCTCTCTCAATTTATGATAATTTAATTTACGGCCCCTTGCTTCATAAAAAGATTTCTGTCGAAAGATTGAACGGATTGGTCGAAAAGTGTTTAAAATCGGCTTCATTATGGGAAGAAGTAAAAGATAGATTGCATCTATCAGCCTTACAGCTGTCAGGAGGTTAACAGCAGCGTCTGTGTCTTGCCAGATCCCTAATGGTTGAACCTGAGATAATTTTGTTTGACGAACCATGCTCAGGGCTTGATCCTGTATCAACCTCAAAAGTAGAAAGGACGATGTTTGAGTTAAAAAAGCGATATACTTTGATTCTGGTAACAAACAATACCAAGCAAGCAGCCAGAGTAAGTGACAGGACAGCTTTTCTTTTATCAGGGAAACTGATTGAAGTGGATCAAACAAAACAAATTTTCACTTCACCCAAAAGTAAACTTACCAATGATTACATAACCGGGAGATTTGGATGATGTAATTATAAATGTTACGTTTGGATATTAACTTTAGTTTAGCAATAAAAATTCGTTGAGAATATCTTACGATGGTCAAAATAAAAACTGTTAATCTAAACTTATTTTACGGATCTTTTAAGGCCTTGTCCAATATCAATCTTGATGTAAAAAAGAATCAGATAACTGCCTTTATCGGGTCATCAGGTTGTGGAAAAACTTCACTACTGCGGTGTCTCAACAGGATGAATGATTTTATTCGGGGAGTGAAGATAGAGGGAGAGGTTCTGATTGATGGAAAGGAAATTTACAAGAATGTTGTTGATTTGACTAATTTACGTAGGAGGATAGGTATGGTTTTTCAGCGTCCCAATCCTTTCCCTTTATCGATATATGATAATGTAATTTATGGTCCAAAGGTGCACGGGATAAACCACCAAGAAAACCTCATGGAGATTACAAAAAAAGCACTTTCCTCAGTATTTCTCTGGCGCGAATTGAAAAATAAACTTAATGATTCGGCTCTTGATTTAAGCGGGGAACAACAACAGCGTCTTTGTATCGCTAGACTTTTGGCTGTTCATGCTGAAGTTTTACTTATGGACGAGCCTTGTTCCACTCTTGATCCTATTGCGACAGCCAAAATAGAGGAATTAATAATGGAGCTTAAGAAAAAATATACTATTGTTATTGTTTCTCACAATATGCAGCAGGCAGCCAGAGTATCGGATTATACTGGTTTTTTTCTTCTTGGGGAAATGGTAGAATTTGGTAAAACAGAAAAAATTTTTACAGCACCAAAGGATAAAAGAACAGAGGATTATATTACCGGTAAATTCGGTTAAGAAGAAAAGGAGGTTGTTATAAACGACGGCCAGTTTAAAAAAGCTCTGGAAAATTTAAACGGACTGATTCTACAAATTGGAAACGGGGTGGAAAATACGATTATCGACTCCTTTATGATTTTGGAAAAAAGGGATATTAAAAAGGCTCAGCAAATTATTAACAACGATAAAAGTATTGATTTTCTAGAACTGAAAATAAACGAAGACTGTTTAAGACTCCTGGCTTTATACCAGCCGGTTGCCAGTGATTTGAGGTTTATTACCACAGCTATGTCGATTGTCACTGATCTTGAGCGTATCGCCGATCTCGCCTCAGATATAGCCAGCAGGGTGATTGAGATGGGAAATGAACCTCTGATAAAGCCGCTTATTGATATCCCCAAAATGGTGAATATCGCCAAAGATATGCTTCATAAAAGTCTCAGAGCTTACGTGAAAAGAGACACGCGTTTGGCGAAAGAGGTATCTTTAATGAGACAAAAGACAGATGACCTTAGGGATCTTATTTATAATGAATTGGAAGAAGTAATGACCAAAAATCCCCAGCGTCTCAGTCGCGGTTTACCGCTTATTCTTATTACCCATCATCTTGATAGAATAATTTCTCATACCGAAAATATTGCTGAGGATGTCGTATATATGGTAGACGCGCAGGTAATAAAGCATAGAAATATAAAAAATTGACAGCAGCTCCTTTTTTAATCTCTTCTAGTGAATATTAGAAAGACATTTTAAAATTATAACTTGATGAAAACTATTGTTACTCATGTTATCTCCGGAGCCGTGATTGGGGTAGGTAGCGTGAAGAATTTTTCCTCTGTACGCTGGGTGGTAGCCCGCAGAATTTTCTGGGCATGGATATTTACCTTACCTGCAAGTGCTCTTATGGCTTCCGTTTTATACCTTTTACTTCGATTTTTAAGAATCTAACTAATATTTCTTCAGCAGACGGGAATTCTACAAAATTTTTATAGTCGGTCACAACATGAGATAATAAGAAGGTAATTATTTTTTTGTATCTTGCTCTCTTTTATTATTGTCTTTACAATTATGCCATGAAAACTATTGTTACCCATTTTGCTCCGGATGTGGATGCTATTACCTCTGTTTGGCTTTTAAGTAGATTTTTGCCAGGTTGGGATAAGGCAGTAGTCAGATTTGTTTCTGCAGGTAACACTTTGAATAATGAGCCGCCTGAGAGCGATCCTGAGATCATGCATGTTGATACCGGCATGGGGAGATTGGATCATCACCAGACGGATGAAGACACATGTGCGGCAAAACGTACTTTTCAGTTCGTTTCACAGCAAACTCAAAACTCAAAACTCAGATCTCAAAACCAGAAAGGGAAAATTCATAATTTCCATATAGAGGCGTTGGAACGGATGATAGATGTTGTCAACGATATCGACCATTTCCGGGAAGTATATTTCCCGAACCCCGCGGCAGATTTTTATGATTTTGGTTTGGTGGCAATAATGGATGGTTGGAAGCTGATTTATAATGGTCTTGATGAAAAAATCATAGAATTGGGGATGCTGGTTCTTGACGGGATTTATAAAACTTTTCAGGACAAACTCTGGGCAGAAAAAGAGATTAGTACTGAGGGAATAGAATTTCAAAGTAAATGGGGAAAAGCTATAGGTATAGAGACCTTGAATGATGAGGTTATAAGGTTGGCACAAAAGATGGGGTTCGTGGTTGTGGTTAGGAAAGATCCGAAGAAGGATTATGTTCGAATCAAGGCTTTGCCGGAATCGAAAGTGGATCTGACATCATGTTACAATATATATAGGGAAAAGGACAAGGAAGCTACCTGGTTTCTCCATGCGGGGAAAAAAATGCTTTTGAACGGATCGATGAAAAATCCCGAATGCAGACCGACCAAGCTTACGTTAAGGGAGATTGTTAATGTCTTAAAAAAATAACATGGCAGAAAATTGTATCTTTTGCAAAATCATAAAAGGGGAAATAGGCGGAAATTTTATCCGGAGAAAGAAGGATTATGTTGCGTTTAAAGATATAAATCCCAAAGCGCCGGTGCATGTGCTTATTGTTCCTGTGAAGCATTTTGCTTCCTTGGAGAATGCAGATGATAAGGATAAATTGCTTTTAGGCGATTTAATGATTGCGGTAAGAGATATCGCCAGAAAATTAAAGATTAGCGAAAGTGGATATAAAATAGTAATAAATAACGGTGAAGATTCAGGTCAACTGGTTTTTCACATGCACATACATCTTTTGGGAGGATGGCAAAAGGTATCCCATTGGAAGGTGTAAAGATGTATAATATATATAGGATTATTCTTAATCCAATAGACTGATACCTTTTTTGTTAACTAGTCATATTTATTCTTTCCTTAACTTTAAAATAAGTAGAGGATAAAGGAGGTGTTTTATTAAATATTATGATTTTCGTGAAAGCGGCGCCTGGTGATTCGACTGATTCGGTAATAAGAAAATTTACCCGCAAGGTGATAGCGGAAGGATTGCTTCTGGAGTTTAAGAAGAAGGAATTTTATCAAAAACCGGCAGAAATCCGTAAAGAAGCCAAAAAAGAAATCGAAAGAAGAGCCAAAGCTAGAAAAAAGAAAAGAAATAAATAAAATGTTGAGCGTATATATAAAAACAGACTCACATTACAAAGTCAATCGAAGTCGTATCCGGAAAACAATTGAGGAGATACTTACTGAAAAAAAGACAAAAGGCAATTTTGAAGTAAGTGTTACTGTTGTGGGAGATAGAATGATGAAGAACCTGAATAAGAAGTTCCGCAATGTTGATGATACGACAGATGTGTTGTCATTTCCGCTTACAGATTCAAAAGCGAAAACATCCTTTATAGATCCGCCTGATGACACTCTAAGATTAGGGGATATTGTAATATCCTATCCGCAAGCCATAGATGAGGCAGTTGAAGAGAATAAGATGGTAGATGATAAAATAGATGAATTAGTCAGACACGCGATGATGCATCTTATTGGTATCCATCATGATTAACCGGTCATGAAATTCCAAAAATGGGTTTTTTATATAAAATAATTATATGTCACTTTATTTAAAGTATCGTCCTCAAAAAGTAGAGGAACTGGATTTGGATGAAGTCAGAAACAGATTGTCGAGGCTTCTTGCTTCACCTTATATTCCGCATGCATTTCTATTCTCCGGACCAAAAGGTACAGGCAAGACTTCAGCCGCCAGAATTGTGGCAAAGAAGCTGAATTGTGAAAAAAACCCTTACAGGAAAACAACCTCTCTGGATAAAGATGTAAACATAGAACCATGCAATACTTGCGATTCGTGCCTGGCTATTAAAGACGGAAGGCATTTTGATGTGTTGGAAATCGATGCTGCGTCAAATCGCGGTATAGACGAGATAAGAGAGCTTAGGGAGAAAATAAAACTGGCTCCGGTGTCAGGTAAATATAAAGTCTATATTATTGATGAAGTGCATATGCTGACCAATGAGGCATTTAACGCTTTACTCAAAACTTTAGAAGAGCCGCCAGTCAGAACAGTTTTTATATTAGCTACGACCGAAGTGGAGAAGCTACCCGGTACGATTTTATCCAGATGCATAAAGATAAATTTCAATAAAGCCACCACGACCGAGATTTTGCATTCTTTAAAAAGAGTGGCTAAAGGAGAGGAAGTAAAGACCACAGATGAAGTGCTTACATGTATCGCTGATTTTGCTGATGGTTCTTTCAGGGATGCGACCAAATTTTTAGAACAGGCCCTGTCAGAGGATGCTTTAGACATAGCTAAAATAAATAAAATCCTGGGTGGAGTCAGATTTGACCGTGGGCAGTTTTTAAAACTCATTATTGACAAAAATACAGAAAAAGCTCTTTTATTTGCACATGACATGGGAGAAAAAGGAGCAGATCTCCGTTTTTTCATAACCGATGTATTGAATCTCCTGCATGATTTGCTTTTACAAAAACACGGTATAATAGACGTTAAACAAAACAGCAAGTTGATAGATGAAATGTCAGATAAAGATATTACTGCCCTTATCAAACACTTCTCACAAATTTATGCAGATCTCAAATATGCAAGCAAACCTGAATTACTTTTTGAGGTGGCCATTATAGACTGGTGTGAGAATAAGTAAAATTGTGAATCTATCCATTTAGTATTTTTTGTACAATAAATTGCGTAATTTTTTTATTACTGTCATTACGCAATAGTTCTAATATAATAATTATTAAATTATACTGAAACAACTTACTTAAATGTGTTCCAGTATATGCTCTTCTAGACTGATCCCGATTTGATCGGGATACAGTAAGAAGGGCAGAGAAAGGAGACAGAATGTTTAATCCATTTAAAGGTTTAGGTGATCTTAAGACTATGCGGGATCAAGCCGTACGTATGCAGCAGGCATTGGCCGGTGAAGAAGTGGTGGTGGAAAAAAACGGGGTGAAAGTAATAATGAGCGGAGATCAGAAGATAAAAGAGCTCATAATTGACGGTGAAGAGAATAAGAGAGTCATGGAAGCTGTGGCCGAAGCTATCAAGAAATCACAGGAAATTGCCGCCCGCAAGCTGACTGAGATGAGTGGGGGCTTACAGGGACTTTTGGGAGGAGGAAAGTAGAAACCGGTAATCAATCACCCGATTTCCGAAAAAGATTGTAATTCCATTTATTAATAGGTGGAGGATAGTTGATTAGTTGGTCTTTTCGAAATGATTCTAGTTACAGGTTCACTTGCTTTTGATCAAATATTGGATTTTCCGGGTCAGTTTTCTGACCATATTTTGCCTGAGAAACTCCACATGCTGAATATATCTTTTCTGGTGGATAAGATGAGGAAAGGATTCGGGGGAACTGCGGGAAATATCGCATATACTTTAGCACTTCTTGGTATGAAGACATGTATTATGGGTATTGTCGGACCTGATTTTACCCCGTATCGGGAATTTCTGGAAAAAAATCATATTGACACGTCTTATATCCAAAGCATTGATCATTTGTATACGTCCACAGCCATAGGGTTTACAGACAAAAAAGACAACCAGATTTGGGGATTCCATACAGGTGCGGATTCCATATCTGAAGGGTTATCTTTAAAAAACGTGAAAGAGAAAATTGATTTCGGGATAATTGCTCCGCATAACCCCAGAACAATGTTGAAATTTGCCAAAGAATATCAGGAATTGAAAATTCCTTATTTATTTGATCCCGGTATGCAATTACCCTGGTTAAACGGTAATGAATTAAAACTTGCCTTTTCAGGGGCAAAGATAATAATCGGTAACGACTATGAAATTAGTGTAATGCAGAAAAAGACAGGAATTTCCGATCTGCATGATTTGTCCGGACAAGACAAAATCATTATTACGACACTGGGAGAGAACGGATCCAAAGTAACAGGTCCGGACGGTGTTTATCTGATAAAATCAGCAAAAGTGAAATTAGCCTCAGATCCTGCAGGCGCGGGTGACTGCTTCCGGGCTGGTTTCCTGGCCGGTTTCCTGCGGGGGTTTTCTCTTAAAACCTGTGGACAAATGGGATCTGTTGCTTCAGCATATACTGTAGAGAAATACGGCACCTCCACTCATAAATTCACCAGGGACGATTTTATCAGAAGATATAAGGATAATTATCATGAAGAGATCAAATTATAGTTCAGAACTGCTATCAAAACCTGTTTTTCTGAGGGTCCTGCCGCTCGCCACCCTCTTGGCGTGCCGGGTTAAACGGTCACACCAAGAAGGTACCTGGTTCGCGTCACCCACCCGCTTTTCTGTTTTTAGCGTCTTAATGAAAGTTCAAATTTAGTAAATATTTTATTCGTTATAAGGAGAAACCAATGGATAGACCAAAATATGACGTGTCTGATCTGACTCTTGCACCATCCGGAAAGAAGAAAATTGAATGGGCAGGAAGATCAATGCAGGTATTAAAAATAATTAAAAAAAGGTTTACTGACGAAAAACCTCTTAAGGGAGTTAAAATCGGTGCATGCTTGCATGTGACTGCGGAAACGGCAAATCTGATGATTACTCTGAAAGCCGGTGGAGCCGATCTTGCCCTTTGCGCCAGCAATCCCTTGTCTACACAGGATGATGTGGCGGCTTCATTGGTGAAAGATTATGGGGTGAGTACCTTTGCCGTAAAGGGGGAAAACAGGAAAAAGTATTATGATCATCTGAATGCTGTTTTGGATACTTATCCCCAGGTTACCATGGATGACGGAGCTGATTTGGTTTCTCTTCTTCATACGGAAAGGAAAAGCCAGATAAAAGGCATTTTCGGTTCAAGCGAGGAGACGACCACGGGTGTCATCAGGCTGAAAGCCATGGAGAAAGATAAGGCTCTCCTTCTGCCTGTTTTTGCCGTGAACGATTCTGACACCAAGCACTTTTTTGACAACAGGTATGGCACGGGGCAATCTACCATTGACGGTATCCTGAGAGCTACCAATATTCTTCTGGCCGGTAAGAACTTTGTTGTCTGCGGTTATGGTTGGTGTGGCAGGGGTCTGGCTACTCGTGCCAGAGGTATGGGAGCTTCCGTGATAGTTACAGAGGTGGATCCGGTCAAAGCCCTTGAGGCAGTCATGGACGGATACAGGGTAATGATGCTAAATCAAGCTATAAAAGAAGGGGATATCTTTGTTACCGTTACCGGAGACAAAAACGTAATATCCTTAAAGCATATATTAGGGATGAAAGACGGAGCTATTCTGGCCAATGCAGGGCATTTCAACGTAGAGATTGCGCTTGGCGAGTTGGAAAAGAAAGCTAAAGCCAAAAGGAACATCAGACCATTTGTGGATGAATATACCCTAACTGATGGAACTAAGAGATTTGTCCTGGCTGAGGGGAGGCTTATAAATCTCTCTGCGGCAGAAGGACATCCGGCTGAAGTGATGGATATGTCATTTGCTAACCAAGCTTTGGCCGCGGAATTTTTCGTAAAAAATAAAGGAAAGCTTGCTCCTCAGGTGTATACTATATCGGATAAAATGGATAAAGAAATTGCCAGGCTCAAACTGGCAGCACTGGGGATAAAAATAGACAGTTTGACTGCCGAGCAGAAAAAATATCTCGGTAGCTGGAAGGAAGGGACCTAAACGCTTAAATTTACTATTCATTTATTCTGCTGTATAATTCCGTCCACTTATAAATCATATATTTGATATTCCCAAAATGGAATCTCGCCAAGGACGAACACCATTTGCCAAGCAAGCCCCAGATAGTTTTGATTTGAATTTACGATTGCAGGATTGCAGGTTGCACCGTGCCATTAAGGGAAAATCCTGGGAACCAGGGCAGTCCTGTGGTAGGTGTGGTTTGACGATGGGAGAAGAACAGCAAGTTCTTATAAGATTTGGAGGAAGAGCTGAAGAATGCTTATTGGAAAGTGATTTACCGGACGGTTGGCAGATAAGGGATGTTCGTTAGGATAATTTAAATCAGTTAAATATTCTTCGGAAAATATTCCCTTATCATCTCTGTAGTCAGATTCTGGCTAATCTGGATACCGCAATGTTTTTCTATTGTTTTTAATACTGCCATAACCGTATCCTCAAGTGGTCCATTATTCTTCACTCTTACCAATCTGCCTGTGTATCTGACGCAATTATCTTGTTTTAGTTCATTATAGTAATGTCTTTGTACTCTTAGCTCATCAATTTTGATTTGGTTATTTGCCAGGTCGTTCTTTATTCTCATACGTTTCCAGTTTTCTGTTTCGTCATCCACTTCTAACAATATTGTCATATCAGGCGGTATTCGGGGGGCACCTTCCAGAACATATTCCACAGGTTGTTGTATACCATGCGCTGTATGGTAACCTTCCACACTGGCAAGCGTTCGATCACAAAAGGCTATATTACAAGGTCCTCCAAGTGTATGGGCATTTCCGGCAATGCAGGATTCTATGGTGGTTGAAGCCAGTTGAGCTTCTCTCGCTGGTTCATCGAACAGTTTTCCGTCCCTTCGTTCCTTCTCTCTCAGTCTCTGTCTTGGACCCATGCGGCTGGGTTTTGCGATCGTGTATCCGCGATCGGCCAGTATTGCCGAAATTATTTCTATAATATCTGTTTTTCCGGTACCATCTTGTCCTTCAAAGGCAATATTAAACCCGCGCTGAGGTATATGGTCATAATACTCTGTAGGGTCATCAATATTTCCCCAACCGGCCATTGATAAAGCCCTACCGTAGGCAACATTTTCATATTGACTGTAATATAATTCTTTTTCTTCAGTGACAATTTTCCCACGGGGGTGTTTGTCAATCACCATGACAGCCCTGTATGCTTCAGGCCAAGCGAGATCTGGATCATACTCTAATATGTCCTCGGTATTTGAGGCAATTGTTCTAGCTGTAGCGAGAGCTGCTTGTGGATTTTTTGTGTAATTTTCCTTTAGAGTAGTTACTTGGTTAAGCATACCGTGGAAATAAATAGCTGCCCGTGTTGCAGGCTCGAGCTTAAATGAATATCCTGTTGTTCTAGCCATATTTGTGAGTGATGACAGTCGCGGTAGAGAATTTCTGGTGCGGTGTCTCATAATGGATGATTTTGGCGGTAAATTCGCCTCAATCATCTGTCTTATTAATGCGTTTTCCCAAGCGACATTCGCGTCTGAGTGAATCGGGACTGCAATTATTACTTTATCTTTGGCTACTCTTACCATTTCCTGAAGAAGAGGTAACCTGTCTCTTTCATCCACATGTTGAAAAACATCAACAGCCATTACTAAGGGGACAGATGAATCAGCAAAAAAACCCATATGAATCCCGTCATACGTAATATCGCCGATCCTTTTCGGGACATGATATTCTTCTTCGATATTTAAGCTTTTTGCTCTGACACCTTCCGGCAAAATTTCCTTTAAGACAGGGTTGTCTCTAAAACCGCCTACATCCAGCACTTCACATGGGCATTCCGGACAAATTTCGATTTCCTGCATATATTTTAACGCAGTTCGATAACGGTTTCGGGGATCACTTCTTACAAGAGTAGATGAGGGTAATTCCGGTAACTGTTCAGATGTAAATCTGGTTTCAGCTAAAGCCATATTATTTGTTATAGGATTAATTGTTGCATATTATAACATTAGTGGGCATATATTAATGAATTTCGAATAATCGCTTCAGTTCAGTTTATCTGTAAAAATATTCTTAGGTTAAAATACTCCTTGAAAATTTTATTGAAATAAGTATGATATAATTTATTATCATTATGAGTAGTAAATGGACATATAAAACTTCAAGTGCTATTGAGAAACATTCCCTTCATATAGAGGTGATTGCCGATTATGGTGGGGCTCATACTACCGATCATGCTTTCGATGAGGTACAGAATCACTTTTTGCGTTTTGACAAAAGTACTAAAATCAGGATGATTACCGAGCACCCGGTATATGCCTTTTCCACCATAGAAACAGGGTTTTGGATAGCCCAGGACGGACTTCACAGCGAGCATCCTGGCCTGGTTATTTTCTCAAATACGGCTCCGCGCGGTGATATCCTTTGGACAGGAGAGAAAAAACAGGCTTTTGTCTGCGGTTTACTTGACAACGGTATACCTTTTTTTGCGGTGAATGCCGGTTACAATCTTTCTTTTGTAAAAAACAGGATAAAAGATGTATGGGAGGTAGAAGTACCCAATGAAGGTACCCAATTTAGGTCCAGAGACCAGTATCCTGAGGCTACCATGGCGATACTAAACGGAGATTTAAACAGGATAGGTAAAGAAGTCAGCATAAAAAATATTCCCGATATTCCGCCTTTTATGGTTGCGTCAATTGACGGGTATGGCAATTTGAAGACAACCATAATGCAAAGCCAGCTATCTGAGAGTGTTAGAAAATGTCCGGTTTTGAGGGTGACTCTAAACAATATATCTCATTTCGTATTAAATACCTTAGTTTCCGGAGTGAAAGGGAAAATTGGTGATCTTTGCATGGTGGTCGGTTCATCCGGCGGAAAAGGAAGAAATTTACTGGAATTTGTAAGACTGCAGGGAAATGCCTCCACTGATTATCGTTTGGTAGGGCCTAGGGATGATTTAGTTAAGATCAAAATAGAATCAATTAAACTGTAGGGGAATTAATTTTATAAATTATAAAGAAAATGAATATAAATATTATAAAAAGTTGTTGTTGTACCTCCTTAGATAGGGGAGGAATTTTTTAGTGAAATAGTTTACTAAAAAGCTAAAAAAGAAATGAACCTCCCAAAAGGGAGGTTTTTTATTGCTTATGTGGTATAAAAATATTCTTGAGGTAATCGGAAATACTCCTTTAGTGAGAATTAATAAAATAAACACTAATCCTGGAGTAATTATCCTGGCAAAATTAGAATTTTTAAATCCCGGGGGTAGTATCAAAGACAGGGTAGGGGTACATATGGTTAACGTAGCCCGAGAGCATGGCAGATTAAGAAAGGGAAGTACAATTGTGGAACCGACATCAGGAAATACCGGTGTGGGATTGGCAATGGCCTCAGCGATCGGAGGTTTTAAATGTGTGTTTGTTATGCCTGATAAGATGAGTGATGAGAAACGGAATATTCTTAAAGCCTACGGCGCGGAAGTCGTAATTACCAGGACGTCGGTTGCTCCCGAAAATCCTCAAAGTTATTACAATATTTCAGATAAAATCGCTGCTAAAAGAAGTAATGGATATAAACCTGACCAGTATCAGAACCCGGCCAATCCGGAAACTCATTATAAATATACGGGACCGGAAATCTGGGAACAGACAGGAGGAAAAATATCACATGCAGTCATTGCTATGGGAACTGGTGGGACTATAAGCGGTGTAGGCAAATTTTTGAAAGAAAAAAATCCAAATATAAGAATAATCGGTGTGGACCCTATTGGCTCAGTATATTATCATTTTTTCAAAACAGGTAGGATCCCAAAATTATTCAAAAATTATAAACTCGAGGGAGCGGGCGAGGATTTTTTGCCAGGAGCTATAGATTTCTCAGTTATAGATGAGGTAATCCGGGTGTCAGATAAGCAGAGTTTCGATACGGCCCGTAACTTAGCCAAAAAAGAAGGTATTTTGGCAGGTGGTACCAGCGGAATGGCTCTGTTTGCGGCAATGAAGGTTTCCAGGAGGTTGAGAAAAGGATGCCTAGTGGTTATTTTTCCGGATTCAGGCAGAAATTATCTGACAAAATTTTACAATGATGAATGGATGTTAAAAAACGGTTTTATTAAATGAAAAGGAGGATTTATGAAATTTTCCACAAAAAGCATCAGGATAGGAAATGAACCGAATTTAAAGGAAGGCGGTTCGGGGGACGTCGTTGTTCCTATTCACCTGTCAACCACATTTGCCAGAAGGAAGGTAGGTGAACCAACCGGAGGTTATGAATATTCACGTTCAGGTAATCCCACCCGGGATGCGTTGGAAAAAAACCTGGCGGTACTGGAAAACGGTAAATATGCTTTTACTTTTTCGTCCGGACTGGCTGCTATTACTATAGTGTTTATGCTTTTAAAAAAGGGTGATCATGTTTTATCCATTGATGATGTCTATGGCGGGACAAGGAGACTGTTCGTGAATGTTTTTAAGGAATTCGGGGTTGATTTTTCGTTTGTACCGTTTTGCTGTGCCGGAGATTTAGATTCAGAAATTAAATCGAATACGAGGATGATCTGGATGGAAACACCAACCAATCCGCTGCTTAAGATAATTGATTTAAAATCAGTATGTAAGCTGGCATTGCGAAGAAAGATCATTTCGGTGGTTGATAATACTTTTGCTACACCGTGTTTTCAGAACCCGCTGGATTTAGGCGCGGATATCGTGGTTCATTCAATGACGAAATATTTAGGTGGACATAGTGATTCTGTGGCAGGAGCTGTTATAGTGAAAGCTGAAAAGTTAGCACAAAAAGTGAAATATCTTCAAAATGCAGTAGGAGCCATATTGTCTCCTTTTGACAGTTATCAGATACTGAAAGGGATAAAAACACTGTCATTGAGGATGAAGAAGCATGAAGAAAATGCAAAAGAAGTTGTTCGGTTTCTTCTGCGCCAGAAGAAAGTAAAAACGATTTATTATCCTGGTTTGTCCTCTCATCCCGGTTATAATATAGCCAAGAGCCAGATGACCGGATTCGGAGCCATTATTTCCTTTGAACTGAAGGGTGACATTTCGGCAGCTGTCAGATTTTTGGAATCTCTGAAAATCATTTCTATAGCCGAAAGTTTGGGAGCAGTGGAGTCACTCATTGAGCATCCGGCTACCATGACGCATTCATCCGTACCTGAGAGCGAGAGATCAAAAATCGGTATTTCAAACAACTTAATTCGTTTGTCTGTTGGGATAGAAGATGTAAATGACCTGATCGGGGATATCAAACAGGCCTTATATTAATAAGTTGTTAAGTTGTGATATATATTTTACATAAACTTTATATATTATTGCTTCTGGTTATATGTCATAAATTGGATATGGACCACTGTTTTATATTAATATGATTTTCGATTCCTCTTGCAAAATAGATTTAGAAATAGTAATAATAAACTTAGATGGATATAAAAATATTTTCCGGTAACAGTAATAAAGTTCTAGCCGGGGAAATAGCTCAGCTTATTGGAGCAAAGCTGTCTAAAGTTGAGATAATCAGATTTGCTGATTCAGAATGCAGGGTTAGAATTCAGGAAGATGTGGAAGGGAAAGATGTTTTTATCATCCAATCACTTTCCAATCCGGTTGACGAAAATCTGATGGAACTTCTTCTTCTCTGTGATGCGGTAAAAAGGGGTGAAGCCAGAAAAATTATCGCAGTTATTCCATACCACGGTTATGCCAGACAAGACAGGATTCACCGTCCCGGTGAATGTTTGTCAGCCCATGTGGTGACCAAGCTTATAGAAACAGTCGGTTTTGATAAGCTTGTTACGGTCGAACTTCATAATGAAGCAATATTGGGTTTTTTTGATATACCGGTTACTCATCTTTCAGGTTTATCCATATTTAAGCCTCTCGTACAAAAGATAAAAGAAGATATTGTGGTTATTACACCTGATGCAGGCGCCTTGAAACGTTCACAAAAATTTTCTGAAGGATTGGATGTTCCCCTGGCCTTAATAGAGAAAAAAAGAGATCTTGATCATATGCATAAAATATTATCGATGAAGGTAGTGGGAAACGTGAAGGGAAAAACAGCAATCATAGTAGATGATGTGATCGTGACAGGCGGTACTTTATTAAACGCAGCCCATCTTTTGAAACAGGAAGGCGCTAGGCAGGTAATAGCCGCAGTTACTCATGCGGATTTTGTAGGCGGTGCGGATAAGATATTACAGGAATCACCTGTTGATAGGATATGGGTTACAGATACAATATCTATACCAAAGGAAATGCGCTTTTCCAAGCTGGAAGTTGTCAGCTCGTCAAAATTGATTGCCGAAGCTTTAAGAAAAATGATTAAGTAAAGGAACTTCCTGTTTTAGGCCGCATTCGTTAATAACATGATTATTATTTCAGATAAAGATGCGGCACAAAAGGCCGTAATCGTAAATGCCATTACATGTTATTTACGAACGAGCCCTTAGGTTAGTTACTGTTAAAGTATTAATCAAAAAAATGATGATGCAGATATTGCCCAAGTCCATAGGAAATCTCATTGATTCTTTTGAGAAATTACCCGGCATAGGGCCTAAAAGTGCTAGCAGGCTTACATTTTATCTTCTTCATGTTCCGCAGAATATGCTGGATGCTTTCGGTCAGGCAGTTATTAATCTCAAAAAAAATACCGTTTACTGTTCAAATTGTTTCAATGTGGGAGAAAGTGATCCATGTGTGATATGTTCCGATCCTGGCAGGGAAGAAGACGTTGTTTGTGTCGTGGAAAATCCGATAAATATTTTGAATCTGGAAAAGACCGGGAAATTCAGAGGTCTTTATCATGTACTTCACGGCGTTATCGATCCTCTAAATAACATCGGTCCTGACGAATTGAAAATTACGGAGCTTCTGGCAAGAACAAGAAAAGGGAAAATAAAGGAATTAATAATAGCTACAAATCCGAATATGGAAGGTGAAGCAACGGCAATGTATATAAAAAGAGAGATTATTAATCAGAAGGAGAATAATCCCGTCATACGTAGGATAGACATCACCCGCCTTGCCAATGGTTTGCCTATCGGAGCAGATTTGGAGTACGCCGATGAAATTACGTTATCGAAAGCTATAGAAGGAAGGAGAGTGTTTTAGATGAGAGTTTTCTTCCATACATATGTGGGGGAAATTTATAAACTAAGTCAATATCATAAAAAGATCTATACAATAATTTCTGATTTAGGGTACGATCATGTTCCGGTTGATTCAGAATACATAGACAATCCGGAGAAGCTGATAACTAAAATTGAAAAGGGAGGGACACAGGCAAAAATCACCAGATACAAAGAATGCATAAAAAATTTACAGCTCTGTGATATATTTGTTATTGAAGTATCAAGTAACAGCCTATCTGCGGGCTATCTTCTTCACGAGGCGCTGAACAACTCCAGACCGGTTATTGCCCTGTACCACGAAGGTGAATTGCCGAATTTTTTGTCGGGAGGGTTGGAAAATGAAAAGTTGGTTACAATCGAGTATAATTCCAGCAATATTAAAGTACAGTTGGAGAGAGCTTTGGAACTGGCAAAAAAAGCAGTTGACATCAGGTTTAATTTTTTTATCCCTCCTCAGCTTGTTACCTATCTGAACTGGACCTCATCGATGCTCAGGATTTCAAAGTCCACCTATCTTCGGAAGTTGATTATGGATGACATGTCAAAAAATCGCGATTATATCAAGCTGAAAAAGACTTTTTGAACTCCGTAAAGAAGACAGCCGATTTCATTTATGGAAATATCCGGAAATATGGTATTATACCTTCATGAAAATCCCTCCGGAATATAATTTCAATTCAAACATCGTATCATCTTTACAGAAGATTGAAGCAAACAGGCAAATCATCGCAATTTTTGCAAAAAAACATGCCCTTGAAAAAAGTAAGTTCCTCCAAAATGCGGTATTCAAAAGAGCCTTTTATACACTCTGCCTTGAGGGTGAGAAAATATCTTATATCAAGTATTCCCTTGAAAATTTAGCAAGTGTTCAAAACACGAAGATTTGGAATGCACTGAATATTTATAAGTGGATCAAAGACGGTTTTGTTTATAAAAAAAAACTGACATTAGGTGACTTGCTATACCTGCATAAACTGCTAATGCAGGGATCTGCCAGAGTGAAAGAAGCCGGAGTTTTCAGGAAAGTCCAGGAGTTATCGATAATCGATTTCACAAAAGAAGGTGTATATGCGTTTACACCGCCGGGCGAGATAGAAGCACATATAGATAAACTCATCAGTTTCATAAATAGCGATCTGGAAATATTTATTCCTATAAAAGCCAGTCTGGCCCTATACATATTCATGAGAATTTCCCCATTTCTTGAAGGTAACGGTCTGGTGGGAAGACTGCTTTTTTTCTTGGTTTTTACCAGAGATAATTATCTTTTTGAGAATGCCTTGGTAGTGGAAGAGTATCTTTATCGGGTAAAGGAAGAATACTTTCATATATTAAATGATGAAAAAGATGCAGGAAGATTCTTGGAATTTATGCTTAACATTATATCCAAAGCATCCAGCCAGTTAAGATTGATTTTGACAGAGAAGGCAGAAAGGGTATTGCCAGATGAACTTTTACCCAGGAGGAAAAAGATACTTGATTATATTTTAGAGAAGGGAACTGTGTCTCTGTCTGAGCTGAAAGAAAATAACACAGAGGTCAGTGAAAGGATGCTCAGGTACGATCTGGCTAACCTTATGGAAAATAAGTTTATCTTAAAGAGGGGAAATACGAGGGCCGTAGTATATTCTGCCAGGGAATAAGGATTATTGTATTCCCAGAAGGTCCTTGATATACATAAGACTTCTTTCGAAAATATTCGCCTGATATGCCGGATTATTGTCCGTAATGACAAGAGGTATAGTTTGCCTGGCCGGCTCGCTTTCTTTCTTCGGTTTCTTGCATTTTTCTGCCCCGTTCTCATCCTTTTCTTTTTCGCATGGCAGAATCCTCATGGTAACCTTCGTTACTCCCTGGTTAGACAGGAAGCTGGAGGCAAAGGCATTCCGGCGGGTGAGTGTAATCAGGCTTATAAAGAAAGCCAAAAGACTGGATAAGATCAATAAATGTTTCCAGAGCTTCATGAATTCATAATACCCTCTTGACAAAACAAATGCAATATGTTCATAATGTGTATATAAGACATATTTGATACGTAAAAAGTATTATTTAATATATAAAGGTAGGTATTTATAATTATGACTTCTAGGCTGCCCCTAAAGTCTAATAAGAACGATAATAGATTGTTGAAAAAAACAATTTTACTTGTAGCCACTTTTGCTATAAGTTCTTTTTTGTTCTTTTTCGTAACCCGTTTTATTCTCCCGAAAGAAAATAATATCTCCGGAATTTCCATCCCTGAATTTTATTCATATAAGGCAGAAGGTAAACCGGCTCTTT
>Ga0100400_1000431_pt1 | contig 28810 bp, 25 predicted proteins | sample CryGeymeta201524_FD_80420 | JGI IMG/M metagenome (GOLD analysis project Ga0100400, IMG submission 80420) | Groundwater microbial communities from Crystal Geyser aquifers in Utah, USA - Crystal Geyser metaG 2015-24 | ecosystem: Environmental > Aquatic > Deep subsurface > Groundwater | place: USA... | reverse complement strand
TGACCGGAAGGTCTCAAAGGGCTGCGAATCCACGGGATTCGAGGAGACCTGTCGGTCCGGGGAGCGGCGGGGTCAGGAGACCCTCGCCGAGCACATTCGCGCTAAGTACGGTTGTAGTACTAGGCCAAGTCCGGGGTCAAGCTGATTGGCGCCGGGCAGGACAAGACTCGGCTGGTGTACCGAGGGGAGAAGCCCGCGGTGCTGCTGAGCGTCTCGCACTTCAGGCAGGGGGCGTGCTGGGGCGGGTCGGCGGCGTCCACCCGCAGCCAGCCGCGGACGCGGTGCCGCCGGCCGGGCTCGAGCGGAACGCCGACGGCAGAGGCATACGACCAGCCTCCGCGCCGCCGCCCGGCACCCGTCGGCCATGGCGGGATTGGACCAGCAGACGAGTTGCACTTTCTCCGCTCCGGGCGCGAAGCCCAACGGCAACCGGAACGCTGTTCCAACCTGCAAGTGCGGGTCTGTGGCTGGAATGTCCGCTTCACCAACCTACGCCCGGAAGAGCAGGACCTGTTCATCGCGAAAGCGGAGGCCCTTCGATGACCGGGCGCCTGGTCGAGATCAAGTGCTTCGCCGTCCACGACGGCCCCGGCATCCGGACGACTCTCTTCCTGAAAGGCTGTGCGCTTTGCGGCCGTGCTGCCGCAGGTGGAGCTGTTCCTGTACGATCTGAAGCACAGGGACGCCCGTCGGCACCAGGAATGCACTGGTCTCTCGAACCGACTGATTCTGGAGAACCTGCGCAGGCTCTCTTCATGCGAGGCACCCATTGAGATTCGCCTCCCGCTGATCCCTGGCGTCAACGACGCGGCGCCTCATCTGGAAGCTGTCGCAGCATTTCTGTGCGCTCTGGAGAACCCAACCAGGCTGCGGCTCGTGCCGTACCATGCCCTGGCACACTCGAAGTACGAAGCGGTCGGTAGACCCGACACTATGTCGGCCGTGCCTCCGCCGGACGCAGTCGCGATAGCCAACGCCGCGGCGCTCTTGCGAGGCGCCGGGATCGACACCGTGGAGGAGCCCCCGCCGCCGGGGAAAGCTCCCTCAGTGTAGGCGGTCCGGCGCTGCGGTCACCAACGACGCTCCGCGAGAACTCATCCGGAAAACCCTTGGTGAGGGCGCGAAGGCATGTGCGTCCCCTCAGCCCCGGTGCCGGGCGACTGCCGGGAGGGAGTGGCGTAACCTTTGCAAATCAGTATTGGTAGCAGAGAGACGCACTAAGAGGTGGCGCGCATGCTCGACAGTCCCAGCGCCCGCATCCTGTACATGGACGATGACGCCGGCCTTCGCCGACTGCTCCAGAAACGCCTGGAGCGCGCCGGGTACGCAGTCGATACCGTTGCCGATGGCGAGCACGGGCTGGCCATGGTGGAGGGTGGCTCCTACGAGGTGGTGTTCGTCGATCACGCTATGCCCGGGCTTGGAGGTCTGGAAGTGCTCCGGGCACTGCAGTCCCGGAAGCAATGCCCGCCGGTGGTGATGGTCACCGGGATCGGGAGCGAGCAGCTCGCTGTTGCGGCTATGAAGGAGGGTGCTGCCGATTACTTGGTCAAGGATTGCGAGGCCCGGTACTTGGACCTCCTGCCTGCGGTGATCGAGAAGGCGGTGGCGCAACGCCACGCCGAGGCGGCGCTGCAGGCCGGACAGCAGGAAGCGCGCCGCTTCAGCGAGCGATTGACCACCCTCCACGAGGTGACGAACGAGCTCACCCGGGCGGGCAACTTCGACGAATTGTGTCTGGCGGCCGTCGAGTTGGGGCGCAGTCGGCTGGGCTTCGAGCGACTGGGGCTGTGGTTTGTCGGCAGCGACTCAACGGAGGCGATTGGCGCTTTCGGCGTTGACGAAGAGGGCGGCATTCGGGACGAGCGCGGGCAGCATCTGAAGGTCAGTCCGGAGTCGGCGCTGGGGCGTCTCTTTCGCCGGGAAGCGTTGTCCGAGCTGAGACGCGAAGACCCTCTGCTCAATGACATGGGAGCACCGGTTGGCTCTGGCGACCATGCAGTCGCGGGGCTCTGGGACGGCGAGAAGATCGTTGGCTGCCTGTGCCTCGACAACCTACTGACGGGTGAGTCGATCACTGAGCGCGACCGCGAGTTGCTGGTGCTGTACGCCTCCGCGTTGGGGCATCTATGTACCCGCAAGCGCACCGAGGCAGAACGCGAACGCCTGGCGACGGCCATTGAGCAGGTGCCCGATACCATCGTCATCACGGATCCCGCGGGCACGATCCAGTACGTCAATCCGGCGTTCACGCGGATAACGGGGTACTCCCGCGAGGAAGCAATCGGCGAAAACCCGAGACTTCTCAAGAGCGGACAACACGACGAGGATTTCTACCGAGAGCTTTGGGACACGCTCGGCCGAGGCGAGGTGTGGTCGGGAGAGTTCGTCAACCGGCGCAGGGACGGCACTCACTATCAGGAGGAGGCGGTCCTCTCGCCGGTGCGCGAGGCCGGCGGCTCCCTCGTAGGGTACGTGGCGGTGAAGCGGGATGTGACCCACGAGCGTCGCGTGCAGAAGGAACTCGAGGAGCAGAACCGACTCGCGACGGTGGGCCAGTTGGCCGCCGGGATCGCCCATGAGTTCAACAACCTTCTGACCGGCATGATGGGCACCGCCCAGTTGATGCAGATACAGGATCGGTTGAGCGCGCGTGCGGAGCAGCGGGTGGCGGTGATCTACGAGCAAGGGCAGCGGGCTGCCCGGCTGATCAGTCAGCTCCTGGATTTCAGCCGGAAGTCGGTCCTGGTGCGCCTACGCCCGTTGGACTTGGTGGGACTGGTGCGAGAGTCTGCCGGGCTGATCCGGCAGCGGCTCCCGGCGAACGTCTCGCTGTCAATCGACACCGCCCTGCGGGAGTGCCTGGCGAACGCCGACGTGACACAAGTTGAACGGGTGCTGGAGAATGTGACTGCCAACGCCATCCACGCGCTGCGCGGCGGCGGCGAGCTGCGGATCGGCGTCTCGCGCTTGACGGTGACAAGCGAAGACGACGCCCCTGCAGTCGGCATGGCACCCGGCAATTGGGTGGCGTTGAGCGTCCAGGACAACGGTGTCGGCATGCCCGGGGCCGTTGTCGAGCGAATGTTCGAGCCGTTCTACACCACCAAGGATGTCGGCCAGGGCTCCGGGCTCGGACTGGCGCAGGTCTACGGGATCGTCCAACAGCATCAGGGCGCTATCCAAGTGCAGAGCGCGCCTGGGAAGGGAACTACGCTCACTGTGTACCTCCCGGCATACCAGGTTGCGGCCGACGCCCAAGAGACCGCCGAGCCGCCCCCTGCAGAGCCGGTGACCCTACTGGTCGTGGAGCACGAGCCCCGAATCTTGCAGGTGCTCCGCGACATGCTCGCGGGTCTGGGATACGAGGTGCTCACTGCTGCGGATGACGCGCAGGCAGCGGGCGTGTATGACGACAACGCCGAGCGGGTTCAAGCAGCAGTATTGGGTGTGGGAGTGCCCGGGCCGGCTGGCTGGAAGCTCCTGCAGAGCCTGCGCTTGCGGGACCCTTCTCTGCACGCCGTGGCGGTAACTGGCTACCCGTTGCGCGAGGACTCGCCCAGCCTGCAAGAACCGGGCGTCGCCGCGTGGGTGCAGACGCCCACGACCATGAAGGCCCTACACGACGCCGTCGGCAAAGCCGTAGCCGCTCGAAAGGCGGCAGCGACATGAGCGGCCTTCCGCACCGGCCGCCCGACTCAACGGAGCTTGGCGCTCACGCCACGACGGAGCGGGGGGGGGCAGGCCTGCCGCGACCACCTGGAGGCGTTGCTTGCGCAACGGACGGCCGAACTGGAGCGGATCGACGAGGAGAACCGGCAGTTCGTCTCACTGCTGTCCCACGATCTACGGGCACCGCTGGTTAGCCTGAAGGGCTTCGTGGACGAGCTGCGGCTCTCCCTGGAGGACGTGGAGACCGCCATCCGGCCTGCGTTGCCGCACCTGACCGACCCGGCTCGGCGGGCCCTCGCGGTAACGCTCGGCCGAGAGGCTCCCGAGGCCCTGGCGTTCGTTGAGTCTGCCACGGCGCGGTTGAGCCAGCTCCTCGGCGCGGTGGTGCGACTCGCGCGGCTGGGACACGTCGAGCTTCACCTTGAGGAGGTTGATATGGACGCCCTGGCCGGCGAGGTCCTGGAGTCACTGGCCCCGCGGGTACGGGAGTGCGGCGCCGCGGTCACCCTCAGTCCTCTGCCTCCCGCCATGGCTGACCGCGACGCCCTGGAGCAGGTCCTCGCCAACTTACTGGCCAACGCAGTGAACTACTTGGACGCGGCTCGGCCTGGGCAGATCGAGGTCGTCGGCGAGGCCGGACCGACCGAGACTCTCTACTGCATCCGTGACAACGGCCGCGGCATCGCTGAGGAAGACCGCGACGGGGTGTTCGCTCCCCTTCGCCGGGCCGGACATGACGACGTGCCGGGTGAGCGGATGGGGCTGGCGTACGTGCAGGCGTTGGTTCGCCGGCACGGCGGGCGGCTCTGGTTCGAGTCGGAGGTGGGAGTGGGGACGACATTCTCGTTTGCCCTTCCGCGTTTGCCCGACGCGATGGGCCGGAGCGCGCTTCGGGAGGGAGAGTAGGGCGTGGGCACACCGGGCTCGGCCCCTCAGCTCCCTGCAGTGGAGCCAACCGCTCACGAGGTGAGGGAGCGGTGTCGGCGCGTGGCTCTCGCTTGTTCGGCGGGCGCGGCGCTCCTCGGTGTCTGTGGCCTGCTGGGCTACCTGCCCGGGCTCGGCCTTCTCGGGGCGATTCGGCCGCACTACATCCCGATGGCGCCGGCCACCGCCCTCTGCTTTCTAACTACTGGCTTCGTCGTGGGGGGCGTTGCGAAGGAGAAGTGGCAGTCGGGATTTCGGCTGGCGGCCCCGGCTCTGATGGCGGCTGCCGTTGCTGCGTTCGGGCTGCTGCGAGTGGTTCGGTACCTTACGGGCAGTTCCGCAAGCCTGGAGAATGCCTTGCTGCCGGACCTGGTCCTGAGCGTCTTCCGCGACGCCACCGAGCGGAAGCTCCACGAAGCTGTGCGTGAGCACCTCATCCGTGAATTGGAGCGGCAGAACGCCGAGTTGGAGCGGTTCGCCTACACAGTGTCCCACGACCTGAAAGCGCCGCTGATCACGATCCGCGGGTTCGCGGGTGCGCTGGAGGAAGACATCGCCGACGGGGACGTCGACGGCGTGGCAGCCGATGTTGCCCACATCTCTCAGGCTGCGGCGAAGATGCAGCACCTGTTGAACGACCTGCTGGAGCTGTCCCGGCTGGGGCAGATGGTTGGTCCACCGGAGGCGGTCTCGTTGACCGAGCTGGTGCAGGAGGCGGTCGAGTTGGTCTCCGGCAGAATCAGCGCCGGTGGCGTCCGGCTGGAGATCGCCACCGATCTGCCGACGGTGCCCGGCGACCGCGCCAGGCTTCTGGAAGTGTTCGAGAATCTGTTGGACAACGCCGCCAAGTTCATGGGTGGGCAACCGGAGCCGCGAATCGAGGTGGGCGTCCGCCAGCAGGGCGGCGAATCGGTACTGTATGTGCGGGATAACGGAATCGGAATCGAGCCGCGCCACCAGGGGCGGGTATTCGGTCTGTTCGACAAGCTCGAGAAGACGGCGGAAGGCACGGGCGTCGGTCTGGCCATTGTGAAGCGCCTCATTGAGTTGCACAATGGGCGTATCTGGATCGAGTCCGACGGCAAGGGCGGCGGGAGCGCTTTCTGCTTTACGCTGCCCGGCGTCACTGCCCTGGAGCCTGATTGAGATGCAAGGGACCGCCCTGGAAATACTGCTGGTGGAAGACGAACCGGGGCACGCGGAGCTGGTCAAGCGCAACCTGCGTCGCCATCGCGTCGCCAACGAACTGCATCACGTTGAAGACGGGGAGCAGGCGCTTGACTACCTGCACCAGCGAGGCGACTTCGCCGACCCAGAGACCAACCCACGCCCCCACCTAGTGCTGCTGGACTTGCGGCTCCCCAAGATCGACGGGATCGAGGTGTTGCAGGAGATCAAGGCGGCCCGGAGTCTGCAGCCGATTCCGGTGGCCGTCCTGACCAGCTCGGACGCGGAGACGGACATGGCCAAGGCGTGCGAAGCCCAGGCCAACAGCTACCTCGTGAAGCCGGTGGACTTCGACAAGTTCCGCCAGCTCATCGAGGACCTCGGCTTCTGTTGGCTGGCCTGGGACCGACGATCTGGGGACCGTGACCGCCTCGGCGCCTGAGCGCCAAGGGAGGCCGGCCTCCGCCGAGGAAGGGAACCAACCGTGAGACTGCAAGGAAAAGTGGCCGTGTTGACTGGCACGGGCGCGGGCATCGGCAAAGCGACCGCCCTGCTGTTCGCCAGCGAGGGTGCTCGCCTCATCACCGTGGATCGAGATAGAGAAGCCGGTGAGAAGACCCTCGCCCTAATCGAGGGACTGGGAGGAGACGCGCTCTTCGAACAAGCAGACACCTCAAGGGTTGAGGACAGCAAACGCTTCCTGCAGGCGGCTGTGGACGCCTACGGGCGCCTCGACATTGTTTTCAACTGCGCCGGCATCGTGCCAGTGGGAACCATCGCCGAGCAGGACGAAGACGAGTGGCAAAGGGCGCTCGATGTCAACCTGACCGGCGTCTTCCTGGGCTGCAAGTATGCCCTTCAGCAGTTCCTGAAGCAGGGCGACGGCGGCTGTATTGTCAACATGGCGTCCATCGCTGGTCTCATCGGTGTGAAGCAGCGTGGCGCGTACTGCGTCACCAAGTTCGGCGTCGTCGGGTTGACCAAGAGCATCGCCCAGGACTTCGCCCCCCACGGCATCCGCTGCAACTGCATCTGCCCCGCGACAGTCGCAACTGAGTCGTGGCACGAACGCGTCAACAACGCGCCCGACCCCGCGGAAGCGCTCCGGGCGTTCATCGCGCGCCAGCCGTTGGGCCGTGTAGGCACGCCGGAGGAGATCGCCCACGCGGCGCTCTACCTGGCGTCGGACGAGGCGGCGTACATCACGGGGCACTCGCTGGTGCTGGATGGGGGGATGGCGCCGTAGCGGCCGTCGACGATCCTCACGGAATCAGCAACGCCTTCAGCGCCCGCAGCTCCTCCACGTCCTCGAACACCTTCTCCCAGTTCGCCAACGGTTCGCGGTGCGAGATGACCTCGCCGGCGGGGAGCTGCCCCGAGGCGATCAGGGCGATGGTCCGATCCCAGCTTGTGTACTGAGTGGACAGGTTGAAGATGAGTTCGCAGACCTTCTTCATGGCGTCGTCCCAGGGGAACTGAACGGCTGTTCCGCCGGTCAGGCCGATGGCGCAGATCTTGCCGAGTTTGCGGACGTACTTCACCGTTGAGGCGATGGCCGGCGGCGCGCCGCTGCACTCGATCACCATGTCGGCGCCAAGGCCGTTGGTCAGGTCCATGACAGCCTCCACCGGGTCCGTCTCCGCCAGGTTGAGGACGGTGTCGAGACCCAGTTCGCGGGCTTTGCTCAGGCGGACTGCTTCGTCTGCCGGCGTGCCGACGATGGCGACGTGGCGAGCGCCGGCTGCCTTCGCCGTCAGCGCCGACAGCAGCCCAATCGGTCCCGGGCCGAGCACAACCACGAAGTCGCCCGCCTGCAGGCGAGCGCGCTCGACGATGTCGGTGACGCAGTTGGCGGTCGGCTCGACCACTGCCGCTTCGTCGAACGACATCCCGTTGGGCATGCGGTGCAGCAGCTTCGTCGGCATCACCAGGTACTTGGCGAACGCCCCGTCGATGCCCCACCCCGGGGACCGCTTCATCGCGCAGATCTGCACATTGCCCGTGCGACACAGATAGCAGTGCCCACAGTGCTGTGTGTGCGGCTCGCCCACCACGCGCGCACCGACCTCGATACCCTCCGCCTCGGGCCCGAGCTCCACGACCTCTCCAGCGAACTCATGCCCGAGGATCACCGGCGGCCAGTACGGGAACTGATCGTGCTTCACATGTACGTCGGTCCCACAGATGCCGCAGGCTTTGACCTCGATGAGGACTTCGCCGACGCCGGGCTTGGGCTCCGGCTTCTCCTGCAACTCGAGGTAGCCGATGCCCTTCTGGGTCTTGACCAAAGCTTGCATGGTTCACTCCGGTTTGGTGAACCGCGGAGACACGGAGTACACGGAGAAGGGCTGGGGCAAGGACAGACGAACGCCTTTTCCAGTTCTCAGTGCTCTCCGTGTTTCCGTGGTGAGATCATCACTGGCGGCCCCATCGCTGCAGGAACCGCCCCAACACCTCCGCCCCCTTCGCAATCTCCTCCATCGCGATCTGCTCCTGGTTCGAATGCGCATACTTAAGCGTGCCGCAGCCGAAGACGACGGTGGGGATGTTGAGCTGGTTGTTGTAGAACCAGGAGTCGCACGAGGCGGTCATGGCGGTGACTTCGGTGGGGAGGTCCAGCTCCCCGCATGTTGCCAGCAGGGCCGTAACCAGCGGGTGCCGCGGGTCGAGTACGTGTGCGTCGTGGCGGTACATGAACGTGAGGTCGAAGTGCTCGCGCAGGTACTCGTCGCCTTCGTCGAGGATCGCCTGACGCATTTCCTCGGTGACGTGCTTCCACGTCTTGTTTGGCAGCAGACCGAGGACGCCCTCGATGGTCGCCTGACTCGGCGCTGTTGCCGGCCAATCGCCGGCGCGGAGCTTGCCGAAGGTGATGGGCATTGGGTTGGGGAACTGATCGAAGAGCGGAATGCCCTTCGAAGACGCCAGCAGCCGCGCGTGGTAGCCTTCGAGGATCTCCATGACGCGGACGGCCATCTTCAACGCGCTCACCGTGTCGCCCGCGCGGCCGCTGTGCCCGGCGCGACCGTGGCACGTTCCCCGGAACCACACGGCTCCGCGGACGGATGGGAAGAGGGTGTACGCCGTCGGCTCCATCACGATGCAAGCGTCCGCTCGTTCGCCGCGACGGACCATGGCGAGGGAGCCATTGCCGCCGACTTCCTCCTCGACGACAAGGTGCAGGATGACGTCGCCGGGTAGGGGAGACCCCACCTCCTTCAGGGCGGACAGGAGCAGGTAGAGGCAAGCGATCTGCCCCTTGGCGTCACAGGCGCCGCGGCCGTACACAACGCCGTCCTGCACCACCGGGTCGAACGGCCGCTCCTGCCCCTGCGAGGCGGGGACCACATCGGCGTGAGTGTTGAAGATGACGGACCTGCCGCCGCCGCTTCCGGGGAGGCGCACGCGGACATTGAAGTGGCCGTCGTACGTCAGGTCGGGCACGGGGTCAGAGTAGTCGGGGTCGGTGCCCAGGTTGGCCGGAAGAGGCACCCGCTCGACCTCCGGTGCGACGGCAGCAAAGGCATTGGCGAGGTACTGCATGGCTTCCCGCTCGTTGCCCGGCGTGGACTCGAAGTGGAGGAGGTCGCAGAGGAGGGACTGGGCTGCGGGGAGGTGGTTGGTGATGGCTTGTCGCAGGCGCGAACGGGACATGGTGACTTGGTGACGCGAAGTCCTTTGTGGGGTAGGTTTCCTAACCTGTCAGCCGCCCCGCCACCCCACAGGTCAGGAGACCTGTGCTATACTCGCGAAGGTTAGGAATACACCGAAGCTATTGCACAAGTTCGACGCCTCTGCGTGCACGGCAGTGTGTTGAGTGCTCACCACACGCCCACGGGTGAAGTTCTGCGAACTTCCACTTCGGTGTATTCCTAACCTTCGCGAGTATACAAGGTGGTCAGCACCTGCTCCATGATATCCAGCGATTCATGCACCTCGGCGTCGTGGATCATCAGCGGCGGCGCAACGCGAATGACGTTGCCGTAGATGCCGACGGAGCCGACAAGGACGCCGTGTTGGGCGGCGTTGTCGATGACTTGGCGGGTGATGTCGGGCGCGGGCTCTCTGGTCTGCTTGTCTTTGACGAACTCCATGCCGATGACCAGACCGCGGCCGCGCACGTCGCCTAGGTACGGGCACTTCTCCTGGATCTGCAGCAGGCGGTCCTTGATGATTGCGCCCATGCGGTTGGCGTTGCCGATCAGGTCTTCCGCTTCCATGATGTCAAGCACGGCGAGACCGGCGGCGCATGAGACGGGGTTGCCGCCACACGTGCTGCTCATCTCGCCTTGCCCGAGCGCGCCGATGACCTGGGACTCCGCCATCAGCGCCGAAGTGGGAATGCCGCTGCCGATGCCTTTGCCGACGGCCATGAGGTGCGGGCGGAGGTCGTCCCACTCGGCGGCGTACATCTTGCCGGTGCGACCATAGGACGACTGCACTTCGTCGAGGATGAAGACTAGGTCGCGGTCGCGGGCCCACGTCTCAAGGCGCTTCAGGTAGCCGTCGGGCGCGAAGATGAACCCGGCGGCGCCCTGGTACGCTTCGACCATCACGGCGGCCAGGCTGCCCGTGGTAGAGGCATCGACGATGGTCTCCATCAGGTCGAAGCACTCCATCGAGCAGGAGTCCGGGCACTTGCCCAGCGGGCAGCGATAGCAGTACGGGAACGGTGCGCGGATGACACCGGGCATGAGCGGCCCGTACTGCCTCTTTGTACCGGCCATGCCCGCCAGACTCATGGCCGCGTACGTCCGCCCGTGGAACCCGCCGACGAAGGAGACGATCTCGAACTTCCCGGTGTAGCGCTTCGCCACGCGGACCGCGGCTTCGCACGCCTCACTGCCCGTGGTCAGAAAGAACGCCTTGTCCAAGTTGGGCGGCGTCGTCTCGACCATACGTTTGGCGAAGGCGACTCGCTCGGGCGTGGGGAAGTCGTAGTTGTTCATCAGGCGGCCCGCCTGACGCTGGACGGCTTCGACGTGCTTGGGATGACTGTGGCCCACATTGGCGACCAGCACCCCGGACGTCCAGTCGATGAACTTGTTCCCGTCGACGTCGGTCACCAGCACGCCCTCGGCATGGTCCCAGACGAGTTGCGCCTGGTAGCCGGTGCACTGGGCTTCGTACTGGTGCCAGGCGTCGAGGAGTTGCCTGGACTTGGGGCCGGGGAGGGGGTGCTGGACGTTGGTTAGGTTGGGCAAGTGTGGTCTCCGTTGTCGGGCTTCTCGTAGCTGCCTGCGCCAGCAGGTGGACGCCCTGTGGCTGCGGCCGCCAGGCCGTGGACCGATCCACCTGCTGGCGCAGGCGGCTACGCGGGACCACCTGCTGGCGCAGGCGGCTACCGATCCACCTGCTGGCGCAGGCAGCTACGCGGGTCCACGCGCTGGCGCAGGCAGCTACGCGGGTCCACCTGCTGGCGCAGGCGGCTACGCGGGTCCACGCGCTGGCGCGCGCAGCTACGAGGGGACACTACTTCTTCCGTTCGCTAAGGAACGTGTGAATGCGCCAAAACCGTTCCCAGAAGTCCGGCATGGTCACAGTCATCTCGGGGTAGCCAGGGATCATGCAGTCCCGAAACTCGTATCCGCTCGCGTCCAATGCCAGTCCACCACGAACCGGATTCTGCAGGATGTAGTTCGCCTTGGCTTCCAGCGCACCTTGTTCGAGCTCTGTTTCTTGCGGCACATGGTCGTAGGGCTGCTTCTGTAGTTGCGCCGGCGACAGCAACGGACGCAGGTGCTTGCGCAGAAAGGACATGGCAAGTCGTTGGTCGCTCTTGCTGGAGACGCCGAACCACAGGAAGTGCATGTGATCGGGCATCAAGCAGTAGACCGGACATATCACCAGGTAGCGACACACCGAGTGCAGGAGAATCTCCCGGAATCGCGTGTGGAAGCCCGACGTCAGCCAACCGGTGGCGCGGTCCACCATGCTCATGTGCCAGTCGACGATCGCCAGCCCCTGATAGTACGCCCGATCCAGCCGCGGGAGGTGCCGGAGAGCGGTTACGGAGTCAGCAGCACGCGTGGTCATAGGATCACTGAAACCTCGCCGTCGAAGGTGCTGTGGCACTCCTGTAGCTGCCTGCGCCAGCAGGTGGACGCCCTGTGGCTGCGGCCGCCAGGCCGTGGACCGATCCACCTGCTGGCGCAGGCGGCTACGCGGGACCACCGGCTGGCGCAGGCGGCTACGGGTCCACTTGGTGGGGCAGGCGGCTACGGGTCCACCTGCTGGCGCAGGCGGCTACGGGTCCACTTGGTGGGGCAGGCGGCTACCGATCCACCTGCTGGCGCAGGCAGCTACGGGTCCACTTGGTGGCGCAGGCGGCTACGGGGCCACTTGGTGGCGCAGGCAGCTACGCGGGTCCACCTGCTGGCGCAGGCGGCTACGCGGGTCCACCTGCTGGCGCAGGCAGCTACGCGGGTCCACCTGCTGGCGCAGGCGGCTACGGGGCCGCTTGATGGCGCGCGCAGCTACGACTGCTCCATCGCTTCCTTGTTCACCCAGCACCGTGGCGGCTCGCCGCGGGTGAACCGGTCCACGTCTTCGACAATGTTCTTGCGGATGGTCCAGTTTGCTTCTTCGGACGCCCACGCGAGGTGGGGCGAGAGGAGGGCGTTCTCCAACTCGAACAGCGGGTAGTCCGGCGGTGGCGGCTCCACGTCGAACACGTCGATGGCGGCGCCGGCAATCCGGTTGTTGCGGAGGGCGTCGGCCAGTGCGTCGTGGTCGACCACGGGGCCGCGGGAGGTGTTGATGAGGTAGGCGGTGGGCTTCATCAGTGCCAGCGTCGCCGAGTTGACGAGATGCCGCGTGTCGTCATTCAGGGGGGTATGGCAGGTGATGAAGTCAGCGTTGCGGAACACCGTCTCGCGGTCAACCAGCCCGATGCCGAGACCAGCAGCACGCTCCTGGGAGAGGTACGGATCGCAGATGAGGAACTCGAATCCGAAGCTCTGGAGCTTGCGATACACTGTGCTGCCCACGCGACCGCAGCCGACAATGCCAACGGTCTTGCCGGCCATGCGATAGAGCGGCATGACGCTGCTGAAGTCCCACGCAGCAGCGGCGCTGGACTGCTCAAGGCATTTGCGGCCGAGGAACAGCTTCCGCGCCAGCCCGAACAGCAGCGCGATGGCGTGCTCCGCGACCTCCTCGACGCAATAGTCAGGCTGGTAGCCGAACAGGATGCCTGCGTCAGTCAGCGCTGGCACGTTGACGTTGTCGTAGCCGATGCCGTGCCGGATGAGCAGCTTGCACTTCTCCCACTGGGCGACCAACTCGGGCGTGATGGGTGCCATGTTGACAAGGATCACGTCGGCGTCTCTCGTCGCGTCGGTAAGCTCTTCCAGCGGCGCAGTCTTCAGTTGGTGCGCGGCGAACTCCACGCCACGCTTCTTCATTTCCTCAGCTTCCCAGTCGAGGTTGTCCTCGATGTAATCGGTTACGACGAATCTGGTGTCGGACATGGTCGCTTCGGTCTCCTTGGTGCGGCCGGGCTTCAGGGTTCTACCTTGATGGTCATGCCCGTCTGAGCTGATTCGTAGATTGCTTCCACGACTTTCAGTGCCTTCACGCCGTCTTCTCCGCTGATAGCGACGGGCTTGTCATTCCGGATGCAGTCTACGAAGTCGCGCAGGAAGTGCACGCCGAGGATCCCGCAATAGCCGGGGGCGGACTGCAGCTCAAAGTCGAGTTGGCGACGCGGCGCGGAGGCGTAGTCGGACTGGTCGCTACAGACGAACAGCGTCTCCTGCACACCCTCAAAGGACGGGCTCCAGGACAGGGCGCCCTGGGTACCGCGAAGCGACAATTGCAGGTCGCGACCGTGCGGGTAAGCGTCGGGAACGGTGTAGCTGATGTCCAGAGCGATGCAAGCGCCCTTGCTGAACGAGAGGATCGCGAAGGAGTTGTCCTCGGTGTCGTACTCCTGGTTGATCTTGACGTTCTTGCCGACGACCTCAACCACCTCGTCATTGAGGATCCATCGGTACAGGTCGATCCAGTGGACGCCAAGGTTGTACATGGGGCCGCCGCCGCTCAGTTCGCGCTTGAGCATCCACTCTGCCTTGCCGTCGATATACCGGTTCAGCCGGCCGGCGGCGCACCGTCCTTCGCCGCCCACTGGCTGGCCCAGCAGACCGGACTCGAAGAGGCGCTTCATCTCCCGGGCGACGGGGTGGTACCGCCACAGATAGGGCGTCGTCAGCTTGACGTTCGCCTGATTTGCCGCACCGACGAGCCATTCGGCTCCCTCCACCGTGGAGGCCATCGGTTTCTCAACGAGGACGTGGATGCCCCTCTCCGCGCAGGCGATAGCGGCGTCCGGCATTTCCACGTGGGGCAGGAAGATGACAGCAACATCGAGCTCCACTCGCTCCAGCATGGTTTGCCACGACGCGCAGGTGCGGATGCCGTGTTCCTGTTGGAAGGCTGCCCGAACCGCGTCGTCGGTGTCGGCGGCCGCGACGACGGTCGTGCCCTCCACCTGGGCGAAGAGCGGCAGGTAGCTGGCGGGGTGAAGGTGACGGAGGCCGAGGATGCCGATTCGGAGGTCGTTGGTCATGGGATTCTCCTGCGAAGGGCAGTCGGACCGATCGGACGGATCAGACGGATCGGACAGCTAGTAGCTACGCGATCCTGGGGATCTCCACTTCGGCGCCCTTCTTCTCGGCGGAGACGTACGCGGCGTAGATGGTTGCCATGCAGTCGATCCCCAGATCCAGGTCGCACTGCGGTGTTCCACCGTTCGCGGCGCACTCGAGGAAGTCCTGCATTTCCCAGTAGTACCCCATGGTGAAGTTCTCGTCGGGCGCGCAGGGCGACCAGCCGATCTTGGTGCTGATCTTCTCCACAGTGTAGACGTCCTGGAAGGCCGGTTGGTCGGGCGTGTAGAGGTCCATCAGGTCGTTGGGGTTGAGGCGACAGCGGACGCGGTGATTGTTGGCGAAGACTTCGAGGTAGTCGTAGATGCCGCCGAGCACCATCTCGCACGTCAGCACGTCGGCGACGGTGCCATCATCGAAGGTGATGTGCATGAAGCCGTAGTCCTCGATGTCGCGGTAGTCGGTGCGGATGAAGCCCTTGTCGTCGTAGTTGGGCAGGCGGGTGATCTCGTGGATGCGGGCGGACACAGTGGCCGGGCGGAGGGGCTGCCCGGTGCGGGTGAGACCCTCTACCCGCTTCAGGTAGAGAATCGCCCCGTACGGATGGCAACCTTTGCCAACCAGCGAGCCGCCGCCGGCGAACTTCCAGATGCCGTAGACGGGCGATGCCGAACCGTTGTGGGACTCTTCGCCGAGCATGCGGAGAATCTGCGCGCCGGTCTTCTCCAGCACGTCACGCTCCTTCTGAACGGAGGGGGCGTAGACGAAGTTCTCGGCGTATCCACAGACGACGCCGGCCTTGTCTGCGGCGTCGCGCAGCTCGCCCATGCTCTGCATGACGGCATCCAGCATCGGCTGCTTGGGCGCCTGGTTCCCGTAGAAGCTCGCCTGGGCAGCGTCGTCGGCCGGGCCGAAGCAGCCGGTCAGTGGTTTCTCGATGAGGACATGCTTCCCGGCCCGCAGAGCCGCCAGCGCCTGCGGCTGGTGCGCGTAGGGCGGGGAGCAGATGTCGAGCAGGTCGATGGAGTCCAGCATGTCCTCCACCGAGTCAAAGGCCTTCAGCCCGCGCTGCGCAGCGAACGCCTCGCGACTCTCCTTGCGGAGGGAGGTGACGCCGGCGATCTCGACGTGGACGCCGTGGACGCGCTCAAGGCACTCCACGTGGTAGTTGGCGGCGAATCCGGCGCCGACGATTCCTGCGCGAATGGGCTGCATGCGAACGACTCCTCTGGAAGAAGTGGCAATTCTACTCAGGTTGACATGCCGGGGCAACGGCTGGCCAAACGAGACCGGAAGGAATGAGTGTCGCGACAGGGAACCCTTGACTGCCGGGAACGCGGAGTCCTGTCGTTGGCCGCGCGCCCACTCGCAAGCGGGGCAGCCGTCGCAGATTTCTGCCACCCGGGGGGAGCACTGCTATGAGCACAGAGAAGAGCCTGACCTGGAAGGAGCGGCTGTTTGGCTTCCGGGTCCAGGAGCCGGTTCAGTCCGTCACTCTGCGGCACTTCGCTCGCGAGACGGATGGCGCTGTGACGCGCTTCCACCTGCGCGTTGACCCTGACGGCGGCGGGCTGCTGCTGGCGAACGCGGCCAATGCGTGCCGCCTGTCTGCGTCGGGCACCGTGATGGCAGCGGGCGTCCTGAACGGAGCAGACGACGATGGCATCCTCGCCGAGTTGGCGGGTCGATTCCGCGGCGTGGACCAAGCGGCTACGGGCGAGCACCTGCGCGAGCTTCGAGCCGCCATCGACGCCCTTGCCACCCCCCACGACAACTACCCCATCACCAACTTCGACGACTCCGAGTTGTCGCCCCATGCGCGGCAGTTGGGGGCGCCTTTCCGCGCCGACCTGCCGGTGGCCGATCCGGAGCGGGTGCTGCCCCTGCTGTCGAGGCTGTGGGAGGTCGGCATCCCCCATGTGTGTTTCGTTGCGCTCCCTGACGTGCGGAAAGAGTGGTTGGTCCGCCTTGTCGAGCGCGCGGGAGACTTGGGGATGATCTGCGGCGTTCGAGGCACTGCGACGGGTTTCGGCGATGCGGAGACGGTCCACGCGTTGGCGCAGGCCGGGGTGGACCACCTGACCTACACGCTCTGCCTGCCGGCCGAGATGCATGCGGAGTTGCTGGGCGAATCCCCCGCGACCGGCCTCCAGGCGCTGGATCGGGCGCTCGCAGAGGACGTGTGCCCGGTGGCTCAAGTGCCGTTGTTGGCGACGTCCACCCCGGCTCTGGAAGAGACGATCTCCCTGCTCGCCGGGCGCGGCATCCGCAACCAGTCGTTCTTCGCCATCGCCGAGCGCGAAGACGAGGAGGCGGCGGTGCTCTCCGCCTGGGAGTTGCCGCCCGTGGCCACGCGGATCGAGGAAGCTGCGACTGCGGGCGCCGTGCGGTTCCTGTGGGAGGTGCCGGTCCTGCGGCGCCCCGAGGTGCCTCTCGCCCGACAGGTGCGTGCCGGTCCGCGGGCTGCCGGTGATGTGTCGATTCGCGTGCAGCCCGACGGTTCGGTGATCCCGCCACGCGGCAAAGCCGAGCCGGCCGGCAACCTGCTGACGAACTCCTGGGAGGAGATCTGGAACCACCCGGCGTTCCGAACGTTCCGGGGGAAGGTCGAGTCGCCGGAACGCTGCGACCGCTGTCCGGGTCTGGCGATCTGTGCGGCGGCTTGCCCGGCAGAGGCGGAGAGCTGGGCGGACGACTCTGGGAGGGAGGTGTAGACAATGAAGCGACTCTCACCCCTCCGGTTAATCTGCGCTGTTCTGGCGGCCCCCGCGTGGTCGCAGGACTACTCGTTCTCGGTTCCCAACGTCCAGTTTGAGGTGGCGATCCAGCCGGACGCCTCGGTGGTACTGAAGTACGGGTTCTTCTTCCAGAACGGCCCCGGGTCCCACGCCATCGACGTGGTCGACATCGGGCTGCCCCACGGCAACTACGACTTCACGAACATGAGCGCTTCGTCCCAAGGCGTAGCGCTGACGGACATCCGCCGCTCGCAGTACGTGAACCCGGGCGTCGAGGTGCACCTGGGCGGCCAGGAGGTCCCCCCGGGCGGATCCGGCACGGTGTCCTTTCAGTGCACGATGCCCGACTTGGTGTATCAGGACACGACCAAGAAGGACAACGCTTCGCTGCGGATCACGCCAACCTGGTTCGGGAGCAAGTACGTCACCGGGACGACGACGCTGCAGATTGCTGCGCACCTGCCGGCAGGCGTGGGCGCGGAGGAGGTCGTATATCAACTCAACCAGCCGTTCGCCGGCAAGGCGCTCTACCAGGGCCACGTGGTGGCGCATTGGGCATTCGCGAATGTTCGGCTCGACGGTCCGCACATGGTGGGGCTTTCGTTCCCCAAGCGCGGAATGACCCGGGTCGTCGCGATGTCGCCGTGGCAGATGCTGGCGAAGTGGTTCACCGAGAGCATTGTCCTGCCCTTCACGAACAGCGAGTCCGCGCAGATCGTCTCCGGACTGCTGTTCCTCGTCGTGCTCGCGGTGACCTGGGTGCGGTTTGCCGGCGGCACGGGTGGTTGCTTGCTGCTGGTTCTGCTCCTGGGATCGCTCGGCGTGGCCGCTACGCTGCCTGCCGTGCACTTGCTGAGCTGGCCGGTGCTGATCCTGGTGGTTGTGGCGGTGGAGCGCTCGCTCCGTTGCCGCAAACGCAAGTACTTGCCGCCCATCATCTCAGTGGAGGGCGGCGGGATCAAACGGGGGCTGACTGCGCCCGAGGCGGCGGTGATCCTGGAGCTTCCGCTGAACAAAGTGCTGACGCTGGTGGTCACCGGGCTGCTCAAGAAGGGGCTTGTAGAGCAAGTCGCCGAGAACCCGCTACGCCTCCGCGTGAAGGACCGGTACAAAGCGGAAAAGCAGGCTCGGCTGGACAACGCCCAGGAAGACGGCATTGTTACCCACAACTACGAACACGCATTCCTGGACGCCCTGGCCCGCGAGAGTGACCGGCCGGTCTCGGAGATCGACGTTGAGGCGCCCATGCGCGAGTTCATCAGAGGCGCCGCGCAGAGGATGAAGGGCTTCAACCTGGAGCAGACAAGGGAGTACTACCGGAGCCTCATCGCCAAAGCCTGGAAGGAGACGGAGGCCATCGGAGAGATCCCGGAACGGGAGAAGAAGATCGACAAGCACCTGGAGTGGTTGGTGCTGGAAGACGACTTCGACGGCCGCTTCCGGCGCTGGTCGCGGAGCGGGTACGACTACTACCCGCCGTGGTCGCGGCCGGTGGTTGTGTCTACCTACGGCCCCAGTTCGGCGCCGGTGTCGGTCCCGGCTGGGATGCCGTCTCCGGCTCCATCGGTGGGCGGCCGAACCTCCTTCGGCGACGTGGCGACCTCGTTCGTCGGTTCGGCTGAGAATCTGATGGGGAGTACCGCGGTGCACCTGGACCCGGTCTCGCTGGGAACCGGCCAACCGGCGGGGGGCGTGGTGGACCTCTCCGGGTTCGACAAGGTCGCCGGCGACTTCTTTACGGCACTGTCGCAGTCGAGCGGCGGAGGGGGAGGCGGAGGCGGTGGGTGTGCCTGCGCGTGTGCCGGCTGCGCGTGTGCCTGTGCGTGCGCCGGCGGAGGGCGGTGAGGTGTTGGCGATCCGGCCGACCGTGCTGGCGGAACACGGCCTTACTCATGACCCCAGGCCTCACCTGCCTGCGCCGGAACTGACCGCGAAACAGGCGGCATGGTTGGCGGGGCCCCGGGCTCGGCTGCTGCGAAGGGCCGACATCGCCCGGCGCGAGCGCGTGCTGGACTTGGGTTGCGGTTGGGGTCAGGTGACCGAAGAGCTTCAACGGCGGTGCGGCGGGGGAGTGGTCTCGCTGGACTGGGAGATGGCGGCTCTGACCACAACGAGCAACCGCGTCTCCGACGCCTCTCCGGTGTGCGCTGATGGCCGTAGGCTTCCCTTCCGTTCTGGGTCGTTCGACCTCGTGTTCTCCCAGAACGCCCTGCTATGGATGGGGCGACCTGCAACCTGGACAGTACATGAGGTTGCGAAGGTGTTGGCGCCCGGCGGTGTCCTGGCTGCCCTTGAGCCGGATTTCGGCGGAATGATGGAGTACCCCAGGGCTATTGCAGCTCGCGAGCTGTGGATCGCTGCCCTCTTCAGGGCTCGGGCAGACCCGTTCATCGGTCGCCACCTTCCTCCGTGGCTCAAGAAATGGGGCTTCTCCGTCAGCGTTGAGTTGGTTCCCGGCGTGCAGCCTCCCCAGCCGGAGCGCTTTGAGCTCCTTGCCGGGCTTCCATTCAGCCTCGACCAGCGAGAGCAGCTCGGCCGGATCCGTGCTCGCGCGGAGGCGACCCCCAACCAGTTGGTGCATCTTCCATACTTCCTGATCCTCGCCACGAAAGGCACAGCAACATGAACGTCCTCCTCATCCTCTCCGACACACTGCGCAAGCACTACTGCCGTTGCTACGGCTACAACGACTGGGTGCAGACTCCCTACATCGACGCCCTTGCCGAGCGCGGAACGCTGTTCACCAACTACTACTGCGGCAACTTCCCGACGCGGCCGATGCGCAAGGACCTGCACTCCGGGCGGTTCACCTTTCCGTATACGGCCTGGGGCGGCAACTGGGATCAGGGCGAAGTTCCGCTGGCGGCTGTCCTCAGAGCGCAGGGCTGCAACACGGCGCTCATCGGTGACACGCCCTCCAACGGCGGGTTTGAGGAGGGCTTCGATCACTTCGAGGTCATCCCCGGCCAGAATGGTCTCGACGGGGAAGACACATATCCGCTGCCGGCAGACCCACGCAAGCTGCGGATTCCTGTTTCGCGAGTTCAGCGACTGCTCCGCAAAGTCGCGCACCGGCAGGGCGAGGAAGACACATTGGTCGCGCGCAGCATGAGGCGCGCTCGGGTTTGGCTGGAGCAGCAGTACAAACGCTCTGAGCCGTTCTTCCTGTTTGTGGATACGTTTGATCCGCACGAGCCGTGGGACCCGCCGCAGTACTACCTCGATCGGTATGATCCCGACTACATGGGCGACGAGCTGCTGGAGCCGGCCTACGAGCCGGCAGACTACGCGACTCCGGCTGAGATTGAGCACATGCGGAAAATGTACGCGGCGGAAGTGTCGCTGGTGGACAGGTGGATCGGCTACCTGCTGTCGGCGTTGGACGACCTCGGTCGCCGGGACGACACGCTCGTCCTGCTGACCACCGACCACGGCTTCTACCACGGTGAGCACAACCTCATCGGCAAGCTGCGACTGGACCGGGAGAACAAGATCTGCGGGCGTTGGCCGCTGTACGACACCATCGCTTCGGGGCCGCTGGTTATCGCTGGGCCCGGAATCCCGGCGGGGGAGCGGCGTGACTGCTTCGTCCAGCCGGCGGACCTGATGCCCTCCATGCTGGAGTACGTCGGGGCGCCCCTCCCCGCAACCGTGCAGGGGAAGTCCGTCAAGCCGATCATCGAGGGGCAGGAGGAGAAGCTGCGGGAGGCTGCGGTCAGTAGCTGCAACTTCCTCCAAGATGACGAGGTCCGCTCACCCAGTTCGTTCCGGACGCGCGACCATCTCTACGTGTACGGTGGCGACGAGTGGCAGAGCGAACTGTACGACCTGCGTGCTGATCCCGAAGAGACTCGCAATGTCCTCGGTGACAACGTAGACCTCGCCCGCGACTTGCACCGGCAGTACCTGGAGTTTCTCGGCGAGATCCAGTGTCCGCCGGAGCGGATCGAGGGGCGGCGAGAGTTCCGGCCGCAGCGCCGGGCCGACGTGCCATACGTGAAGGTGCTGTAGACGAAGGGATCGTCGCTTGGCGAGGTGGGCTCGCGCGCTTGGGTTCACCTGCGGGCGTGCGTGTGCTAAACTGAGAGCGGTCATGTTCTTGAGGTTCCCGGTCTCCTCACGGACCCGCCCCTGCAGGGGAGGCTCGGGCAACGGGGCGACACCGACGGACTTGAGGTGAACTGCATTGCACACGATTATTGATGACAACATGCGCGCGCAGTTGACGGAGTTGGATCCGCAGCCCGGCGACCTCGTGACCGTCAAGTACGCTGGCGGCGCGCACTCCATCACCGTCGTGGGAGTGTTCGGCAAGTCCCTGAACGCGCCGTATGTTGTGCAGAGCAACGGCGAACACTTCGCCCTCCGCCCCAAGGTCGTCTTCACCAAGAGCGAGTACGAGTTCTCCTCCATCGACGTGGCGATCTTCACCCAGCGCCAGCAGTTCGTGCGGGAGGTCGAGCAGAAGGGCGTGAAGCTTCCCTTCGAGTTGAGCACGCGGGCAAACGAGCACGACCCCGCCGCGCCCAAGCGCTACGGCGGCGAAGCCTCTGCGCGGATGGAAGCCCGCGTTAGAGACGCGCTCGAGTCGGCGGAGGACCCGCGAGACGCGCTTCTGGACATCCGGGCGAAAGTGCGGCAGCGGCGAGGAGCATAGGTCCTCTGCCCGGGTCCGTTACACTTCGTGCTCAGGTCAGTTACACTAAGGTCCGGCGAAGTGGACCGAGCGGCCGCGGCGGCCTCGGCTCAGTCGAGGCCGGCGAGGAAAGTCCGGCCTCCGCAGGGCAGGACGCTGGGTAACCCCCAGGCGCCGCAAGGCGATGGAAAGTGCCACAGAAACATACCGCCCACGGTGATTTCAGATTGCGGATTTCAGGTCTCAGATTGTGCCTCCGGCACGAGCGCCGCGATCCGGTCCAATCTGAAACCTGCAATCTGAGATCACCGTGGGTAAGGGTGAAATGGTGCGGTAAGAGCGCACCAGTTCCGGCGGTGACGCCGGAAGCTGGGTAAACCCCGTTCGGAGCAAGGTCAAATAGGAGGGGGATGACGCTGCCCGCCGACCCCTCGGGTTGACCGCTACAGGCGTGCGGTAACGCACGTCGAAGATAAATGGCCGCTTCCGCCCGCAAGGGCGCCAGACAGGAGCCGGCTTACAGGTCCACTTCGCCACAATAGCCCGCGCTCGCTTCGGGGGGCGGGCTATTGTGTTACGGGACCCATGGCGTCCCCGCTCAATGCTGTTCGGCACAGAGCACACCAGCTCGGAGCTGACCTTATGATCCGCCCAGTCACTGCCAGCCTGATTCTCCTCGGTGTCCTCGCTCTGAGGTTGCCGCACACAGTTGCAGAAGGAGTCGCGCAGATGAACGAACACGAAGCGTTTGAGCTGTTTGTCGCCCCGGTCGGACCGCAGAACCCGCGCAACAGCGAAGCAGCGATCATCGCCCTCAACGACGGTTCGTTGTTGCTGGGGTGGACCGAGTTCTACGCCGGGAGCGGGGCCGACCACGGACCGGCCCGCCTGTCGGGGAAGATCTCGACCGATGGCGGGCGGACCTGGAGGGAGCAGTACACGCTGGTCGAGAACGATGGCGGCTGCAACGTGATGGAGGTCAACTTCGCGCGGCTGAAGACGGGAGCGCTCGCGCTGTTCTACTGTCAGAAGAACACCGAAGCGACTGACTGCCGGATCATGAAGCGCACCTCCAGCGACGAGGGTCGGACGTGGGGCGACGCCGTGCAGCTCAGCCCCGGCGGCAAGTACACGGGGCTGACCAACGGCAGGTGCATTCGGCTGCGCACCGGCCGGCTGCTGCTGGAGGCGTGGGAAGGAGGCGACGGCTACTGCTGCCTCTCCGACGACGAGGGAGAGACCTGGCGCGACAGCCAACGAGTCCGGCCGGCGGACGGACCAGGCTACGAGCCCGCGTGCGTCGAGCTGAAAGACGGTCGGGTCATGATGCTCATGCGAACAGGGCTTGGCGGGCAGTACAAGAGTCTCTCAGCGGATGGCGGGGAGACGTGGAGTGCGCCGGTGCCCACCCCCCTCGTCGGCACAGCAGCGCCGGTGGCGGTGAGCCGGATCCCGACGACAGGCGATCTCCTCGCGATCTGGAACCACAACCCCGGAGCCGGGAAACGCAACCCTCTGACGGCCGCCGTGTCCAGCGACGAAGGCGAGACGTGGGAGCACTTCCGGAACCTGGAAGAGGCGCCGGACGACGCCTGGGCGTACCCGGCGGCCACGTGGGTCGGCGATCGCGCGCTCCTCACGTACTTCAACTACAAGGGCGGGCTTTCGCTGAAGCTCAGAAGCGTCCCCGCAGCGTGGTTCTACGAGTAGCCCTCAGGAGAGGTCGACCATCAGCCACAGGTCCGGGCCCGCGTGCGCGAGCTTCCGGGGGAAGCCGCCGCGGAGCCACTCCATGTACCGAACCAGTTGGGCAAGTTCCGCCGCCACGCCGGGGTGGCGGGTCAACTCCTCCAGCACCCGTTGCGCCGTCACCGGCTGCAGGGCCGCAACGACGTCCAGGATCAGGTTGCTGTTCTCTTCGGTGAGCTTGGTCAGGTCAGTCATCTGCGGGCTGTTGGCGGAATGAAGTGCGGGGGCCGGGTGCCCCGGTTCCCGCGGAGGTCAGTGGCCCTCGGTCTGCTCGATGGCGCTCCGTAGGGCGTCGGCAACACGCTTGGCCGCGTCCTCGCTGATCATGCACGGAGTGTTGACCAACCGCGGCAGCAGCGCCTCGGCATTCGGGCAAAGACCGTCGCGGTACTCATAGCTGCCCTTGTAGTAGGGGCAGTCATGCAGGGGGCAGCCCTTGTTCTGGTAGGCCATGGGTTGCTTGAAGAGCTTGTACTTGTAGGCCGGGACCTGAGTGAAGCCGAGGGTGAAGTTCTCGCCTGTGCCGAACAGAGCCTGCTTGAAGGGCTCCAACTCAATGCCTTTCCGCTCGCCCTGGAACAGGAATGAGAAGATATACGGCGAGTTGCCGCAGCCCGGCTTGACTGCCCGCGGCTGAAGCCAGTCGCAGTCGGCGATTGCTTCCGAGAGCACGGCGTAGGACCGCCGGTACTCCTCCAGGTAGCCGTTGACTCGCGCCAACTGCGCCAGGGCAATCGCGGCCTGCATCTCGGTCATCCGGAAGACCGTGGCCAACTCGGGGGGCGACTCGCCGAAGCAGGTGACGCTGCGCAACCTGTTGGCCAGGTTGTCGTCATCTGTCAGCGCCATGCCGCCATCCCCGCAGGTCATGTGCTTGCCCGAGCAGAAGCTGAACACGCCAATGTGTCCCCAAGTCCCAACGTACTTCTCTTTGTACGGCAGGAACATGGCGTGGGCACAGTCCTCAATCAGGACGACGCCGTGCTCGTCGGCGAGCGTCCGCAGGGCATCGACTTCCGCCGGCAGCCCCCACAAATGGGTGGCGAAAACCGCTTTCGTGTGGGGGGTGAGATTCTGGCGTGCCGACTCCGGGTCCATCAGCCAGGTGTCTTCGCACACGTCGGCCCAGGTGGGGTGTGCGTTCTGCCAGAGAGAAGCAATCGCGTGGAACTGCACCAGCGGATCGCAGATCACCTCATCGCCCGCCCCAGCACCGGCGGCATAGCACGCCGAGATCAGGAGCGACATGGCGGAGTTGGCAGCGACGGCGTGCTTGGCGCCGAACGCCTCGGCGAACGCCGTCTCCAGCTTGCCGAGGTAGCCCGCTTGCTGCCCGGAAAGATGCCTCGAGTCCAGCACGTCCTGGAGGTATTCCAGCTCCTTGCCTTCGAATCGGTCTATTCCCACGGTGTTCCTCTCCTTGGTTTGTCTGTCGCTCAGGGCGCGATCACAGAAACCACGCCGCTCTCCACGTCGGCGATGAGTTCACGTAGGGTCATGAACCGCACCTGGTATTCCTCGCGGGCCGCCCGCAGCAGCCTGCTCAGCAACTCGCGCGCCAGCGGTGAATCGGAGCCGACTTCCTGCACGTGGCAGATCAGCACGAACACCCCGCAATTCTCGTATACGCGGCGCAGGTCGTCCACGGCAAGCGCCAAGTGCGGCTCGATCATGTCCGGGGTGAGCCGCCAAGCATACTCGCTGATCATGGGCAAGCAGACGATGCTGTCAGTCAGCTTATACGGCGCCGGTGGAACGTCGGGGTCCCAGTCGCCGGGATCGTCGTACTCGCCGACGATGTACTTCCAGCCGCGGGGATCAACCACCTTGTTGGACACGTAGCGCATGCCCACCTCGGCCAGTGCTTGGTACAGCTCGGGAGATTCGGAGAGCGCACCACCACGGAACGCCTGTGGTCTGCGTCCGAAGGCGCCCTCGAAGATCCCCAGAGCGGTCTCCAGCTTCTCGACGAATAGGTCTCGACGCCATAGATGACCGAACTGCTGCTGGGCGGCTCTGAGCGAGCCCTCGGCGTCCGACCCACCCAACGCGCGCACGAAGTCGGGGTACGGGCCGAACTCGCAGGTGGCGTGATCCAGCCCGTGAAGCTGGCAGTCGTTGCCGCGGGCCTCGGAGTCGTGCAGCGCCTCAAGCCACTCAGCCGACTCGTCGAGCCGCCAAGTGTCGCCGGCCCGAGGGACAACGAAGAAGCTAACGGGCGCTCCTTCCGCCTCGAAGAACGCCTCAGTCCTGTGGAACTGCTCCAGGTCTCGGATGAGACCACCGGGGTCGTCCACGGTGACGACGAACCGGCTGACGGGTTTGTCTGCACCAGCCATGTCTACAACCACCTCAGGGGTGAGCGATGGCGCCCTGGGCCAATAGCGGGAAGGACCTGTTGCTTGGATCAAGGCTCGGGATTGTGGGTCTTCAGCCCTGCGGTGTCAAGTGACGGGGGGACAGTGGTCCCGAACCAGGCGGCAGTCGTACAGCCTGTTCCAGCCGATGACGGGGGATGGGTGGGCGATGGCGAGGAGGTAGGGGGCAGCCCCCGGCTGCCAGCCGTCAGCTTGTGTAAGACGGCTGTCTGCGCAACAATTGCATTCAGAACCATCGATGTAAGGGAAGACGTTGGCATGCGATCGACTATCGACACCACGATTCGTCTGAAGCCTCATCTGCACCGGCAGGCTGAGGAAGCGTCACGCGCAATGGGTTTGGGCGCGGTCAGTGACCTCGTCGAGACGGTTCTGCGAGATTTCCTGGCTTCGCGCGACCTCCGCGCCAAGCACGCGCTGATGAGTCAGGCGGCACAGGACGAGGGCTATCGACGGGAGCTGCTGAAGGTCGGTCACGATTTCGCCAGCGCTGACAGCGAGGGTCTTGGAGACGACTACTGATGCGAGTCAAGCAGGGAGCCATCCACTGGGTCGATCTGAACCCGACGAGAGGACACGAGCAGCGCGGTCGCAGACCCGCGCTCATCCTGAGTCGGGATGAGATCAATCGGCTACCGCTGACGGTCCTCGTGATGCCCGGTACAGGAGCCGAGCATCTTGGCTCCGGGAGTCGCTATCCGACTGATCTGTGGGTCACGGCCGCTGAGTCGGGTCTGCCCAAGGATACAGTGTTCCTCGGTCTGCAGCTTCGGTCCGTGGAGGCAACGCGGATCGAGAGGAAGATTGGCGAACTCCCACCGCCCCGATTGGGCGAAGCCAAGGAGATCGTGCGATACCTCATCGGCGATGACGCGTGATTGACCGCCTCTCCCGGCGGCAGCCACACACGGACCCCTCTGACCGCGGAGACCGGCCGACGAACCGACTTGGCCCGCCGCCCCATCCCGTGGCACAGGTCGCCTGACCTGTGGCGCCAGCAGGTCTGTCCACAGGTTCGGCAACCTGTGCCACAGTGCAGGCCGGCGGTCCACAGTCCCGGGTCCCACCCGCCCCGCCCTTCTCCGTGCGCTCCGTTGACTCCTGGAACCCTGGAGTTCCTCCGTGGTGCCAGCCCTTCACCCCTCCAAGATCCCCGCGGCAGCATCCCGCTCGTCGAGAGCCGCCGGAGCAGCCAGTAGCCGCGCGATGGGCGCCTCGCGCAGCGCCCAGTCTCTTGCGGCAGGAAGGAAGCGACTGCTGGGCACCGAACTCCTGTCGAAGGCTTCCTCAGGGTCAACAGCCGTGGCGCTGAGCGCCGGCGGGTGGCTGGCGTTGCGGCCGCCGGAGATCGTGGAGCCGGAACCTGTTACCCCACGCGGGCAGACCATCTACGCAAAAGAGTCTCTCATGAACAGGCAAGTCAGATCCACTTGGTCTTCTGTACCAGCGAAGGTCGTGCTCGCCGCGCTGTTGGTTGTGTTGCCGGTTGCGCGCGGCAGCGCCGGCGACATCTATGTGAACCAGAACGCCACGGGCGCCAACAACGGGACGAGTTGGGCCAATGCCTACAAGGACCTCCAGCCGGCCCTCATCGCAGCCGTTAGCGGCGACACCCTCCGTGTCGCGCAAGGTGTCTACAAGCCGACGGCCGGCTACAGCCGCGCCCCAACCTTCCAGCTCAAGAACCGCGTGACGCTCTACGGTGGCTATCCCACCGGCGGAGGCACGCGCAATCCTGCGGCCAACGTCACCACCCTGAGCGGCGACATCGGCACGGTGGGAGACAACAGTGACAACTCCTATCATGTCGTCACCGGCAGAGAGACAGACAACACTGCCGTGCTGGACGGGTTTACCATCACGGGTGGCAACGCCAGTGGAGGAGACCCGGATGATCGCGGCGGCGGGATGTGCAGCAAAGGCGGTAGCCCCACTGTGCAGAACGTCATCTTCACCGGCAACTCGGCTACCAATGACGGCGGCGGGATGTACGGCGGTGACCCGAGGCTGACGAACGTCACCTTCACCAGCAACTCGGCTACCAACGGCGGCGGGATGTACGACGGCTGCGCGGTGCTCGGCAGCGGCGGGACGCTGACGAATGTCACCTTCAGCGGCAACTCGGCCAGCTCCTCCGGCGGCGGGATGTACAACAAGGACAACTACTCGAGCCTGACAAACGTCACCTTCAGCGGCAACTCGGCTGGTAAGCACGGCGGCGGGGTCTACAACGACGGCAGCAACCCGAGGGTGCGCAACGCGGTCTTGTGGGGCAACACACCTAACCAGATAGGCAACCTGGGTGGCAGCGCACCCGTCGTCACCGACAGCGTTGTTCAGGGCGGATATGCGGCCGGCACGAACATCATCACTGCCGACCCTAAGCTCGGCACGTTGGGGTACTACGGCGGCTACACCCAGACGATTCCGCTGCTTGCGGGCAGTTCGGCCATTGACGGCGCCAATCCCGCCTACGCACCGACAACCGACCAGCGCGGCGTCACGCGCCCGCAAGGAGTCGGCGATGACATCGGCGCGTACGAGTCCTGCTCCACTGCACCGCCGACGTTGACCAGCATCACCCCTAACAACGGCGCGAACACCGGCCCCGTGGACATCACTAACCTGGCAGGTACCGGCTTCGTGACAGGCGCGACGGTGAAGCTGACCAAGGCGGGGCAGGGCGACATCGAGGGGATCAGTGTGACCGTGGTGAGTTCGACGAAGATCACCTGCAGGTTCGACCTGTCCGGTGCGGCGGCAGGTCCATGGAATGTGGTGCTGACGAACCCGGATACACAGGGCGGAACGCTGGCGAATGGCTTCACGGTGACCGCGCCGGGCTAACTGCTGTGCCAAGGTCTCATGACCTGGCACCCGTCCCGGCCGAAGGTCTGAAGGGGACCTGGAGACCTTCGGTCGGGAGCGCGGCGGGGT
>Ga0100400_1000412_pt1 | contig 29282 bp, 24 predicted proteins | sample CryGeymeta201524_FD_80420 | JGI IMG/M metagenome (GOLD analysis project Ga0100400, IMG submission 80420) | Groundwater microbial communities from Crystal Geyser aquifers in Utah, USA - Crystal Geyser metaG 2015-24 | ecosystem: Environmental > Aquatic > Deep subsurface > Groundwater | place: USA... | reverse complement strand
GGCGTATTCGATGTAAATGCTTACCGTCCTGTTCAGCGCCCTGCCTTCGGGAAGGGCATTATCATAAAGTGGATCATAGGGCCCGACACCCGTAACCGTTATTGCCTCTGCCGGTTTCATGCCAAGCTTTTTCAACTGTGAATGAACCGCTTTGGCCCTGCGCTCCGACAGGGCGAGATTCACCTCCTCGGGACCGGTGGTGTCCGTATGACCTATTATCTTGACCTCGGCCCCGGGGAGCGAATTGAACCTTCCCACTACGCGCTCCGATAACACCCTGTTTCTTCCAGATATCTTGTCGCTTCCAAAGTCAAAGAGTATAAGGGCATAGCTCTCCTGAACCCTGTATCCTATTTTCTGAGCTTTTCGGCTCTCGGTTGCAGTGAAGTTGACATTGCACCTTGCGGCGGCGCTGTGTTTGTATATGTTTCCCTTTCTGTCAACAAGTTCAACATCCGCCACTATTGCCTTCTGGGCCGCTATCTTTTTGAGGCCCAGCTCTTTCAGATTCAGGATCAGATTATCGGGCGGATCACCTGCGCCTGATAGCGATGTAAAGCCGGTTCCATCCTCTCCGTTTATAGCGATCTTCCACCTTTCTATGCCGTAGCCGGCGGCCATTTGAGGAATGACCTTAATCTCCTTTGAAGGCGAGACATATTCCACATAAGTGCTTGCTATGCTGTCCAGGATTTCAGGAAAATCAGAGAGAATCTCAACCCTCCTGTTTTCGGCCCTGCCTTCTTCGTGCCTGCTTGGGCTGGGAAAAGCGGGAAGTCCTCTTGCCTCGATGGTGATCCTGGAGGGCGCAATACCCCAAACGACCTCAAGATAATCTTTCACAGCCGAGGCACGCTCCCTTGATATATCCACCCTGCCCTTTTCCTCCAGAGAATCGGCGTTGCACCCTACTACCCTGATGGATGCCTGAGGGTTCGCCTTAAGCCGCTTACCCATTATATTGAGCAGATGCCGGTGTTTTTCCATGGCTCCCTCTATTTTGTCAAAAGAAAAGGACCGGGTTTCCGCGCGGTCTTTGAAAAGGATGTAGCGGTCAGGTATTCGGCTTTGACCCTCTCCAAAGAATACATAGTTAAGCATGGGAGAACTCTCTATCGTGGTGATCTCCTCAACGGTGATCTCCGAGGGCTCAAACGCGGCGGCTGCGGCCGGGGCTTCTATGAAGTTCTTGACCGCCTCGTTTCTCGAAGATGAAATCTCAATAACAGGCGCCGGCGCTTCAAATATATCATCGTTACCATCGGTTATTTTGATCCTGGCATCAAGCTCCGGCAGATAAACCAATTGGTCCCATCCCAGGTCAGCAAGGGCAAAGAGGTAAAAGGACTGCAAGTCGCCGGTGCCCTTTTGTGTGGCAAGAACCCTCTCCTCTGCCCTGATTGATATCTCCCAGGCCGAAATCCCGTTGGGCGCAGCCACCTTGGGTCTTACTTCAAGGACGTCCGCGCCGTTTTTCTCACGCACGCTCAGAGCGGGCATCGCTACGGCCTGTCCGCCTGATTCGATGGTAATTTCCACCCTCTGATTCTCAGCCGGACCCTCCAGAAGCACCTCCTGGGCGGGATTCTGCGGCAGGCCCCTAGCCTCTATTCTCAAACGGGCGGGGTCTATTTCCCAGATGTCTTTCAGATAAGCCCTTATTGCTTCGGCCCGGGCAAGAGAAAGTGACTCCATACCCTTTTCATATTTTTCTCCCGATGTGCATCCCACAATACGCAGGCTGTAAGAAGGATTCTTCCTCAGGAGGCTGCCGACAATATTTAATGTATTAAGATGACGATCTTTAAGATTTTTTATGGCTTTTTCATCAAAAAAGGCCGTATGGGCCTTGGTGGGAAAAACCTTATACATGGATGGAAGGTCGCTTTTACCGGGGCCGAAAAAGACATAGAGAGGAAGCAGCGTCCCGTCAAGCAGCGTCAGGGCCTCAAGCTCTATTTTTGCCGGCTCCACGGATAACTCCCCTGTGGGAGGATCCGATAGCCTGTAGTTTACGACATAGCGCTGAAGCAATGTCGAGGAGAAGGCCTTGAATATCGGTACCAGCTCTGCCGCCGACCGGGCCTTCCAGATGGATCCCCCAAGCCGACCGGTCAGGTCGGTCAGAAACGGATCGGTGCTCTCCTGCGGCATATAGTCAACCGCGAAAGCGGAGAGTTCCGCCGATTCTTCAAGCATCCTAAACACATCCTCTTTTCCCATCTTGCTGTTGATATCTTCACCATCTGAAAAAACCATCAAAAACTTATTCTGCTTTTCAGAAGCCTGTCCAGCAAGATTTATCCCTGCAGCAAGTGCCTCATACAGATAGGTGCTGTCTGTCAGGCCCTTGCCATAACCGGCCTTTATAAAGTTCATAAGGGCGTTTTTGTCATTTGACCGGAAGGTCTTTACATGGAGGGGGCGTCCATCAAGAGCCATTTCTGATTTATTACTGAAAATAACCAGATAAACGTCGTCAATTGGCCTGAGCAGGCCGAAAAACTCCTTCAAAGCGGAAAGCAAAGGCTCTACAGCCTGCCTTTGCTTCATGGAATAAGAATTATCAAACACCATGAAGAGGTTAAGCGGAACTTCTTTATTTATCTCAAGTGGTTCTACTGAGATGATCTTTGCGCGCTTAAGCCCTGAGGTCAACTGAAGGTCCTGGGGAATTATTCCTTTGATCGGATTTCCCTGAGAATCCTTGACTGAGAGAAGAATCTTGTTTTCTTCAAGGTACTGGTATGTTGCTGTGGCATCTCCACCCGTAAAGGTAACCTTGAGGTCTTCCGCCCCTGCAATTGAGGCAAGGGAAAAAAATGACAGCAATAATAAACCTGGAAGAGTTTTTTTCATGACGACCTCCTTGAAAATAGGACGGGTTATTAGGATTTTCTCACACATTCGAATGTAGGTAAGCGGCCCTGAGGTGTCAAGTCCTAATAGGCCCTTGCTTTATGCACCAAGAAAATGAAAGGGGTGATCCGAGCGCCGGGCAGCTCTATTGCGACCCGCTGATAAATCAGTAGTCATGTTGACAGGTAAAGGAGAAGGATGTTAACTTCTTTAATATTTACCGTGAAAATACACCCCCTCCACCCCGACCCCGAAAGAAGATTGGAATAGAGAAGAGATGGAAAGGGGGATTTTCATCTGCTGAGGTAATGTAAATAGCGTCATGGGCGTTTGGCGGGGCGATGACGACGAGGCAAGAAAGCAAATGGAAGGAAGATTTTTTAAGGTCAAGACTACGGAGCAGGTAATATCCATTCTGGAGGGCTTCCATTCGCTTGACGAGGAGTTTGTGGCTCTGGAGCAGGCCCTAGGAAGGGTTTTGAGCAGGGACATGTTTTCTCCCGAGGATTTGCCTTCGTTTTCGAGGTCCTCTGTGGATGGTTTCGCCGTTCGGGCTAAAGATACATTCGGGGCAACAGAGGCCATGCCTTCTTTGTGTGAGATAACGGGAGAAGTATTGATGGGAGAGGCGCCTGAGGGTATGGTCTGGTCGGGCGCCGCTTGGAAGATACCTACGGGAGGAATGCTCCCGGAAGGCGCCGACGCTGTGGTCATGCTTGAGCATTCGCACAGATTGGACGCAAGGACTATCGAGATATCCCGCCCCGTCTCTCCACTTGAAAACATTATATTGCCGGGGGATGACTTCTCAAAGGGTTCCCTGGTATTGGAGAAAGGGAAGAGGCTGAGGAGCCAGGACCTTGGAGTGCTGGCCGGCGTGGGGTTTTTGAGGGTCCCGGTTGTAAGAAGGCCCAGGGTGGCGGTGATCTCAACAGGTGATGAGATAGTCCCTATCGGCAAGACTCCGGGGCCTGGCCAGGTTCGTGACATAAACGGGATAACCCTTTGCTCCTTTTGTCTTAGCTCGGGGGCTGAACCTATTACAATGGGCATCATCCCGGACCGATTGGAGAATCTGCTCAAAGCGGTACAAGCCTCAATCACTGCGGCCGACATGGTATGGATTTCGGGCGGAAGCTCTGTGGGAGTCAGGGATCTGACCCTGAAGGTCTTTGAATCAATGCCTGATTTCGAACTGCTTGTGCACGGGATATCCATAAGCCCAGGGAAGCCCACCATCATAGCCAGATCAGGAGCCAAAGCCCTTGTAGGGCTGCCCGGTCACGTAGCCTCCGCTCTGGTGGTGGCGGAGATCTTTATGGGAAGGCTCATTGCACGATTATCCGGAGGGACCGGTGAGGGAGAACTTGCCGGGCCTCTTGAAGCCGTCCTTTCCAGAAACGTGGAATCGGCACCGGGGAGGGAAGACTATATAAGGGTAAGACTCACTGAAAAGGAAGGCCGGAGGATTGCCGAGCCGGTCTTCGGAAAATCGGGGCTGATATCAAGCCTTGTCGTATCGGACGGCCTTGTGAGGATAGAGATGAATTGTGAGGGTCTTTATGAGGGTGAAAAGGTGCTTGTATATCCTTTCACCACGGCTCTGGGTGGACGGAGAGATATGATCCTGCCTGACGCGGGCCTAACAGCTCGATGAAAAACGGGCTTTGGACAGGCTGAGCAAATATTGCCGGTTGTAACGGCCTGGAAGTTTAGGAGAATCAAGCTTGCTCACAAGTAAGCTAGTGCCCATCCGTAAATGGCTATTTTCACCGATTTGGGCGTTGGGCTCAAATTTTAATCCTCGAAATACGTCAATGTATTCCTGTGGTTAAAATTATCGCCCGCCTTGACCTCGACGAAACTATCTCATTTCCGGATGGACACTAAGCTAGAGTTACTATGACCTTGCGGCAATAAGCTGATGCGCTTTGTTTGAGCGGCTTTATAATGAGATAAAGATGAAAAGAAACGTATACTTGTCCATGAAGTCCCTTGAGGAGGCAAGGAGTCTGTTCCTTGAAGCTCCGAGGAAAAGGCGGCTTACGGGTTCGGAAAGAGTCAGAATAGAAGATGCCTTAGGCCGCGTGACCGCCGAACCGGTTTTCGCGCGCTTTTCTTCGCCTTCCTACCACTGCGCGGCAATGGACGGCATAGCTGTGAAGGCGGATGAAACATTCGGGACAACCGAGCGGCGGCCGAAACTGCTGAAGATCGAAAAGGATTTTCTGTGGGTCAATACGGGACAGCCCATGCCCGATACCTTTGATGCCGTTGTGATGGTAGAGAAGGTTCAGCCAATAGGAGAGGACCAGCTCGAGATAAGGGCGCCTGTCTATCCTTGGCAAAATGTGAGAAAGGTAGGAGAAGATATCGTTGCGACCCAGCTTCTTCTGCCTCAGAATCACAGAGTGAGGCCTTTTGACCTTGGAGCGCTTGCCGGAGCAGGTGTCTTTGAGCTGGCGGTGAGGAAGAGGCCCCGCGTAGTGATCGTCCCGACGGGCTCCGAACTGGTCTCAAGGGATCAAGTCAGAGAAGGTTTCCATCCGGGTACGGGAAGAATAATAGAATATAATTCCCTCATGCTGGCAGGGCTTGTAACTGCGTGCGGGGGGGTTCCGGAGGTCATGGGAATAGTTCCCGACAATGAAGTAAGTATAAGAAACTCCATTATGGAAATTCTCAGCTCAGAGCCTGATTTGATAATAGTCAACGCCGGATCATCGGCTGGCTCAAGAGATTATACCGTCCACATCCTTGGCGAACTTGGTCAGGTACTGGTGCACGGTGTTGCCATAATGCCGGGGAAGCCGACCATACTTTCGCTGATTCAGGGCATACCGGTCATAGGAAATCCCGGCTATCCGGTATCCTCCACGATATCTTTCAATCAGTTTGCTCGCCCGCTCCTCTGGATGATGCAGGGCCTCCGGGCTCCCGCCGTCGCCTCGGTAAAGGTCAAGCCGACAAGGGATATCGCCTCAAGACTAGGAATTGAGGAGTTTGTGCGGGTCAATATAGGAATGGTGGGAGGAAGATACGTCGCCACCCCCCTTCCAAGGGCCGCTGGATCAATAACTTCCCTTACAAGGGCAGAGGGCATTATCAGGATTTCATCCCTCTCGGAGGGTATATCGCAGGACGAAGAGGTCGAGGCCGAACTCCTGGTGGCGGAAGAGGAACTCAAGAATACCATCGTCATTGTGGGAAGTCACGACATCACTCTCGACATCCTCGGGGATGAAATAAGAAGAACGGCCCCTCATCTGCGGGTTTCTTCAGGGAACGTGGGAAGTCTTGGAGGACTGCTTGCGCTGAGAAAGAGGGCCTGCCACATTGCCGGCTCCCATCTGCTCGACACGGAAACGGGTGAATACAACGTCTCTTATGTAAGAAAGTATCTGCGCTCGGCATTGATATTCCACCTTGTCCTGAGGGATCAGGGACTGATAATTGCACGGGGTAATCCCAAAGGTATCAGTGGTATAGATGATCTCAAGCGAAATGATATCACATTCGTAAACCGCCAGGCCGGAAGCGGCACAAGGGTGCTCTTCGATCACAAGCTTAAGCAGGCGGGCAGTGATCCGGCCTCAGTGAGGGGCTATGGCCATGAGGAATTCACCCACATGGCGGTAGCCGTGGATGTAATGAGCGGCGCTGCGGACTGCGGCATGGGGATACTTGCAGCGGCTAAAGCGCTCGATCTGGATTTTATTCCCGTGGTCCAGGAACAGTACGATTTGGTGATGACCAGGGAGGTGCTTGAAGAGGGATTTGTAAAAACTGTCCTTGAGATCATACGTTCTGAAAGTTTCAGGGCCAGGGTGGAAGCACTGGGCGGCTATGACGCTTCGAAAAGCGGAGAACTCTGGAAAGAGGTTGGGGATAGATAGGATTCATGGATTCAAAAGAACAACTTGAGAAAAGGCCGGCGGTTGTCTGTTTTGTCGGTTCTTCCGGCTCAGGAAAGACGACGTTTCTTGAACAGCTTATCCCGGCTCTCAAGAATCTCGGATTTAAAGTGGCTACCGTTAAGCACCACCTCGGCAAGCTGGTGCTTGATCAGCCGGGAAAGGACAGCTTCAGGCACAGAAAGGCAGGGGCGGATGCGAGCATTATCGCGACTCCCGGTGAAATCGGACTGGTCATGAGTGTTGACGGGGACCCCGGCCTGGATGGTCTTATACCCATGGTCAAGTGTGTTGATTTTGTCTTGTGCGAGGGCTACAGGAACACCGCATATCCCAAGATAGAGGTTTTCAGGAGGGATTTGTCACGCCTGCCTACTTGCAAAGGAGATGATTTCCTGGTAGCACTTGTGACAGACTCGGAAGAGGAGTGGGGGATTCCGCGCTTTTCAACCCATGACTCGCAGGGGTTGGCCCGCTTTCTTGCTGATCATATTGAAAGTCTTCGACCCGATTGAAGGCAAGGGCATTTTTAGGGAAGCCTTGTGAGGGGGGGTAATTGGGAGATAAGGGCATTAATGCCCACTTTTTATTTTGAGAGGGAGCTAGATGACGTCATCTTCTTTTTCATTGGATCTTTTTGGATCCTTCTTCTTTGGAAACGATATACTTCAACTTCTATTTCATGCCGGGCCTATGGTCAAGTTTATCCTTTTGATACTCATGGGTTTTTCGGTAGTGTCATGGGCCATAATATTCATGAAGTTGAGGTTGTATCGAAGGGCCGGCAGGGAAAATGCCACCTTTTTGGAACTCTTTTCTCAGACGCGCGATCTGAAACAGTTGAGCGACAGCAGCCAGAGCCTTCGTTTCAGCCCGGTGGCAAATCTCTTTAGATCAGGCAACACCGAATTCCTCAGGCTAAAGAGCATTCAATCCTCGACGGACCAGGCCGTAAAACCTGGCGGGGAGGCCGAAAAGGATACCTGGTCTCAGCAGGCCTTTATGGAAAACCTGGAAAGATCCATGCGAAAGGCGACAATAGACCAGGTGGACCGGCTGGAGAGATCTCTCAGTTTCCTAGCGACGACAGGCAATACGGCTCCTTTTATCGGCCTCTTCGGAACCGTGTGGGGCATCATGGATGCCTTCAGGGGTATTGGGGTGAAGGGGACCGCAAGCCTTGCAGTAGTTGCTCCGGGCATATCAGAGGCACTGGTGGCCACTGCCGCCGGACTGGCGGCTGCCATCCCGGCCGTTGTTGCGTTTAATTATTTCAGTCACAAGGCCACAGGGCTGCGCGCTGAGATGGATATCTTCGCCTCCGATTTCCTGAGTACCGCGGAGAGGCAGTTGTACAAGAGGCATCTTACCGGAAAGGGTGCCTAGAGAGGGCTTAATGCAACAGTTAGGTGGAAATAAGAGATTGATGTCGGATATCAATGTCACTCCTTTTGTGGACGTGATGCTGGTGCTCCTGATTATATTCATGGTCACGGCCCCCATGATGCTCCAGGGGGTCGAAGTAACCCTGCCCAAGACCGCCACAAAGCATCTCAAGACCCGGGAAGACCCGCTTGTCGTTACGGTGAGCAAGAAACAGGAGATATTCCTTGAAAACCAGGCCATAGAGATGAAGGACCTGGAGGCTAAGATTCGCAAAATCTTTGAATACCGGAGGGAAAAGGAGGTGCTTCTGAGAGCGGACGAAACTGTTCCCTACGGGTTGGTCATCAAGGTGGTATCAAGGATCAAGCAGGCTGGAATAGACAAGCTGGGGATGGTCACCGAACCTGTTGAGTAAGGATTATGAATAGATCGCGAAGTCCCGCCGCAGGGGAAATCCGTTTAGGAAGGATGATAGGCCTTTCAGCGGCCTTCCACGCGGCTGCCTTCCTGGTGCTTATGAGCGCCCCAGGTCATGGGCCCTCACGGACTATCTCAGGCCAGATATATGAGGTAAACCTGGTTGATTTTTCTTCAGTTCCTGCCAGGGCGTCATCGGGGCAGTCCTCTGCGCAACCCGTGAAGCAGTCATCCACTGTCCGTCCGGAAGAGCAGGCAAAGAGAATCGCTCCGCCGATAGCCGTAAAGGAAAAGCCCGTTACATTGGCCAAGAAGGTGATCGAGCCCCCAAAAACGGAAAAACCGAAGGTTGCTCCTTCCAAGTTGATTGATGATGCGCTCACCAGGATCGAAAAGAAGGTTGAGGAAGACCAGAAGAGGGCAAAAGAAAAAGAGGCGCTTTCAAGGGCCGTATCCAAAATAGGGGAAGCGGCGCGCAAAGAGGGTGAAGGAGTTCCGGAAGGCGGTGCTGCCGGAGGAGCGCTACAGGGTGTTGCCATGAGGATTTATCAGGTGCAGGTTGCCAACTTTATAAAGCGAAACTGGTCTTTTCCGGCCGCGCACCTTGACCCGGGGACAAAAAAGGAACTGGAGGCGGTTGTCATGGTTACAGTCAAAAGCGATGGTACCATTGTCAGTTCCCGTTTCTCCAAGCGATCTCCGAGCCCGGCTTTCGACGAATCTACCATGCGTGCCATTGATAGATCAAATCCTCTTCCTCCATTCCCTGAGGGTTATCAAATGACCATGGACGAATTTGAAATAAGGTTTAATCTTGAAGAACTTGACAACAATTGAGGGAGGAATCATATCGTATGAGAGGGTCGTTATTTTCTCTCATTTTTCTTGTTTTGATTTTGCTGGGAGGCGTTAATGGCCATGCCCGCATCTTTATTGATATAAATTCCCCTTCCGCAAAGAAATTTGCCGTGGCTATCCCTGACTTTCGAAACGAAAGTCCTCAGTCGGGCTCCCCAGAGTTTGCGGCAGGACTTGCTCAGATAATCAGCAATGATCTGGATCTGAGCGGATATTTCAGCCCCATGGACAAGGGGGCTTTTCTTGAAGGCGGCAATACGGGGGAAGACTCCGTGAACTTCAAGAACTGGTCGGTGATAGGGACTGAACTTCTTGTAAAGGCTTCATACGCCTGTGTGGGTCAGAGTCTTGAGCTTGATCTGAAGCTCTACGATGTTTACTGGGGGAGACAAATCTTAGGGAAAAGGGTCCTCGGCGAGACACGCAACCACAGAGAACTCATGCACAGGTTATCAAATGACATAATACGTCTTCTCACCGGTTCGGACGGCATCGCGATGACAAGGCTTGCCTTTGTTGGGGACGCAACCAAAAACAAGGAGATCTACATCAGCGACTACGACGGGCAGAAGGCTAAGCAGCTCACTTCGGACAAGAGCATTGTGCTTTCTCCCAGGTGGTCGCCGGACGGAAAGAGGATTATCTATAATTCCTATAAGGACAATAAAGGCCCCAGGCTTTACATGAGGGATCTTCGTGCCGGCGCTGTGAAGACGATATCAGGCAGGCCTGGACTCAATATAGGTGCAACATGGTCGCCGGAGGGGAACAGGGTGGCTCTGACCCTTACTGAAAAGGGCAATTCCGACATCTTTCTTATTGATCTTAATGGAAACATTGTTAAACAACTGACTGATCACTGGGCAATAGATGTCTCCCCTTCCTTTTCCCCTGACGGCTCAAAGATGGCCTTCGTATCGAACAGGGCCGGAGGTACGCCTCAGATATACGTGATGACCATCTCCGACGGCAGCGTTGAAAGAATAACCTTTGAAAGCAAATACTGCACATCTCCTTCATGGTCTTCGCGCAATCGAATAGCCTTTGCCTCTCAGTCCAACGGTGCTCTTGACATCTATACGATAGCCCCTGACGGAAGCCAGATGCGCCGCGTCACATCCGGAACAAGAGACAATGAAGACCCATGCTGGTCCCCTGACGGCAGGTATATTGTATTCAGCAGCAACAGGACAGGGCGCTACCGACTCTTCCTGACCAATGAGACGGGGGACAATCAGAGGATGATCACCAACCTGCCAGGTAATCAGACGGCTCCATCATGGACGCGCTGATTACTGGGAGGATACCTCTTGATAAATAGGATAAAGTGTGTTATAAAAGAAATATTTCCTTTAGGGAAACGGATCTTCCAATTATTGGTGGAAGAACATATTGACTATTTTAGGTGATGGAAAGTGGGGAGGAAAAGGGTATGTCGAGACGATTTTCAAATGTGTGTATGACGCTGGCTTTTATGGGGTTGTTTTTATTTTTGGGCTCTTCCTGCGCCAAGAAGCAGGTTCAGGTATCTGAACCTCCTAAAGCGGCACCGGTGCAGGAGGTAAAGAAAGAGGCTCCTGCCCCGGTTGAGGACGCCGCTGCAAAAGAGGCAAAGCTTCGTGCCGAAAAAGAAAAGCAGCTTGAAAAGATGAGGAAGGCTTTTGAGGATGAAAGCATTTATTTTGATTTCGACAAGTATGAAATCAAGGCGGATGCCAAGACAACCCTTCAGAAAAAGGCCGATTTTCTGGCAGCCAATACCCGCTATAGTCTTCGCATAGAGGGTCATTGCGATGAGAGAGGCACAAACGAATACAACCTGGCCCTTGGCGAGAGAAGAGCCAATTCGGCCAAGGAATTCCTGGTTGCGCTGGGAATTGCGCCGGCAAGAATAACGACCATCTCTTACGGCGAGGAGAGACCGGCGGTGGAGGGCTCCAATGAGGATGCCTGGTCAAAGAACCGCCGAGATGAATTCAAGCTCATCTATTAGTTTAGACCAGATAAACCGGCTGGGCGACGCTACCGAGACCCGGTCGGTAATTCTTCAACAGACGAGTTTTGGCCGACCCTCTCCGTGGTCGGCCTTTGTATCCCGGAGGGACCGGAAAGATGTCGTTTTTTAGTAAAAAGACAAGTCTCTTATGCTGCCTGGCGGCAGTTTTATGCATTGCGCTTTTGTCATCCTGCGTAACCACCCAGCAGGATTACATGTACCTCAATGACCAGATAAAGGCCCTCAATGATCAGATGGCGAGGGCCAATGAGAGGGTCAGCGCGGTTCAAAGCGCGCAGGAATCCATTGACAGAAGGGCCTCAAGCAGTGCAGGGTCAGATGTGGCCGCCCTGAGAAAAGAATTGAAGGCTGAACTCTTGTCTCTCAAGGCGGAGATAATGGATCTCTCCGGCAAGGTGGAGGATAACCGTACCATCGTAAAGAGGGCCGTGGAAAGAGACACGACCGGCGAGGATACATCCAAGGCCGGTTTAATTGACCTCACAAACCGGGTTGCAAAATTAGAGGCCAAGATCGCTGAGATGGAGAGCAGGCAGGGGGCCTCCACAGTAAGTCCCGCCAAAAAGGTCTCTTCGCAGGTCTCCGGGGTGGCTAATGAGGGCGCTCGAGCGGTTGCCACTCCTCAGCAGGCGCCTGACGGGGTTAAGGTTGATCCGGCTGAAAAGAAAGCCTATGACGACGCTTACTCTCTATATAAAAGAAAGATGTACAAGGAGGCTATTGCCTCCTTTAAGTCCTTTACGGTTAAATATCCGTCATCTTCGCTCGGCGACAACGCCCATTTCTGGCTGGGTGAGTCCTACTTCGGCGCCAAGGAGTATGAGCGGGCCATTCTGGCGTATCAGGAAGTGATAAAGAAGTATCCTAATGGAAACAAGGTGCCCAACGCGATGCTGCATCAGGCCTTTGCCTTCAGTGAGATTAAGGACAGTGTGAGCGCCAAGGTCCTTTTGAGAAGGCTGATAGAGAAATATCCCACATCGAGCGAGGCCTCCATAGCCAAAAGAAAACTTCAGACCATAAAATAGCGATCCTGTTAATGAAGCCTCATGCCATGTTGGGGCACAACGAAGCATCAAAATGTTCCATGTCAAAAGCCGACTCGATCGGGAATCCAGGTCGTCTTTCCGGCGAAGGCCGGAACAATGACCGTATAGCGGCCTAGGTCTCTAACAGATAAAAACCTTGGTCGGGACCTTACTTATCATTCTTGGACCTGAATCCGTCACCAGCACCACGCTTTCTATGCCGGCTATGAACTCCCCTGGAAAGACTATCTTCGGCTCAAGCGCGAAGATCATCCCCGGCATCAGGATGTCCTCTTTACCCGAGGCAATGAAGGGGGGCTCGATCAACTCAAGGCCTATTCCATGGGCCACGAACTGGACCCTGTAATCGGGCGGCCCCAGGTAGTTTTCCCCGTATCCGAGATCAGCCGCGACTCCCAGAGAAAATTTAAATAGCTCGCCGGAAGATGCTCCCGGCCGCATATTTTCTATTATCCGGTCATGAATTTCTATGGCAGCCTCTGCAGCATTCCTTGCCTTCTCATTCATGGCTCCGATTGAAAACATGCGCGTCTCGTCCAGATGATAACCGTTTAAGACCACACCCAGGTCTGCCATGACAGGCTCGCCCACCTGGATGGGCCTTATGCCTGCGCCGCAGGGAAATGCGGCGGATGTTCCTTCTCCGCTGGCAGGAGCGTCAAGAAGCCCTAACATTCCTCCGCTCTTTCCTCCAAGGATGTGCCAGAAATATCCTTCAGTTTGAAAATCCCTTACCCGTAGTTTCCCGGCGTGTCCTTTTTTTCTCGCGAATGACTCCGTATCCGCCGCCAGATCAATCTCGCTTATGCCGGGCCGTATGATCTCTCCCAGATGCAGAAAGACCTTTTGGCTCAGCAAAGCGGTCTTCTCCATCTGCTCTATCTCCCATTGTGATTTTCTTGCCCTAACCTTGAGTATGGCAGGAGAAGCGTCAACGAGGCGTGTTTCAGGGAAAAGTCTCTTGTAGAATAGATAGGAATTGACCGGCATGACATCAAGTTCAAGCCCCATGGTCTCAGGGGTCTTTCCAAAAAAATCGGATATAAGGCCGGTTATCTCCTTTATGGATCTGATCTCAATAATGTTTCTGAGCGGGGATTCATCCTTTGCCCTGGGATAATATTTCCTTACCATAAGCAGAGGCTTACCCTCTGCCGGTACAAAAAGGACGGAGTTTTGGGCGGTACCTGAAAGATAAAAAAGATCAACCCGTTGAATAATCAGAATCGCGGGAATCCTTGTATCCTTTAGCTCCGCTTGAAGCGAGCGGACACGCAGGTCAATCTCCGAGGAAGGAACTCTGAAGGGGGCGCAGGTATCATTCATATAAATAGGCGTCGAATCTCAGGCTCAGCATTACGCTCCGCTTTTATCAAAGGCCGAACGCCCACAGACAAATCAGCCGCTTGGCTTCCAGAAAGAGAAATACCGGCAAACCTCCCGCAGTTCCAAAAAAGCGGCGTATAGCAACCATGGCGGCATCAGTTGGCCTGCCTTCATTCTCCAGATCATTCAAATAGTGCAGCATTGATACAACCCGGGCCCTTCGCCTGGATTCCTCAAGGTATTTGAGATAGTCGAAGATATCGTGTTCCCGCTGTTGCCTCTATGGCACATTGGTAAATTCATCCCCCAGTGCCTGTCTCCAGCAGGGAAAGGAGACGGGAGGAAACCTATATGTTTATTTTTTGACATTGTCATTTTATTTGTATAACAAACAAAAAATGCGATTTCAAGAAGGCTCTTTATTGAAACAGTGCTTGGAGTTAAGAGGGCAGTAACCATATTACCCCTTTAATCAACATGGAAGTCCCCACCCTAGTGGCGGGGTGATGGGGGCGATTCGAGGGCCTCGCCATTGGGGTATGGATTATTTAATGCTGACATCACCATCCCCCTGCTCGAAGCAAGGGGCTACATTCAAAAGACAAGAAGTTGAAGAGAAAGAAAGGAGGTTTTATGAAATTATTGGGGGTTTACTATTCAATGTATGGGCACGTCTATAAACTCGTAAAAGCAGCCGCTCAAGGAGCACTATCGGTGGAGAATGTGGAAGTGGTAATCCGCCGGGTTCCGGAGACTCTGCCGGCGGAGGTGTTGGAAAAGATGGGTGCGCTTGAAGCTCAGAAACAGCAGGCAGACGTGCCCGTATGCACAGTGGATGAACTGGGTGAAGCAGATGCAATCATCTTTGGAACACCTACCCGCTTTGGAAATATGTGCGGCCAGATGCGACAGTTCCTCGATGCCACAGGAAAACTTTGGATGAACGGGGCCCTGGCCGGGAAGGTGGGAAGCGTTATCACCAGCTCCAATACCCAGCACGGCGGGCAGGAATCTACGATCCTGAGTTTCCATTTGACCTTGCTGCATCAAGGGATGGTGATTGTGGGCCTCCCGTATACATTCAAAGGGCAGATGAGGATGGATGAGATCACAGGCTGCTCTCCATACGGCGCATCCACCATCGCAGGCGGTGACGGGAGTCGTAACCCCAGCGAGAACGAGCTTGCCGGAGCGCGTTTCCAGGGGCAACACGTTGCAAGGATCGCAAAGAAACTTGTTGCATAAGCAGAAGAGGTGAGCACTGCAAGGCTACCGCTGCACCTGGAGGTCACTTTGCCGCGCAATACGCCGCATGCAATGTCCCTGCGGCTGTCGACTGTTGCGGATGGCTGGTCCGGCGGTTCCTGCCACTTTGCCCAATTGGAGGTCCCTGACCAGGTAAATATGACTTACACCTTGGTGGTCCGCCCGGCCCAGTATTTTTCTCGCATCTCTCTCTTGAGGGTTTTTCCCGCGACATTGCGGGGAAATTCATTCATTATCACTACCTCGGAGACCCTCTGGAACTTGGCTCCTACGCGCTCGTTTATCCAGGTCTTGAGTTCTCCGGAAGCCACGCTTTCCCCTTCGTGAAGAATAACCGAGGCCAGGGGGGACTCTCCCCATTTATCGTCCGGAATGCCGAAAACTGCTGCTTCGCGAACGGCCGGGTGCTGTACGACGATCTCTTCTATGTCCCTTGGATAGACATTAACCCCACCTGAAATTATCATATCCTTTTTTCTGTCAACCAGGAAAAGATAGCCGTCTTCATCCACATAGCCCATATCGCCGGTGTGAAGCCATCCGTCAATAATTGCAGCGGTTGTCAGATCGGGGCGCTTGTAATAACCGGGAGTAAGAATGGGGCCTTTTCCGCATATCTCGCCCACTTTGCCCGGGCCGCATTCACGGCCGTCCGCGTCAAGTATCTTCATCTCAAAAAAGGAGGGAGGTACGCCTACCGACCCAGGCTTTAAGGCGTAGTCATTCTTGTCCAGGATGGTCACAAAGCCCTCGGTCAATCCGTAGAGTTCATAGAACCTTCCCGGCAGGAGCCTGGTGAGCCGTTCCTTGTGCTCCATGAGGAGCGGTGCTCCCAGGGATAGAATCATCTCAAGGGATTGGAGCCTTGCAGGATCAAAATTGGGAGCATTGAGAAATGCTATTACCTGAGCTGGCACCATCATTACATGGGTTACCTTTTCCCTGGCTATGGTTTCAATGTAGGACTGGGGGTCAAACTGGGGAAGAAGGATATAGGTGGCTCCCTGAAATACCGCAGGCATGAGATCTACGAACGCTCCGTTAAATACGATCGCTCCGGCGTGCATTGCCACGCTTTCAGGGGTCACACGAAATGCGGCTGTAAAGCTTGTCGCGTAGGCCGCCCTTATCTTGTGGGTGTGGACAATCCCTTTGGGCATACCTGTGGTGCCGCTGCTGTACATTATGTTGAAGATATCGTCTTCACCGACCTCAATGCCCGGCTCTCCGTCGCCCGAAGCTTCTTTGAGGGCTTTATAATCGCGATATCCGGTCCTTGAACCGTCAGTTAGGAGATACAAATCAGGCCGGATGCCTGGCAGGTCGTTTTTTATTGAATCCAGGGTATCGGCAAAGGCGGAGTTGGTTATGACCATTACAGCGTCAGAGTCTTGCAGGAGGCTCGCTATACCCTTGGCCATGAGGAGACTGCTCAGAGGTACTACGGCCGCTCCGATCTTGGCGCAGGCCCAGTAGGTTTCCAGAAGCTCCATACAATTGGGAAGTAATGTCGCTACCTTGTCTCCCTTCTTGACTCCCAGGCCAAGGAGGGCATTTGCCAGGCGATTAATGTTGCCGTTATATTCGCGAAAAGTCAGCCTCTTCTCACCAAATACCAGGGCGAGGTGATCAGGCCTGTAAAGCGCGTGTCTTGAAAACAATGATCCGATATTCATGTCAGACTCCCTTCTTATGAACTTTCTGAATCCTTATTATACCGCTGCCTGCAACCGAACGTATCAACAAACTGCAATATTTCCAATGATGGCAAATGCGAATTCTGAACATTTAAGCTCCTGGGCTCCTTCCATCTGTCTGGCAAGATCATAGGTAACCCTCTTCTGGGCGATGGTCTTCCTGAGGGCCGAAAAGATTAAATCCGCCGCCTCTCTCCAGCCCATGAATCTCAGCATCTCCGCACCTGAGAGAATCAATGATCCCGGATTTACCTTATCGATTCCCGCATAGCGCGGAGCACTTCCGTGGGTTGCCTCGAATAGGGCGCAACGATCTCCCATGTTCCATCCGGGGGCGATTCCGAGGCCTCCTACCTGGGCAGCCGCTGCATCCGATAGGTAATCTCCGTTGAGGTTAGGGGTTGCCAGGACCCCATACTCCTCGGGTCTTAGGAGAAGCTGCTGAAACATGGCATCTGCTATTCTATCTTTGATGACTACCATCCCGGCGGGAACCTCGCCCTTGATAGCGTCTTCCCGGATCGTAAGGTCGGGGAATTCCTCGGCTGCGGTCTTATAGCCCCAGTCCCTGAATGCGCCTTCCGTGTATTTCATAATGTTACCCTTATGGACAAGGGTGACGCTAATGTAACCGTTTTCCAAGGCGTAGCTGATCGCCCTCCTTACAAGCCTTCTGGTGTTGGCTTCGCTCATGGGCTTTATGCCGATGGCGGAGTTCTTCAAGATCGTGGTCCTTCCTGATTGAGCAAGGGATTTATTTAGAAAATCAATCAATTCCTCCGCCTTTGAAGATCCTGCCTCCCACTCGATGCCGGTATAGAGATCCTCGGTATTTTCCCTGAAAATAACGATGTTCACCCTTTCAGGGTGCCTGACGGGAGACGGGACTCCAGGGATGTACCTGACAGGCCTCACACAGGCATATAGATCAAGCCTCTGGCGAATTGCCACGTTGATGGAGCGAAAGCCCCTTCCAACCGGCGTCGTCAGAGGTCCCTTGATGCCTATGCCGAAAGTTGCTAAGGCATCGAGAGTCTTTTCAGGCAGAAGATTTTCATCTCCGTAAAAACTCTGTGCCTTTTCGCCGGCAAAAATCTCAAGCCAGCGGATTTTTCTTTTTCCCTTGTAGGCGGCCTCAACAGCCGCATCCAGCACCGGTCTTGTCGCGGCCCAGATATCAGGGCCGGTACCGTCTCCCTCGATAAAGGGTATGACGGGAAAATCAGGAACGACGTACGTTCCATCAGGCGACCACTCAATCTTGTTCGCAATTTCAGAAAAGTTTTCAATATCTGTCATAATGCAAGCCTTCATTTCCTCTTCGTTTCAGCTCAATAATTGGGGGTAAAATCATCTGAAAATCAACCTCACCCTTCCCTCCCGCATCGAGGGTGAGGGATATGCAAAGTCGCTCAGGTGGATGCCTGCTAAAATCCAGGGGCAAGCCACAATCAATACTAAACATTGTTCCTGCGGCTTTTGAAATCGTTACGCACCATGTTAAGAAGCCCTCCGGCAAGGATGATGTTTCTCTCCCGGGGGGAAAGATATAGGCCGGCATTTATCGAAAATCCCGTCTCCAGCAACTCTACCGAGAGCAAGGAAATCCCTTCTATGATGGCTCTGATACCGGCTATCTTGATTCGCTCCCCCTGTCCTATGCGTTCATAATCCTTTTGGGCAATGATCAGGGGAAGAACTCCGAAATTGATCAGATTTGCCCGGTGAAGCCTCGCAAATGATCTAGCCAGCACTGCCCTCAGACCCAGGAAACGTGGCGCCAACGCAGCATGCTCCCTGCTTGACCCCTGGCCGTAGTTTTCGCCGCCTACAATGGCTATATTTCCAGCTTTGCGGGCGTTTTCAATAAATTGTGGATCTTTTGACGCAAAGACAAATTGCGCGATAGCCGGAATGTTTGATCTAAGGGGAAGAATTTTTCCTCCTCCTGGAAGGATGTCATCCGTAGTTATATTGTCTCCGGTCTTAAGTATCACGGTCAGAAGGAGATCATCGGGCAGAGGTTCCAGATCCGGGAGGGACTTTATGTTGGGGCCCATCCGCACCCTTCCGGATACCGGGTCTTTCGGGGGTGTAATGATCATGGAATCGTCAAGATGTAGGTATTCAGGGTCTGTCACCCGCGGCTCTGAACCGAACATGGAGGGGTGAACGATGCGGCCCGTTACCGCGGCCGCAGCAGCTACCTGGGGGCCTGCCAGATATACCTTTGCGTCCTTTGTGCCGCTTCTTCCCTCAAAGTTTCTATTGAAGGTGCGCACACTAACCCCTCCGGATGGAGGCGCCTGGTTCATTCCTATACAGGGGCCGCACGCCACCTCAAGAATCCTCGCCCCGGCATCTATCAGAGCTGCAAGGCTCCCATCCCTTGCAAGCATAGCAAGCACCTGCCTTGAACCGGGCGCGATAACCAGATTGACCTCGGGATGGACCTTCCTCCCGGAGAGAAGCTTTGCGACAAGGCTCAGATCCCTGTAAGAGCTGTTGGTGCAACTCCCTATGGCGACCTGATCAACTCGGATATCGCCCAGGTCTTCCACCCTGACAACGGCATCGGGGCTATGTGGACAGGCAACCAAAGGAGCGAGGGATGAAAGATTGACTTCCAGCGCCTCATCGTAAACTGCTCCGCCCTCATTTGAAATCGGCTGCCAGAACTCTGACCTGCCCTGAGACCCGAGAAAGCGTCTTGTTGCCTCATCCGACGGAAAGATAGATGTCCAGGCGCCTAGCTCAGCACCCATATTGGTGATAGTGGCACGCTCAGGCACGCTCAGGCCGGCCACTCCGGGGCCGCAGTATTCAAGTATCCTTCCCAGCCCGCCCCTTACCGTGAGCCTTTGGAGCAGATGGAGTATCACATCCTTTGCCCCAACCCATGGAGGCAGTGATCCTTTGAGCATTATTCCCATTAGGCGGGGCACCTTCATGGTGAATGGCTCTCCTGCCATTGCCAGGGCCACATCGAGTCCCCCTGCCCCCATTGCGAGCATCCCCAGTCCGCCCCCGGTAGGGGTATGGCTGTCAGAGCCTAGCAGCGTCTCGCCCGGAACTCCGAACCTCTCAAGATGCACCTGGTGGCTTATGCCGTTACCGGGTCTGGAGAAAAATACGCCGTAACGGGCCGCCACATCCTGCAGGAAATTATGGTCGTCAGCGTTTTCAAAGCCTGTCTGAACCGTATTGTGATCAACGTAGGACACTGAGAGCCTAGTGCGTACCTTCTCTATCCCCAGGGCCATGAACTCAAGATACGCAAGTGTCCCTGTTGCATCCTGGGTCAGGGTCTGATCTATCCTTATGCCTATCTCCCCATCGGGGGCAAGCGACCCGGCCACCAAATGTTCTTTGAGTATGCGGCCGGCAAGATGTTTCTCGTAAGACATTTCTTTGCATTACTCCTTGCTGTTTACCGTGAAAATACACCCCCACCCCAACCCTCCCCCGCGCGGGGGGAGGGAAATCCTTGACCTCGCAAAGTGCAGAGCCGGAGGAGGATTTTCATTAGCGGGGGCGACAAAATATTTCTGTCATGAGCGTTTACTGTGAAAATACGCACCTCCCCCCGATGCTCCCCCGCAAGGGGTGAGGGAAGTTGTGAGCAGTTCCCCGCCTGCGGTAAGGAAGATTGCCGAGCCCGCCGGGTGGAGAACTGGGGAAAAAATCCTTACGCACGTGGATGACGACAACTCCGACATGAGTGTTTGGTCATTCAAATACTTCCACAAACGCGGGGGAAAATCAACCGTCAGGGCCTTTTGAAATATCTGCTTCTGCCTGGCTTTCTTCGGGCCTTCTTATTAGCGCACCTCGAATGTTTTTTATCAGGCCGATATAAAAAACGCCCATCTGCTGTGTTTTGCTCATACCTCTTCACTGCGAGGCACTTCCAAGTGCCCCCCATTCCTGTAAATATCTCGGGCGTTGCATCTTTGCGTTTTCCTTAAGCCTGTGAACAGCAGTTTTTCAATAGTGCTATACGTTGATTCAACAAGTATCTTTGCTTGCGGGGTGTGCAATGCAAAGAAGTACAGTGGACAGGGAATCATCCAGCTTGTATAGTAGCAAGGTTTCATGATGACTGGCTTCTAACGGTAATGCCCGAATGGGGCGCAACGAAGGATGAAAATCTCCCCACTTCCTGTTTTCCATACCCTCTACTGGGGCGGGAAGGATTGGGGGCCGGCGAGGATGACATGGGAAAAACTGTTACAATTATTATTGACGACAAGTCCTTTGAACTTCCACTTGTTGAAGGATCGGAGGGAGATAGGGCGATTGACATATCCAAGCTTCGTAAGGAGACCGGTCTTATAACTCTTGACCCGGGCTTTGCCAACACGGGGAGTTGCAAGAGCAGCATTACTTTCATGGACGGCGAAAGGGGAATACTTAGATACAGGGGAATTCCGGTTGAACAGCTTGCCGAACGTTCCACATTTGTTGAGACTTCCTATCTTCTGATAAACGGGAAGCTCCCAAACAGAAAGCAACTAAACGGCTTTTCAGTGATGCTCAACGATCACTCCCTTGTACATGAGGACATGCGGGCCTTCTTCGAAAATTTCCCAAGAAGGGCGCATCCGATGGGAATATTGAGTTCGATGGTAAACGCCCTTCGAGGTTTTTATCCGGAACTGCCGGAAAGGAGTGAGGAGGAGGAAATAAATATCACCTTTGCAAGGCTCCTTTCAAAGGTACGCACCATGGCCGCAATGTCCTATAAGATATCTTTAGGGCACAGGGTGGTTTATCCCAGACATGATCTTTCATATTGCGCCAACTTCCTCAATATGATGTTTGATTCGCCGGTCAGACCCTACAAGATAGATGAAGACCTGGTTAAGGCGCTCAATGCTTACTGGATACTGCATGCCGACCATGAACAGAACTGCTCCACCTCAGCCGTGCGTCTTGTGGGAAGCGCCAGGGTAAATCTTTATGCAGCGGTATCGGCAGGGATATGCGCTCTCTGGGGGCCTCTGCACGGGGGGGCAAACCAGTCCGTGGTGGAGATGCTCCAGCAGATTTACGACGGCGGCGGAGATCCGGCTCCCTTTATAGCAAGGGCCAAGAACCGCGAAGATCCGTTCCGCCTGATGGGCTTCGGCCACAGGGTCTATAAGACCTATGACCCCAGGGCCAGGATTCTTGAAAAGATGGTAAACAATGTCCTTAAAAAGCTGAAACGCTATGATCCGCTGCTGGACATAGCAAAAAGACTTGAAGAGGTCGCCCTGAAGGATTCTTACTTCATTGACCATCACCTCTACCCCAATCTGGACTTCTATAGCGGGATACTCCTCAGGTCTCTGGGAATACCTCTCAACATGTTTACTGTCATGTTCGCCATAGGAAGGCTCCCGGGCTGGATAAGCCAGTGGAAGGAAAGTCTTGATGATCCGGATTGGAAGCTCTACCGGCCAAGGCAGATTTACACTGGAAGCACTGAACAGCCTTATTTACCAATGGATAAAAGGGAGTGATTCAGACAGGGGCCCGGCCGTAACGCCTGAGAATAGCCTCCAAGACTCCGCCGGCTACGGCAAGGGCCTTATCAGATATGGTAAAGCAGTTTCTGATCTCGCCCCTGGGATCTATGTCTCCAATTTTAAGCCCCTTTGTGACCTTGATCCCGTGTCGTATGAGCCCTCTCAATGCGCCTCCGATGGCAGCGTGCAGGGGAATGCCTTCAACGGTTCCAATTAGTTGGCCTTTTGAGACGCTTTTGCCGATCTCAGAGAGGCTTTCCCAACGGCCGTCCGCCGGGGCCCTTAGAACCCTTTCCGCACCGATTCCAGCTACGATGCCTGGAATCCCTGTATCGGGCTGAGCCGATCCCTCTGAAATCACCCTGCCCAGATAGTGGCCGCGGTTGGTCTCTATTACATAGTGGGCGTCCCGCCCCGCCTCAAAACCCGGGCCGAGGGCTATAACAAGCTGGGCCAGGTCTATGGATGTTCCGAGATTCTTTTTGGCGAGTATCGCATCTACCAGGACATCAAAATGCATCTGGGAAGCCTTTCTAAACCCGGGATCAACCAAGACCGGGATCTCCCCCATTTCCCAGCATCGGGGTATTTCCTTCGGGTCTCTTTTCAGGACCCCCTTGACGCCCTCAACGATGATTGCGCCGTCATAGACCGCCTCGCAGAAGGAGACCTTTCGCCTGACTGAAAGAGGCTCTGTTGTCTCGGTTACAAAAAGCTTAAATCCGCACTGATGGAGACGCCAGGCCACACCTGATCCTATATCTCCACCTCCTCTCAAACAGACAATTAAATCGGATGAACTCATGATTTGCTCTCCAAAAATGGTTTTGAATTCCCGCGCGATCAATCCCTCGCCTGCAAGTCGCCGCGGGATGCTATATTACTGCTAAGCTCCGTGTCCTTGGCGGCCAATCGATCCTCATGCCCTTTTATGGCGCAACAAAGCACAAAAATGCCGCATTTCATTCCGGACTCGATCCGGAATCCAGGTCGTCATTCCGACGAAGGCCGGAACAAGGACTGGATAGCGGCTCCCGGATCGAGGTTTGGGAGAGGCTATGCCTATGTGACGTAACTGCTCAGGTTGTCAGCATAACGGTTTAGTAGTTACGCTTTTTCTATTTCATAGCGTCCCGCAGTCCGCCACGCGCTTCTTCTCATGAGCGTTACTGCCGCGGGAAGCTTCTCAGTGATGTCCCCGGCAATCATCCCGTCTTCCCCCACCTCGGCTGCTGCAAGATCCCCTGCCAGGCCGTGAACGAATACCCCGTTTCTGACCGCGGATTCAACAGGAAGTCCAAGCCCGTGCATGGCAGCTATGGCGCCTGTAAGGACGTCTCCGGCGCCCGGGGTGGCCATGCCGGAATTCCCGGTCATATTGATGAATGCTGTTCCGTCCGGACTTCCTATGAGTGAATGAGCGCCCTTTAGCACTATGATGGAGTTGAGTCTGCTGCACATGTCTTTTAGAACGGCAATAGGCCCAGCCGCGATTTGATCCGTTGAACAGCCTGAAAGCCTTGACATTTCTCCCCGATGAGGCGTGAGCACTGTGGGTGCGCTTCTGTTTCTAAGTATTTCCTTATCACCCGCCAGAGCGGTAAGTCCATCACCGTCTATCAGGAGCGGCCTTTCTATCTCCCTGGCGAGGATTCTTACAAGGCCCTGTGTTTCCTTATCCAGAGAAACCCCCGGTCCCAAGACCACCATATCGCAATTCCTTGCAATATCAATAAGAGCATTTAGGTTTTCCAATGCTATACTGCCTGACAGGGTTTCCTTTAGGGGTATATAAACAGCCTCCCTCAGTATTCCGGCTAGAAACGGTACGATGGATGATGGGGCGGCAAGCCTTGCGTAACCTCCACCGGTCTTGAGGAAGGATTCGGCCGCAAGGCTCGGTGCGCCGTAATATGATGATGCGCCTGCGATAAAGAGGACGTCTCCGAAGCTTCCCTTGTGACCGGCCGTGTCTCTCGGAGGTAACGGGCAGGGTTCGTTCAGTTCAACCTTGATTGCTTCGGAATCATAAAGCGAAGGCGGAAAGGAGATATGGCTTACATAGAGACTTCCGCAATGGGAAAACCCGGGAAACAGAATGTTTCCAAGTTTGGGAAGCCCGAAGGTAACAGTGAAATCAGCTTTTACGGCAGTGCCTAAAATCCTTCCGTCATTACCGTTTATGCCTGAGGGTATATCTACCGCAAATACGCTCTTCCCGCTCTTGTTTATTTTTCCGATTACTTCGGCATAGACGCCGGTGACCTCCCTGACGAGGCCGGTTCCGAAAATCGCATCTATGATCGCGTCGCTTCCATCTATCTCCTCATCCAGGGATTGTGCGCCAATCAGTTTTATTAATGGTATTGAAGCCTTTTTGCAGATGGCAAGGTTGAGGGATGCCGCTTCTGCATATTTTTCCATGTCCCCCAAGAGGAAAACCTTAACGGATGCCCCCTCGGAGAAAAGCTTTCTTGCTATTACAAGTCCGTCTCCACCGTTATTGCCCGCCCCGCAGAAAATGATGAATCTGCGGCCGGTAATCCCTGTCTGGCTTTCTATGATACGGCAGACGGCCATCCCGGCATTTTCCATGAGTATTTCTTCAGTGATTCCGTGATGCTCTATGGCGCCCCTGTCCATGTCTCTCATCTCCGAGACGGTGGCTATCTTCATGAAGTCCTCCTAAAAAGGTCATGTCCATTTTCCTCATCCTGCCGGAAGCCTCTTTTTCAACGGGCCCCCAAGTAGATTGGATACCACAAAAAAGAGCGGATGCAAAAGTCATAAATGCCCCTGTGCCGCCTTCGAGATGAAACTGTGACCGCAATCATGCGGCCAAGTTTTCTTTTGTGATGGGTACGTTAATGCTATAGAATAATCCGCAGAATTCACCAAAGAAATGTGCTTCCTGATATATGATGGAGCGGAGGTTGTTCATGGCAGAAGAGATTCTTGTAAGGGATGAGGGCAGGATATCAACCATACTGATCAACAGGCCGGATAAAAAAAACGCCCTCACCGTTACCTGCCTTGGCTCTCTTTGCCGGGTGCTCCAGTACCTGTCGTACCGAAAAAACGTCCCGGTGGTTGTCCTCAGGGGTGCTGGAGAGGAGAGCTTCTGTGCCGGATTTGATATAGCGTCCCTTCCGATCACTGAGCAACCGGTTGATATGCGTGGTGAATCTCCTCCTCTGGAGGAGGCCCTGCGAGCCATTGAAAATTATCCGTATCCTGTTATAGCCATGATAAGGGGGGCGGCCCTCGGCGGGGGTTGTGAGCTTGCTCTGGGCTGTGACATCCGCATCGGTGCGAGAAGTGCAGTTATGGGAGTGCCCTCTGCGAAGCTGGGTCTGGTCTATCCTCATCAGGGGCTGAGACGTTTTTATAGAACGCTTGGGCCTTCAAGGTGCGCTGAGATACTTTTTACGGGCAGATCCTACAGGGCGGATGATTGCCTCACTATGGGGCTTGTCAATCATATCGTTGATGACGGTGTACTGGAAGAGTTCACCTACTCGATGGCAGGAGAAATCGCCGCTAACGCTCCCCTTGCGATAACGGGTACAAAAAGGGCTCTGGCCGTGATCGGGACCTATCCGAGGCTTGAGAAGGGGGATGAAGACGATCTCGATGCGCTTTTTTTGAAGTCCCTTGCGAGCGCCGACATAAAGGAAGCAAGGGCCGCCTTTTTTGAGAGACGAAAACCACGATTCAAAGGGTTATGAATGAGGTCTAAGGAATCATGAGATGAAAGCCGGATACTGTTGCTACCGGGCACTTGGGCTTGTTTTGAGCCTCAAGCTCCTGCCTTTTTTTATCCTCTACTCCAGGATATCCGGGCGGTACGGAAGGCACTTTGAAGAAAGACTGGGCTTTGTCCGGAGCGCCTTGAAGGAGGGGCCGGATGGCCCTTTTGATTTATGGCTTCATGCAGTCTCCTTGGGTGAGGTTAAGGTTGCGGCGGCAATAGAGGAGTCCCTCAAGGTAGTTGTGCCGGGGGCCAGATCCTTGATTTCAACCTTTACCGAGCACGGCCGCAGTCTAGCCAGGGAGATATTCGTTCATCGGATTCCGATCATCTACGCGCCCTTGGATATATCGTGGGCAGTCAAAAAGGCCATTAAGACAATAAGCCCCAAGATCATGGTCTTTCTTGAAACCGAAATATGGCCGGCCTGGATCGTTGAGGCCCACAAAAAAAATATAAGAATCATCATAGCCAATGGAAGGATATCAAAGAGGTCTTTGGGCAAATATCGCCTGATCAGACCTCTGCTCAAAGAGGTCTTCTCCTGCATGGATGCCTTCAGCATGATAAGCCAGCAGGACGCTGAAAGGATAATCATGCTTGGCGCTCCGGAAAAAAGGGTCTCGGTTGCAGGAAACGCCAAGTATGACATGCTTTCAAGGGCGGTCAATCCTTTGGAACAGTCTGAAATGACCAGGATACTCAGCCTGTCTTCCGATATTGCCGTTATTGTCGCAGGAAGCACCAGAACCGGAGAGGAGGAGATGCTTCTTAACGCCTTTGCAGGAATAAACAAAGGCCTTTTTTCATCTTTGCTTATCCTGGCTCCGAGGCATATTGCAAGAACCGGGTCTGTTGTAACGGCAATAAGGGCTCATGGGTTCGAGTGCCAGTTGTGGAGTGATATAAAATCAGGGAGGGAAAAAAGGACAAAACAGGTGGTGGTGGTTGATACATTCGGTGATCTCTTCAGGATATATTCCGTTGCAAATATTGCCTTTTGCGGCGGGAGCCTCGTTCGACTGGGAGGCCAGAATCCCCTGGAGCCCGCAGCATGGGGAAAGCCTGTTTTTCATGGTCCATCCATGGAGGACTTTGAAGATGCGATATCTCTTTTAAGAAGATGGGGAGGCTCTGTGGAGGTTCCCTCTCCCGGCCTTTTGACTGAACAAATCTTGTGGTATCTTAACCGGCCTGAAGAAATGAGAAAAATGGGTGATGCGGCGAGCCGGGCGGTTCTTTCTCACAAGGGAGCTGCGCGGCGGCACGCAGAGGTGATAGCAGCCGCGCTTTCAAAGTGATACTTTCATTTATGAGTGTCAGCAGCCTTCGTCATCTACGATTTTAAATCCTTCGGAGGGCTGAGCAGCCTTGCCCACAGGTGCAACGGCAGCCGGTCTGTCAGGGTCTTCTTGATGGATATTCTTCTGCACTTTAGAGTTATCAGGATTCACTATTGCCAGAATGAGTCCGAGGGCCACCAGAGCAATGGCTGCAAAAGTCTTAAGCCTTGACCCGCCGGCCGGCAGGCTTTCCGGGTCCCCGAACCTGTTTTCCACCTTTTCAACCACCCAGAAGGCTAAGACCGCCATGACACATACGAGGAGGGCAATAATGCCGCTCTGGATTCCAAAGACATCGCTTAGTCTCACCGGCCCCATATCGCCTGCCTTGTAAAATCCTTCCAGAAGGGGGAATAGCTCAGCAAAGATAAGGGAGCCTATTACCATGCCTGCCAAAAAGACAACGCCGTCGAGTTTGCCTGAGACAGAGGCCACAACAGATGTCGTTGGACAATATCCTCCCATAATGAAGCCGACTCCCAGGGCAAGACCTCCCACAAGCTGAGGCCAGAGATAGGTAGGCAAAAGATAGACCTTGCCCATATCCAGCCAGCCGAAGATTGAAAAATAAAGCATCCCCAGCATGCATACCACAATGGCTGTAAACATCACCTTCAGCACTGCAAAATCCCTCAGATAAAATATGGCGGTGAGCTTTCTGGGATTTCCAAAACCGGCCCTTTCGAGAAGAAGGCCGAAGCAGAACCCTATCAGGACAGCCAGTTGGAGGCTGTATGTGAAATCAAACCATCCGAATTTATAAAGAGGTCCCATTACAGCCACTCCTTTCTGAAAAACCAGGCGGCCGCGTAAGCGCCGGCGAATATGGAAAACATGAATACCCAGCTTCCAAATGCCAGTTCAGGTGCACCGGTAAGGGCCTGGCCGCTTGTGCAGCCCCTTGCAAGCCGTGCCGCGAATCCTGAGACTATTCCACCCCCCAGGGCAAGCCAGAGTCTGGGGCCTACATCTATAGAAGGCCCCCTGCCCACCTCTCCTTTTATACGCTTTCCTACGAAGGCTGAAAAAAGCCCGCCGAGTGCCGCGCCAAGGCTCATGAATATAAGCCAGTCCATAAGCATAGGCCTTCCCCTGCCCATGTAACCTGCCATATATGCATTGGATTTGGCATGATCAGGCGCTACTGCTGCTACAGAGGCTGCTCCCAGCCTTGAAAAGGAGGCGGATGACCCCACTCCCCTTCCCATGCTGTAAAAGGTAAACAAAAGCACAAGTCCCAGAAGGGTTCCGACAACATAAGGATTACCGTAGCGTATATTATCCATCTCAATGTCCTTTCTCATATCCGGCCATAGGGCGAAGCTCTACGACCGTAGCTCCCCAGCCTCCCTGGCCTTGGTCAGTTGTAAAGCTAACTACCATCGGATTTCTTGCAAGCAGGGCATGAACCCTTCTTCTGAGGGTGCCGGTGCCCTTGCCGTGAATAATTCTTATGTCATATATGCCCTTTTCAAGACAAAGTTCCAGGTAATCTTCGACGAGAGTAGCGACATCTCTGGGATTGAATTGATGGAGATCAAGGGTTCCGTTTATCGGAATAGCAACAAGTTCTGATTCCTCGAGGATCTTATCGTCAGAAGGATCGTCCATTGGGACTCCTCAAAAGGCATGATGCCTTTAATAGAAACAGTCTTCTAACCCTTACGCCAATAACTGGGCACAAACAAAGATGAAAATCACCCCCACCCCTTACCCCTTCTTCGATGTGGAGGCGTAGCGGAAGCAGGAATCCGGAATCCAGTTAGTTAGTGTCCATCCGGAAATGAGATAGTTTCGTCGAGTTCAAGGCGGGCGATAATTTTAACCACAGGAATACATTGACGTATTTCGAGGATTAAAATTTGAGCCCAACGCCGAAATCGGTG
>Ga0100400_1000394_pt1 | contig 29933 bp, 22 predicted proteins | sample CryGeymeta201524_FD_80420 | JGI IMG/M metagenome (GOLD analysis project Ga0100400, IMG submission 80420) | Groundwater microbial communities from Crystal Geyser aquifers in Utah, USA - Crystal Geyser metaG 2015-24 | ecosystem: Environmental > Aquatic > Deep subsurface > Groundwater | place: USA... | reverse complement strand
GAAGAAGCTTGCCGCTGAGATGGAAGAGAAGGCGAAGGCGAACCCCGGTGGAGGTCTGACGGTTAACCCGGGGGGTATGTAGAGCTACCCGGAAATGCAGGTGGCTCGGCGGGAGGCGGTGCATCGTCGGTCTGCTCGCACTCTCTGGGTTCGCCTCGTGAAGGAGAAGTAGACGATGGTCATCAAAAGCAAGGCGCCGGTTCGTATCGACTTCGCCGGAGCGTGGACCGATTGCGCACCTTTCTACGTTCCCTTTGGGGGAGCGACTCTCAACGCTTCTATCGACCGCTACGTGACCGGTTCCATGGTTACGGGTGAAGACATTTCCTCTGGCGCCAACGAGGGGCTCGGTGTCACCTATTCCACTGATATCCCAGCCGGTTCGGGGCTTGGAACATCGGCCACGCTGAATGTTGTGTGGCTCAGCCTCGCCAGGGGGAAGCCGCTGATCACCCAGGCGGACAAGGAAGCCATCGCCGCGTCGGCCTATGATATCGAGAAGGTGCTTGGGATCGTCGGCGGGAAACAGGATCAGTACGCCTCAGCGGTGGGTGGCATCAATCTGTTTGAAGTCCGGGCGGACGGTGTCACAACGCATCCAGTTGATGTCAGCGCCGACAAAGTGCAGGAACTCGAGTCCCTGCTTGTATTGTGCTACACGGGGGAGTCTCGTCTGTCGTCGAGTATCCACCAGAATGTCTGGGGAAATTTCCGGGCGGGCAAGCGTGAGACCGTGGACGCGCTATTCACTTTGCGGGACTCGGCGTATGCTGGCAAGGGCATCCTCGAAGCCGGCGACTGGGACAGGTTTGGGCCGCTTCTCTCGCAGCAGTTCCAGTGCATGAAGCAGTTGGATGCTTCCACGTCCAACGTTACGGTGGAATCCATTTTTGACCTCGTCGACGCGGAAGTCTCTGGCGGCAAGCCCGGCGGAGCCGGAGGCGGAGGGTGTCTGCTCTTCTGCGCCAGAGATACGGATCGGAAGCCTGTGATTGAGAACTTGATTCGCAACGCGGGATTTCGAGTCATTGATTTCCGCATTGAGTTTGGCGGCCTGCAACTGGAAATTGAGGGCCGGTAGCGGACGCGCGGCGACCGCGTTCTTAGTGAGCCCCCCTTGAGAACAGCACAGCACCCATGCACCTGCACACACCCCAAGTCCACGTGCCAGGTTACTGGCTGGCCAACCTGGATGGCGTGTACCGCTATCTGCATGACCACGTAAAGAAAGGCGTTGCCCATGACATCGGTGTCTCGTCCTGCTCTCGTCCGCTGAGGGCGCTCGAATATCCTCAGAGAGAGGCGGCAACGCGTCTTCTGATCATCGGAGGGACTCACGGACACGAACCCGGCACCGTCGAAGGTGTAATGAACCTTGTGAGTCTCTTGGAGCGGGGGGAAGACCTGTCGGGCGAGAAGGCTGCAGCGTTGCTGGAACTCCTGCGCAAGGTCCACCTGTTTGTTCTGCCGGTGCTCAATCCGGACGGACGGGCGGTCTGCCCCGACAGCTTTGTGGGGATGGCCGTGGACACCTGCGCCGTGTATGCATCCGGACTGACGAAGGATGGCGCCATCCTTCCGTATGATGCCGACAGTGATGAGCCCTGCTACTTCCTCGATCCGAAGGATGCGCTCTTTGTGGGCGGTCAGTTCAACGGCGCGGGGATTGCCATTAACCGAAGGAGGACACTTGACCCTGTGGATGCGGTGGAAGTGGACTCTCTGCTGCGGTTTGCGATGGACAAGGACCTTGACGCAGTGCTGGACCTGCACGCTTGCGGGTACAACTTTAGCTTTCAGGTGCGATCGCACGAAGCGCCGTACTGGCCGGTGATGCGCAACTGGCAGAAGAGGGCGGAGACGTTGTTTGCTGAACGTGGGAGTCCTCTCCATCCACTGCACGGAGACGGGAACCCCCCGACACCGCCTCCTTTTTTCTTCAACTCCAGCGTCTTCCATCAGAGGGCGAAGCTGATGTGGATTGCGTTTGAGGGGCGGCAGGGATACCTCGGCAATCCATCTTTCATGCCCCAACCAGACCACAGGACAATCATTGACGACTATCTGACGGCGATGCGGGTGTTTGTGGAACTGGGCGTGGAAGGCCAGTACGCAAGAGCGAACGCGGAGACCTTCCGCACGCGATAGCAGGTGAGTGGCTCGACGGTAGCCCGAATTCACAAGTGTATCGTTTTGCCCTCCCGGTGGCTGGCGAAGGCGGCCTCCACCAGCCGTGTCGGCAAGAGCGCCTCTTCGGCTGAGATGAAGGGCTTCGCGCCGTGCAGTACGACATCGCGGAAATTGGTCAGCTCCGCGACGAACGAGTTGACTGCCGTGGGTTCGACATTCACCACGTTAACATCATCGGTGTGCAGAACCAGTCGATCCGGTCGCTCGACCCGCAAGTACCCCCTTTCTCCCATGAACGTGAAGGTTGACGTCCATGTCTGTTCCCGCTCGAAGGCTTGACGGTTTGCCGCGCGCTCTGGTATTTTCGAGTGCCGTGGGTGAGGCGGTAACTCCGTGACGACCAAGCTGGAGCTTTGTGATGCATGCCTTGTATGCGGGCGAGTCGAGAAGTTGTGACTGGGGTATCGCGTGACTGAACGTTCGACCAACCGAACACGCACGGCTGAGGTGACGAAGGTTTGTGGACCGTTGCTTCTGCTTGCAGTTCTCTGCTTGCTTCTCTTTGTCCCGTTCATCTTCCAGGGAAAAGTGCTGTTCTGGGCCGATCACTTCTTGCAGTTCTTCCCGTACCACTGCCTGTTCCGGGAGTCCGCTATCGTCGGGCGCATTCCTCTGTGGAATCCCTACGTCTATGGAGGGATGCCGTTCCTCGGCTGTCTGCAGTCAGCAATCTTTTACCCAGTGAACTGGGCGTTGTTGGCGGTGCCCGTCCATGACGCGATGACCGTTCATGTCCTGCTCCATGTGTTCCTGTTTGGCGCATTCACAAACCTGCTTCTGCGACAGTGGAACGTTGGGTCATTCGGTTCCTTGACGGGTGCGGCAACGATGATGCTCAGCGGATTCACCGCTTGCCGTATGGAATATCCGACGGTTCTCGCGGCAGGGGCCTGGTTACCGCTGTTGGTTTTGCTCATCGACCGCATATTCCACGGGGAACGGAGGTCGTTGTTCTTCATCACTCCGGTGGTCGCCATAGATATCCTGTCCGGACATCTGCAGATATCGCTGATGTGTTTCCTGTTCGCCGGAGCGTATGCGCTTGTCTGTTTCCGAGGGATGCGGGCGCGCGCTATGAATATGGAAAGGAGACGATGTGCTTGGATGGCAACCGCGGGTGGACTTGCGGGCATTCTCCTCGCAGCGCCGCAACTGCTCCCGACGTGGGAGACTCTCCTCAACTCAACCCGGTCCGAGGTCAGTTTCGACTTCGCAGCTATCTACTCCCTTCCCCCGTGGCAGTTGGTGACGATGCTATTCCCCAACTCGTTTGGGAACCCCAATCGATCCCTCTACTGGGGCGACGCCAATTTCTGGGAACTGACGGCCTACTGCGGGATCGTCGGATGGGTGTTCGTGGGTGCGACCGTCATGGGTCTCACTCGCGCAAGCGCGGACACGTCGCTGTCCATTCGAGCGCGCTTTTTGATCGGCGCGGCGTTGGTCGCGCTCGTCATCTCCCTGGGAAAGTTCACACCCATTTACGGATGGTTGTACCAGTGGACCCCGGGCTTCGATTCATTCAAGGGACCCGGACGCTTCCTGTTTGTGTACGTGTTCTCATTCAGCTTGCTCGTGGGGATTGGCGCCGATCAAGTGTCGCGCCGAGGACTGGGCGGCCTGGCCGTACTACAGAGATTTATGGGGAGACTGATCGTCGTGGTCGGCGCACTGTTAGGCGTCTTGGTGATCGGCAGGTCCGCGTTGTTGCCGCGGATAGTCGGTTTTCTAAAGTGGCAGTTCCCCCGGATACACGCCTCCGCGTCGGAAGGAAAATGGGAGTCAGTCGCGGAAGGCGTGCATGCCGTCTGGCTTCAGGACGCTCTTACTGCGCTGGCGCTTCTCGCCGTTCTCTTCTTCGTGACACGGCTCGCTCTCCTGGGGCGGGTACCGCTTTCTCGATGGAAGGTGGCGGCGTTTTCCTTCGTTCTGATCGACCTTCTCGTCTTCGGGTGCACGGTCAACCCATGGACAGACGCGTCGCTTTTCACGGGAGAGAGTCGTGTCGCGAAGTTCCTGCAATCGCAGAACGGTGATTTCCGCATCCTCACCCGACCCAGTCTGAGGCTCCACACGTGGGGGACCTATGTCCCGTTCACGAGACCTGTGGCGACAAACGAAACAGACCTGGCGGGACTGCGGGAGAGCCTTGCCCCCAGCCTATCCACTGTCCACCATGTCGTTAACATTGAGGGCTATGATCCGCTGAGACCGGAAGCCGCTCAGAGAATCCTCGACAGAGTTAACGGTGCGCTGGACGAGTCGGGCGATGTAGGTCCTCTGATAGAAGCCAACGTCCGTTACGTCCTCGGGTATCAAGAACACTTTCGTTCGAGTGCCCTGCAGAAGGTGCTCGATCTGGAAGGAGTCGAGGTATATGAAAACATGGAATGGACGGAACGCAACGACGAGCAACTGCCCTCAATTCCCTACATGCCGTGGAGTTACCGGGTGGGTCTCTTCGTGGCCCTCATCACGTGGCTGTTGTGGGTATGCGTGGCAGTGAAACACGCAGCAACAGCCAAGACGAACCGTCGCGTCGATGGGACGCTGATGGACGCCGATGGGACTCATGTGAGTGAGGAGAGATGAGGATCTCAGAAGACTTCCGCCACAACCGTCGCATCATTCTGGGCTTCGAGTTCACCTGGGGGATTGGCACAGGATGCCTGCAGGTCGCCACGGTCATGGCCGGATATCTCAATTATCTCGGCGCGTCCAGGACAATCATCGGTTTTCTCCCAGCTGTCACCACTGCCACGCTCTTGGCTGCGGCGACCCTGTCTGTCCACCTGATCCGACCCGAGAAAGGTCGCATACGAAAGGTGATCCTGGTCTATGGCATCGGCAGTCTTTGCTACGTCTTCTTGGGGCTGTTGACTCTTCTGTTGCCGGTGGATTCTATCAAGGCACGGATTGCCGCGTGCCTGTTGCTGCAGGCGGCGTTTGGATATTTTGTCTTCTCCGGTGACCCCCATTACACCAGTATGCTGGTGGAGATGACCTCTCCGCGGGAGCGCGGAAGGTTCTTCGGTCTGAGAATTGCAGCATTCGGTTCCGGCGGTGTAGTGGGCGGATTGCTTGCATCGAGTCTGCTCCGGTCGATTCCCTCTCCCTACGACTATGGAAGCTGCTTCCTGACGGGCGCGCTGATGATTCTGATATCTATCGTGTGGTTCTCGCGGTTCAGAGAAATGTCCCTGCCAGAAAAGGCGGAAGTGACAAGGTACGGTACGCTGATAGCGTCCGGTCTGTCCCTCTTGCGGAATCACCGCGATTTCCGGCAGTTCACCTACTGGCAGGTTCTGTTCCTCATGATGGCAGGGATATACCCGTTTCTGGGAGTCTGGATTCACGATCGTCTCGACCTGCCTGAGTCCGCAATGGGTCAACTCTCGATTGCCTTCACGCTGGCCACGGTCATGTTTGCGCCGCTACTGGGTTTCTTGGGCGATCACCTCGGGCATCGCGTCGCCATGCGAGTATCAATATGCGTATTCATGGTCGGTCTGGCCACCGTGGCGACTGCGGGATCGTATCCGGCTGTGTGGTTTGGCTTCCTGCTATGTTCGTGCGACCTCGGCACTAACGCAGTTGTCACTCCCAATTATGCTTATGCCTTGTTGCCGAACACCCAACCTGCGAAAGTGATGGGAGCGCTGATGTGTGTCGGAGCCACGGTGCGAACCGTGAGCTATCTTTCCATTGGAGTACTGTTGGATCGTTTGTCATACTTGCCGATGGTCGGCGCGGCTGTTGTGCTTGGTCTCCTTTGTCTGACCGTCTCACTGAGGCTTGCAGATGATAGGGCAGAAGGGAGGTGGAGGAGGGGGTAGTATGAATGCGCCTCCGCAAGTTTCGCGCCATCCCAGTTTCCTTTGGAGGATATTTGCGTGGGAATCCGCGGGGACTATGCGCTTGCCAGCGCACCCGCGATTTGCCTGCCCAATTCCTCCGCCGTTGCGATGGCCTCGGGTTGGTGCTCGAACGAACTGACGCCCACGGATTCGACGGTCGCGTCTGCTCCGTACAGCATGGTGATGCCGGACATCGTGCACTGGTCGCCGTGTCCGCACCGGATGCATGGGACGTTGCCTGCCACCTTCACTGCTCCGAGAAAGTTCATGCCCTCCTCCATCATGTAGAACTGGATGGCGTTGACCCCCATGTCGGCCGCGGGGGGCAGGGATGCGCACCCGGGAGGAACGGCGGAGGTAATGACTGCGCCTCCCGGTTTCCCGGCCATATAGCCGTGTTGGTGACGCAGCGGATAGAGGCGTTCGATGAATGCCTTTGTTCTTGAATCGAGAGTGGAGTAGGGAGTGAATCCGCCTACGATGAGGGCAGCGGCGGACTTCGCCTTTTCTGCCAGCATGATGCCGTCGTCCTCAATGACGCATCGGTTCGTCTGCACACACCCGAGACAAGCGTTGCAGGGAGCCACCGTGTAATCAGTTAGCTTGATGAACTCCGTTTCCAGCCCCGTCGCGTTCAGCACGGCCTTCACGGCACGGTCTGTGTTGCTATCTCGAACCGGTGAACCTGAGACCCCCAGTACCTTCATTGCGTTGCTCCTTTAGATTTAGAGCGACAAGTGATGACCCACGGTCTATCAGCATCGACTCACTCCCCGCACAGGGCATACCCGCAGTTAAGCGCAAATCAAGTGCACAATGACGCGGGGCTGTCCATCAGTAAATGATATACTCGTTAAGGTTGAGAATTCACCGTGAACCCCGTAGGTCTGACGCCCAAGTCAGAGCACAGCTCTAACCTACGGCTACGGCAGCAACACATCTGCATCCTTCTCGATCACTCGTTTGATTGCCTGAACACATGATGTGGTGAGTGGATAGTTCGGGAAGTTATTGTACGTGCGGAAGATGCCCATCTCTACCAGCAACTTTTTCTCTCCGGACAGCCAGCACCGAATCTTCTTCCCGCCGTAGACCGACCACACGATCCGATTCATGCGCGCTTGGAGGCGGTCGGCGAGTTGCGCATCGCCTACGCTGACCGCCTCGACGATTCGAGAAGCCAGGAATCCATTGAAGACGCCGCCGCCCAGTAAAAGGCCGTCGTACCCCGCCTGCAGGTACTCCACACAGCGGAACTCGTTGCCATTGAGCAATCTCAGTTCCGGTCGCCTTTTGCGGGCTGCGAGCGCAATCTCACGACGTGCAGGATCGCTGGAGCTGTCTTTGACGAGGTGGACCTTCGGCTCTGCATACACTGCCTGCATGACCGAATCCGGAACAACAACTGGCCCCAAAGCGCCCCTGTCGTAACTCCCCACTGGCAGAGGGCTTTTTCTGATGGCCTCGACATACAAATCGCGAATGGACTTGGCGGTAACATTCACCATGAAGTAGGGCGGAGCAATCACGGCAATACTCGCGCCGAGGTCCCGCGCCGTCTGCATGTTCTCCAGGATACGCGCTGCGGAGTTGTCGGTAACTTGTACCGCGATTGGGAGCTTCCGCTCTGTAAACCTGACGGCGGCCTCGATGAGTCTGCGCTTCTCCCGCTCCGGCAGCCACGGACCTTCGCCGTTGGTGCCGCACAGGAACAGCCCCCGGACGCCGAGGCGGATGTGGTGCTTTACCATACGGTGTACTGCCGTCGTGTCGACGGTCATTTTTTCTGTCAATGGTGTCGGCGCGGCGGACCAGACGCAGGAATTCAGACTATGCATGCTCTCCACCCTCCCGGGGATTTGGCGTGGCGATGAATCTCTATTATACTATCACCCGTTGGAGCCATTGGGAAGCTTGACGAATTCTGCCGGGTCGTTATACTTCACTGAACGTGGGGAACGAAAGCCATAACGTTCCCCGGGAGGGGTAAGACCATTGACCGGCGGAGTCTGAGTACTGAGGAGCAGCGCTATGCAGAAGTTCAGGAGTGGGTTCACCCTTATTGAGTTGCTGGTGGTGATCGCGATTATCGCCATCCTCGCGTCCATCATGTTCCCTGTGTTCTCGAAGACGCGGGAGAAGGCGCGCATGTCCAGTTGCCAGAACAACATGAAGCAAATTGTTCTGTCGATCAAGATGTACACACAAGACCATGACGACAGCTACCCCATCGGCTACTACCAGTACCCCTCCAACCTTTCCCAGCGGGTCTACTGGACGGATGCCCTCATGCCGTACATGAAGAACGTTCAGCAGTTCGTGTGCCCCAGTGATAAGCACAATATGGGTGCGCCGGACTCCATTTCTTTTGGCAACGAAAAAATCGGGTACTGCACAAATCCCAGCCTGATGCCACCCTTTGTGACAGGCTTTGACGAAACGAAAATCACGAAGGCCGCGGAAACCTTGTTGGCATGGGACTCGACGCGCATGGATTTTAAGTCGCCCATTAACGCTAATGACCGACACAATGAGGGCGCCGTCTACGGTTACTGCGATGGACACGTGAAGTGGATCAGCATGCTTGCGATGCCGTCCGATGCGCCGCAGTTATTTGCCATCGCCACCGGGCCGACTCAACGGTGAACCGACGCGCCTATCTTCCGTTTTTCTGCTCTCGTCATCTACGGTACGCGCGTCCGAATCCCCCCTGGACGGGTCCTCAAGGAGTGTCCCCAATGCCGCAACCGCACCATTCCCGCAGAGTGATTTATGACACGAATACCCCGCGCGCAATGCCAGCCTACCGGACCAGAGACGAGTGGCTTGCTCGCGCCGCGGAGTTGCGCATCCACATTCTTGTGTCCGCGGGATTGTATCCCGAACCGGAGAAGTGTGACCTCAACCCGGTGATCTTCGGCAGAGTCGAACACGAGAATTACTCTGTGGAGAAGGTTCATTTCGAGAGCTATCCCGGCTTTCTGGTAACAGGCAACCTGTATCGTCCCACAGGGAAACGAGGGAAGAGCCCCGGGGTTCTGTGCCCGCACGGACACTCCCACCAGGGCAGGCTGGAGGACAATGAGGTCTGCTCCGAACCCAAACGGTGCATCGCCCTCGCACAACAGGGATATGTGGTGTTCTCCTACGACATGGTGGGTTTCGCCGACAGCCGACAAGTCTCTCACCAGTTTGCTGACACCGACAGTGTCAGGTGTTTGTGGGGCGTCAGCCTCATGGGTCTGCAGCTCTGGAATAGCATTCGCTCCGTGGATTTCCTCTGCGCGCTCCCGGATGTCCATGCGACCAGAATCGGGTGCACCGGCGCGTCCGGGGGGGGAACACAGACGTTCATGTTGATGGCAGTGGACCGGCGTGTTGCCGTTGCCGCACCGGTGGTGATGGTGTCGGCCCACTTCCAGGGCGGGTGTCTCTGCGAGAACGCTCCGAGTCTCCGGATCGGCACTTTCAACGTGGAGATCGCCGCCATGATGGCGCCGCGCCCCCTGCTGCTGGTTGGGGCCACAGGTGACTGGACGAAGAACACGCTGGCGGAGGAATTCCCCGCCATCCGGAGGGTCTACAAGCTCTTCGACGCACAGGACAAACTGTCGGCGAAGTTGATCGATGCGCCTCACAACTACAACCGTCACAGCCGGGAGGCCGTGTACGCATGGTTTGCGAAGCATCTCCGTGGCGGAGAAGGGAAGCGCGCCCCGAAAGAGAGTCTCTGTGCTATCGACAAACTGCCCGACCTCCTCGTCTTCTACGGATACGAGCATCCCCACGCAGGCGTCAACGAAAATACGCTCACCTCCCACCTGCTCTCAGAATCGAAGCGATTGTGGCAGTCCGGACTGCCGACCAATCCGCGATCCCTCAACCAGTTCCGTAAGACGGCGCGGCCGTGGATGCGGGATGTATTGAGCATTGATGTTCCGTGCGCCTCCAACCTGACGGTCGACGTTGAAGAGAGGCACTCGATTGCTGGACAGGAGGTGCAGCGTTTCTGCTTGGGGAGAAGGGGAGACGACTGGCGTATCCCGGCGTCGTTACGTTGGGTCGACGGTCGTATGAGCGGTAAGCAGGTCCGCGAAGCAGTTCTCATCGTTCACCCGAATGGCCGCGCTGCCGTCGATGGTATCGAGGGATCGCCGCCGAACCCGTTCGCCGGGCGAATGGCTCTGAAGGGCCGCCTGATTATGTCGATGGATTGTTCCCAGACGGGGGAAGCCATCGCTGAACGAGACGAGTCCGTTCGCTTCTTCGCCACCTACAACCGCACGGTGACCTCGTGGCGGGTACAGGATATCGTCGATGCGTTATCATACCTCGAGTCGCGCGAGGACGTTAATCGTGTGAGCCTCGTGGGAGTCGGCGAGGCAGGACTGTGGGCTTTGCTTGCGGGGGCACTGGCGCCTTCTGTGATTCGATGTGTGATCGACGTTGCGAAATTCGCTGATACAGACGACGCATACGCGAAACGTCTGTTTGTTCCCGGCTTGCGGAAAGTGGGAGGGATTCGGACCGCCGCGATCCTCCATGCCCCGCGGCCAGTGTATTTGCACAACACGGGGACAGACTTGGACATGGATTGTGTCGTTCGAGTCTACGAGGCGTCAGTGACGGAGGGGCCCCTCAACATGCAAACCTCAAAAGCCACTGCGGCACAGATCGTTGAGTGGCTGCTCGAGAGGTGAAGGAGCGTGGAGGTCAGACCAGATTCCCACCACGGTTCCTGCCGCCTTCCCTGAGCAGAACTGCAACTCACGTCTTCCCCAGAAAGTGAGATCGCTCCTCGTCTGCCTGTCCGATACGCGCCCGACCGACAGCCCCGCCGCATCAATCACCAGACATGTTCGGGGACCGGCTTCTACTGGTTGCTGTTGCGGAATTGTCCATGCCGACCTGTCGGCGCCCCGGTTGCAGTCAATGGGGTCGCCATCTGTCCATGCGAGCCCCATTGATCCTTGTCGGAATCGCACGGCCGCCCGCCATTCTCGTGGAAGAGACGGCATTCATCGCGGGCGAACAAACAACTCCGTAATCCAGAAGTCGCCTCTTTCGTTGACCGCAATCCCGATGCCCAGATGGGTGACGTCTCGCAGCAGGATATTCTCTCGGTGGTGTTTGCTGTCCATCAACTCCCGGTGGGCGGTTGCGATGTTGGCGGCATTGAGGCTGTATTCGTAATTGGACCATCGCCGGGAGATGTTCTCCGCTATCACTGCCGGTTTCTCCGGCGCCTTCAGGAGGTAGCGGTCGAGGGGGGTCTTGCGGTCGGGTGTCGGTGAATCGTGAGAGAAATAATTCTTGTCCCTCATCTCGTCGCTGTGCTCTCTGGCCACAGCGACGGCAATGGGATTTATCTGGAGAAGTCTGAGGCGGCGCTGTGTTCGCTCTTCGTTGATGAGGTCTGCCAGTTGCTGTTCGAGAGTTGTGTGTAGAGGCATCTCTCCCACTGCCCCGTGTTCAACCCCCTCCGCGTGAGCCTGTGCCTCGTCTTTCCGGAGATTCTCCAAGGCAATGCTCGCGAAGCGATTCCCCGGACTCAAATCCAGTATGCGCTGGTACTGCTCTTTGGCGCGGGGGTCGTCGCGAAGGCGTTCGTACACAAAGGCGAGAAGGAACCGCGCTTCGACACTGCGCGGAACCGCGGCCACCGATTCTTCCAGCAGGTCTTTCGATACGCTCAGGTCGGTTCCGCTGAGCTGTTCGAGAACCAGTCGGAACTGAGAATAGGCGATGCGTTCCTTCAGCAGTTCTGTTTCGCTGGTGTCGGCTGCAGTAGGTGCAGCCAGGCTGTACAGGGCAGCGACGACCGCCAGTGTCGGGGAGGAGATGCAGCGGACACGCATTTTCATCACTTCGCTTCGTCTGTCAGGATGGGTTGTGCAGGACATCTGCGATCAGGTGGTCTTTCTCCCGTTGACGAGGCAATATCGTCACAAGTTCACCCTCGTGCAGCCCCGTTCCTCGAACAGATGCGCGCAGATAGGTTTCTGTGTACCCCACACCGGTTCTCCCATCCGCACTGACCGACTCCAGGAGTACGTCTGCGGGCTTTTCGAGGCGCGTCTCTGCGTAGACTGAGTTCAACTGCGCGCTGAGAGTGAATAGCCGATCGCTCCGCTGTTCCTTGATGCTGTGCTCCACTTGCTCCGGCATCTGAGCGGCCTCTGTCCCTGGGCGCTGGGAGTACTTGAAAATGTGCATGTCGGAGAAGGCTGCCTGCTCGGCTACGGAGACAGTAGCGTTGAAATCCTCGTTGCTCTCGTCCGGGAACCCTACCATGATGTCGGTGGTCAGCCCCAAGTCGGGCAAAGCCGTCCGGGCCGCATCTATGACCGAGAGAAAGTCCGCCGCCGTGTATCCCCGGTGCATCGCCTTCAGGATTCTGTCCGACCCGGACTGCAGGGGGATGTGAAGGTGGGGGCAGACCTTTGCCGAATTCGCCATGACAGAAAGCAGGTCGGTGTCAATGTCTTGCGGAAGCATCGAGCTGACCCGCAACCGCAGCAGCCCGTCGATCGCTGTAAGGTTCTCGACAAGGTGCAGGAAAGACCGGCGGCCCGCCTCGAGATCCCTCCCGTAATCGCCCAACTGGATGCCTGTCAGAACGACTTCACGAATGCCTTGCTCAATCAGTTCATGCGCCTCGTTCACCACTTCCTGGACAGGACGGCTCCGAGATTTCCCGCGAACGTGCGGGACGATGCAGAATGCGCAGCGCCTGTTACACCCATCCTGAATCTTCAGGAGAAAACGCGCTCTGCCCATGGGCACAATCAGGGGCGCGGTCTCGCCCGGGTGTTCGTCGACTGGCGCTGGCGGGAAAGCTGTGGTTCCTTCAGATGTCGGTCTGTTGCACGAAAGTCGTTCCTCGTAGGCGCGGCAGAGATCATCTGCCAACCGATTCTTCATCCGGTTCCCGACGACCAGTTCCACGCCTGAGATCTGACGGAGCTTGTCAGCAGCCCACTCCGCCGCGCAGCCGGTCACCGCGACAATGGCGTTCGAGCCTGCACGTCCGGCGCGGCGAATCACCTTGCGGGACTTGCGGTCCGCAACGCTGGTCACCGTGCAGGTATCGATGATGTAGGCATCCGCTGGCTCATCAAAGCTCACCGGCTGCCACCCGCGAAGGATCAACTCCCGGGAGATGGCGAAGGAGTCGTACTGGTTGGCTTTGCAGCCAAGGGTATAGATGGCGAATCTGGGATGCATACCTTGTGCCGCTGAATCCTGCCCGTGTAACCCAAAAAGCCCAAGCCCCATTTTTCGTCAGGCGTCGGTGTCAGGACCGGCGCGAGAAGTGGAAGACGATGAATGGGCGCGAAGGGTTCACAGTCACTACGCCGAAGCCGCCCAGACCACCGTAATCTATGGACGGCAGACAACGCACGGCTTGTAGGATTCCTTGATTGCCTGAATGCGGGAGGGGAAGAAGACCCGATCCAACTCGTCAGGTGACACGATGCAACCCAGTCGATGGAAACGTTTTGCTTCAATGCTTCCCACGTACCGAGCAGGGACATCGTCCACCACCGCACGGCGCCACCGGTCGGCCAGGCGTTCATTGACGGAAGGGTCCGCCTGCATGGACGCGAGCACCTGACTGCCCTGGGCCGCATCAATTCTCTTGAGGGTCACCTTCAGGGGAGGGATCTCCTGGGGTGAGAATACGTAGGGGAGTTTGCCTCCGAGATGGAATATCCCGCGGTTTTTTGACTCAGCCTCTTGGACGAAGCCTTTCCAGGCAGCCGTGTGCAGGTGACACTCGCGTTCATCTTGTGCGGAGGCCAGACCCGAGCGCAGTAGCTTTGTGTTCAGATTGTACCAGTTGCCGTCCTCTGCGTAGTAAATGACAGCGCGAAGATGCTCCTCCTCGTCCTGCCTTCGTACGGGACATATCTCCAAGCGAACGTTTCGTCCCTCCACGAACTTGCGAGTCGCCTCCAATGCCCTGTCGAAGCCGACATCTGTGTCGGTGGGTGAATGGACGCCCAATAGGCTGACGACACCGACACCGTCCACGCTGATGAGGTTGGGGTTGATAACGGAGCTGCAGTAGGCGGCGGGATAGTTGCGCACCTCCTCACTCCTGTTGGTTTGCGACAGGGCAGGCCGGGATGTCGCGAGGGTTGCTGCAAGAATAATGACGAGAAAAGTCAATCGTGTGTTAATCACTATGGCACCTCACTGCCCAATCGTCGAGGGCATCATCGAAGTTCGATTAGTGGAAGGTATTATACGATACTGGAATGTTGGGGTCAACGCGGGGGGTGCATCGGGTGCAAGTCAGATTTGTGAGAAATGCTTATTGACTTAGCTCATACGGGACTTACCTGAAGCATCTGAGGCACACCTGATTCTTCAGAATCAGGTTCCTGACACAATGGACTACGAACCGCTCTGCCGCTGACCTCGCACACCCTGACTTTCAAGTCAGGGTTCCTGACACAATGGGCTGAGGACCGCTGCAAGAGCCAATTGTGTGAGCTACCACTGGCTGAAGCTCGGCGGTGTCATGATAACCGTGTGAGCTAAGTCAATAAGCATTTTGTGAGAAACCTATGCTGGAGTGCTGCAGCGTAGCGTCTTGTGAGCGTCATTCGTCAACGCTGGCTAATCGCTGTCAGAGTTTACGGTAGATCTCGATCTCGAATGGTTCGGCTTCACAATCAGCCTGATTGGGTAATTGGAGCCGGCTTCGGGCATGGTTTCAATGGACACGTAGACCTCTCCCAGCGGCGGAACCTCGATCTGTTTCAGAACGGTTTCCGAGGGCGGTGAGCAGGTTGGAGCTTCCACCCGCTCTCCGTCGATATAGAATGTTCCACGGGCGACTCCACCCGAGGGCGCAAAAGTTAGAAGGGCAGTTGCCGCATTCTCATGGGGATTCGAGACGCGAACCCGAATCGTGTGAAGAATGCCGTAGTTCCCGGCAAGGCATAGGTTTCCGGCTTCGTTGGGCGTTGCCGGAAAACCGATGCTGATAAAGCTCCATCTGCGCCCGATCTCGTGGCTGACTTCGATATCTCGATTGTCGCCAGGGTACACATGCAGCGAATATGGGGGCAGGGGAGAATCAGTCGATGCCGAAGTGTTGTTGAGCTGGGAAGATGGGGCGACCGCGCGGCACCGCACGATAAGGTGCGCGGTGCCGATATTGGTCAGTTGCCAGATTCCGCTCGCAATCTGCGACGGCGCCAGTCTGACCGTGTAAGGGGTGAACCGCTTCCCCGGTGGAATGGATAGAAGATAGCCTGTCCCCTCGCGTTCCCGCTTCAGGTAATGGAGGCAGGCGATGTGCCCGGCGTGGATTTCATCTCTCGTGGGCCCGGCAGATGACTCCACCACTGCAAGCATCCCTGATCCGTCAGTTGGGTTCAGTCTCTCAATATTGAGGTTGCACGGCTCATCCATTGTGTTCTTGTGGTGGTATAGGAGACGCGCCGACTGTCCGACTGCCAGTTCTTGCGAGAAAAGGTCCCCCACCGCGCCGATTCTCTCAGGATCGTTGCTGACCCAGAGCGCGTGTAACTGCCCGCGCGGGTAAGCCGACCAACAGACGGGAACAATGAGTTCTTGTTGGAACGGCACAAGATTTGGCCCTTCTGCCTTGACAGGCACGTGCAGAGACTCAGTTTGGCCAGCGATGGGAGATGGCGAAAGGGCGCGTTCGTCGATGATCAACTGCGCTCCGGCGGTCAGGTCGATGGCGGCAAGCACGGCGCTGCGCAGCGATACGCCGATCTGCGTTGATGGGATGTTCGACCCGTAGAGAGTCATCGCCGGGACACGCACCGCTCTGCCTGCCCGTTGAAGCACCCTTGCTCTGAACTGAGTCGACGCCAAGCCGCAGGTCACGCCGACGACAGTCTCGCCGATCTGCCGACCACGCAGTGTGAGCAATCGCCTCGCGGGCTCTCTGCGGATGGAGAGGACTTCTGCATCGAAACCAGTTATCCGAATATCTTCCGTTCCATTGGTGTGGACACGAACCGGGAGGTCTTCGTTCAAAGGGGCGGTAACCGCAGGTACCCATACCCAAGGCGTGTCGAAGGAATCCCGGAGCCTTCCCACCCATACAGCCGCAAGTCCTTCCGGTGTTGTATTGTTGGCGCGGGCTTCCTCACTGGTGACCTCAACGATGTCAAGTTGCCCTGCGGCTACGGCAACCCCTCTCGCGTCCGAGCGCACGTCAAGGGTGGAAGTCTCGCCACCAGCTTCCATGAAGGTTTGTAGCCGGGAGACGACGGCAGACGCGATGCTCTCGAGGCTGATACCGGGCGGAGAAGTGCGGAGGCGCAAGAGTGGCGTGCCTTTGAACAGAATCGTCGCAGGAGGGGCGTCAATCGGGGACAGGGCAACTATGGACAGCGGCGGCGGAGGCAGGATGGTGGATGGGTGAACGGGCGCCACAGCCAACACGAACACCAACCAAGCAAGGAACCGGCAGAAGAGGCGCATGTGGAGAGAACCTACGCCTTTTTGAGCAGGGCAAGCTCAGTGGACAGCTCGTCGACCTGGCGACGCAGTTCACGAACGGTTTTCACCAGATGGGGTGTTCGCCGAATGGCCGCCTCCACTTTCATCTTCTCGCGGTGTGGTCCGGCGGGATAGCCGGATACATAGGATTGTGACGGGAGATCACTGATGACGCCTCCACGAGCGCCGACAACCACATTGTCGCCCACCGAGATGTGGTCGCCAACGCCAGACTGCCCTCCCAACATGACGTTGTCACCGATGGTGGTGCTTCCCGAAAGTCCGGTCTGCGCGCAAATGATGCAGTGCCTGCCGACTCGGACATTGTGGGCAATCTGTACGAGGTTGTCGATCTTGGTGCCTTCACCGATGATGGTGGGCCCAATGGTTCCGCGATCGTTGGTGGTATTCGCCCCGATTTCGACATTGTCATGGATAATCACTGTCCCGATCTGCGGCATTTTCTCGTGTCGCCCGTTCTCTCTGTAGAACCCGAATCCTTCGCTGCCGATGACACTGCCGGTATGCAGGATCACGTGATTCCCAATGCGAACCTTATTCTTGATGGAGACCTGGGAGTGAATACAGCAGGCATCCCCAATGATGGTGTCGTCCCCGATGGTGGTTAGAGCGCCGATGGCAACGTGGTCTCCTATGGTGACATTATCCCCAATAACCACCAGAGGCCCAATGGAAGTGCCTTCGCCAATGCGGACATCCTCCCCCATCTGAGCGGTGGAATGTGTCCCACCCGAAGCAGGTGGCTTGGCGGCAAGCAGTTGCATGATTCGTGCAAAGGCGTGGCGGGGATTGTCAGTGATCAGCGCGGGTTTCCCATCGCATGGAGCGTTCCTTGTCGTGATGATGGCGGACGCTGCGCTTGCAACGGCGGAAGGAAGGAGCCGTTCCTGCTCAACAAAAACAATGTCTCCTGAACGCGCAGATTCGAGCCCGGAAATACCCGTGATGTGAGTACCGGCGTCACCGGAGGTTTCTCCTCCCACCCAATCAGCCAATTCGCCGAGGGTGAGGTCCAAGCAACCATTCTGCATAGTGCTTCACCTTTATCAATGATTAGTGCGGTCAGGGTCGCGCATATTGTTGCGGTATGCTGTTGTGTTCCAGTATTTCCGTCGGATTTCTTTCAGCGCACGGGAGGTTCGATCCGGCACACCCGGCGTCGTGCGAAGGCGGACCTCCCAGCGATGCTCGCGAGCGATGGCGCACACCAAATGGAGCGTATCGTCCTTGACGTATTCAGCGAGTCCTGTCAGGTCCCCGGAGTAGTCGGTCTCCACCTGAGATTGCCGTCTTCGCCGCGTGGCTCTGATCTCTGCCGGAGACGGGCTTTGAGATCTGGGGAGTTCCGTGACTGGAACGGGAGGGAGGCTTTGCTCCACGGCAGAAAAATTCGGTCTCTCCGCTCCCCTCTGCAGGTCGGACTCCATAGTCTGGTTCTGTCTCTTGACGATGCGAAACGCCTCATCCGAAAGAGCCTTGGCTATTTCGCCAATCTCCCTCTCGATCAACTCTTGGAAAGCTCTTTGCGACTCGCGCAGCTTCGCGTCTTTGTCCTCGAGGAGTTTTGACAATTCCCGACGCCATTCGTCTTGCAGCGTCGACCTCTCCTGCGTCAGTTCCTGTCGCCTGACGGTACTCGTATTTTTAGCAGTGAGCTTCAGGTCAATCTGGGCAACGCGATGTGCATATCGTCCGGGGATTGAGGCCGCCTTCTCGAGAAACTCTCTGTCGAGTTGCGCTCTTTTTTCGGCCAGGCGCTCTTCCTGAGAACTCTCCAGAGCCTCCCTGCGTGAACGAACGCGTCGGTCGATGATCGCCTGAAGGTCGTGTCTCAGTCCGTCGCGGTACTCTGTCTGTCGGGCGTGAGCCTTCATCACCTGCTCAATGAAAGCCGATGGATCGATCGGTGCGGCTTTCGTTTCCGTCCGGACCAGCGGTTGTACGAGATCGTCGGCAGGGGCGGAGCTCCCGACTGGCAGTGCGTCAGTCTGTTCTTGTAGCTTTCTGTGCAACGCACTCCAACGAGACTTCTCCTGCCAGGCAGGATGGAATGACTGAACCACGGACAGATTGATGTAGACTGGCTGATCCGCTACGGGGGCGGTCTCTTCGGGGGAAGTCGGGCGACACCCGCTAATGCCGAGGTCCCCTGTCGTTACGAGGAAAGAAGCTGCCGCGAACAGGCAACGACGCAACGTGTTGGGTACGGCATGAGGGTTCATCAGTGGGCATTGAGAAGTTTCAGGATGTCTTCAGTGATCTCGATGGTGGCGTCCGCCCACAGCAGCCTTTTTTTGTCCAGCACAAGCTTCAGGGACTTAGCTTGAGCGGTTTCCGCAATGGCCTTCCGAACGTTGTCTTGCAGTTCGGCCAGAAGCTTACTGAACGTTTCATTGCCCTTCCGAGCGAGGTCTTGCCCAAGTTGCTGCAGTCTGGATGAGTTGCTTTTTTCCAGGCTCTCAAGTTCCTGTCGCTCACGTTTTTGGTCGTCTGAGGGTTCCCGTATTCCCTGGAGTTCTTTCAGTCGGGTTTCCTGACCCTCGCTGAGGTTTTTGAGCCGCGCATATTCCTTGGCATCAGGATCCTTGAGCTTCTCTCCCTTGTCGATTCTCTCTTCGAGGGAGTCCAACTGCTTCCACTCATCCCATGTCAGGAAGCGGCGCGCCAGGATTTTCTGCTTGCCCGTGGCTTGATAGGCTTCGAAGTCCTTGTTGACTTTCTGGTACTTTTCGTAGCCCTCCAATAAGGCGTCGAGGTCGACGTATCCCACGGTCAGACTCCCGTCCGCCGACGTGGACGGCGTGGCAGTCAGGTCCACGATCGGGAAGGTGAATGCAGCGAGGACCGCCAGTAGCACGCCGCGTTTGATCGTTCGTTTTTGTGACAATATGATGGGTCTCCTTTAAGTGATTTGGGGTCAGAATGCCTGCCCGATGCTGAAGTGAGTCTGAGAACCGTCGGATCCAATTCCGTAATCTAAACGGATGGGCCCGACAGGGGTGTTCATACGGACTCCAAGTCCATAGCCGAGGTTGCCTTCGAAGGAGCTGCCGTTGGCATTGCTACCTCCCCACGCGTCCCCATAGTCGACAAAGACAACGGCTTGAATGTTCTTTTGTACCTTGCGCCTTAGTTCGAGATTGACGATGGACATGGCGTCTCCGTAGTCGTGGTCAATATCATACCCGCGAACAGTGTCCGAGCCGCCGATGAAGTACTGCTCAAAGGGAGGGAACGCTCCGGTCAGACTCAGACCAGCCATCCATCTGGCGGCCAGTATCGTATTGGGGAAGACGGCGCGATACTTGCGCAGATCAAAGTCCAGCTTTGTGAATTTTGCGTCTCCACCGAGGAAATCGTCAGCGTGTTCCAGCGTAACAGCCTCGCGTCCGCCCGTGGTGGGATCGAAGATGATGTCCCGTGTGTCGTGTGACCACGTCCCGGCAATCCCCATGATCTGTCCGAAGTCGGCCCGGAACTCCTCAAGGGTTGTCGTATCTGTTTGCGTGAGCGATACTTTTTCGTCGCGCAACTGCACACCGACGCGAGTTCGCAAATTGCCTGCCAGCGGCCGGGAAAAGCCGATCCGCACCCCCTTGCGTCGTTCCTCGAAAGTGCTGGAAGCCTCCACGGCAGGATTGATCACCAGTGACCCGCGCGGCTCCCTGTAGATGAGTCGATCGTAGAGGCTCACCGACATGGAGGTTCGCTTATCGTCGAGCCACGGCTTGGCATACGATATTTCATAGCTCTGTCGGTCACCGGCCTCGCCTCTGAACGCAATGGCTTCTCCCTTGCCCTTGAAGTTGGCTTCAGTCAGATCGATGAACCCAACAATTTCACTCCGGGAGCTGAAACCAAGACCAACGGCAGCAGTGCCCGTCTTCTTCTCTTTTGCGACGATGGCGACGACCACGTTGCCTTGTTTTGATCCTGGCTTAAGTTCGTAACGCAGGTCCTCTAAGAGACCCAGGTTGAAGATGCGGTTCATATCCTTTTGCAGTTGTTTGGAGTTGAACTTGTCCCCGGGTTTAACCGTCATCTCTCGCCGAATCACCTTCTCTCTTGTCTTGAAGAGACCGTGGCGCTCGGAAGGCTTGCCCTTCTGCTTGGGGAATATAATCCCCTCGATATCCGCCTCCCGAAGGAGGATCGTCAACACTCCCTCTTTGCTGATGTTAACGTCTTCTACTTCCGCAATGTAGCCCTGCTTGTGATAGTACGCCTGAATCGCTTCCACGTCTTTGGCCACGAGGTCGTTGTTCAGCACGCTACCCGGCTTGGTCTTCATGATCGGATATAATTCATCCGACGTGTAGACCTCGTTACCCTTGATCTCGACCCCCTTGATGGTGGGGTTCTCGAAAACGGTAATGGTTACGACGGTCCCTCCACGAGTTGCCTCTGTCGTCACCTGGACATCGAAAAAAAATCCCATGGCGAGAACCCGCTTTTTGTCTGCATCGATAATTTCCGTGGATATTTCTGCGCCAGGCTCAAGCTTGAGCACCCCCAGGATGCTCTCCGTTGGGATCTCCTTATTGCCGACAACACGGATTTCCGCCACGCGTTTGCCCTCGACGACAAATTCCTGTGCAGTGGCTGTGCGTGTCCAGCGAAACGTACCCGACAGCAGCGCCGCGGCAATCACCACCATTTGCGCGCATTGCAGCGAATTGGATCTCTTGCTCACTCGATTCCTCCTTGGACGGATCTGTCTATTGAGATTTGACATACTCGTTAAGGTTGAGGAATGGCCCTGCGGCAGTGACAAAGCTGGAGCTTTATCCGACGGCAGAAAACGTGGATTATCAACCTTAACGAGTATCAACCATTGCCGATGGAAAGGCATCGTTCAGACTCCCTCCTTCAGATAGGGTTCCAGCAAACTTTTCAGGTGTGCTCTGGCACGAAAGAGGCGGGACTTGATTGCCTCAACAGAAGTGCAGAGCGTCTTCGCGATGTCCCGATAGGGCATGCCCTCGATGTCGCGCAGTATGATGACAGTCCGGTAGTTGTCCGGTAAAGATCGGATCATTTTCTGCAGCAGTCTCTGCATCTCCTTGGACTCCGCAAGTCGTTCGGGGGAGAGGCTCCAGTCGGGAACCTCCCTTCCAACTTCCGAGTCGCCAAGTTCCCGGGGTGCGTCCAACGACTCCGTTTCGGCTTGCGCTCTACGCTGCAGTTGTTTTTTTCGGTTGTGCGAGAGATTGATGGCAATCCTGTAAAGCCACGTATACGCCGTGGAGTCTCCTCGGAACTGATGGAAGCATTGGTACGCCCTGATAAACGTGTCCTGGGTAACGTCCGCAGCTTCATAGTAATCCCCCAGGTAACGATAGATGACATTAAAGATGCGTCGGTGGTATTTCTCGACCAGGTCGTCGAAATTCTCTGCTATTGCGCCTGTAGCCGCGAGATGCTCGTTCGCCTGGCAATTGGCGATGGGTGTATCCCCGCACCTGTCCGCCATTGCGACAGCATCTTTTCGTGATGCCTCCAACGATGAAGACGTGGCCAAAGACCAATTGTCATAGGTAGGATGGACTGCAACCTTCAACCAACTCACCCCGGGAGAATGCTGTCAGAAATTGAGTACTCTCTCGATCTTGTATTCCTGCAGTCCTCGGTCGTCTGCCTCAAACGCGATGATAGTGCGGTTCCCTACGCGATAATCGATCCGGTACTCATAGCCGAGGCGAGGACCGGAGATCGTCCTACGATACGATAAAATGAGTCCTTTGGCAACCTCTTCTCCTACAGAAATGTTGAGAGCATCACCAAACTCGTAATCTACACTGAACGTGTCGATCCCCAGAACGTTCTCCAGCTCGCGCTCAAACTCGGTGAAAACCGGGTGTTGCTGGAACAGTCCTGCAAGTGTTGTGTAAGCGCGGTTTGCCATGTCCGCCTCTGTCTCTCCCTCACCGGGAGCCATTCCGAGAAGCGCCTGCAGCGCCTCGCTCTCGCCTGGGAAGGGAGGCGTAGACTGAATAGTAAACCGGAAATCCTGGTTGGGTTTCCCGGGCGTTACGGGGCCGGTCATGGCGATGCGCATCTGGTACTGGTTCACTTTGGCCTCGGCGCTCGCGTTCACGTTCAATGTGTAGAGAGGCTCCCCGGTATTGTCGTCTGGACGAGTGACGACATCGACCCGCGCGAACAGCAGTCTGGCTTCCGTGCTCGGGAACCGGATTGTCCCGCGCTGTGCCGCAAACGTGCCGTTGAGGTTTAGGTTTGCCGGTGTCTGGGTGACGTGTCCCTCCCCGCTGACGTTGCGCGCTCGGAGGAGTCGGGTATCGACGTCCACCTTCTCCTGAAGACTGAATCGCACGTCGAGAGCTGGGTGGCGCAGCGTCGGGCTGCTCAGCTTTTCCCCTTTTTGTTCGGGAAAGCCGATGAGCGTCGCGTTGGATACGGAAGCGGTTCCCATGAGAGTGACGGGAGACAATCGCTGGTTGTCCTCGTCGCTGTTCACCAGCGCGAGGTCCGCGTCCACGCGGCCGTGGAAGACTTTGGGGAGACGCAATACCAGTCCTTCCGACTTGATGGGGATGTGGAAGCTCGCGTTCTCCCACGGTCCCTTCTTGAGCCAGTTCAGCGGCAGGAATACGGCGGTCTGGGCGTTGCTGTCGCCGGTGTCGACGTACAGGCGGCCGCCGGTACTGCTCTTGACAGTGAGCTCCGCAATCCGGATCTGCTCGGAGCCGTCTTCGGCGGTGTCCAGAGAAACGTTGGTGTCGAGCGAGAAGACTCCCTCCACCTTTGGTTTCATGTCGAAGCTGATTCCACGGCTCTGCAATTTTAGATGATACGCGTACGCTGTGAGGTCCGTGACGTTGGTCGGATCGATGGTGATGCTTCCGTTGGTCTGAAACGTTCCGGTTCCCACGACGCCGCTGACTTTGTGGAAAACGAGTCGGTTCCCTTCATCCGAGAAGGCAATGTTGGCGTCAACGTTTTCGACATTCTCCTTCACTCCCTGAAAGGTAAACGCGCCGTCGTTGACGTACAGCCCTCCAGAGAACCGGGGTGCGTCCAGGGTGCCGCTCACGCCCGCGAGCAGGTCAAATCTTCCGGAGGCAGTTGTCACCTCCGACACAAACTTTGTGATGACTGCGAGGTCTTCATCTCGACTCTGCAGGTGGATGTCCACGGGCTTGTCCCTGGGTACGGATGCGGATCCCCAATCCAGAGGCAAGTGTCCCCAGACCTCAAGCTGGTGACGCCCCTTGAGAAACCGCAAATCTCCCTGCTCAATCGCGATGCCCTCCTCGGAAATAGTTGCGGGCAGTGCGGAAACACGATCAAAGGTTATGTTGCCCAACTTGAGCTGGTCGATGTCTGCTGAAAAGGTGACATGCGGGCTGTCTGCCGGCCCGCTTGCCTGCACGGCGATCTGTTTCGCGATTCCGCTGATACGGGTTTCGCTTTCTATCCAGGGATCGAAGACCGCCAGGTCAACGTTGTAGATGTCAAAGTCCATGGCAAGCATCCTCTGTTTATCCAGGACGACTCCCGGCTGCATCACCATCTCAGCGTCTGCCTGGAGGGCGTGGAAACTCCGCACCGTCAACGCATCGTCCTTCCACAGCATACTCACTTTCGTGTGTGGGAGCGGTTGCTTCCGCAAGGTCGCGTCCGCCAGCTCCATTTCAACATCAATGACCGGTTGGCTGGTACTTCCCTGTGCCGAGACCTTTGCATCGATACTCCCGCTCAGGGGTTGCGGAATGTTCTCACACGCCTCTTGCAGTTTGGCAATAAATTCGCGCAGGTCTCCCTGCAGGCGCTCAGGGATCTCGCTATCCTTTATCAGGGCAAGCAGGTTGCTCAGTTGGGCGCGCTCGACGCTTAGTGAGGTGGAAAGCCCTGCCGCGCCCGATTCCAGCGGGAAGTTGCCGGACACGACAACGCGCGTGTCTCCCTCGCTCAACAGGAGGTCTCGGGCTCTCACGACATTGCCGTCGAAATCCACTCCCCCGTGCAGTGTACCGACCGGGTTTCCCGAGAGGGTAAGCATTGTGGTCTGCACGCGTGACCTGACGCGCGGGTCTTTTGCTGTGCCTTCGACGGTTCCGGAAACGTTTACGGTTCCCGTTATCGGGAGCTCCAGCCCGGCCGGCCGTGCGGCAAAGACCGCAGGTACGTTCTGTCCGGAGAACGCGAGTTGCAGCGCTCCATCCCTGTCGACCCAACCCTCCGCGGTCAACGAGGCTCCGTTGGTGTTCCCCCGAACCTCCGACAGCCGGGGACGATCCTCCGCGTAGGCAAGTTCTGCCGTCGCATGGTTCAGCGGAATACCGTAGACCTCTCCAGAGGCGATAGTCACGCTGCCACTGGCGCGGGGCGACTCCAAACTGCCGGTGACATGCACCTTGCCGTGAACCAGGCCCTGAATGGCGTAGTGGCTCTCATAGTAGTCCATCAGCCGGGACGCGTTCACCGCCTCTGCGAGGAAGTTGGCATCGATGTTGCCTTGCTGCTTCGTCATGTCCATGTCGCTGATTTCGACGCTCCCGCTGTATCTGCTGCCAAACTGGTATGCAATGATCTCCGAGACCTCGAAGTGGCTCGCGTCGCCGTCCATCTGTCCCTCGGCATAGTCGATCGGGAAGCGGTCCAGTTTGGATGCGACAAGTCTTCCGTATCCTTTGAAGTGAGGAAGGTTCAGAGGTCCCGATACGTCGCCCTCCAATATCGCCGTGCCACTGAGGTTCTGGGCGAACCCATGTTTCTCGAGTTGCTGTAGGTCCAATTCCGACCCGATGAGATGTCCTGCAATCGACCGATCCGCCAGACGCAGGTCGCCGGAGAACCTCCAGTCTCCACCGAAAGATTCGGTGGAGACGGACCCCAGGACGAGAAGATCCTTGCTCATCCGGAAGTGGCTGGCGAGACGCTCAAAAGGGATGGAGCGTACATCCGTCCCATTCAGGCTGAGCGTTCCATCTGACGCGCTGGCGTCGACGAGAGTCTGTGCGTCCCACTGCTCACCTTCACGACGCATGTTGGTCTGGAAGTCGGCAGCGAGGTCCCCCAGCGACATCTGCCGCCACTCGGCCGCCGGTGTCTCCTCGTGCGGGCGCAGCACAAGCGCTGGAGTTTGCAGCTTCCCCCGAACGGAAACCTCGCGTTCAGTGCCCTGTAGCTGGAACGGGCCGGATAGCCTGCCGCTGGACTCAATCCCGGCCTCGGCGAGATAGCGATCCGCGGCGCTGCTCGGAGCATCTTTCAACTGCCCGGAGAACGCGAACGCGGGGTAGTCGCCGCGCAAGTCCATCCGTCCTTGTGCCTCCACCGCGCCTCCGTCCACGTTCGCTCGCGCCTGGAGAACTTCGACGACGTTGTCCTGGTACTGCATCTCAATTTGCAGTCCGTCAAACGCGATATCCGCGGCAGTACCTCGAGCCGCCTGGAACTGCGCGAAGACTCTCGGCCGGTGAGGAATTTCGTGGAGGACGAACCGGAGGTGACTGATACCTTCGAGGGAGACGCCTACACCGTATCGAGTGGCCCCACTCCATTGCATGAACGGGAAAGTTGCGGTCCCGTTGAACGTTGGTTTCAGGGCATTTTCCGCCCCGCCATTGACGTTAGCAGAAGCGATCCGGAACCGCCCAAACGCATCACTGTGAACCGAGATGGAGGGAAGCTGTGCCTGCCCGGTCACTGTTACCACCGACATTCCACCTGCGATCTCAAAGGTTCCGCTGGCCGTCGAACCGGTCTGAACCCGGAAGCCTTTTGGCAATGGCCCCGCGAGGCGCATCAATTCATCGAGGTCCAGCCGATTGGACGTGAGCCGGAAGTCAAATACGGGTGACTCGAAACCGGTTGCAGTGCCTTCCGCATCAAACTGCGTTCCGCCAAAGTGGCCGGTAACATGGTTCAGGTACACGCGCTGATTGGAGAAAGCAACAGGACCTCGCAGAGCACAAAAGCCGTATGGCAGTTGCTTGTGGCGAAAGGACGCGTCCGAGACCCAGACCTCCCCGAAGTAGGTGAGAGTATTCGGGCTTCCGAATTTACGCAGAGAATCTACCGGTTTTGCGTAGATCACGGTTGCCTCGCCCCGAACCGTCGCCGTTTCCATGCTCAGACGCGGGTCGCGCACAAAGTAACTAAAAAAGTATGCGGCGTCGGCGTAGTTGAATCGGTTGTGCGCCTCGATGTAGCCGCCGTCCGGAGTGATCTTGCCACGCGATGCGACGCGCCCGAATCGGTGCGCGGCGTCTCGGACCGAACTACTGAACTCGATGGGGCGTTCGCCATTGAACTGCATGTCCATCCCGACATCTCGCAGGTCGATCGAGAATCCCCTGCCGCTGCGATCCCTCAGTTTTTCATCGCCGTAGACGATGCGGGCATTCTGCAGCAGGATTTTGGCGGCGAAAAGGCGGCGCCTCGGCTTGCCCGGTTCAGGAATCATCTTGTCAAAGTTCCATTTGCCGTCCGGATCCCTGCGAACATTGATGACAGCATCCCGAACGGTAACCGACCGAATACCTGCCAGTGGCTCCACCCTTCCCCTCAGCATGTCTCTTCCCGCGTATCGCACACGCACTTGTGGGGCACTGAACAATGCCCCACCGGGGAGGCGCGCGTTGCGGCCCACAACCATATCGTGGAAAGTGATTCCAGACAGCCATTGTCCCGTGATCCTCGACACGGCAACGTCTGTCTTCAGTTCCCTTGACATCTGGGAAACGATCAGCCGCTGAAGCTGAAGAGGAAGTGGCGCGCCGCGTCGAAGCACAGTAAACCCAATCAGCAAGAAACCTGCGAGGGGCAGCAGCAAAATCAGTTTGGGTACAAGCCTCGATATTTTCACTGTCTACACTCGCCGGAACAAACTCAGTTCAGACACAGAGATGAGCGCTCGAAGAATGGTCGATCAAGTTTTGAGTATAGTGATTTCAGAGGGCGTCGTCAAACTGAATCATGCCCGCGGGTGCAAGCAAGATTTGTGACGCCTGGAGGTAATCAGCGCCCTGGGGTCGGCCAGGCATAAACGAACGGTTGGGGGTTCCTTCCCCTGTGCGAACCGTTTCGGTTCGATAACGGGGGAAGGTGCGAACCCTTTGGGTTCGAGGATGGGGGTTGTTGCATGAACTCACTCAGGACCGACGAACCGCGAACTGCGTTACACAATCACTGTCGGTTTCAAGATGATAGGAGCCTATGGTTCCGGCCGGGGTGGATTCTCACAAATCTTACTTACACCCCATGCCCACGGGTGCAAGCCCAATTGGTCGTAGTGTCGTTTGCCGTTCTGTAGCGTAGCGCCTTGTGCGCGTCGCCCAATCGTTCAGGGGGGGCACTGACGCGCACGAGACAGATACAATTCCGGTACTCCAGACCGGTTGCTGTTGACAACCTCGGCATGATTCAGTAGAGCAGCCGTGTTCCTACGGGAGCGAGCGACAACGCTTGGCTGAGGAACCGCTCAGACATGGGGTCTGAGTTGCCTTGTCGGGACGGATTAAACGGGCCGTCACGTCGAAGGCACAATCCAAACTAACTCAAGCAAACCTGCCTGCGGGGAACGGCGATTAGCCGTCATCCGCAGACTGAATGTTATCGGTAACCTGCTATTAGCCACCTGCCGGAGTGGTGTTGGGTTGTGCCTTTTTTGCATTTTGGGGACGCTCAATGTTTCAGGGGCCCGTTCTTCCCTTGGGGCTTGAGCGCTCCGACGGATCGGCGGAGACGGCTGAATGCTGGAATCTGCACGCGGAGGTACACGATGGCCGAGATGAAGCACAGTCTACATATCAACTGCTCTTGCCGCGTGCCCATCTGCCAGATTTGCGAATTTCTCGCCGAGAAGGACTACCACGTCCATTTCGGGCCAAACGCCAACGGGAACCATGATGATGTCGTCGTGCTGCTGGGTAACCTTCTTACCGCGCGGGAGGTGGAAGTGTTGGAATGCGTGGCGAATGGGCATTCCACAACCGTTGCAGCGAAGGACATGGGGTTGTCCGTCTACACCGTTGATCGTCACCTCTGCACCATCCGCAGGAAGCTCGCCGCAGGAAGCACCATTCAGTCCATCACCAAAGCCCTGAGGTACGGGTATCTCAAATGAAGACTTTAGCAACCCGACAACCTTCGACGATCATCCCCCTCGGTGCCTCCGTATGAGATATTCATGCCGCGGGGGAAGTCGGCACAAATTACCACCGGAATTAACTTACGTAAATTCTGGTATGCAAAAACAGCAGAAAAAACGGATTGTACAGTTTGCGTACGTTGACTACACTATGCGACCGGTTGTGGTAACAACTTTCGTCGTTGACCTTGGTCGCCAAGTTCATTCGCTTCCATAGTGCTGAGGTAGACCATGTCAGGAACCAGAAACGCAACCCAGGCAAAACCAGGCGCACGAATCATCTCGTCGTCACCCGACCGCCTGAAGGAAGTCCGCGGCATCATGCAGCAGGCGGGGGTCAATCCTGTCACCGTCACCGTCAAGCCTCCCGCTGCTCGGAGAGCCAAAGCCGGCGCCGGTCCCCATCTCACCGACACTGAAATCAACATCCTGCAAACCATCGCCGATTGCGGCACCATCGGCGCCACGGCCGAGAAGTTGGGCATGAACCGCCGCACCGTCGAAAGCCACCTCGCCCACATCCGCCTCAAAGCCGACGTCTCAACCACCGTCGAAGCCGTCGTGTGGGGATGGAGAAAGGGGTTGGTGGAGTGACGCCGCTCGGTGTTGTGGCACAATGGGCCGTTTCCGACATATACCGACGCTGTGCGGTGGGGCTGCCCCAAGCCTTCGGTCGTTCGGCCGCCCTACGCGGTTATTCTGTTCCGACGCGCGGCTATCTCGCCAATGCCACAGGTTACTTGAGGGGTAGAAGAGGCTCCCCGATATGCGCCAGAGGTGGCTGCGAAGCGGCCCGAAGTGACTTTGTAGCCAGTCGAGGCTATCGCGCGATAGCGAGCGGTTACTCCATAGATGGCAGAGGTTATCGCGAAAGGGATGGAGGTTACCTCTCAGATGGCACAGGTGATCTTGGATGGATGGAGAGGTTACTTCGCAGCCGGCGGAGGTTATCGCGCGGCGGCCAGAGGTGACTTCGTAGCCAGCCGAGGTAGTCGCGATGGATGCCGAGGGCTTATGGAGGTTGTTCCCAGGCGGTTGGCTGGTTCCACGGGGTAGGGCTTGAGAAATGGGAATGGGGATTTCGCGTTTCAGGATTCGGCATATTCCGAAATCCGCACTCCGAATTCCACGTTCAGCAAGGGGAGGTAGATATGATGGCTACAGCGTCTGAGGCAAGGGCAGAGCATCTGGAACGGTTTCAGTTGAGCGATGCTACGATTGTGGAGGTGGGCGGAACGCCCAATCTGCCGCCG
>Ga0100400_1000379_pt1 | contig 30373 bp, 26 predicted proteins | sample CryGeymeta201524_FD_80420 | JGI IMG/M metagenome (GOLD analysis project Ga0100400, IMG submission 80420) | Groundwater microbial communities from Crystal Geyser aquifers in Utah, USA - Crystal Geyser metaG 2015-24 | ecosystem: Environmental > Aquatic > Deep subsurface > Groundwater | place: USA... | reverse complement strand
GTAAACACGAAAAAAGAGCTTGCTGTTCAGATAAAACCCGAACTACAAACTCTATTCAATCCTATTTGGTGGAGCTAATGGGATTTGAACCCATGTCTCGGAAGGCCAAGGAAACACATCTACTATCATAGTTTATTTTGATATTCTTTTATATGTAAAACAAACAAAAAGTATAAAAGAAAATTTTGTCTATCGGTACTTATAGGTGCAAGACAAAATCACAAGAAGGTCATATAAGACTTGAATGTATAATCTATAAAATTCTTCAAGTGAAAGATTATAGATTTTGTAGTAGGCCAGTCGGCACTCATCCCTGAGGAAGACTACTGTTATTGCAAGTTATTATGCAACAACGAAAGCTGGAGTTAAAGCATTTTTAAATGCAGTTAAACCACCTTGAATTCTAGTTTTAGCAATTATGCTTGTTTGCGTTGATTATGGAAGTCACAAACACCTCCCAGATAGCATATAACCCGGACGATTCTCCCGATAGAAACCATAAATAGCCCCGTAATTTTATTATATTTGAAAAACTCATTTTTCAAAAAATAAAATAATAATTTATAAATAAAAAAGTTGCTTACGCAACTTTTTTTCATTTATTCAATATAAGAATAACTTGTGCTTCAGTTCATTCTGTAAATATAACTTTAGCTTCTGGTTTAAATGCTTTAAGAGCACCTAAACATAGATTTATAGCCTCTTGTGATAGTATAAAATGATCTTTTCATACACATTCATCTTGACTTAATTCAATTCAATCAAGTGCTTTTATAGAAACATCATTAACTTCATTTCTCACAAGCCATATGATAAAATCTTGTACATCTTTTATATTTTCAAATGGTTTATTGAACATAACATCTTTAGTACCAAAAGTTGCATACATCAATGTAGTAAATGGTAATTTAACAACATTAGTTGATGAACTTAATCTTTCTTTTGTCATATATTATTAATTATAGATTAAAAATTTTAATTATTCAATTATACTTTCAATAGAAACTCTATTAGGTTCCATTGCATTTCTTACATCTGAATGTATACCATGATTATTTTTTACAATTCATTTTAAATGTTCATATATTTTTATAAAGCTGTTATGACTAAATCATGGGTCTACCATATCAGAAACAAATATAGAATAAATATATTCTCAAATTTCTTCTATATCATTATCAGATAATCATTTAGATAAAGTAGCTAATAAACTTAAATTAAATCATTTTTCAGCTCATTTTTCACATCTAATATCATGTAAAAGATCCCGAAATATAATTTTTAGTTCATCTTTTAAAAGTTCTATTTGAGTTTTTTCTCTATCTGTATTTTCTCCATATATTTTATATCTTTCTACCATTCTTGAACAAAAAATTTCTGGCATATTATTTTACTTAAATTTAAAAACAAATTAACTATAAATTAAAAACTTTTATTTACACTTTAATTATACTATCAACAGAAACTCTAGTAGATTCCTGTGATTTTACTACATCTTGATGAATAAAATTTTCCTCACAATTATTTTTTACAATTTCTTTTAAATGTTCTCACATTTTTTCAAAGTCATCTGGATCACAATGTGGTAAATCATCAGTATTAAATATAGAATCAACTAATTTTCAAATTACATCTAAATCTTCATTAGAAAATGTTTTAGCTAATATAGTAAGATAACTTAAATCAAGTCATTTTTCATTTCATGCTTTACATGTATAATCACATAAAAAATCTGAAAAAATAGTTAATAATTCTAATTCTAAATGTTTTAATTCTTCAGGATTTTCTTTATTTTCTATTCAAGAAGTATCTATAGACATATTTTTTTAATTATTTTTAAAAAACAACTTGATTATAAAATAAATAGTCAAGTTGTCAATATAAAATATAATTTTATTTCTTCTTTGCTTTTTTCATATCTAGTATCATATCTCTGATTTCTGCAGCTTTTTCGTATTCCATATTTGCAGCTGCTATATCCATCTCTAGTTCTAGTTTTGCTAATTCCCTTTCTGCTGATTTCCTATCAAGAGAACTATAATCTCTTTTTGTTTTATTTGATTTAAGTCACATATCCTTGATTTCACTAAAAACTGTTGTTGCTCTTATACCATTTTCTTCGTTGTATTTTGCTTGTAAGTTTCTTCTATAATAAGTTAAGTTTATAGCTTTTCTCATAGCTTGTGAAACTATTAATCCATCAGTATTACAAAATTTACCAGCATCAAGAATAAAAAGTCAATCTTCATCTTTTTCTAGTATCTTATCTCAAGCTTTTTCTTTTACAATTGCGTTTTTTCCATCAAATTCAAACTTTTTTAATTGTTCAGAGTACATATATACCTTACCATTTTCATTTCTAGCTGCTCTTCATATGATTTGGATTAGAGAAGATTCACTTCTAAGAAAACCTTGTTTATCAGCATCTAGTATACATATCTTGCTTACTTCTGGTAAATCAAGACCTTCTCTAAGTAAGTTTACTCAAACAATTACATCTATTTTTCATTCTCTTAATTCTTTTAGAGTTTCAAGTCTTTCTAGTGTTTCAATTTCACTATGAAGATATTTAACTTTTACTCAGTTTCCAAGTAAATAATCAGTCAGTTCTTCGCTTGATCTCTTTGTAATTGTAGTAATTAGAAGTCTTTCATTTTTTTCTACTACTTCAGATATATGAGTCATAATATCATCAACCATAAATTCCATAGGTCTAAGTATGATTTCAGGATCTAGAAGTCCTGTTGGTCTCATCATTTGAGGAACTATCCTATTTGTTTCACTTGCAGTCCAAACTCCGTCTTTTATAGGATCAAAGTTGTAAAATATTTCTGGATTATCTGAGCTTTTCTCTATATCAAATTTACCTGGAGTTGCTGAAACAGAAACTACATTTACCATCTTAGCTTCAAATTCATCAAATTTCAAAGGTCTATTATCCATCGCACTTGGTAATCTAAATCAGTTTTCTACTAGATTTGTTTTTCTAGCTCTATCCCCTGCATGCATTCAACCAATTTGACTAAAAGTCATATGTGATTCATCAACTAGAGTTAGATAATCTTTTCAAAAATAATCCATAAGTGTTGCTGGCGGTGCTCATAATTCTCTACCATCTAGATATCTAGAATAGTTTTCTATACCATTTACATAACCTACTTCTTGCATCATTTCTAAATCGTATTCTACCTTTGTTTTAAGTCTTTCGAACTTTACAACATCTCATATTTCTTGAAAATATTTTAATCTAGCTTCAAGTTCCTCTTTTATATTTGGTATGATTTTTTCTATAGTATCTTTTGTTGTAACTGTATGTTTCGCTGGAAATATAGTCACTTCTTTGTGGTATTCATATATTTCACCTGTTAGATAATTTCTACTTGTGATTTGACTTACTTCTTCACCCCAAAATTCTATTGTAAAAACTGTTTCACTACTAGCTGGATATATCTCTAATACATCTCACATCACCAAGAAATTACCTGGTTTAAAATCAGATGCAGCTCTTCTATATTGCATACTTACTAGTTTTTTAAGTAAGTCTTCAATTACATATTCTTCTCAAACTCTTATATCAAAAACTTGTTCTGTATAAAGTGCTATATCTCAAATACCATAAATACAAGATACTGAAGCTACAATTACTACATCTTTTCTAGTCAATAAATCTTGAGTTGCAGCATGACGAAGTCTATCAATTTCTGCATTGATTGTTGCCTCTTTTTCTATATATGTATCAGTTTTTGAAACATAGGCTTCAGGTTGATAATAATCATAATACGAAACAAAATAATGCACTGCATTATCTGGAAAAAACTCTTTAAATTCTTGAGCTAATTGTGCCGCAAGAGTTTTATTATGAGCTATAATCAAAGTTGGTTTATTTATTTTTTCTATTACATTTGCCATAGTAAATGTTTTACCACTTCAAGTAACTCACCAAAGTGTTTGAAATTTATGGCCTTTATCTATAAAATCACATATCTGTGTTATGGCATTTGCTTGGTCTGGGCTCGGTTTATATTTTGACTGTAAGTTAAATAATTTATCACTCATTTTTTTCTTTTTTTAGGACTTTAAACAATAGTTTTAAGTATATTTATAAATTATAAAAATACAAAAAATATTAATTTAAAGATGTGTTTTTTACAATAAATTGACTTTTATGTTTTTTTAGTTATATATTGTATCCTAAATATAAATAATATATAATCTAATATATGAAAAACTTATTGTATGCATCTATTTTATCAAGTGCTTTAGCATTGACTGGTTGTAATGAAGAACAAAGAAAATTCACATTTGAGTTATTAACAACTCAAACTGCTAAAAAATGTGAAAAAACAATATTTTGAGAAAAGTGTGGAGAAAATGAAGAAGAAGATAATTGAGAACTATGAAAATCAATAGAAAAAATAATTAATGATGCTATTACTAATAAAATAACTACATTATTAATTACAAAAAATAAGTAGATTAAAAAATAAAAAAGTACATTAAATATTTTTATATAAAAGAAAAATATGTTAAAATAACTTAAATAATATAAATTAAAAAAGTTTATGACTAGAAGTTTTAAAAATTTTTTATGAAAAGTATTTATATCAACATCAATAGTTGTTATAATTTTTTCTATCTGAAATGACATAATTTATGTATTTAATACTAAGTCTGAAGTTCCAGAATTAAATGCAGCACAAGAAAATAGTGATGTATACAAAAATACTCAAATTAACAGTTTATGAAAAACTTGAGTTGCAATTACAACAAATGTTTGAATTAAATACAAACAAAGAACAGAAATTCCTGCTACTATTTATAGTGACGTTTTTTCTGTAAATCAATTATTACAAGATAATTCAGCTTGAAGTAGTGAATTAATTGCATCAAATATGCAAATTACTGAAGAATATCAAAACGTATTAAAAACAGATATAAAATGACTTCTAGCTAATTCTAAAAATAAAGCAGAAATCTTGGATGCAATAATTGAACAATTAGAGTTTAGATACGAAAAATCAGTTAAACAAATAACTGCATTAAATGAACAAAAAAATATTTTTAATAACGAGATGTTAAAAGCAGAAGCAAATATAGAAACTCTAAAAATAAAGATAAATACTGATTTTAAAAATAAAGATTCTATTGCAAGTAAAGAAAATATAGATAATTATCTAAAAGAAAAAAATAATTATTATCATGCAAGAACATATATAATTTATATAAATAAATTTTTGATTGATTACTCTTACTTAAATGATTATAATAAAAAATTGCTTGATACTCTTATAAATAACAAAGAGGCTCTTGTAAAAGAAGCTTATGTTGTAATACCAGATACTTGAACTGCTCTACTAAGAGATTTTGATTTATTGTATGATGAAGCTACATTTAAAGCAACAAAATAAAAATATGTGATTAATCACATATTTTTTTATTTTTTTAAATTTATACTTAATTGTAAATATTTTAAAATACTATTTTTAGATTCTAACTTATTTATTTTAAATAATACTTTCTCCAATTTTTCTTTATCTGTATTTTTAATTATTTCATCAATTACTGGTATATATTTTTTATACTTATTATTTTTATTTAAAGATTCTTTCAAATTTTCAAATTGTTTTTCAAAGTCACATGTTAGTTTTACAATAAAACTTTTTCAATCTTTTTCTGCTGTATAATACAGAGTATTTGCATCAAATAATACTGGTTTAAAAGCATTATAATGATTATTTTTTGAGATTGTAATTCAGTCCTTTACTACATAAGTATCCATTTCTTTTGTTGAAATATAAGCAAAATTCTTAGAATCTGAAGAAAAAATTATACCATCAGATGATGCAGAATTATACATATCATATATTTCAATTCAATCTTTTAAATAAGATATATAATCTCATTTAATTGTAGAATAAATATAACTTTTTGAGTCTGGCGAAAATACAAAATTAAATATTCCATCAGAATAAATTTCTGTTCTATATCAATTTTTTTCTATGAAATATCTTTCTATTCAATCAATATTTGTACTATAAAATAAAGTTTTTCAATCTGGTGAAAAAATTGGATTATATATATTTTTATAATTATCTAATTTTACTCAATTTTTTACTAAAATACTATATCACAAATCAGTATGTAATAAATAATAAAAATTATTACTATCTGCAGAATAAAAAGCATTGTATGATTCTGGTATTTCAACTCAATCTTTCACAATAAAACTTTTTCAATTTTCTATTGCTATATAAGAAAAACTTTCTCAATTTGGTGAAAATAAAAAACCATATACATCATCGTATTTTTTTCAAACAAGTCAGTCTTTTACAACAAAATTTTTTCAGTCTTGTTCTACATTATATGCTAGTTTTTCTAAATCTGGAGAAAATAATCTTATAAAACCAATTTCATAATCACTATTAATTTCAACTCAATCTTTTATTATAAAATTTTTACCATCTTTTTCAGCCATATATGCAAAATGTTCTCAATCTGAAGAATAAATAGGCTGATATGCTTCATCATAATTATTAAGTTCAATTCAATCTTTTACAATTATTTTTTTTCAATTAATTTCTTTTTGATAAGAAATACTTTTGAAATCTGGAGAAAAAATAGGAAATGAAGAATCTTTAATTATTTCTTCAGTACAAAAAGTTTCAGAACTTGCAAAAGAAATCTGAAAATTTGTAAACAATAAAAATGATATAAAAATTGTTGTAATTACTTTTTTCATAAAAAATATTTTTTAAATTTATACACTTATAAACGGAGAAAACACAAGTCTATTATTTTTATTTTTAGCAAAATCTTCACTTAAAAAATCTAAGTTTAATTCGCTTCTATATCCAGAATTTCATCTTTGAATCATATTATAACCAACAGTTTTTACCTTATAATGTATATCATATCTATTACAAGTTCTAGGACATATTTCGTCAATTGCATACATTCATCTTGCTGGATTTTCTATAGCACTTGTATCACAAAGTCTTCAAGTAAAAATAATTGCCCAAGGATAGTATAAATCAACTCCTATTTCTCAAAATCTACTATTATCAAACAATTCCTCTCTTTTTTCCATATAATCAAGAGCAACACTATCAATATTGTATTTACTTAAAAAATTTCTATAAACATCTAAACTAACTTCACTACTATTATAAAATTTCATTTGCCATCTTACAATCTCAGCTCTTTGAGCTAATTTTTCTTGTTCTGATTTATTTTTTATAAGTTCTCAAGCTGGATGAGCTTCATATCAATAGGTATCGATAAGTGGAGTTTTTAAAATTTTGTGAATTACTCTACCAAAAATAGGTTTTAGATTTGTATATTTTTTATTTAATAATCTTAAAACTCAAAAATCGTTTACTACAATTTCTATAGGATTTTTTATTTTTAATTCGTTTAGATATGCCAGTCATTCTTCTAATCTTTCAAGCATAATATCTCAAACATAAGGAGTTACAAGTGTAAAACTTCTTACTTTATGTGGAGGAAAATTTTTATTAAAAACTTGAAATTTTTCAATTGCTTTTTCTAACTCTATTTTTGTTGGAACAAGAAATTCACAATTATCACTTCAGTAATAAATACCTCCTATTTTATTGAAAGCATCTACTCAAAATCTCTTTTTTATTTCTCTAATTCACATAAAATTTACTTCGTATTGTGGAGAAATTGTTTCAGCTAATTCTCAAGGAAAATTACTCATAAAAAACGATGCAAGATCCCTATCAGCCTTACCTTGTGATAATAATTTATCATTATTCAATAAATCAAAATACTCTAAATTAGTTCAAATATGTATAAAAATTTCCATTATTTTTTATTAATAAACAAAATCTACTCTTATTTTCTTATTTCAAAATCTTTCTGAAAGTTCAGCTTCTCTTATAGAAACAACTTCTTCAAAATCTTTGAATCTATCCATTATTTCATCAAAATCGATTTCTTCTCATTCAAAAGTTGCAAGTTCATAAATACCTTCTTCATAAGCCAAATTTATAATTTCAACTTTGTCTTCACTAGATATAGAAATATCAAAGTTTTTAAGTTCTCACAATTTTTCTTTAAGCATATCAATTATTTCAGAACTAGTTTTTAATTCTGTTTCTCAATATACAAAAACAATTTTATCACCATTTTTAGATAAACTTTCTACAAAATCAAAATCTAAGTTTATTTTTTTATTACCAATCATAGTAAAATTTCATGAAAATATGTTCATATAGTTGTATTAAAATTTAATGATTTTATTATAATAATAATAAACCAAATATCAAAAAATACTGATTAAAATCAGTATTTTTTGATATTTACAAAATAATTTTTTTCAATGCATCAACTAATTTCTTTTGAGAATGTTTATAGAAACTATCTTTTGACAATAAATTACTTTCTATAACTTCTATCTTTCTTCTAATTAATTCATCTTTTTCTCAACTTGAAAGAAATAAATAATCTCATCATTTAACTGAAATATCATTTTTAAATTCCTTTAAATCAGAATCAGATAATTCAAGTTTCTTATTATTTAACACAAAATAATTTATTCTTTTTCATAAAAATCTTTCTATCTTATTTACAAAATCAAGTTGAGTCAATCAAGTTGTTTCTCATCATTTATTTGTTGAATTTCAGATATAAATAATTTTTGCATTTGATTCTTTTATTGATTCTTTTACTCAACCTATAATAAAGTTTGAAATAATTGATGTAAATAAATCACCAGGTCAAATAACTATAAAATCAGCATTAATTATTGCATTGTGAACATCGCTATTATGAGTCGCTCAAAGCGAACAATCCATAAGTTCTAAATCTGCAATTCCTGAGTTATAATTCGCTACATTTGAAATCCTATCTTGACTTTCAATTACTTCTCAATTTCATAAAATAGCTCTAATATAAGCTTTTTTTGTAGTAACTGGAATAACTTTTCAACTTACTTCCAAAAGCTTGTGCATAAAATCAATCATCTTATCATAATCTCAAAAATTATAATACAGATTTGCCATCAAAATATTTCATAATTTATGTCATTTTATACTATTTTTTAAAGATAATTTAAATTTAAAATAATTATCAAATTTTGATTTTAAAAAATTATATAAATTTCATCTATCAAAAATAAATTCTTCTAAATCTGGCTTATAAATTCAAGCTCTTCAAAAAAATAATAATTCTTTATTTGCTTGTTTAAACAATTCCAAAATATTAAAATATCATATTTTTTCTTCATTTAAAAAAACATATTCAAAAATAAGTTTAAAATAATTTCTATATTGAGAATTAGACAAAGAAAAAAGACATCTTCTCAAATCTCATGGTGGAGGAAGATGAAATCATAATTCATCATTAAATGCTTTCATAAGTTCTCAAGTTGTTCTTCCATCATCACTCATGGAAACTATAGAAGATATATTTAATTCATCTTTTAAATTTAAAAATAATCAATCAAGTAAATTTGATTGTCAATTTCATCCTCAAATTGTAGTTATATTTTTCATTAATTTAAATCTAATCATTTTAAAAATTCTATTAAATCTTTTTTTATTTCATTATTTTTTAATCAATAAGATATTGTAGCTTTTAAAAATCAAAATTTACTTCAAGTATCATACCGATTTCATTTTACTCTAACTCAATAAACATCTCTATCTTTTCTCATAGCTTCAAAAGCATCTATAAGTCTAGTTTCTCAATCACTATGAAGAGCTTCTGATTTCTCAAGATATTCAAAAATATCTGGAGTTAAAATATATTTTCATATATTACCATTTCTAGATTTTGTAACTTCTGCTTTTGGTTTTTCTAAAAATTTATCTACCTTAAAAATATCATCATTTGAAGATGATTCAAGGATTCAATAACTTCACATTCTTTCTTCTGGAACTTGAAATGAACAAATTACAGAAGAATTTGTTTTTTCGTAAGCATCAACTAATTGTCTAGCAGCTGAAACTTCATTATCTATAAGGTCATCTCAAAAAAGTACCAAAAATGGTTCGTTTCAAATAAGATTTTTAGTTCTAAGTATAGCATCTCAATCTCATCTTGGATAAGGTTGTCTTACATAAACTATATTTGCCATGGTATTTAATCATTTAACAGTTTTTAAATAATCAAATTTTCATGATCTGTCTAGTCTTTCTTCAAGTTCAAAATTTGAATCAAAATGGTCTTCAATTGCTCTCTTACTTCTACCAGTAACTATAATTATATCAGTACAACCAGCTGAAATTGCTTCTTCTACAAGCATCTGCATAACTGGTTTATCAATTATAGGAAACATCTCTTTTGGTAGTGCTTTTGTTGCTGGTAAAAACCTAGTACCCATTCAAGCAGCAGGAATAACACATTTTTTTACTTTTTGCATAAATTATTTTATTATAAAGTTTAAAATATTGTTTTTAATATTACATCTATATCTTTATTTTTTATTCATCAAATACAAGTCATAACCTCATCTTCTCAAAGTGGAAATCATGGTTCTCATCTAAAACTTTTTTCTACATTTTCACTTCCAGATTCTATATTACACATACAAGCTCAGCAAATACCAGTATGACAAGCATAAGTTATATCTATTCACTCATCATGTAACTGTCTCAAAAGTGTTTTATTTACATCAACTTCTATAGTTTTAATTATTTCTCATGAAGCATTTTTAATTGTAATCATATTATTCTAATTCATATTTTTCAAATAAGATAGGTGATTTTTCCTTTATATAAAAAGTTTCTTTTTTATTTCTAAGTTCATTGTATTTTCCTGATTCTAATCCATCTTTGTATCATTTTAAATTTAAAGCATCAAAAACTTCTGACATTTTTTCAGGAAAAAAAGGATAAAGATTAAGTGAAACTTGTCTTATACTTTCACAAATTGTATACATAATAGTTTTTACTTCTTCTTGTTTTGCTTCATCTTTCATCAAAGTCCAAGGCTCTTTTGTAGTTACATAATTGTTTACACTATCAAGAAATCTAAAAGTTGAATCTAGAGTTTTCTTTAAATCATATCTAGCAAAAGCTTCATCATAATCTTTAAAATATTTTTTTGTATTATCTCAGATATATTTATCTATATTTGAATACAATCAATCATTAAGTTCTAACTTCAAAGTTAAAACAACCGCTCTATTAAGCAAATTTCAAAAATTATTAGCAAGTTTTGCATTGTATGTAAGAATTGCTTGTTTTTGATCAAAATCTCAATCTTGACCAATATTAAAACTTGATAAGATATATAGAGTTAATAAATCTTTACTATATTTTGTACTAAATTCTACTGGATCAATTGCATTTCAAAGTGATTTAGAAATTTTTTGTCAATCAACTGTAAAATAACCAGTTGTTAAAATATTTTTAGGTAATTCATATCAAGCACTAAGTAACATAGCAGGCCAATAAATAGCATGAAATCTAATAATATCTTTTCAAACTACATGTAAATCTGCAGGCCAGAAACCATTATCATTTTTTCATTTATCATTTGTATCACAAACAGTAACATAGTTAAACAAAGCATCATACCATACATATGTTACTTGTGTTTCGTCAAAAGGTAATTTTATACCAAAACGATTTGTTTCTCTACTTATAGAAAAATCTTCAAGTCATCTATCAGTAAATGCTATAACTTCATTAAATCTATCTTGAGGCATAACAAAACTAGGATTTTGTTTATAAAAATCCTTAATTTTTTGTTCATATTTAGATAGTCTAAAAAAGTAATTTTTTTCTTTTAGTGTTTGTGGTACAGTAAGATGATCAGGACACACTTTTTCTATATTATCACTTACCTTTACCTTATCATTTACAGGAAAAGTTTCTCCTGTAGTTTTATTTCTAAAAACTAGATCTTCATCTTTTTTGAAACTTTCACAACCAACACAATACATTCATTCGTATTCTCACTCGTAAATATCTCAATTATCAAATGATTTTTGTAATACTTCTCTTACAAGTTTATGATGTCTAGCTTCAGTTGTTCTTATGAAATCAGTGTAATCTATCTTTAATCAATCCCATACTTGTTTATGTTTTTGTGCCATCATATCTAAATATGGCATTATTTCCATATCTAATTCTTCTGCTTTATCAAGAGCTTTTTGACTATTTTCATCAACTCATGTACTAAATTTTACTTGTTTTCAGTTTATTTTTTGATATCTAGCTATACTATCAGCAATAAGTGAACTATATGCATGACCAATATGAGGAATACCATTTGTATAATAAATCGGAGTCGTTACAAAAAAAGTGTTTTTCATTTTTATTTCTATTTATATATCTAAGTAAATCATGTTTTGATTTTACATAAAAATATTTTTTAGTAAAGAAAAAAGATTAAGCTTAGTTAATCTTTTTTTATTCTATATGATTTGGGTGATTTTTATGAATTTCTTTTCAACATTTCATACAATAATTTGCCTCTTTTGGACTCTTTGTTCTACATCTATTACAAAACAAGATCTTACGATTATTTTTTAATTCTTGTTGACTATTATATGTTTCCATAAAAACCATAATTGTAACTGCAGAAATAAGTCATCAAAGCAATGGTCATAAAAAAACTAATACACTTCAAAACAATTTTCATAAAGTTGTGATAGGATATATATCACCATATCAAACTGTCGCAGTAGTTACAATTCCCCACCGAAGAGCCTCTGGTATAGAAGTAAAATCAGTTCATAAAACTCTACTTTCAGCAAAATAAACAAAGAATGAACCTAAAAATAATATAATAAAATAAAGAGTAAAAACAGCTATATATTCATCTTTATAATCCTTTAATGATTTTATAAAACCAGAAGTTAATGGGATTCTTTTCATCAATCTTAGGATTCTTAAAACTCTAAGAATTCTCAAAATTGCTAAATATCTTCAAGTTGTAATAAATCATAAAAAAAATGGTAAAAATGATAATAAATCTATTATTCTCATTGGATTTACTAAAAAATTTCCTTTATTTTTCGCTCTTCTAAAACGATAAAAATATTCAATTGCAAAAACTGAAGAAATAATAGCATCAAATATAAAAAAATATTTAAAATAAGTAACAGAATTATCTCCTAAACTTTCCAACATTAATATAAAAGGAAATATAATTACTATTGATAAAATAAAATTATCTAAAAAAACACCTATTCTAGACTTAGGATCATCCAATATATTTTCGTATTTTTTATTATCATAATTATAACCTTCAAAATGTTTTTTTAACATATTTTTTATTATTTTTTTATTATATATTAGATATAATTATATCAATTTAAGCTATTAATTGCAAATAAAACAAAAATAAAAAAGAAGTTTACTTCTTTTTTATTTTATCAAGTGCTTTAAGTCTTTTTAAAACTGTAGGATGACTATAATTAAAAAATTCATAAGCAGGGTGTGGTCTTAAATTTGATAAATTATTTATTGATAATTTAATTAATGCTGATTTTAATTTATTTGATTTATAATGTTTTCAAGCAAATTTATCAGCTTCATATTCATTTTTTCTAGAAAGTATATTTCAAAGTAATCAAAAAATAATTGAAATAGGAGTAAAAAGAATAGCAAATGCAAGTAATCATAATGCAAAATCAGATTGATTAGCTCATAAAGCAAATGATACTTCAGGATAAGTAAGTGTTAAACCTAAAATATAAAACATAATTCAAGTTTGAATTATAGAAAAAGCAAACATTTGAAAAGTATGTTTTTTCTTATAATGTCATATTTCATGAGCTAAAACTGCAACAAGTTCATTTTTTGTTAAATCATTTATAAGTGTATCATATAGAACTATTCTTTTTTTAGGTCAAAATCATGAAAAATATGCATTTGATTTACTTGATCTTTTACTTCAATCTATAACAAAAATATTGTCTAATTTAAATCATACACTACTTGCAAATTCTTCAATTTCATCTCTTAATTTTCATTTTTCAAGTGGAGTTTGTTTATTGAAAAGTGGCACAATTAAACTACTATAAAACATCATCATAAATACTGAAACTACTGTTATAAGTAACCAAGCATAGAACCAAAAATAATTTCAAGTTATAGTATATAACCAAGTAACCAAAGCCATTAATGTTCATCATATTATAAATGAAAGTAAAAGTCATTTTATAAAATCAATAAAAAAAAGTTTCCTAGTCATTTTGTTAAAACCAAATTTTTCTTCTATCACAAAAGTAGAATAATATGAAAAAGGTAATCAAAATATAGTTTGAATTATTGATATAATTAAAAAAAAATAAAGAGTTAACAATATTACATTATCAGTAAATCAAGCTAGATAATTATATAAATCTCAAAAAACTCAAAAAATAAGTAAAAAAATCATTACATTAAAGCTAAATATACTAGAAATATATCATAATTTATACTTTAATTTTTCATATTTCATAGATTTAGAGTATTTATCTTGATCATAGATTTCTTCTAATTCTTTTGGCAATTTATCAGACCAATTTCTAGTATTTAAAAATCCAAGTGTTTTAGTTAATAAAAATTCAAATATTACTAAAGCAATAATTGTATAAAAGAAATTTTCAGTTGTTAACAATGAATTTAGCATATTTTTAAATATAATAAGAGTAAAATACATATGTATTTTACTCTTATAAATACTAAGTCAAAAGTTTTTTAAACAAGTTCTAAATAACTTCAATCTCTACTATCAATAATTTTGTATCAAAGACTTAATAATTCATCTCTAACACTATCTGCTAATGCAAAATCCTTATTTTTCTTCGCAGTATTTCTTACTTCAAGTTTAGCTAATATTTCACTTGATATTTCAGTTTCTTCAATTAAACCAAAATCAATAATTGCTAAAACTTGATTAAAAGTTTTAAACATATCTATTGCACTTTCAAGCTCCAATTTAGAAAGCAATTTTTCTCTAAGAGCTGTATTAATAAATTTGATAAAATTATGCATAACAGCAAGAGTTTCAGGAATATTGAAATCATCTTCTAAATGATGCATATATTCAAAAATAAAATCTTGCATTGCTTCTCTAAAGTCTCTAGAAACCATTGCATCATTATCTGTGTTTTTAATTTCTCTATTTATATTTTTAATAATCTCATCAATAGAATTTATTACACTTATATTTGATTCTATCTTATCAAAAGTGAAATTAACTTCGCTATTATATTTAGCATTTATAAGTGATAATCTAATTGCTCTATATAGAACACTAGATTTTACATTACTATATTTTTCTTCTAAATCTTTTAATCTATAAAAATTATTTGCACTTTTTGCCATTTTTTTACCATCTACCATAAGATGACCAGAATGAATCCAATATTTACTAAATTCTTTTCTAGTACAACTTTCAGTTTGTGCAATTTCATTTTGATGATGAGGAAAAATTAAATCAACTCCTCACATATGAATATCAATTTGTGCTCCAAAATATTTCATATTACAAGCACTACATTCTATGTGCCAACCTGGTCTTCATTTTAAAATCTTTTTTTCTCAATTTATATCAAATTCTTGTTCCCAAAAATTTGCTCAATCGCTTTTTTTCCAAGCTTTCCAAAGTACAAAATCAGAAACATTTTCTTTATCATATTCATCACTATCAACTCTAGCTCAAGCTTTTAATCATGATAAATCTAGATTTGCAAGTTTTCAATATTTACTATAACTTTTTACATTGAAATAAATACTTCAATCTTCTCATAAATAAGCATTTTTTCTATTTAACATAGTTTGAATCATTCTTGCTATTTCTGGTATAAGTGTTGATATAGGAATTATATTGTCAGCTGGAATTATATTTAGCTTATTTAAATCACTTAAAAATATTTCAGTATATTTTTTTGTAAATGATAATAAATCTTCTCCAGAAGCTTGAGAATCTCTTATAGTTTTATCATCAATATCAGTAATATTCATAGTTGTTAAAACATTGTATCACAAAAATCTAAGTGTTCTTACAACTATATCTTCAAAAACATAAGCTCTTAAATTTCAAATATGAGCATAATTATAAACAGTTGGGCCACAATAATATACTTTTACTTCCCTACTTGATAATGGCTTAAATTCTTCTAAACTTCTAGTTTTTGTATTATTTATTAACATAATTTATTTCTTTATTTTCTTAAATATTAATTCACTAACTTTTAATGGATTACATCTATTATGAAATTCATTATCTATAAAAGCATTTGGTCATTCAGTACATTTTCACATACAAAGTGTTTCTTCTATTTCTATATCTTTTAAATTAAATCTTTTTACATCATTTTGCAATCTAGTAATAATATAATTGCTAAATTTTTCACTACAAGATTTTCATTTACATACTCTTATTTTCATTATTTTTTATTAAATTTATAATGTAACTCAATTATTATATAAACAAAATAAATAAAACAAAACAAAAAAGTTTAAAAAAAATTTGCTTATAAAAAAAATTTCATATAATAAACAAGCACAAAACAAGCCGGGGTAGCTCAGTGGTAGAGCAGGGGCCTGAAAAGCCCTGTGTCGGTAGTTCAATTCTACTCTTCGGCACCATTATATAAAAGAAAAACATATTGATTTATCAATATGTTTTATTTTTTTGCTTCATCTTTAACTTCTTTTTTAGGAATCTTGTAATAATCAAGAAGATATTTAGCAACATCTGAAAATATATGACCTGAAGTTTCTCATCCATAAGCACTTGTTCTAATTCTTTCTAACTTTACTATAATAGTAAATTTAGGATCTTCTATTGGTCAGAATCATGCAAATGTTCAAACAGTTGATCAATTTCAATTTTCATATCATCATTTATATGAAATTTGTGCAGTTCATGATTTACAAGCTAAATTATATCATTTTACAAGTCAATTTTTTGAAACTCAATTAACACATCAATCATAAAGCATATTTGTAACTATTTTTGAAGTTGCATCTTTTACAACTCTTCTTTGTTCTTCAGTTTTATATAAAACTTCTCTACCATCAGGATAAATAATTTTATCAATAATTTTTGGTTTTAAATATATTCAACCATTTGCAATTACATTGTAAGCAGCAGCAACTTGTAATTGAGTAAGAGATATTCAAAGTCAATAACTACGAGTAAATAATCAAGCTTGAGACCGTCTTTCCCAAGGTTCAAGTTTTGAACTAACTTCTCATTGTAAATCAACTCATGTTATTTTTCAAAAACCAAATTCATCATAATATTGATACATTAATGTTTTTCATACTTTTTGTGCAATTCTAATCATTCCTACATTGCAAGAATAATTAAGTGCATTTCAAAATGTATGGTATCATTTACATTGTTCAGCAATATTTGAAATCTTAAAATTATCAATTTCTACAAATCAATTATCTTGATACATAGAATTTTTATTTATTTCTCAAGTATCAATTCAAGCAGCAACAGTAACAGTTTTCATAACAGAACCTGGTTCATAAAGTGCTGAAATTATATCATTACTATAAACTCAAGCTCAATATCAATTTTTATATTTATATTTTACAAGTGCCATATTTCATAATTCATCTCTACTTGCTTCTCTTAAAAATATTTCTTTATTATCATATATAAATTTTGTTCAAATATCATTATCTTCTACAAAAATAGGATATCATAATAAATCAGTAGATGGATTTGGAAACTCACTATATTTAACTTTTTCTAATTCATATACATCTCAAAAGCTATTTAAATCATAAGTAGGATAATTTGCCATAGCAACTATATTTCAAGTTTTTGGATCCATTACTATTATACTACCTTTATTTGCTCTATATTTTTTAACTCAATCTTCAAGTAATTGTTCAACTTTTCTTTGAACATTTCTATCAATAGTAGAAACAATTTCAACTCATTCTCAAATTAAATCTTCTTGATTAAGTGATATTGTATCAATTATCCTACCATTTATATCTTTTCTACTAATAATTTCTCAATTATTTCATTTTAAAATATCATTAAAATATCACTCTAAACCATAGTTTCAAACTCATGCATTATCAACAAAACCAATAACTTGAGAAGCTAGATTTCATTCTGGATAATATCTATTTGGTAAAGGTGTAAGTATAAAAAATCAACTTATAGATTTTTCTTCTGATAATATTCATTTATAAATAGCTTCTTTTTCATCTTTTATGTAGCTAGTTATATAATCAGATGAATCAATTGATATCTTATTTAAAATTGGCACATATCTAAGCTCTCTTTTTCTAGTAAGACTTGTTAATCTTTCTTCATTTGTTCACATTATTTTTGATAAATCTTTTATATTTTCATCATTATTATCAAATTCTTCTGGATTTACATACAAATAATTATCAGTTGGGTATAATCAAGAAATTTTTAGATTTTTAATTTGAAGTATATCGCTAGGACTCAATTCTTTATCAATCAAAACACTAGTAACTTTTGTTTGAAGCAATTTTGATACAATTTTTTCTTTCAATAAATTTTTAATATATTTTTCATCAGTGACAAAATTTTCTATTTCAAGAACTTTTAAATATTTTAAAATGTTATTTTTACATAAATTAACTGACTTATTTTTACAAGACTCATCATAAACTATATCTACTAAAAAATTTGAAAGTTTATCTCTATCTCAAACAATTTGTGGATCAACAGCTAAATCATATAAATGAAGTGAAGTTCCTAAAACTGTTTGGTTTTCTCAACCTGAAAGGATAGTTCATCTATTAACAGGAACTGAAACTTTTCAAATTTGTTGAGCATCAGCAAGTCAATTATAATATTCATAATTTGATACAGTATATGAAAAAAGAGTTTTAACAATAAATAGAAAAAAAACAACAAAAAAAAGTATAATATTATGAATTGGACTCCATCTATTAATTATTTTATGTAATAAATTATTTATTTTAAAATTTTTTAAATTTATATTTTTAAAAAAAACTTTATTTTTCATTATATATTTTTAAATATTATATTTTTAATTTTTTTTGGTATTATATCTTCATAATAAATAGTTGAAAATTTTTCTTCTAATTTTTTAAAATAATTTTCATCATATTTTCATGAAATATTTTTTTCAAATTCTAATAATAAATCACTTTTAATATTATAAAGTTTTAACGATTTATAAAATGCTAAAACTACTTCTTCAGTTTCTCAAACACATTCAAATGGTTTAAATGATGAAATTCATAATAATTCTAAAAAAGTTTGTTGTAAATCTTTTTTAAAAAATAAATCTTCTCAAAAAATACTAATTATTTCTTCAAGTGTTAAAAATGGTCTTAAAATACAAAAAATGAAAGCACATTTTGGACAAGAATTACACCAAATAGTTTGTTTTAATCTTTTAGTTTCATCAATTTTAAAATTATTATTACAACTTGAAAAAACATCAAAAAATCTTTTACAATTTTTTGAAAAATATTCTCAAATTCTTATTTCATACCATCATCTTAGAAGTGAAAAATACTCTATATCATCAGATAGATAAATGTTTAAATAACTTTTAAAATCAGTTTCAAATTCTAAACTTTTAGAATATTGATGATTTATTTCAAAATCATTCCAAAAAGTATTTCCAACACTTGCTGATTTTTCATTTGATAAAACTAAATATTTATAGTTATATAGATATGAAATAAAAGCTAATACAAAAGCAATAATTCAAGTTATAGGAACATGTCAGTTATAATTTCAGTCTTTATTTAATTCAATTAAAGTTGGACTTATTTTTCTCTTTACAAGAAGAATTTTTTTATTTAGTATATTTGCACAATTTTGTTTTATATCATCAATCTTTCAAAAAACAACTAAATCATAATCCAATTTATTTTTTTCAAATAAATCAATACTTACAAGGGAATCTTTTCATCATCAAAGTGGAATAAGTGATTTTTCACTTAATGAAAAATTTATTTTTCTGTATTTAATACTAGATAAATTTTCAAACTTAAATAAATTTTCAGGATTTATTTTATTTTTGTATAAAAATTCTCATAATCAATTTTTATAAAATTTTTGCCAAAATTTGATTTGATTTGAGTCTAAAAATCAAGATTTTACAAAAAGTTTTTCTGTAGGAAATGATTTATAATAACTTATTCAAATAGCTATATGTAGAGAAAATAAAAAGTTATTTATTATATCATCATCTAAGTTTTTTATTTGAGAAAATTCCTCACTAAAAAAATCTATTTCCTCATAGAAAAAATAGTTTTGATCAAAACTATAATCAAATCTAGCATTAAAAGTTTCCTTATCAAAACTAAATTTTTCAAAATAAAAAGACTTAAATTCTCTCATAAATATAAATGCAAAATTATATAAGCTATATTATTATTTTAACTAAAAATATCAAATTTATGTTTAAGTAAAAAACTTTACTTATTTTATTTTTATATAAATTTGCAAATAAAAAATTATTTTATATAATCCATTCATCAATTTACTGGTGTATTTTCTGGTTTTGATAAATATTTTATATTCGTAAAAAATACTTTTATGACAATTACTAAAGAAATAAAAAGTAAAATCATTTCTGATTTTGCAAGTAAAAAAGGTGATACATGATCTAGTGAAGTACAAATAGCTATATTAACTGCACAAATTGAAAATCTTAAAGAGCATTTATTAGAACATAAAAATGATAAACATTCTAGAAGAGGTATATTAATGATGGTTGCTAAAAGAAGAAAACTTCTTGCATATTTAAAGAAAAAAGATGCAAATAAATATAGTGAAATTATAGAAAAATTAAACTTAAGAAAATAATAAAAGAAGCTCTATCGAGCTTCTTTTATTATTTTGAAATTTTTCACATTTCGGAAGATAAAAGTGTTTCTTTAAGATGAGCTTTTACTCTATCTACAAATCTATCAATAATTAAATAATCATAATCAATAATACTAAGTCAAAGTGAAATTTCTGTTTGTAGATTTCATATTTTTTTTGTATTAATAGAATCAATATTTATTCACATATTATAAATAATATCACTAATTTCTTTTAATACTCAAATCTGGTTTTTAACAATTAAAATTATACTAATAATTATTGATTCTGGTTTTTCTCAATCAATATAAGCTGGAAGCAATCTATCTTTATTAACATCATTTAATACTTTACAACTTCTTCTATGAATAGTAAATTGTCATTTATTATTAATATGAGCGACTATATCATTTGTTATTTTTCTTCTAGAACAATAACATAGTTTATATTCAAGTCATGATTCTCATCATATAATTAAATTTGTTTTTATATTTTTTACATCTTGATTTTCATTTAAATTAGACTTATCTTGATTTTTATTTGTAGATGATAAATTATTATCTATTGCATATTTTTCTCTTACACTTAAAACCGAAGATTTTACAATTTTTTTAATAAGTGAAGCAGGTGGCATTGAAAAATCTCAAATCTGTTCTAAAAGAATTAATCTTTCTTCCATATTTAAATTTTTTCAATCAAGAGTTTTTAAAATAGTTAAATCTTTATCTAATTTTCAAAATCCAGCTTTTTCTAAATATTTAGACATAATATCTTTTCATCTTTCTCTATAAAGCTCTTGATCTTCTTTTTTTAGAGTAGCCTTAATTTTATTTTTTGCTTTTATTGTTTTTACAAATGAAATCCGAAATGGATTAGGTTTTTTATTTTTGTCAATAATTATTTCTACAACATCTCAATTATGCAACTCTTTATCTAATGGATAAACACTGTCATTAACCTTTGCAATTGATATATGATTTCATAATTCAGTATGAACAGCATAAGCAAAATCTATAGAAGTAGAACCAGAAGGAAGATTTATATGATCTCATTTTGGAGTAAAAACATAGATTCTATCCTTAAAAAAATCAACTTTTAATGATCAAACAAAATCACTATCTTGAACATTATTAACTAATTCTTTAAGTTCTTTAACCCAATCTATATCAGTAGCAATACTACTTCATTTTTCTTTATATTCAAAATGTGCTGCAACTCATAAATCTGAGTATTCTCTCATTTTAAAAGTTTTAATTTGAATTTCTGTTGCTTGTTTTCTATCTGCTTTAAAAAGTCACATTATACTTGTGTGCAAACTTTTATATCAATTTGGCTTAGGTAAAGCTATATAATCTTTAAATCTTTTTGGTAATGGAGTCCATGTATTATGTATAATTCAAAGTACTCTATAACAATCAGATTCATTTTCTACCATTATTCTGATACCAAATAAATCAAAAAGTTCATTTGCATTAGTAAGTCATTTTTTTAATAATTTTTTATGAATAGAGTAAATTGATTTAACTCTATAATCAACTTCAAAATTTTGTAAACTATTTTTAGATAATAAAATATTTATTTCTTCTTTTACATTTTTAACAAATGCTTTTCTTTGAGGTTCAAGTTCTCTTAATTCTCTTTTAAGTTTTCTATATGAATCAATATCTAGTATTTTAAAACATTCTTCATCAAGTGAATTCTTTATATGATACAATCATAATCTATCAGCAATAGGTGAAAATATATTTAATGTTTCAATAGCAATTTTTTCTCTTTTTTCTTTTTTAGGATGATATTTTAATGTTTTCATATTATGAAGTCTATCAGACAACTTAACAAAGATAACTCTTAAGTCCTCAGCCATTGCAACTACCATTTTTCTAAGACTTCCAACATCTCTATCTTCTCATTTATATCTAATTTTTGAAAGTTTAGCTAATCATTCACATAAAAATGCAACTTCTACTCAAAATTCTTTTTTAATATCATCTGAAGTTTTTGGAGTATCTTCAATTACATCATGTAATAAACATGCTTGTATAGTATATATATCGGGATTTAACTCTAAAAGTATTTCAGTTGCTTCAACAGGATGAATTATATAAGGCTCTCAAGATAACCTATTTTGTCATTCATGTGCATCACGAGAATACAAATATGCTCTAAAAATTTCAGATTTTATATACTCAAAATTAAGATTTCTCATATATAAAGAAACCTTTTTAACAATTCATTCAACTTTATCATTAATTTTAGTATATTTATCCATATGATACTTAAAATACTATATATAATAAGAATAATATCATATATAATAAATTTGTAAATATTTTATTATAATATTTACTTGTCATATTTTAAAAAAAAGATACTATTTAAAAGTATTTTATATATAAAATTTAAATTTTATGAAAAAATCTATTAAAAAAGCATTTACATTAGTTGAATTACTTGTAGTCATTACTATTTTAGCAATCATATCTGTTGTAGCATACCAAAATTTTGGTTGAGCAGTAGATAAAGCTGTTTCTGGTAGAAAAATAAATGATGTTTCAACTATAGAAACTGCATTACAACAATTTAAAGTAGATAATAATTATTATCCACAAGTTGATACAATATCTCCAACAAATATGTGGTGATATAGTTCTTGAACGATAGCAACACAATCAAATACTCTAAAAGTAAATATGAATGGTGCAGAAATTACTTCTATTACATCAGCTAATTGATGATGAACAATAATGAATACTGAAGCTACTCCTAAACAAATTTGAGCTAAATGAACACTTTCTCAAACTACACTATGAAAAAAATACCTAAGTAAAGACTTATATGATCCTGAAGTAGGTGATTTAAAAGAAAGTTCTTGAAAAAAATTAATTGAATCTTGAATTGGTAGATATGTTTATGCAATATATAAAAAACCAACTTGAACAAGCTGGTGAAGTGACAATAAAGTTTGATCATATTATAATATAGCATATACAATTAAAAAAGATTGATCAGATACTTATTATACAAAAATAGTATGAGATTATGATAGTGGTTCATGTTTTGATAATTCAGCTACATGTCCTGCAACTCTGATTTGAAGTGGTTCTTGAATTTTAGTTAATGAACAAGAACAATGAAAAGATTCATCTGGTGCTAGTTTAGCTAATTTCTGATCTAATTCATGAAATCAATGAGTTCCTTATTCAGCAAGTGATTTTGAATAATAATAAAAAAAATATGAGATTAATCTCATATTTTTTTTATTATGCTTATAAAATTTTTATTAGTTTCAAAGCATCTATTTTCTATTATTTCAAATCATGTTTTTTTAAATAAATAATTTAATTCTTCCAATGTAAAGCAATGATAAAATCTAGGATATTCTCAAAAATAAATATTGTAATCTAAACTTAAAAATTTATTTTCACTATTTTTTATAACATCATTTTTGTATTTTTCATTATTTAAAGATGAATTTAAATACCAATTAGTAAAAAAAATTTTTCAATCTGGTTTTAAAAGTAATTTAATTTTATTTAAAACTTCTATTCTTTCATCAATAGTTTGTAAATGATGAAAACTAGCAATCAAAAATATAAAATCATATTTTTGATTTTCAATTTTATCTAAATCTAACATATCTAAATTTAAAAATTCTTTATCTATATATGTTTTTTTTGCTTCATTTATCATTCAAAGTGACAAATCAACTCACGTATATTTTATATGATTTATATCAAATTTTTGAGAGAATTGTTCTAATAATCTACCACTTCAACATCAGATATCTAATATATTTTTATTATCAAAATCACTTAAATAAGAAGAAATAAAGTAATCTATTTCTTCCCATTTCATTTTTTTTCTACTATCAGAAAATCATTTCGCTATATTATCATAATTTACTTTTTTCATAATTTTTATTGACAAATCATTTAAAACGATTATTATATAACCCCTTTTTGAATTGATGTATTTTCAAGTACCTTGTAAATACAAAAGTTGCAGACTATCACAAGATGTAATATTAATTTAGTTTATTGTTTCTCTCACCGGTTAAGCAAGTCTAAATTTCAATTTCAAAGAGGACCAAATATCAAAGTCCTGCTACGCAGGGCTTTTCCTTTGCATAAAATTTCTACATTTTAGTTGGAACTTCTATTCACAATATTGAAAAAGAATCTTTAATTACAAAGGTAAATAAGCTTATTAATTTTAATCTAGCATATTTTTTTTCATCATCAGTTTCATTTAATATATGAACACTATTATAAAAACTATTAAAACTTTTTGTTAAATCATAAGCATATTTACATAGAATATGTGGCAGATTTTTTGAAGCAGTATTTTCTAGGATTTCTTTATAATTTGAAAGATTTTTAATTAGATCAAATTCTTCAGCAAATTCAAATCCTGTTTTTCAATCTTTTGAAAAATCAGTTTCCATACTATTTTCTAAGATCCTAAATGCTCTAACATATGCATATTGAATATATGGTCAACTATTCCCTTCAAAAGTCATAAATTCATCCCAATCAAAGATAACATCTGTTTCCCTATTTTTCTTCAAATAACCATATTTTATAGCTCAAATTCAAATTATTTTACTCAAATCTCTTAGTTCATTATCACTTAAATCATTTCTTTTTTCAAGGATTATTTTTTTAGCTCTAATTTCTGCCTCATCAAGTAAATCTCATAATTTTATAATATTTCATTTCCTACTTGAAAATGCTCACTCTTTACCTGAAATAAATCAATTATAAGCATGAAATAATTCAGTTTTTCATAACCATCAAGCATTTTTTGCTATTTCAAAAGCTTGTTCAAAATGCAATTTTTGTCTTATATCTACAAAGTAAACGATTTTATCTGGATTCCAATTTGTAGCTCTATATTTTATAGAAGCTAAATCACTGGCAAGATAACCATGAGTTCAATCTCTTTTTTGAAGTATACAACTTGGAAATTTATCATTTTCAAAAATAACTCAAACTGAATTATCTTCATTTTTTGTAGCAATTCATTTAGACAATAATTCAGAAACTATAGATTTCATATCAAATTGTAAATCTGGATTATTTTCTATCTTTGGTAATCATAATCATTCATAAAAACTTTCACCTATATTGTAATCTGGTTTTACATTTAATCTAGCCAAAATCTTATTCATAGCATCAATAGAATAAGAAGTAAACTCTTTCCATAATTCAACTGACTCACTATTTCATTCTGATAAAAGTTTAAATTCATCTCTTGTTCTTTGTTCTAATAATTCATCATTTTCACTTTCAGAAGTAATTTTTACATACAATTCAAGTAAATAATCTACTGCATTTTCTTTTAACTTATTTTCATCTCACCAAAGTTTATAAGCAGTAATAAGTTTACCAAATATAATTCACCAGTCTCAAATATGACTATCAGAAATAACATCATATCATAATTTTTTATAAGTATTAATCATAGCTTGTCATCCATTTGGAGTACACATATGACCAATATGAAGAGTTTTTCAAACATTTGCACCTATATAATCAACTACCAATTTTGAACCATTTCAAACATTAAAATAATTTTTATCGTTTAGATAATTATTATAAATAGTTTTGAAATTAGTTGTAAAAATATCATTATTTAAAAATATGTTTATATAACCATTTTCTTCTGTTACACTTTTTATTAATTCTATATCTTGTAAATCTGATAATAATTCAACTGAAATAATAGCAGGAGATTTTTTTAATTCTCTTGATAAAATACCACAATTAAAAGCGAAATCTCACATTTCTTTTTTTGGTGGTATTGTTAATTTGATATCATATAATACTATATTGTATTTTTCTTTTATTACTTTTAGTATTTCTTGTTTTAATGTATTTTCCATAAATAAATCGTTTCTTATAAAATTTAGCTTTATTATACAAAAAAAAAGTAAAAAATAAATTATTTTTTACTTTTTAAAAATTTAAGTTCTAAACAAAAAGAAAATTAAAAACTAGAAACATAAGTCAAGATATAACAGCAACAACTGGAACTGTAATTAACCAAGCAGCAACAATTTTTGTTAACATCTTTCTTTCAACAAATTTTTCTTTTTTTCAATGCTCTCTTTTATGAAGATATTCTCTTAAAAATCAAACTCAAAAAACTCAACCTATAGCTACATGAGTAGTACTTACAGGTAATCACAATTTACTAGCAAGTATAACAGTAAATGCGGCTGATAATGCTATACAAAATGCTCTTATTTGATCAAGTTCAGTAATTTCTCAACCAACAGCTTTTATAATCTTTGGTCAAAATAACAATAATCAAAATGATAATCAAGTTCAACCTAAAAGCATAATCCAAAATGGAACTCAAACACTTCAAGAAATTCAAGAATTAACCAAAGTATCATATATAGCTGCTAAAGGACCAATTGCATTTGCAACATCGTTTGATCAATGAGCAAAACTTAAAAGTATAACTGAAAAAATAAGTGGTATAGAAAAAAGTTTTGCTATAGATTTTCTATCATTTGAAAGTCTTGATGAAATTTTTCAAATATATGCTCTCAAGAAAAAATAAGTAAAAAAAGCAATAACTAATCAAATATGAGATGCTGTAATAAAATCAATTTTAATTAAATTTTTAATACCTTTTAATATAATATAAGTTGTAAATGCCCAAGCCATAATTGAAACAAAGAAAGGAACCCATTTTTTCGCTTGTACTACTTTATCTTTTTTATTTAAAATTAAATGTTTAATAAAAAATAAAAATAAAGCTGCAACTATTCATCATAATAAAGGCGAAATAATCCAACTTAAAACAATTTTTCACATTGTTCCCCAAGCAACAATTCATAATCACATTGAAGCAATTCAAGCTCACATAACTCATCATACAATAGAATGAGTTGTAGAAACAGGTGCTTTAAAATAAGTAGCAAAATTTAACCACAATGCAGCAGAAAAAAGTGCAGAAAGCATAATAAACATAAAAACAGTATAATTGTTTAATAGACTTATATCTATAATACCATCTTTTATTGTTTTAACCACTTCTCATCAAGCAATAACAGCTCATGCAAGTTCAAAAATAGCAGCAATTATAATAGCTCATTTTAAACTCAATGCTCAAGAACCAACTGCAGGTCAAACACTATTTGCAACATCATTTGCACCTATATTTACAGCCATATAAATACCCAAGAAAACTGCAAACAATAAAAAAGCATCGGCAGAAGTTCATAAATTAGATCATACTAATAATTGAACTCATAACAATGCAGATATAATATATAATCCGAACAAAAAATATTTCATATATTTTTTTAATAATATAAAAACTATCCAGTCATATAATTGATAGTTATATAGTACTTATGTACTATATTTATAATAATTAAAATTTAACAAAAATAAAGATATATAAAATTTATGATTTTACATAAAAAAAATGTATTTTGTAATCAATAAATTGACTTTTATATTTTTAGATGTATAAAATAATAAATAGTTAATTACATAAATTTCATATAACTTAAATATAACAAAAATGCAGTTTTTTAATGAATTAATAAATAGTAACAGAAATTATATTTTAGAAAAAAATATAACAAAAAATCATAAAATATACTTAGAAAAAATAGTAAATCATATAAATAAAGAAAAAATCATTATAATTACATGATTAAAAAATATATGAAAAACTGAAGTAATATCAGATTTTATATCAAAAACTAAAATTCAAGATAGATTCTTTTATTTCAATAAAGATTTAGATCTTGATAATATAATAAAGGATAATTATTCATTGTATAATCTATTTAATGTATATATAGACTTATACAAAAATACAAAATATATCATATTACAAAATATAAGTCATATACAATGAATCAAAGAATTTCTAGGAAAAATATACAAGAGTGATTATAAGATAATAATTATCTGAAATGATATAAAGATACCAAATATAACAGAAATAGAAATAAAAAATAATATATCAGAAAATATAGAAAATGATTTATTATATTGAAATATATGAAAATCATCTCAGTTAACTAATACAATATTCAAGAAAGAATATATTAAGCTAATAGTAGACAATATATTTTTAAACAAGATAATTAATCTAAAACTAGTAAAAAATGTATTTTTGTATAGGTTAATATTAACAAAAATATCAAAATTAGGTAATTTTATATTTCAAAGAGAATTACATAGAAATATAGAAGAAACAGAAAAAATAGCTCTAAGAACTTTTATGGATTATATAGATTTTTCAATTCAAGAAAAAATAATATACAAGATAGAACTTTATGATTTCAAAAAAGAAAAGATTATTTTAAATAAATATAAATACTTTTTTAGTGATAATTGAATAAGAAATAGTTTAAGTAATTTTAATTTAGACAAAAATATACTCATAGAAAATTTGATTTTTATCAAACTTAACTATAACAATTATTTAATTAATTGATGATTGAATTGAATTTTTGAATTTAGTTTTATTGCTACTAAAAATGATACTAAAATTTATATACATATTTCAAAAGAAACAGAAAGACAAGAAATAAACAAAGAAATGAATAAACTTCAAAAAGTTCCATGAAAAGCTAAGAGATACTTAGTTATAAATAATATAGATAAATTAAACTTGAAGAAATATATTTATGATGATGTAGAGTTGATTGGTGCCGGAGAGTTAATAAAAAAATCCCTTTAGGGATTTTTTTTAAGCAGAAAATTTTACTCATGTAGGATCAATTGCTTTTATAATATTTTCAATAATACTTGCTTCAGTTATTCAAATTTTATTTAATTCCTTAATCATATTAGCTTTTGTATTAATAGGACTAATATCAATAGAACTAATATCAGCTTTTTGTTTATCAGTTAGATTTACATTATTTAACGTAACAGGTAAAGAATTACTTCAATTTTTTATATTCAAATTAATAGTTTGATTTGCAGTTGTTCAAATATCTTGATTTTTTTGATTTTCTCTTTTAAGTTTATCTAAATCATTTGCTGTATTTTTTGATCAAGTTGAATCAGTTCATTTGATTAATCAACCTCCAGATTGGCTATTATACTTAGTATCTGCTATTCAATCAAGTATAATATGTCATTTTGCAATTGAATCTCTATCTCAAAATTTGATATTTTTAGCAGCTTCTTCATTTCATCATTTTTTTAGCATTTCTTGTAATAATTCAACATAATTTTTATTATTAGCAAGACTTTGTATATCTTTTCATTCATCATATGCCTTTTTATAATCATCCCAAACAGATGAATCATTTAAATTAGATTTTTGTAATCTTTGTAATGCATTTATAGATTTATTTGATAAATCTATACTTCAATTTTGTCAAAATAATTCATGTTTTTTCATAAAATCAGTTCATCTTTCCCTAGCTTTAGTTTCAAAATAACTTGAAGCACTAGAACCAATTTGACCTAAACTTGTCATACTTTGCCCACCAAATATAGGAGCATATTGTGGAGCTTTTGTAACAAGTCATCAAACTTGTGTACCAAATGCATGAAGTGGTTCAACAATAGCTTTTGTCATTTCATTTGATCTAAGTGCAGCCATAACTGCTCACCATAATACT
>Ga0100400_1000370_pt1 | contig 30659 bp, 27 predicted proteins | sample CryGeymeta201524_FD_80420 | JGI IMG/M metagenome (GOLD analysis project Ga0100400, IMG submission 80420) | Groundwater microbial communities from Crystal Geyser aquifers in Utah, USA - Crystal Geyser metaG 2015-24 | ecosystem: Environmental > Aquatic > Deep subsurface > Groundwater | place: USA... | reverse complement strand
TAAAAGTCAAATAAATACAGACCCAATTAAGATTAAGATAATTTTGTTTATCAGGGGATTAGAGCACTATGTTGTTTTAATTCCCTTTTATTATTTCGATTCGTTTGCCGCTGAATAGTTTGTACTTATTGAACTTACATTTTAAAGAACCATTCAATAAATCAATTCTAACCTCGGGTTTCAATCCAATAAATTTGAAACTTTCCATTGATGACGATAAAATCCAGGCATTATTTCCAGCATACTGATGTTTCAGCCTTTCTCCAATCATGGCATATAATTCGTCTAAATTTCTTTCTTTCAATCTTTCACCATAAGGGGGATTTATAATAATCATGCCGTTGGTTAACGGAATTTTCATATCTTGAAAATCGGAAACCTGGAATTTAATTTTATTGAAAACCAGCGCTCTTCTGGCATTAGTTTGAGCATTTAGTAAATTACTACCCGAAATGTCGGAAGCATAAATGGTATAATTAAATTCTTTTTTTTCAGTTGATTGTTTTACACTGTCTAAAAGTAACTGGTCAAAATCGCGCCAGTTTTCAAAGGCATAATTTTTTCGGAATTTACCTGCCGGAATATTGTGCGCAATCATTGCAGCTTCTATGGGCAAAGTGCCGGAACCGCACATCGGATCGAAAAAATCACATTGGCCTTTCCACCCCATTAAAAGTATCATGCCTGCAGCAAGTACCTCATTCAGCGGGGCTTCTCCCTGTTTTATTCTGTACCCTCTTTTGTGAAGCGATTCGCCGGAACTGTCCAGGGAAATAGTGCAGTTAACCCCATGAACATGCAAGTCGATAACAATTTCCGGTTTTTCAGTATCCACATTTGGTCGTTTCCCTAACTTTTCCCTGAAAAAATCGGCAATGGCATCTTTAGCTTTCAGTGAAGCAAACATTGAATTTGAAAAATCCTTTGAATTACCAACTGTACTGTGAATTACAAAACTTTGATCAACACTGAAATATTGAAGCCAGTCGATTTCTTTGCACTTTAAATAAAACTGGTCCACATTTTTGAAGCGAAAAAACTCAATTTCTTTTAAAACCCTTAGTGCAGTTCTCAAAAAGTAATTCGATTTGTAAATGATTTCGAGATTACCCTCGTAAAAAACGGCGCGATTTCCAAGAGTAATATTCTTACCGCCAACTGCCTTAATTTCATTTGCTAAAATTTGCTCAAGGCCTGAGGATGTTTTAGCCGCCAACCGAAAATTTTTCAAAATCTGAAGTTTTAATAGGTTTTAAATACCAGCGCCATGTATAAAGTTTGTTTCCTTTGCCTTCGACTGAACAATACGCGAGTAGGGAGGTAAATCATTGGTAACCCATACATTACCGCCAATTACAGAGCCTTTTCCAATAGTAATCCGCCCAAGTATTGTAGCTCCGGCATAAATTACAACATCGTCTTCAACAATCGGGTGACGGGGAATTCCTTTAATCGGGTTTCCATTTTCGTCGAGCGGGAAACTTTTCGCCCCCAAGGTAACGCCTTGATATATTTTAACATTCTTCCCAATAATTGAGGTCGATCCGATAACCACGCCGGTTCCGTGGTCGATGGTAAATTGTTCCCCAATCTGGGCGCGGGGATGAATATCAATTCCTGTTTCGCTGTGGGCCATTTCTGAAATAAATCGAGGAAGTAAAGGAACTTCAAGCTGCAATAGTTTGTGCGCCACCCGGTAATTCGATATTGCGCGGATAGCTGGATAGCAAAAAATAACCTCCCCCAGGTTTCTCGCAGCCGGGTCATTTAAAAAGGTAGCTTCAACGTCGGCAACCAACTGACGACGAATTTCGGGAAGGTGCTCAATAAACTCAACTGCAATATCTTTCGCTTTACCCTGATGTTTTTCAACTTTGTCTGCTGTTTCATCCTGGCACTCAAAACACATTCCGGCAAGGATTTCCCCGCCTAGTAATTCGTATAATTCATCAATATAAACACCCATGTAATGCTGGGTTGTGTTTGATCTCAGCGATGTGTTACCAAAATAGCCCGGAAACAAAATCTCGCGAACCAGGGTAATTACCTTTCCAAGTTTCGCAATGGAGGGCAAAGGTTCACCCATTTTATGCTGGTGACAAACAATCTGGTACGATTCCGGATCGCTTAGTTTTTGTATTGTTCGTGTTATTTTAGTTTCAAATTCTGAAGTTGTCATATTTGTAATTGTTTAAAAAATTAAGGGCACAATTAAATCGTTGGTCGTCAAAACCACTCACAATTCTATAATCGAAGCCAAAATTAGTAATGTTTTCAATATAATTATGATGGAGAATTATTCTTGTTTCACCTCCATTTTCGCGAACGGGGTCATAAATCCATGGCAAGTCGATATCGCAAACCAGAAACAAATCAATTTTGGTTGTGTTGATTTCCTCTATTATCCAATCAGGAGTTTTGTGATAAACAAATTCAAACCAAATTTTGGTAACAATCAGCCATGTATCAGCAAAAATGTATGGTGCATCCGATTTTACTAATTTCCTGAATTGTTCAGTTTGCATTTTGGCAATATTTTCAACATCAGAATAATTATATTTTCGATTGAGTTTTTCCACGTAGTCCCGGGCTATTTCAGGAATAAATGGAACGCCAAAATGATTTGCCAGTCTTTCAGTTAAAGTACTTTTACCCGTTGATTCAGCGCCGGTAATCACTATTATTTTTGGTTTGTTTTTCAATTTTCGGGTTTTAAATCTTTTTTCCATTCAACATATCCAATAAAAGTCATTACGGTATAAACTAAAAAAAGAGCAACTGTTGGCCAAAGATTTTTATAAATATATAAGCCTGTTGAGACGATATCAACAAAAATCCAGATTATCCAGTGCTCAATGTATTTTCTGGCCATCATCCAGGTTGCGGTAATGCTTAAAGTGGTTGTCAGCGAATCCAGATAAGGAACATCAGAGTCGGAATAGTTAACTAAAATGAATAGTATAAAACCAAAAATCATCATTGTAACTGCACCAATTTTCAACAATAATTGCTTGTTGATATTTTGAACAGGCGCCTGTGATTTATTATTTGTGTTTTTTCCCCTCAACCAAAAATACCAACCATAAATACTAATAAATACATAGTACACCTGCAAACCCATTGAAGCATAAAGCGCCGATTTAAAAAATACAAATATATACAGCGCTGAAGTTAAAATCCCGGTTGGCCATGTAAATATGTTTTGCTTAATCGACAAAACAACATATAAAATACCAAGAATGGCCCCCAACAACTCAATCCCATTGCTTAAGAGCCACTCCGTTATCGATTGTAACATGTCTTAATGTTGGTTCGAAACCAAAAGTTTGTTGTAATTTTTTTGACTCCCGACCACCTTTAATGCTTCAATAATTGCCTTGTCGTCCTTGTAATAAACTTTGTAAAAATCATCACGTGAAAATAAATCGCGGGCCAATAATGCTTTTATTTCCCTTTTAAGGTCGCTTATGATGAAGGTCAGACTTTCATCATTTTTTTCAATTCCTTCCTTAACACCATTTTCAACAATTTCAGCTATCATTTCATCTGAAACTTCAAACTTTGCATCGAAATTTTTAAAATCAGGATATTTTGATTTCAGTTGTTCCCTGTTTTTGTCAACATAGTCGAGGGTAAAATTATTAACAATATTGGTTCTCCTGAGTCTGTTCATGTATGGATAATGTATTGAGGTATCTATCGGTATAAAAATATCGGGCATAACGCCGCCGCCACCGTAAACATCGCGGCTATTTACAAGTGTTTTAAACTTTAATGAGTCTGAAAATACAATGCTGTCGGCATTAAACATCTCACCGTGGGATAATCTTTTCTGATAATCCTCTTTATATTCAGTAATTCCTTCATTGTAAGGTTTCTGAATACCCCTTCCGCTGGGCGTATAATAATGTGCAGTTGTTAATCTGACCATTGAACCATCAGTGAGATAATATGGTTTTTGAACCAGGCCTTTACCAAATGAACGCCTTCCGATGATAAGTCCCCTGTCCCAGTCCTGAACTGCTCCTGCAACAATTTCGCTGGCCGATGCTGAAGACTCGTCAACAAGTAACACAAGGTTCCCTTTTTTAAACTCACCATTTGCCGATGCCCGGTATTCCCTTTTGGGTTCGTTTAATCCACTTGTGTAAACTACCAAATCGTTGTTGTTTAAAAACTGTTCCGAAATTTCAATGGCTGATTTTAAGTAACCTCCGCCATTTCCTCGCAAGTCAAGAATCAGGTTTTGTAAGTTTTGTTTTTTTAAATCTTTCATGGCCAAAACAAATTCTTCGGTTGTGGTTGCCGAGAACCTGGATAGCCTGATAAATCCGGTATTTTCATTAATCATGTAAGAAGCCTCAAGGCTGTTGATAGGAATTTTATCCCGCACTATTGAAAAATCAAGCAACCCCGGTGCGTTTTTCCGTAAAACTTTTAAATTAACCGTAGTCCCTTTCTTGCCTCGAAGCATATCAAATACATCGCTGTTTTTGATCCCTGTGCCGGCAATATTTTTTTGGTCAACCGCCACTATTCGGTCGCCTGCAGAGAGTCCAACTTTTTCAGAGGGGCCGCCGGAAATAATAGATGTTACCAACAACGTATCTTTAAAAATATTGAAGGAAATTCCAATTCCTTCAAAATTTCCAACCAAAGGTTCATTCATCTTGTCCACTTCGTCTTTCGACATGTACACCGAATGTGGATCGAGTTCGCTTAACAAATGAACGATTGCTTTTTCAGTTAATTCATCAACATTGGCCGAGTCAACATAATAACTGTCAACCAAGCGTAATAACCTTCCGAATTTTAATTGGTTTTGCTGAACTTTTTCCTGGGCCGAAAGAGTTGATGAGGGTATTGAAATAAGCATGGATAGGAGCACAACCACAACCATGCTGAGGTATTTTTCAAATAAAATGTTTTTCATGACTTTAAATTAATGTATTCGTTTCTGTGTATTGCAATTACCAAGCCATTTTGAATAACCCGGTTTGCAAATGAACAGCATTTAAATTAACAACTATTCCCACTCAATTGTTGCGGGCGGTTTCGAGCTGATATCGTAAACAACCCGGTTAATTCCTTTAACTTTGTTAATAATTTCGTTTGACATTTTTGCCAGGAAATCATAAGGTAAATGCACCCAATCGGCGGTCATTCCATCGGTTGAAGCCACAGCACGTAATGCCACTGCATTTTCATAAGTGCGCTCATCGCCCATAACCCCAACTGATTGAACCGGCAATAAAATAACCCCGGCTTGCCAAACTTTGTCGTATAAACCCCAGTTTTTTAATCCGTTAATAAAAATAGTGTCGGCTTCCTGCAGAATCCTTACTTTATCGGGGGTTACATCGCCCAGAATGCGGATTCCCAGACCCGGACCAGGGAAAGGATGACGTCCTACAAGTTCTTGTTTAATTCCGAGCGCTTTACCCACCAAACGAACTTCATCTTTAAACAAAAGCCGGAGTGGTTCCACAATTTTAAGCTTCATTTTTGCAGGAAGCCCGCCTACATTGTGATGCGATTTTATGGTTGCTGAAGGACCATTCACGGAAACCGATTCAATTACATCGGGGTAAATAGTTCCCTGTGCAAGCCATTTTACATCCTGAATTTTATGTGCTTCTTCATCAAAAACTTCAATAAAATTATTTCCAATCGCTTTTCTTTTTAATTCAGGGTCGGTAATTCCCTTTAAATCTTTCCAGAACTTTTGGCGGGCATCAACCCCAATTACATTCAATCCCATGTTTTTGTATGAATGTAAAACATCTTCGAACTCATTTTTACGGAGAAGGCCATTATCAACAAAAATACAGGTGAGGTTTTTCCCAATAGCCCGGTGAAGTAGCACTCCTGCAACCGATGAATCCACGCCGCCCGACAAACCAAGCACCACTTTATCGTTTCCCAATTTTTGCTTTAAACCGGCAACTGTGGTTTCCACAAAAGAATCCGGTGTCCAGTCCTGCCGGCATCCGCAAATATCGGATACAAAATTTTCCAAAAGTTGTTTTCCTTCGGTTGTATGATATACTTCAGGGTGAAATTGTATTCCCCAACTCGGTTCATCATCAATTTTATAGGCGGCAAAATTTACGTCTTCGGTTGATGCAATCACCTTGTAATTTTTAGGTATATGAACAATAGTGTCGCCGTGCGACATCCAAACCTGGGTATGCAGATTGATATTTTTAAAAAGAATACATTTATTTTCGATAAAGCCAAGGCTGGCGCGGCCATATTCACGGCTGTTTGAAGGCGCTACTTCGCCGCCATAAAAGTGCGCCATGTACTGTGCCCCGTAACAAACGCCGAGAACCGGGATTTTGCCCTTAATTTCGGATAAATCAATTCTTGGCGCATCCTTGTCGCGCACTGAATACGGGCTTCCTGAAAGAATTACGCCTTTAACGGATTCGTCTGGTTTGGGGTAATGATTAAATGGGTGAATCTCGCAGTAAACGTTCAACTCACGAACCTTACGGCCAATTAACTGCGTATATTGAGAGCCAAAATCAAGGATGAGTATTTTTTCTTGCATTCAAATAATTTTATGGTGTTTACTGAAAATTTCAAAACAAAAGTAAAAATTACGTATGAATCGCAATTGGTTTGTTCATTAAAACATACCAGTTGTTAACAAGAAGGAAATAAACCATTTCAATAGCGTGTTGTTTTAAAATTAAAATCAAATTATGCCGTTACAAAAGATGGGATTGGCATTTATTCTTATTTTTGACGAATAAAAAATTTAACTGTTCAATGAAGTTATTTCAGTTTTTACTATTTGGTTTGTTATTTTTTTCTATCCCTGAATTTTCAAAAGGCCAAAATTTGAAAGAGAATGAGTTGGTTGTAATTCAGGGTGAAAAATTTATTCTTCATCAGGTTCGTACAGGTGAAACCGTGTATTCTATTTCGCGTTATTTTAAAACAGAATCAACTGTTTTACTGAAATATAACCCTTCCATTTCAGCGGGTTTAAGTATCGGCGAAATATTAAAAATCCCTTATAATGAAAACATTATTTTGTCTGAAATTCCCGATTTAAAAAAGGGCGATCCAACGGGTTTTGCAAGTCATACAGTGGAATCGAATGGCGAAACAGCATATTCAATTTCGAAAAGATATGGAATAACGGTTGAAGAGATTTATGCATACAATCCAACGGTGCAGCGGTTACGAAGAGGAATGGTAATTAAAATTCCCCGATGGGATTTAGCCACGAAACCGGAAAGTGGTTCAGATCAACAGTCGCGTTCCGATGTTAGCGCCCAACATCAGACCGAAATGCTGGAACATACCGTTGTTTCGGGTGAAACACTTTATTCAATCAGTAAAAAATACCAGGTTAGCGAAGAAGAACTAAAGGCAATTAACCCTGAATTGAAGTTTGCGTTTCGGTCGGGTTCGGTAATCAGAATACCAGTTCATGCAACTAAAGAAGCTCCGGAAAATATTCATGCCGAAATGATTTTTGAAACCAACAAAACTAAAGGTAAAGGTGCAGGTTTCGAAACCAATGGGAATATACCTGAAAACTGTTTTCCCGAAAATAGGATTGGAAGTAGTGGCAAAACTGTTATTGCCCTGTTTTTGCCTCTTTTCCTGGAAGCTAACGAACAGTTGAACAAAGATTTTATGACTGAAAAAATGGATGTGGTTGATATTGAGCAACCAATTGGACAACTAACAACTGATACCATTATTGAGAATGAAAAACCAGTGCGGTTGTTGAAACAGTTTCATGGAAACAGCGAAAACTTTTTGCAATTCTATGAAGGTGTGCTTCTTGCCGTTGATTCGATGCAAAAAGCCGGGATGGATATGGTTTTAAACGTCTTTGATACAAAAGATAATCCTGAAACGGTGCGAAAGATAAAAAACAGCCAGTCGTTTTCAGAAACCGATTTGATAATTGGTCCGGTTTACGAAAATGTTCAGAAGGAAGTAACGCAGATTTCTATTCAATATCAGATTCCGATGATTTCGCCATTTACGCCAAAATCAGAAATTCTGGATTCCAATCCCTGGTTTTTCCAAATTAATCCCACGCGCGAATATCTGGCGGAAGCAACTGCCGAACTAATTGCCAACAAGTATTCAAACTCCAATTTCATTGTGGTCAGAACATCGTCATATCTGGGAGCTCAGGAAAATCAGCTTGTTGAATTAATTCGCAGAAAACTTTCAAGGCAGGCAAATCCGGGTGATGGAAAATTTACTGAATATGATTTCAGAAAAGGAAGATCGCACGGATTGCGTGAAATATTAGTGCCAGATAAAGAGAACGTTGTATTTATTCCATCTTCAGATGAAGGTGAGCTGAGTGTTGCAATTTCGAATATCAATAATCTGGCAGTTGATATTCCGATTACTTTAATTGGCGCCGGAAACTATCAGCAACGATATCCCAGCATCGAAATTGCACATTTTCATAATCTGCAAATGAAATATATTAATCCGTACTGGATTGATTATAAAAAACCTGAAACAATCGGATACATAGATAAATTTATCGACAATTTCGGCACGGAACCCAACAGTTTCGGCGTGCAGGGTTTTGATGCTGCCTGGTATTTTTTAAATGTCTTGCATATTTACGGAAAAGACTTTGAGTCCTGTTTGCCATTCCTGAATGTGAATTTAGTACAGGGCAATTATTATTTTAAAAGGGTTTCGCAGTCGGGAGGTTATATGAACCACGGTGCATCAGTAGTTTCATATACCAAAAATTATGAGGTGGAAAGACAAGAAATAATGGGGCAGCCTGATTTTGAGGGGGCAAAATAACAATCAAAAACAAGGGAACCGTTCTCTTGTTTTACAAAGGCTGGTAGCTTTTTTTCAGCATATATCCTTTGTCAGAAACAGAACGGTCCCTTTGTTCAACATGATTTCAATCTTCAAACTCTCTGAAAGTTTTTTTAATGATTTCAATTGCCTGCATTAATTCAGGTTCGGTAATAATCAGCGGCGGTGTAAACCTGATGATGTGTTCGTGGGTTGGTTTGGCAATCAGCCCATTTTCTTTTAGCCTTAAGCAAACATCCCACGCTGTTTTACCATTGTTGGGTTTCACTGCAATAGCATTTAGCAGCCCTTTTCCCCGAACGATTTCAATCATTTTCGAATCCACCGATTTCATTTCCCTTCTAAACATTTCTCCCATGCGGTTTGAGTTTTCCACCAGGTTTTCTTCTAAAATAACATCGAGCGCTGCCATTGCAACCTTGGCGGCAATCGGGTTCCCACCGTAAGTACTGCCATGTTCTCCGGGTTTTATGGTTAACATAATTTCGTTGTCGGCCAAAACACACGAAACCGGGTAAACACCTCCCGAGAGCGCTTTGCCCAGAACCAGAATATCAGGCCGTACATTTTCGTGATCGCAGGCCAGCATTTTTCCGGTTCTGCCCAAACCAGTCTGAACTTCATCGGCTACAAAAAGTACATTGTATTTTTTGCAGAGATTGGCAGCTTTTCTTAAATATCCGTCATCGGGAACAAAAACACCGGCTTCGGCCTGAATGGGCTCAACTAAAAATCCTGCAACATTTGGCTTTTTCAGTTCTTCTTCAAGTTTTATTGTATCATTAAACGGAATATGCACAAAACCAGGGGTAAACGGTCCGTAATGATTATATGCGTCGGGGTCTGACGACATGGAAATGATGGTAATTGTTCGCCCGTGAAAGTTACCGCTGCAAACAATAATTTTTGCCTCGTTAATGGGTATTCCTTTTACTTTGTAAGCCCATTTCCTGATCAGTTTCAGTGCAGTTTCATCGGCTTCGGCGCCCGAATTCATGGGCAACATTTTATCGTAACCAAATAATTTGGTCATGTATTCTTCCCAGTCGCCCAAAACATTGTTGTAAAATGCGCGCGAAGTTAAGGCCAGGGTGTTTGCCTGTTCGGTGAGCGCCTTTGTAATTTTTGGGTGACAATGTCCCTGGTTCACTGCTGAATACGCTGATAAAAAGTCGAAATATTTTTTTCCTTCCACATCCCATACATAAATTCCTTCGCCTTTGGCAAGTACAACAGGCAGCGGATGGTAGTTGTGTGCGCCAAATTTATCTTCTTTGGCCATGTAATCGTTCGAAGTTAATAATGTCATGTTTTTATTTTTAAAATTGGTACAGAATTACAATTTTACTGGTGGATAAAAAAATAAAGGCTAGTGTTAAAAAGCACTGAAAAAAGTCATGTTTTACAACTTATTTCCAGAACCTGATAATAGCAGCTTCGGTTAAAATAAACAGGAGTGCCATCAGTATGAACCATTTCCAGAGTTGTTTTCCATTCTGGATTTCATTAAAAATTTCGGAGAAATTGCGATTGACATTTTGCACAACCTGTGCATTTTTTAGTTGAGACATTTCAATTTTATCCTGCAACTCGCTGGTTTTAAAGTATCTTAAATCAGATTCTTTTCGGTCGTAATTAAATGCGAGTGCAGTTATTGTAGTATCATCGTTCTGCACCAGGTAATGTCCGTCGTTGAAAATTTGTTCCGTAAACCCGATTTGAACTCCGCGGTTTGAAATGTTTTTAGATGGGATAAATTTATCGCCCGTTCTGGTATTCTCAATTTCGATGGCCGAATTTAGGTTGATATTCCTGTTGCCTTGAATTTCGTAAAAAGTATTTTTGCCAACAGTGTACGACATTTGCTGGTTGGGCAAACTGTTTAAAACAATATTGTAAATGGTTGGTACATAGATAATATCGCGGGCAAATGATTCGTTTTTCTTGGTTAATGGAAACGAAAAAACCCAAACTTTTCCATTTTCGTAATTTACCACAGACAAAGCCTTGTCGTTGTTCTGAAACCAGAGTAAACGCATTTCGGGAGAAAGCGTTTTGTTTGCGAACAATAAATGACCGTCGATTTCAGGATAAACCGGATTTTCCTCTTTCTTGCGAAACACATCGGCAAAAAATTTATTCTCAAAATCAATCCCCGAAATTTTCTGTTTCGTTGTATCAACACCTGTTGCAGTGTTGGCATTTAATAGGGTGAGCAATTCGTTAATTGTGTTCAGGTTTGTTTTTTCTCCAGGGAATATAACAACAGAAGAGCCGCGTTCTGCACTGTTCCTCAGTTCGCTCAAAAAACCGCTTGAAAAATTATCGATACCAATTAAGAACATGGTGTTGTAATCGGCCAACTTACTAACCTGAATATTTAGAATGTTACTTTCATCGAGCGAAATAAAATCATCATCACTGAACAATGCCGAGATGTATTCCAGTCCTTCCATTGAACCGGGATTATTATCAAAAATTGCCATTGCATTTAACCGGGGTTCAACAAAATAGCTGATATACCAATTGTTGTCGTGCGTAAATGGATAATCCGAAATTTCAATTTTCCCCAATTGCAGTCCGCTTGAGTTGTTGGTGTATTTTAGGTTGGCAATAATCTCGTTTTGCGCGTTTACCGAAAAATTGGTAATCGATTTAATCGAATCGTTCAGTATCATTTTTAAAGGCAGGTTTTGGTAATCCTGGTTCGAACTGTTTTTAATGCGCACAAACACTTCCTCTTCCTGTTTGAGGCGGTGTGCGGGTACTTCAACCCAGCAGGAATCAATATATAAATTGGCCACTTCGTTGGCCTCGAGAGGAAGTAAATAACTAAAAACAGATTTGTCGTTAAAATTTTCAATATCGGTTACGGTTCTCTGAAAATCGGAAATAAAATAAAGGTGTTTATCGGTTGAGGATTCGTTTACGGCTTGGTTCTGAATTGTAAACCGGTTGTAAATCATCGACAACGGTAATCCATTGGGCGATGATTGTATTTCGGCTACCTGCTGAATCAATTGTTCCTTATTAAAAATATGCTGGTGTTTGGGTTTTAAATCGTTCGTAAATAACATAAATTTTGTTCCGGCAGGGTGGGCGAGGGCAATTTCCAGGGCTTTGTTCCGCGCAACTTCCAGCAACTGCCCGTTTTCTGAAAGCGCATTCATACTGAATGAGTTGTCGATATAAATACCAACTAACTGATTGGGTTGTTTTTTTGCATCTGTGGTTGCTGGGATGTAGGGCTGCGCAAATGCAAAAACAAGGAAAATAATAGTGAGTATGCGGGCAATCAGTATGAGGAGTTGTTTTAAGCGTGATTTGTTTTTCGATTCTTTTTTAATGTCTTTCAAAAAACTGACATTGCTGAAATACACCGTTTTGTATTGCCTGAAACTAAACAGGTGAATAATAATGGGAATGGCAATGGTGAAAAGAGCGAATAAAAAAGCTGGGAAAAGGAATTTCATTATCGGATTTTCTGATTAGTTTCTAATGATATTTTAATAATCTGTGAATCTGTGGCATTCATTATTTAAAAATTGCAATTTCTTTTTCTCCTGTCGATTTAATGTAACCCCGGAACATTCCGCTGGTATTGAATTCCATCGCAATATTTCCGTTTGCATCCAAAGCAATAACACCACCGGTTCCATTCAGTTCAGTCAGTTTTTTCATTTCTTCGCGACATGCCTCCGATACGCTCCTGTTTTTATATTCCATCAATGCCGAAATATCGCGGGCAAATCCAAGCCTGATATAATATTCGCCATGCCCTGTACACGAAACTGCACAGGTTTTATTGCTGGCATAAGTTCCGGCGCCAATTACCGGGGTATCTCCAATGCGGCCATATTTTTTGTTGGTCATACCACCGGTTGAAGTTCCGGCGCAAATGTTTCCGTGTGTGTCGAGTACAACGCAACCCACAGTTCCCATATTATCTTTCTGGTTTCGTTCGCGTTCCTGTTTTTTTAATTTCATCAGCGATTCGTGCCTTGTCTCTGTGTAAAAATATTTGTTGGGTACCATTTCCAACCCCTGTTTTTTTGCAAATTCTGATGCGCCTTTTCCACTTAAAAAAACATGTTCTGAATTCATCATCACTTCGCGCGCGGCGTTTATGGGGTTTTTTATGTTGCGAACCCCGGCAACTGCTCCCGCGTTGAGTGTTTTCCCATCCATAATTGAAGCATCGAGTTCCACTTTTTCATCGTGTGTAAACACTGCACCTTTTCCTGCGTTAAAAAGCGGCGAATCTTCGAGTAAATTAATTACGCGCACTACAATATCGATAGCTTCTGCGCCTTCTTTTAACAGTTTTTCGCCCAGTTCGAGCGCCTCGTTTAATTTAGCTTTGTATTCGTTTTGTTGCTCAAGGCTCATTCTTTCTTCAGACATAACACCTGCGCCGCCATGAATTACTATGGCATACTTTTGCTGTGCCTCTGCAAATAACGCCATCCCGACCGTCAGAATCAGGAAAAATATGATTTTCAAGTTCATCTCCATCTGTTTTTAATTCATGCAAAAATGCCATAATTAAGTGAACCAGAAAAATAATTTTTCGCACTTTTTAGTCAAATTTATTTACAATGAACCAAATTAGTGGTTAGAAAAGATGATTGTTTATAAATTGTTTGCCTAACTTTAAACAAAACGCTTAGATTTGTGTTTTAAAATTTAAATAATTTATACAAAATCATTAATAATAAAATGAAGTCAGAGGGTTATTCCATTAAGGATCTGGAAGTTTTATCAGGTGTTAAAGCACACACCATCAGAATCTGGGAAAAAAGATATCATTTGTTAAGCCCTGCCCGAACTGTTACAAACATTAGATTTTATAACGATGCCGACTTACGACGGATTTTAAATGTAGCGCTTTTAGTGAATAGCGGTTGTAAAATTTCTAAAGTTGCCAAATGGGAAGAATCTCAACTGAGACAAGCCGTTTTGGAAGCCACGGAAAAAAAAGTCACTGAACCTGATTACGTTGAGCGCCTGATACTTCACATGTTAAATTTCGATAATATTGGGTTTTATCATTTGGTTAATGAAATTGTTGAAAAGAAAGGTTTGGAGGATGCAATGGTGAAAGTTTTTTTTGTTTTATTTGAACGCATTGGAACTTACTGGCAGGTTGGTTCCATTTTTCCGGCACAGGAACATTATGTTACAAGTATTCTTCGCCAGAAATTAATTGCTGAAACGGATAAATTGGGCGTTGATAACACAAACGGTCAAACCATGCTTTTCTTTTTACCCGAAGGCGAACTTCACGAAATGAGTTTGCTTTTTTACGCTTATCTGGCGCGTAAATCTGGTTACAATGTAATTTATCTCGGCCAGTTTGTGCCTTTCGAAGATTTGGCAAAATTACATGTACATTTAAAAATCGATTATGTTTTTACCGCTTTTATCAATCCCTTAATCAAAGAAGACCTTGAAAATTATTTGGTGAGGTTAAAAGAATCTTTTCAGCATCAAAAAATATTCATAACGGGATGGCAGGTGAAGCAATTGATTCCTCAGTTACCCCGAACTGTTAAGGTTGTAAAAGATTACAAGGAGTTTAAAAAATACGTTTGCTGATGTAAAAAACACGCTTCTCTCTTTTTATTTACTTAATTTAATTTCATTCCAGAATTAAATTTATCCTGTTTATTTTACTGGTATTTATTTCAAGCAGTTCATCGTCATCGTTTTGAAGTGTATTACTGAAATATACATTGTAAACCGCATCTACCGGCACCAATATTCGGCACGATTGTTTCGGCGGAATTCGAATATCCATAAAATCGCAGTAATTATTTTTATCCCAGTAAATGTCGGTCAGCATATTTATATAAATGGTGTCGGTGGTTGGGTTGATTAAACTTAGTTTTTTAAAATTTTGCAGCGTTGGCTCCCATTCAATTTCCTCGCCGATATAAGCTGATGCAATAATGGTAACCGAACCAATTAAAATATCTCCAAAAACATGGGCCGAGCGGGTGTTCCTGATTTCCTTCTGCCGGTTGAAACTTGAAATGTCGTGGATGTATTTTGGTGCACTGCACGCGCAAAAACAGAGGATTACTACCAGAAAAAGTTTATGTTCTAAATGTGGTTTCATTTGGACTGATTTTTAAAACCATAGTAAATAATTATGCCTTTTAAATTCAATGTAATATTAGAAATAAAGGTTTCGTTGAAATAATATCACTCATGGAATACTTAAAAAAAGAGTTTAAACGTTTTTAATAAAATTAAAATAAGTAGGATATGAAAAAATTAATCTTTTCTACGGTATTAGTAGTTTTAACGCTTTCGTTATCAGCACAGTTCAAGTTTGATTTGGGATTAAAAGGCGGCGTAAACTTCTCCAAAATCAGTTTCGATGTGGACGATTACAATTCCGAATCGGTTACCAAAACCCATTTTGGCGCTTTCGGAAGAGTAGGCTGGGGCAGGCTGTTTCTTCAACCTGAACTTTATTTTAGCAGTAAAGGCGGTAAAGTGGATTCTGATTTATTAACAGCAGCAAACAATTTTAATTTCGAAACATTCGATATTCCTTTGCTTCTCGGCGTAAGGGCAATAAAAGGTGATAATTTTGATATACAGCTTGTTGCAGGACCTGTGTTTAGTAATATTACTTCAAAAGAAATTAGCTCCGATGAAGTATTTGATACTTCATTTTACAACGATCATTATTTTGGTATTCAATATGGTTTAGGCATTGATGTTTTATTTATGACCTTGCACGCGCGGATGGAAAACGGCCTGGGGAATTTTTACAAACAAGCTGAAAAATCGGGAAAAAACAACACTTTAATGATTTCGGTAGGTTTTAAATTCTTGTAAATCAAATTTGAAATACATCTTCTTCACTGGTTTTGGTTTTTTTGAACCAGTTTTTCGGGTTCATCTTATTTTTGTATTTGGCAAAAAGTTCCTTGCCAACCAGTAACCCTCCACTCCAAAATACAATTTCCATTAAAATTAAACTAACTGTCGATGCAATTACCTTAATTTTTGTAGGCAAATTGAAAAGCGGAATAATGAAAGTGGCGGCAAAAAAAACACCCGAGAAAATCATTAAAAATATACCCAGTTTAATTTGCCAGTTTTTCGAATTCTTCATGGTACGAAACTTTTTTCATATAACCAGTAACCTGACTTTTTGTTTCTTTCCATAAAAAAGGGATAAATCAATTACCCCTTTTCCGCAATTCTATTTATTGAATCAGCTCCGGATTAGTAAATGATATTGAATAAGGGTTTTAACCCCATAATTCATTTTTTTAATTGTTTACTACTTGCTTGATTTAATAAATTTTTAATTTTTAATCTATCCTTCGCACCGCCCAGTTAACCGCGTTTGTAATATGTTCAATAATATATTTATCCTGAAATGCTTCGTGGGTGTGGCCAAATCCGGTGTAAAAAGAGCGGATTCCATTTTTTTCGCTCCACCAGATTATAGGGTGGTCGCCCATTTTCCAGTTTTCATTATCGTATTTTTTAATGGATGATTCGTCTAAAGTAGCAAGCACATTTACATTGGGGCGTGGATTTTCCTTAAACGTGTACCATTCATCGTAAGTTGTGTATGATTTCATTCCTTTAAACGGCTTCATGGCCGGATGATCGAAATTTTCGAAAACCACGGTAGCTTCCTGCGATGCCGGGTGAGTTTTAAAGTAGCCGCTAACCAATTTCCCGTAAAATGGCCATTCATATTCGAAGTCGGCGGCAGCATGAATTCCCACAAAACCTTTTCCGCTTTTCATAAATTTTTCGAAAGCGGCTTGTCCATCAGTGTCAATCGCATCGCCGGTTGGGTTCAAAAATACAACTACATCAAAGTTTGAAAGAAAATCATCTCGCAAAAGTCCCGCATTTTCAGTGGCTGTAATTACCCAGTTTTGTTTTTTACTTTGGTCAAACAACATTTTCAACCCCGACGAAATTGATTCGTGTCTGAATCCGTCTGTTTTGCTGAAGACCAGTACATTCACCGGTTTTTCAAACTCAGGTTTATTGTTTTGCGCGGTGCAGGAAAAAACTAAAACCGTAAAGGCAACAAGTGTAATGATTAAGTTTCTCATAGTTATTTTTTTAATTGGAATTTTTAATTTCTAATTTCTAATTGATCCAGGTTATTAAACAGGTTACAAGGTTAATAAAAAGAAAGGAAGTTTTATCAGATTTTGATATTTTTAAATGATGAAAAACACAATTTCCCAATTATTTGTTGGCTGAGACATGAACTGTCAAATTCATCGGTGGTGATAATTTCTATGGTTAAAATACATATAACCAGAGGTTTGAATTTAATCAGTGAAAAAGCGGATAAATCGTCCAGAATCAACCGGATTTTTTCTAATTTTAGCCCAACTAAAAAAAATAACAATGAATTTATCACGTCGCAATTTTTTTACCAAATCAGCCGTTGGAGCTGCTGCACTTACAAGTATTCCTGCTATTATTTCAGCCAGCATTCCTTCGAAGAGTAAACGCAAAAAAGATAAATACACGCTTTTCGGAAATGGCAATACCATTCTTTTTCAGGGCGATTCAATTACCGATGCCGGTCGCGATAAGGAAAAGGAACTGCCAAATATTGCGCGGTCGTTTGGTCTGGGATATGCTTTTATTGCAGCTTCTGCTTTATTAAAAGCCTTACCGGAGAAAAACCTGACCATTTATAACCGGGGTATCAGTGGACACAAAGTTTATCAGTTGGCTGAACGCTGGCAAAAAGATTGCCTCGATTTAAAACCCGCTGTGCTGAGCATTTTAATCGGTGTAAACGATTATTGGCACAAACGCAACGGCAAATACGACGGAACAGTTGAAGTGTATGATAAGGATTACCGGAAATTACTTCAATCGACAAAAGAAAAACTTCCGAATTTAAAACTGGTAATCTGTGAACCATATTACGTTTTGAATACTTCGGCAGTTGATGAGACCTGGATTGCGCCAATGAAGGAATACCAGAAAGCGGCAAAGCAAATTGCGCATGATTTTGGAACTTTGTGGGTTCCTTTTCAGCAAGTTTTTGATGAGGCGGTTAAACATGCCCCGGCAACCTACTGGAGTGGTGATGGTGTTCATCCCGGAATGCCCGGCGCACAATTAATGGCTGAAGCCTGGTTGCGGGTGGTGGAGTAGGGAAGTTAGAATGTCGATTAACGAATGATGATTTTTGAAAGAAAAATCTGAAATCAAAAATCAATGTTGTTTAGTTAAGGATGAAATCAAAGGAAAGATATTTCAAACACCCTTCGACTTCGCTTCAGGCATCTTCAATGACATTACATTTATAACCAAAATCATGGGCGGCGCGGGTAGCTGCTTCAAGGCATATATGGGTTTGCATACCACAAAGGGTTACATATTCGATGTTGTTTTGTTTCAAGGTTTCATTTAATTTGGTATTCAAAAATGCGTTTACCTCTTTTTTTGTGAGTACCTTTTCATTGTCAAGCGGTTTTACGAGTTGGTGTATTTCGCCACCGGGTGATAAATCGTGTTTTATATGAACCACCAAACCCTTGTTTTCGCGAAAATAATTGAGCAGGATTTTAGCCTGTTCCGCTGCTTTTTCAGGTTCTGCCAATTCCATTGCACCTCCCGGAAAATAAAAATTTTGAATGTCGATGATGATTAAAGCGGTTGAATCAATTGACTGTGATTGTACGGATGTGATTAAAATGATTATAAACGCGATTGTTGTTAGTTTTTTCATTGCGATTTTGATTTTGTAAGTTCCAAAAGTAATGAAAAATGAATAGAGATGCGACGGTCGGGTGCAGCGGTTTCCGAACCGCTGATTTAAAAATGCGCGGATCGGAATCCGCGCCACCCCAAAAAAAGGCGCCCCTTCCAGATAATTATCGGTAGAAGCGCCTTTCTGAATATTTTGCAATGCTGAAAATTATCCAAGCATCTCTTTTACCTGATTATAAACGTTCTCGCCGTTGAAACCCAGTTTGCTGTCTAAAACAGTGTAAGGAGCAGAAAATCCAAATGATTCCAATCCCCAGATTTTGCCGTTTTCGCCAACCAAACCGGCTAAAGTAACTGGTAATCCGGCAGTCATTCCAAAACGTGGAATTCCAATCGGCAGCACACTTTCCTGATATTCTTTGGGCTGATTTCTGAATAAACCTTCAGAAGGCGCAGATACTATTTGGATTTTTAACCCGTCTTTTTCTTTTAGCAATTTTGCGCCTTCAACCAAAGTTGCAACTTCGGAGCCGCTGGCTACAAAAACTACGTCAGGTTTTCCTTCCGGTTTCTGCACAATGTAAGCGCCTTTTTCAGCCTGCAATGCCGACTGGTAGCGGTTGCCTTCAACTGGCAGGTTGGTAATATTCTGGCGCGAAAGAATCAGCGCTGTTGGTGTTGAAGTGTTTTCGAGCGCCATTTTCCATGCAACTGTTGTTTCGTTGGCATCAGCGGGGCGAAGCACCAACATGCTATTCTGGGCGTGATGGTTTTTGAGTTTTTCCATCAGCCTGATTTGTGCTTCCTGTTCAACAGGCTGGTGTGTTGGCCCGTCTTCTCCCACGCGGAAAGCGTCGTGTGTCCATACATATTTTACCGGAAGCGCCATCAACGCGGCCAGTCTGACAGCAGGTTTCATATAATCACTGAACACGAAGAAGGTTGCACAAACCGGAATTACCCCGCCATGAAGCGCCATACCGTTAGCCAGGCAAGCCATTGTTAATTCGCTTACACCAGCCTGAAGGAAAGACCCGCTGAAATCTCCTTTTTTGAAGGCTGTGGTTTTTTTCAGGAACCCATCGGTTTTGTCGGAGTTCGACAAATCGGCCGAAGAAACAATCATGTTTTCAATTTTGCCTGCAAATTCGGCCAAAACTGCACTCGAAGCGGCACGGGTAGCTGAATTGTCCTTTTGTGTGATGGCCGAAAAATCAAATCCTGAAATATTTTTTGAAAAGAATTTGTTGAGTTTTGCTGCCAGTGCCGGGTTTGCTGCTTCCCAGTTTTTCATTGCTGCTTTTTTTGCCGCCGCAGCTTTGATAAGTTCCGATTTTCTATTTTCGTAATGTGCTTTTACATCGTCAAAAATCACAAATGGATTTTCGGGATTTCCACCCAGGTTTTCAATCGAAAGTGCAAACGATGCTCCTGCTTCTCCCAGCGGCATTCCGTGGGTTGCACATTTGCGTTCGTAACTTTCTCCAGAAGAAGTAACCGCGCCTTTACCCATAATGGTTTTACCAATAATCAAGGTAGGTTTTTCGGTTTCCATATTGGCTCTTTTTAATGCCGCTCTAATTTGATCTGTATTATTCCCGTCGATAGTCATAACGAGCCATCCCCAGGAATCATATTTTTTTGCTGTGTCTTCCGACGTAACTACATCAGTATTTGATGAAAGTTGAATATCGTTCGAATCATAAAACATAATCAGGTTGCTTAATCCCAAATGCCCTGCAATTCGTCCGGCTCCCTGTGAAATTTCTTCCTGCACCCCGCCATCAGAAATAAAGGTGTAAATTTTATGTTTCATCCATTCGCCAAAACGCTGAACCAGAAAACGTTCAGCAATTGCCGCTCCAACTGCCATTGTATGACCTTGTCCGAGAGGGCCCGAAGTGTTTTCAACTCCGCGCAGCACATCTACTTCGGGGTGTCCGGGTGTAACGCTTCCCCACTGGCGGAAATTCTTAATGTCTTCCATGCTGTAAAAACCTGCCAGCGAAAGTGTTGCGTACAACATGGGCGACATGTGGCCGGGATCAAGAAAAAACCGGTCGCGGTTAATCCATGCCATATCTGACGGATCGTAATTCAGAAATTCAGTAAAAAGAATGTTGATGAAATCAGCTCCACCCATTGCACCTCCGGGGTGGCCCGATTTTGCTTTTTCAACCATTGAGGCAGCCAGTATCCGGATGTTGTCGGCTGCTTTTGTTTCGATACTTTTATTCATTTTAATAATCTGTTTATTTATTTCGATTGAATGATACGAACCATAAAAATTCCGTCGATGGCCAGCAGTTTTTCCCTGATTGATTCATCGATAACTTTTTTATCCACATCAATAATGTTATATGCGATGTTGTCGCGTTTCTTATTCAGCATCTGGTCGATGTTTATTCCTTCGGCAGCCAAAACTGCTGAAATCTGGCTTAACATGTTTGGTATATTTTTATTGGCAACCAGAATTCGTGCTTCGTTGTGCATTTCCATGTGAGCCTCCGGGAAATTAACAGAGTTAACAATATTTCCACATTCCAGAAATTCTTTTGTTTGGTTAACAGCCATAATTGCACAATTGGTTTCCGATTCAACTGTTGAAGCGCCCAGGTGGGGAATTGAAATTACCTTATCCATTTTCAGCGTTGTTTCATCGGGGAAATCGGTTACATAACGGCCAACTTTTCCTTCGGCAATGGCTTCTTTTAAATCGGAATTATTTACAAGTCCACCGCGTGCAAAGTTCATAATCCGTACACCGGGTTTCATCATTTTGAATTTCTCTTTATTCAGATATCCTTTTGTTTCGGGGGTTTGTGGAATATTGATGGTAACATAATCGGCTTGTGAAAGCAGCGGTTGAATACCTTCTACCCAGTTAACTTCGCGGCTCAGTTTTAGAGCCTGTTTTACCGACATGTAAGGGTCATATCCAATTACCTTCATTCCTAAAGCAGTGGCGGCGTTGGCTACTAAAACCCCAATTGCGCCGAGCCCGATTACGGCCAACGTTTTTCCCTGAATTTCCTGTCCTGCAAAATTATTTTTTCCTTTCTCAATCAGTGCCGGAACCAAGTCGCCCTGTCCAATCAATGTTTTTGCCCACACCACCGATTCAACTATATCGCGTGAAGCCATCAACAAACCTGCAATTACCATTTCTTTCACTCCGTTTGCATTGGCTCCCGGAGTATTAAAAACTACTATTCCTTTTTCGGTGCATTTGTCGATAGGGATGTTGTTTACACCGGCGCCGGCGCGGGCAACAGATTTCAGCGTGGCAGGCAATACCATACTGTGCATATCAAAACTGCGAAGAATAATGGCATCGGGATTGGGATTTTCACTGGTAATTTCGTAACTGTTTAGAGGAAAAAGAGTTAAACCCTCGGTGTCAATTTTGTTTAACGTTTGAATCTTGAACATATTGGTTTACTTTTTAAAATGGTTGTAATCTGTAACTGTATATCCGCAAATATCAATATTTTATCTAAAACTTTCGATTTTAAAAGATTTAAATTGTAAATATGAAATTAAAATTAACGTGATTAATGATTGATATAAAAGGAAAAAGCCAGGCTCCAACTGAACCTGGCTAAATAACCTTCAACTACTAACCGATTTTATAACCCAAAAAATTATGAAATAATAGCTATGAACTATTTACACTGAATAATCTGCTGCAAAGAAAATAAGAGTTGTAAAACCGGAATGTAATTTATGTCACACAAGGTTAGTGAAATCGATAAAATTTCTGGAAAGTTTTATTTTGCCATCTTTTTCCAGTTTTTTTAAAAGTCTTGAAATCACCTCACGCGAAGTATTTAAACGCAGCGCCAAATCCTGGTGGGTTTCATTCAAAGTGGTTACTTCCGATTTTTTGTAACGGTCGGTAAAATAACGGATTAACCGTTCATCCAGTTTTAAAAATGCGATTGAATCAATAGTATCAATCAATTCGCGAAACCGGTTTTGAAAAGTTTGCATCACAAATTGCTTCCACCCGGGATATTTGCAAATCCAGTTATCCAGCATTTCAACGGGCAGCAAGATAACTTCGGTTTCTTCTTCAGCAACAGCTTTTATATTGCTGGTAAGGTTTGTCATGCAGCAGGTTAACGACATGGCGCAAACTTCGTTTTGTTTCAGGTAGTAAAGTAATAATTCATTACCGTCATAATTGTTACGTGTTACCCTGATTAAGCCTTTTAAAACCAGCGGAAAACTGGTAATAAACTGGCCTTCGCGAATTAGGGTTTCATTTGGTTGAAACGTTTTATAAATTCCAATTTTTAAGATTTCGTCCTGAAGTTGTTTTTCAAAAAAATGATATTGAGTTTTAAAATCTTCCATTTTAGGTTATTCCTGCTTAACACCTGTAATTGGCGCTTCGCCCTGGTATGACGAGCCTGTTCCCTTAAAGTTTTTACCATCTACTTTCACCGTAACTTTAATCAAGTCCGATTCGGTTTTCAGTTCGAGGTAAAGTTGGTTTTCAGGTTTAATTTCAATTTTTGTAAACGGAATTACATAACCATCGATGGTAAGTACCTGGCCGGTAAGTTTACCTTCTGTTTCAACAAATTTAAACACACCGGCCATATCGCCCTGATCGGTTACAACGTTGTATTTCCAGTTTCCAATTAACTGTTTTGAATCTAACTGGGCAAATACTGGAGATGCAAATACCAGCACAAATAATAGAATAAAAAGTTTTTTCATAATGTTCAGTTTAATTTTGAATATTGATTTATTTCGGTTTTAAAAATAATCAATAGTAACTAAATCAACAGGGGTTTTGTCAAAAAAAAAGAAATTTTAAAACACTACTGTCGGGTAAATTATTTTGAGATTCCTTGCTTCGCTCGGAATGACAAGGCTTTTGTGGTGTTTGCTGTTGGTAGGGGCTGGGTTGGCGGCAATGCCGCCAACCCAGCCCCTACCAACAGCTTCTCCATACTTAACTCATTGTCATTCTGAGCGAAATGAAATTAAGCGAAAGAATCTCAATCTTAAAAATATTTTTACCGGACAACAATGATTTTAAAAAGAAAAGTCTGGTTTACTCAAACATATCCTTCATCTTTTCAAAAAATGACTTTTCAGCCGCAGAAGGCCCTTCAGTAAAACCCGGTGAAGTCAACAGTTTTTCCAGAATTCTTCTTTCTTCACTATTCAGTTTTTTTGGAATCCAGACATGAATTCGTACCAGTAAATCGCCTTTCCCATAGCCATTTACATCAGGAATTCCCTTTCCTCGAAGCCGAAGGATTTTTTCAGGTTGGGTTCCGGGGTCAATTTTAACTTTTACTTTTCCTTCGGCAGTAGGTATTTCGGATGTTGTTCCCAATGTGATTTCGGGGAACGAAAGGAAAAGATTATAAATGAGGTTATTTCCCTCGCGAATCAGTTCGGGGTGTTCTTCTTCGGAAATAACAACCAGTAAATCGCCGTTAATTCCGCCGCGCCGGCCTGTGTTTCCACGCCCTGAAACATTGAGTTGCATTCCTTCGCCAACGCCGGCGGGTATTCTGATACTGATAACTTCTTCATCGCGGACCACGCCCTCTCCTGCACAGTGCACACATTTGTCGGTAACCATTTTCCCGTCGCCCTGACAAGTTGGACAGGTGGATGTGGTTTGCATTTGTCCGAGCAGGGTATTTGCAATCCGTGTTACCTGTCCTGAACCGCGGCAGGTTCCGCATGTTGAATACGATGAACCGTTTTTGGCGCCGGTACCGTTGCAATGGTCGCAGGCCACATATTTTTTTACTTTGATTTTTTTCTCAACCCCTTCCCTAATCTCTTTCAGATCGAGACTTACTTTCACCCGTAAATCAGAACCACGGCTCACCCTCCGGCCACCACCGCGGCCTGAGCTTCCGCCAAAACCGCCAAAACCGCCAAAATGACCGCCAAAAATATCGCCAAATGTCGAAAAGATGTCTTCTACATCGCGGAAACCGCCACCGCTAAAACCACCGCCTGCGGCGCTTCCAACTCCGGCATGGCCAAACTGGTCATACCTTTGTTTCTTTTGCGGGTTACTTAAAACCTCATAAGCTTCGGCAGCTTCCTTGAATTTTTCTTCTGCTTCTGCATTTCCCGGATTTTTATCGGGATGAAACTGGAGCGCCTTTTTACGGTATGATTTCTTAATTTCTTCGGGTGAAGCATTTTTGTTCACCTCCAAAACTTCGTAATAATCTCTTTTCGCCATTTTTTCTGAATAATCTGTTATTCCCCGATTACAACTTTTGCAAACCGGATTACCTTGTCATTGAGCATATAACCTTTTTGCAGCACGTCAACTACTTTCCCTTTCAGCTTTTCATCAGGAGCAGGTATTTTCGTAATGGCTTCATGATGATCAACATCGAAATCCTGATTTATGGCATCAATTACTTTGATGTTATTTTGTTTTAAGAATTCACTGAACTTATTGTAAATAAGCTCTGTACCTTTTTTTCCTGTGTCATCATCCGGAACATCTTTCAGTGAAATTAGCGCTCTTTCAAAATCATCAACAATTGGCAGAATATTAATTAATACCGACTCGCCACCCGATTTAATCAAGTCGGCTTTTTCTTTCATGGTACGTTTGCGGAAATTGTCGAACTCAGCCTGTAAACGCAAATGTTTGTCGGTTATCTCAGCAAGTTTTTCGCCGAGTTCCTGCAAAAGAACTTCGTTTTTGTCTGTTTTATGTTTTGTTTTTTTATGAGCATGTTCATCTGCGTGTGGTTCATTATTATCTTCCGCAGGTTCTGCTTCTGGTTGTGTATTTTGGATTTCTTCGGCAGTTGTTTCCTTAACTTCTTCGGCCATATTTTTCTTTTTCTTTTTGTTCATGTTAAACATAAATTGGTCTAAATGTTATTATGTCTTGAAATTATCTCCGGCAACATTACAAAAATTTTGCCATGCCCTTAAAAACGACAAATTGACATTCAGTTTGGTTTGATGAATGTCAATTTGAATAGTTTGAAATATTTTATACAGGATTTAACCTGTCGATATAATTTTATTTCATGTATTTCTGAAGTTCAGCTTCGAGGGCGGGTCCGCGTAGATTACGGCCAATGATCACTCCGTTTTCATCAAGTAAAAAGTTGGCAGGAATGCTGCGAACGCCATAAATAGCGGCATGTTTCGAATTCCAGTATTGTAAATCGCTGATGTGATACGGCCAACTCAGTTTATCAGTTTCAATTGCTTTTTTCCAGTCGGCTTCTGTTCTGTCGAGCGATACCCCGAAAACGGTAAAACCCTTTCCATTGGTGAATTTCTTGTCCTTGAATTTGTTATATGCTGCAACAACCGTTGGGTTTTCCCGGCGACATGGACCGCACCAGGCCGCCCAAAAATCGAGTAACACCAGTTTTCCTTTGGTGTCGGAAAGTTTATAGGTTTCGCCGGAAGGAGATTTTCCGGTTAATTCGGGCGCTTTATTTCCGATACCTGTGCCAATAGTTTGAGCAACAGTAATTCCACTTACAAATAATAATATGGCGAAGGCCAATACAAATTTCTTCATTTTCTATTTCTTTTTTTTCGGTGAAAATAACATTTAAAATGGAATAAAAGTTTAACGCAAAACCACAGTTAATGGCTGCTTCTTGTAATTTTAGCGCCAAGCTGGTTTAATCTTTCGTCGATGCTTTGGTAACCGCGGTCGATTTGTTCAATATTTTCAATCACACTTTTTCCTTTGGCTGACATGGCTGCAATTAATAACGCAATACCAGCGCGTATATCGGGGGAACTCATTTTTGTCCCTCTCAGGCAATGTGTGCGGTTAAGTCCGATAACGGTTGCCCGGTGCGGATCGCACAAAATAATCTGCGCGCCCATATCAATCAGTTTGTCAACAAAAAACAGGCGGCTTTCAAACATTTTCTGATGAATCAGCACACTACCCTTGGCCTGTGTTGCAACCACCAGGAAAACGCTAAGCAGGTCGGGCGTTAATCCCGGCCAGGGCGCATCCGAAAAGGTCATTATCGAACCGTCGATGTATGATTCTATTTCGTAATGCCGGTTGCCTTTAATTACCAGGTTGTCACCGTCCTGTTCCATTTTAATTCCAAGTTGGCGGAACGATGCCGGAATAATCCCGAGGTGTTCAACCCCTGCATTTGTAATGGTTATGTCCGAATCAGTCATAGCTGCTAATCCAATAAAACTGCCTACCTCAATCATGTCGGGCAAAATACGGTGGGTACATCCGGTCAGCGATGTTACTCCTTCGATGTTAAGCAGGTTCGAACCGATCCCCGATATTTTTGCACCCATTGAAACCAGCATTTTGCTCAATTGCTGCAAATAGGGTTCGCAGGCGGCGTTGTAAATGGTGGTTGTTCCTTCGGCCAGAACGGCAGCCATTAAAATGTTTGCAGTTCCGGTAACGGAAGCTTCATCCAGCAGCATGTATGCCCCTTTTAATTTCGATGCTGTTACCGAATACCATTGTTTGGCAACATCAAATTGAAAGGTAGCGCCGAGTTTTTGTAACCCGATAAAATGGGTGTCAACTCTGCGGCGGCCAATTTTGTCGCCGCCCGGCTGTGGTATAAAACCTTGTCCGTAGCGGGCCAGCAACGGGCCGATTATCATTATTGATCCGCGCAAACTGGCTGTTTTTTTTGCGTATTCGGGACTTTTCAGAAAATCGGTATTTACTTTGGCGGCGTTAAAACGGTAAGCTCCTTTTTCAATTTTTTCAACTTTAACACCCATGCCCCCTAAAATTTCGATAAGTTTAACCACATCGCTGATTTCGGGAACATTTTCAACACGAACATCCTGATCGGTTAACAGCGTTGCGCACAAAATCTGAAGCGCTTCGTTTTTTGCGCCCTGTGGTTCAAGTTCGCCCTTTAGTGAATACCCACCTTCGATAGTGAATGTTGACATTATGAACAGAGTTACCGGGTTATTTCTTTTTGAATTTTTTCTTCTTTTGTTGTTTTGCCGGATTTGACGATATTTTTACATCGGCAAGTTGTATAATTTCCTTGCTGATGTTCAGTTTGCCTCTTGAGAGCTCCTTTAAATCAAGAAATATTTTTTCGTCATCAACGCCATCTTTATTCCATGCTACGTAAGATTTTTTCATGTGATTGGCCAGTAATTCAACCAGAATTTCTTTTTCTTCGCCTTCAACTTCAGCCGTTTTTTTAATGAGCGACTCCATGATAAAACCATAATGCTTGTACCTTATTTTGGTATGCGGGTAAGGCACCCTGTTAGGCTTTTCAACAAGGATATCAGGTGTTGGCGGATTGTACGGATAATCTATGTCGAGTTTAAAGTCGGCCATGATTGCAAGGTGATCCCAAAGTTTGTGTTTAAACTCCGGAACATCGCGCAAATACGGGTAAATATTACCCATAACGTCAATTACTGTTTGTGCCGACCGGTTTCGTTTATCCTTGTCATCGATGGTAAACAGGTAATCGACCATGTTTTGTATATTCCTGCCATATTCCGGCAGCGGAAGTTTTTTTCTTTGCGTATTGTAATCCATTTCCATTTTCTTTCTTTTTTGATAATTTTAATTTAAAGTGATTTAAAAGGGATTTTTTTTAAGGTTTTATTTTGCAAAACTAATGATTTCCGCGCAATACACAATTTTTTATCTGGTTGCCTCATTCAACCTTTGATTTTAAGTTTTGCAAATTTCAGCAATAACTGTTTTTGTCCTGAACTTTGAAAGAAAATAGTTGCCTTTACATTTGGCATTTCTCCTTCAATTTTAAGTACTTTACCATCTCCAAAACGCTGGTGTTCAACGGTCATGCCTGTTTGTATTTTCAATGGGTCATCGGCTGCGAATGATGAACCCCCGCCTGTTTCTTTTAACGAAGCCAGTTTTTTACCATAAATGTTTTGCTGATGAACGGATTTAAATACAGGCGCCGTTGTTTGTCTTGTAAACTGTGTTCGTGTGGTTTCTGTGCCAAAAAAATTCCTGTTTCTGCCGGAATTATTAAATCCTGAATTGCCCGATTGGTCGAGGTACTGTTCATCCAGTTCTTCCAAAAACCGGCTGGGACTGCAAAAATCGAGATTTCCCCAACGATAGCGCTGGTTGGCATAAGAAAAACAGGCATTTTCCTTTGCCCGGGTGAGCGCTACATAAAACAACCTGCGTTCTTCTTCAAGCGCTTCGTCAGTTTGTTTTTCTCCCTGCCGCTTCGATGGAAAAAGGTCTTCTTCCAACCCAACCACGAAAACATTTTTAAATTCCAGTCCTTTTGCAGAATGTACCGTCATTAAAGTTACTTTATCGCGGTCTTCATCTTTATCGTTGTCCTGGTCGGTTAACAGTGCTACATCTTCGAGGTAATTCCCCAGTTTTGCAGGTTCGCCGGTTTCCAGGGCATTCAGGCTGAATTCCTGAATTCCGTTCAATAATTCCTGAATATTATCATATCGGCTAACTCCTTCAGGGGATTTATCGTTGTAAAGTTCAACCAGGATTCCGGAATTTTCTGCAATCATTTTAGCGGCATTAAAAGCATCGTTTTCTTCAGTAACAGCCTGAAAATTTTTAATGAGACCGACAAAATGCTGCACTTTGGCGATTGTTCCTTTATTGAGTGAGGCCTGATTATTTATACCTGTATTTTCAATGATTCTCCAAATCGAAGTTTCATTGGTAACCGCGGATTCTTCCAGTTTTTCGAGTGTTGTTGCACCAATTCCGCGGGCAGGGAAATTGATGATCCGTTTCAGCGCTTCATTATCTGCTGGATTGATGGTTAACCTGAAGTACGCCAGTAAATCCTTTATTTCCTTGCGCTGGTAAAAACTCAAACCGCCATATATTTTATACGGAATATTTCTTTTTCTAAGGGCTTCCTCAAAAATCCTCGATTGCGCATTGGTGCGGTACAAAATGGCATAATCGGAATTTTTGTAATGGTCGCGTAACTGGGTTTCGGCAATTTCCTGAACAACCATAAAACCCTCCTCATTATCGGTAAGCGCCGAAAAAACTTTAATGGGCTTGCCGGGTTCGAGTTCAGAAAAAACGGATTTCGGTATTTGCCTTTTGTTTTTTGCAATGATGTTGTTTGCTGCGTTTACAATGGTTTGGGTTGATCGGTAGTTTTGTTCAAGTTTAAAAATTTTATGGTTTGGGTAGTCGGTTTTAAAATTCAGGATATTTTCGATACGGGCGCCGCGAAACGAGTAAATACTTTGCGCATCGTCACCCACCACGCAAATGTTGCTGTTTTTCGAGGCCAGCCTTTTAACAATCAGGTACTGCGCGTAGTTGGTGTCCTGGTATTCGTCAACCAAAACATAATCGAACCGGTCGAGATATTTTTGCAGAATTTCGGGGTAGTCGCGGAAAAGCATATTTGTTTTCAGCAGTAAATCATCAAAATCCATGGCCCCCGAAAGAAAAGAGCGTTTTACGTATTCCTTGTAAATTTCTGCAATTTGTGGCATCCTCATGTTTTTATCAATAAGCCTGATTTCGGCATTATTGGCATATACGTTTGGTGGTATCAGGTTATTTTTTGCCATCGAAATGCGGGCGGCAACAGTGCCGGGTTTGTAGGTTTTTTCGTCGAGGCCAAAACTTTTGATAACTGTTTTGATCAGGCTTTTACTGTCGGCGCTGTCGTAAATGGTAAAGTTTGAAGGATAACCCAGCACTTCGTGTTCAGTGCGCAACATGCGGGCAAACACACTGTGAAAAGTTCCCATCCACAAATAGCGGGCTGTGTTTTCGCCTACTTCAGATGAAATTCGTTCTTTCATTTCGCGAGCTGCCTTGTTGGTAAAAGTAAGCGCCAGAATAGTTGACGGACGCACTCCCTGTTTCAGGAGATGTGCAATGCGATAGGTTAACACGCGCGTTTTTCCCGAACCTGCCCCGGCAATGATTAACGCCGGTCCTTCGGTTTGCACAACAGCCTCGTACTGGGCTTTATTGAGTTCTTTTAAATAATCAAGCACAATTAAACAGGTTATTCAATTAAAAATGCAAAAGTAAAAGATGTTCAATGGTTTCATTTGTTTTGAGGCAGAGTTTTATTAACAATGTGCCAACTTAGTATCAAGTATCAAGTATCAAG
>Ga0100400_1000340_pt1 | contig 31926 bp, 27 predicted proteins | sample CryGeymeta201524_FD_80420 | JGI IMG/M metagenome (GOLD analysis project Ga0100400, IMG submission 80420) | Groundwater microbial communities from Crystal Geyser aquifers in Utah, USA - Crystal Geyser metaG 2015-24 | ecosystem: Environmental > Aquatic > Deep subsurface > Groundwater | place: USA... | reverse complement strand
GGACGATGACGAGCTTTTCTGCGGGGCGGCCTGAGAGTTGGTGGATGGCGTGGGCGACGACTTCTTTGCCGGTGCCGCTTTCTCCTTCGATGAGGACGGTGGCGCGGGTGGGGGCGACTTGTTTGACGGTGTTGATGACGCGCTGGATGCCGGCGGATTTTCCCGTCAGGCGGCCGAGGCCGGCGGGATCGGGGACTTGCTCGCGGAGTTGGCGGTTCTCGAGCTCGAGTTGCTGGCTACGCTTGGCGCGCTTGAGCAGCATTTCGACTTCGTCGAGGTTGAGGGGTTTGGTGACGAAGTGCCAGGCACCACGGCGCATCGCTTCCACGGCGGTATCGACCGAGCCGTAGGCGGTCATCATGATAGCGACGGGCGGCTTATCCATCGCGAGGACCTCATCAAGGATGTCCATGCCGGAGTCACCGCCGAGCCGGAGGTCGGTCAGGAGTAGGTCGATTTTCTCGGATTTGAGGACCGAGGAGGCTTCCTTGTGGTTGGAGGCAAGGAAGACGTCGAATTCTTCTTCGAGCGCCGAGCGGAGTCCATCGCGCGTGGCTTTTTCGTCGTCGACGATGAGGAGGGTGGGGGTCATGTGGCTTTTTGAAATTTGAAACGCCAAGACGCAAAGTTCGCCAAGGCTGGGGATGTGGAAGGATATTGGGAAGCGGCTACTCCGGGTGGTTCATGGCCACTCGCTTGATGCCGTTCTTAATGAGGGGAACGTTGAAATTGATGAGCAGCCCGAGGGTTTTCTGTGAAAGCTTCAGGTAGGTCATGAACTGATGTTTTCATAACTCAAAAAACTTGGCGAACTTTGCGTCTTGGCGTTTCGATTTTCTTCTAATCGATGTCAATGACCTTGTCTTTTGTCTCCAAGAGGCGGACGGGTTTGGGGCCTCGGGGGATGTGGATGTGGATGGTGGTGCCGGCCTCGGGTTCGCTTTCGATTTCGATTTCGCCGCCGTGCTCGCGGACAACGCGGCGGACGATCAGCAAGCCGAGTCCGGTGCCGGATTGTTTGGTGGTTTTGTAGGGTTCAAAGAGGGATCCCATTTGCTCGGGCGAGATGCCGCTGCCGTTGTCGGAGATTGAAATACTGCATTCATAGTCGTTGAAGGTGGAAGCGATTTTGATCAGGCCGCCGTCGCCTTGGAGCGCTTGATAGGCATTGCGCAGGAGGTTGTAGATGACTTGCTGGAACTGGGTGGGGTCCAGGTTCATCGATGGGGATTCTTTGGCGAGGTCGAGCTCGACGGCGATGTCGCGGGAGGCGAGTTCGGGTTCGAGAAGATTGAGGGTGTCTTGGATGATCTGGTGAAGGTCGCACTGGCCACGCTGTGGCGTGGTGGGACGGATGGCTTGAAGGAACTGGCGCAGGATGGTGTCGAGTCGCTGGATTTCACGGCGCGCGGTGCCGAGGTTTTCTTCGAGCGGGGTGCGGTCTCCGGGTGGAAGTTTTTTCAGCTTCCGCGCCATCAGTTGCAGGTGGATGTCGAGCGAGTTGAGCGGGTTGCCGATTTCGTGGGCGACTCCGGCGGCGAGTAGGGTGAGTGCGTTGAGGCGTTCGCTTTCGAGGCTGTCTTCGGCTTCACGGCGGGTGGCGGTCTGGTCGCGGACGAGCATCACCCAGCCGAAGGCTTCGTTGCCGAGGGCGGAAGCGATCGGTGAGAGGTAGAAATTGAGGTAGCGGTTTTCGGGGTAGAAGACTTCGAGGTCGCGGGAGATGGTTTTGCCGGGGCGGGCGATGGTTTTCCAATCGAGACCGGGGATCCGCGGCATGAGCAGCTCGCCGAGGATTTCGTCGCTGAGGCCGAAGAACTTCTGGGCGGCGGCGTTGATGAAGGTGACGCGGCCTTTTTCATCGAGCACGATGACGCCTTCGTGGAGGGCTTCGAAGACCTGTTCGAGGAAGCCTTTTTCCCGGATGAGGCGGGAAAGGAGCTGCTGGGCCTCGGCTGGATCAATGCGATCGAGGCGGGAGAGGAGTTTTTCGAGGAAGCCGGATTTCATGGGGCTAGATGATGGGGAACCACGGAATACACCGAATACACGGAAGTTTTAAAACAGAGGAGCGGTTTCGGGGGAGTTCTGGAGAAGCTGATCAACGCGTCATAAGTCACTTGTTTTCCATGTATTCAGCGTATTCCGTGGTTCTCATTTCTGATTTTGAAGGTATGACTTCGGTATGAAAAGTGAGGTGATGGTGGTGCTTTGCACGTTCCCGGATGTTGAGAAGGCGCGACAGATTGGCGCGGTCTTGGTGGAAAGGCAAGTGGCGGCCTGCATCAATCTGCTGTCCGGGGTGATGTCGATTTACCGCTGGGAGGGCAAGATCGAGGAGGCGGGTGAGGTGATAGGCGTGATCAAGACGACGGCGGAGGCTTATCCGGCGCTGGAGGCGTCGATTTTGGAACTCCATCCGTATGATACGCCGGAAGTGCTGGCGCTGCCGGTCGGGCAGGGGGCGGAGAAGTATCTCGCTTGGGTGGCGGGGCAGGTCCTAGCTGATAACTGAGAAGCCCTTCACGCCGTCGAGCGGCGAGATGTTGGTGACGTACATGCCCTTGATGTTGTGGGCGAGTGGGCTTTCTTCGGCGATTTCCTTGATGAAGTCTTCAACTTCTTCGGTTTCGCCCATGACCTCGAGTTCCACGGTGCCTTCGGGGAGGTTCCTCACCGTGCCGACGACGTCGAAGCCCTTGGCGAGGTCCTTGCAGGTGTAGCGGAAGCCAACTCCTTGAACTCGGCCGTCGAAAATCACGCGTCGTGCGGTCATGGGTGGACCAATGCGACAGGATGCGGGTCGAGTCGAGTCATTCTTCCGGGGTGGCTTTACTCGGGTGAGGTGTTCGAAAAGCGGACGGTGTCCGGGCTTGGCTGGGAAACGCTGAGTTGGCGGCCATCTGGGCCGGTGATGGTTTCGCCGGGCTTGGGGTCGGTTTCGGCCATGGCGAGGGCGCCGGCCATGGCGAGGCCGAGCTCGAGAAGCTCGCTGGCGCTGGCTTCATTTTCCATGCGGATGTCCCAGACGAGATCAAAGGCGATGTCGTTTTTGGCGGTGAGGTGGTAGCGGTCGCCGCGCCAACTGCGGGCGAGCTGGGTGAGTTCGGGGTCGAGCGTCTGCAGCCAGAGCTGGATTCCGAGCATGCCGGCGGACTCGTCGACGACGAGTTCGTGAGGGCTTTCCGGGAGCTCGATGGGGGCGATTTCGAGGTCTTCGCTTTCAGGGAAAAACCACGAGGTGAGTTGGGGGGACTTGTGGAGGTATTGAAGGAGTTCTTCCTGGTCCATGAGGCGCTCGGCGCGCGGGGTGCCGAGGAGCGATGGGAAAGTGGCGATGCCTTTGACGAAGACGGGCAGGCTTTCTAACAGGTCGCGTGCGCCGGAGTCGGTCTGCACGCCGGTGAAGCCGATGCCGACGGCTTGGCGGGCGAGGAAGCGGTTTTCAACGGCCATCGCGGCACCGTGATGGAGGGCTTCGCGTGCGTGGGAAGCGTCGTCGCCGGGATAGCCGGGAGGTGGCGGGTAGTTCTGGTGAATGAGGATGCGGCCGAGGACACGGATGAGCGCGGATTGGTCGGGCACGCTGTTGGCATCGAAGCGATCGGTCACCCAGCCTTCGCCGGTCTGGTCATCGAACCACGAGCGGGCACCGAGGCTGCGCATCGCGGAGAGCTGCGGGGCGAAGCGGTCGTCGGGGGTGAGAAGGCCCATCAGCGCCCATGCCTTCTGGCGGTGATCGAGGCTGTTCGGCGGAAAGCGGCTTTCGATGGATGCGGTGACGCGGTCGCGGAGTTCTTCGCCTGCGATCTGGTGGACGACCGGGCTGCTGCGGAATTCGAAGCCGAAAGCCTTTTCGATGAAGCCGATGAGTTCGTTGGGCACCTTGATCTCGCCGCCACCTTGGGCGAGCGAGCGCAGGCTTTCGTTCTCGCGCTTGAGCATCCCGAGTTCATTCTCTAGCGAGGTGATCTGGCCTTGGAGATCGTCTTCGGCTGCGGTTGCTGCAGCGTTTTTCCACTGGAGTCCTTGAAGGATGCCACCCGCCGCGACGGCGGCTCCGACGAGGATGGAGAGCAGGGTTTGGGGGTGCATGTCTCCCTTTTACCGTCCGACCGGTCGGGCGTTGGGGTTGGCGGGTTCGACCTTTTCGAATTTCTCAAGGTCGGGGAGGGCTTGGGATTTTCCGAAGACTTCGTCGGCGGTTTTGCCCTTGATCAGGGTCATGCCGACGGGAAGGTTGGCGGAGCCGTCGGCATTGTAGGAGTAGATGAACATGTGGACGGGTTTTTCGCGGCGGGTGCCGTCGGGGTTGCGTTCGGGGAAATAACGCTTCACGCGGGTGTCGAATAGCAGTTCCTGGACGAGTTTCCCAAAGGTCGGTCCGGGGCGTTTGCTGTAGCCGAAGGCGGTCTTGTAGAGTTGGTTGCCGGCGCCGTCGAAGATGTCGCACTTGAGAGGATTGCCGCGGGCATCAAGACGGTAGACCGTGGTCATGGTGACGTTTTTCTGGGCGTTGTAGGTCTTCTTGGTGAGGGTTTTGCGGTCGTTGCCGCGCTCGAAAACGGTCTTGGTGCCGTCTTCATTGCGCTTCACGCGGACGAAGGGGCCTTCGATATCGACGCCCGGAATTTGGGCGTGGGTGAGCGGGGAGACGATGAGTCCAAGGATCAGGGTCAGGCGCTTCAAGTTCATGGGTGCGGAGATTAGTGCTTGGCGAGGCGGGGGGCAAGGGGGCATTTCGGGCGTTAGATGCTCTGGAAAACGCAAGCAGCTACCTTGGATTTGAGCCGTCGGGCGATGGTGATGGGCATTCTCAATGTCACGCCGGATTCCTTTTCCGATGGGGGGAGTCACGATGCGCCGGACGCGGCGCTGCAGCGGGCGCGGCGCATGATTGAGGAGGGGGCGGAGATCATTGATGTCGGTGGGGAGTCAACGAGGCCGGGTGCGGCGGATGTGGGAGCGGGTGAGGAAATGTCGCGGACGCTGCCGGTGATCAGGGCGCTGCGGGCGGAGTGGGGCGGCTTGATTTCGATCGACACGATGAAGCCGGAGACCGCGCGGGCGGCGCTTGAGGCGGGGGCGGACATTGTGAATGACGTGAGTGGTCTGCGTGATCCGGAGATGGTGCGGGTGTGTGCGGAAAAGAGATGCGGGGTGGTGGTGATGCACATGCAGGGCGATCCGCGGACGATGCAGGCCAAGCCATACTACAAGGATGTGGTCGGCGAGGTGCGGCGCTTTTTCGAAGAACGGCTGCGTGAGTTGACGGCTGCTGGGATTGACGAGCAGGCGCTGTGCTTTGATCCAGGGATTGGGTTTGGAAAGACACTGGAGCACAATCTGGCGCTGCTGCGCGGGCTGAAGGACTTGCAGGTTTCGGACCGGCCGCTGTTGATCGGGCTTTCGCGGAAAAGTTTCATCGGTCGGCTTTTGGAGAGCGATGCCATGGAAGATCGGGACTGGCCGACGGTTGCTCTCACGGCATGGACGCGTGAGAACGGCGCGCTGATCCACCGGGTGCATGAGGTGAAATCAAACTCCGAGGCACTGCGGATGGTTGAGGCCGTGATGGGGCTTGGGAGCGCTGGTCTTTGACTGTCAGTCTGAAGAGGCCACAGCGGCAAATCCCGCCCCTATGATGTTTTTGCGTTCCAAAACTTGAGAGGATGAATCCTGGTCATCGTATCTAATCGCGATGCATTTCCGCCCGTTCCTAGTCATCTTGGCACTTCCGGTGGTCGTCGTGGCGGCTTTCGGCGAGGAGGTCTCGTTCAATCGCGACATCCGTCCGATCATTTCGGACCGTTGTTTCAAGTGCCACGGACCGGATGCGAAAAATCAGGACTCCGAGTTCAGGCTCGATCGCTTCGAGAATGCGACGGCCGATCTCGGCGGTTACTTCGGCGTGGTTCCGGGTGATCTTGATAAAAGTGAGCTGCACCATCTGATCCGCTCCGACGACGATGATGAAAGGATGCCGCCGCCGAGTTCGAAGATGGCGCTGACGGACAAGGAGAAGGATTTGCTCGATGCCTGGATCCTTCAGGGAGCGAAATACGAGAAGCATTGGTCATTCATTCCGGTCCCCGACGAGATCGAGGTGCCGCAAGCGGGTGATGGCTGGGCGCGCAATGAAATTGATCGATTTGTCGCGGATCGCATCGAGAAGGCCGCAATGGAGCCCGCGAAGGAGTCTCCAAAAGCGAAGCTGCTGCGGCGCGTGAGTTTTGATCTAACAGGTCTGCCGCCGACGCTTGAGGAGTTGGCGGCCTTTGAGGCGGATGCCGGTCCGCAGGCTTACGAAAAGGTAGTGGATCGTTTGCTTGCTTCGGATGCCTATGCCGAGCGCATGACGGCCGAGTGGTTGGATGTGGCGCGCTATTCGGACTCCTATGGGTATCAGCGCGACCACGTGCGCACCGTTTGGCCATGGCGGGACTGGGTGCTGCGGGCCTTCCGGGACAACATGCCTTACAGCCAGTTCATGAAGGAGCAGATCGCCGGAGATCTCATTCCAAATGCGACCGATGATCAGATCCTGGCCACTGCTTTCAACCGCCTCCACGGTCACAACATCGAAGGGGGAAGTATTCTTGAGGAGTTCCGGGTCGAGTATGTCGGCGACCGGGTGGAAACGGCAGGCACCGCTTTTCTTGGCCTGACAATGAACTGCACGCGCTGCCACGATCACAAATATGATCCGCTGACCGCAAAGGATTATTATTCGATGAGTTCGTTCTTCGCGAATATCGATGAAGCGGGCCTGATCGCTTACTTCACGAATGCGATACCGACTCCGGCGCTTTCGCTGCCGAGCGATGCCCAGCGGGCGGAGTTGAAAATTAAGGCGGGCAAGCTTGCGGAGCTCAGTAGCCAGTATCAGCAGGCCCTCGAATCGGCGGACTCGGCATTTGACGCGTGGTTGCAAGCCCGGCCGGAGGCTCCCAGTCAGAACGGACTGGAAGCCTATCTGGCTTTCGAGGAAATGGATGAAAACGGCACCATTGCCAATCTGGCCAATCCGGATCGCCCGGCGTCGAACAAGATCCTCAATGTGCTGGTCGATGGGCCGCGCGGAAAAGCGATCAAGGTGACGGGCGATGACGCGCTTGAGGTGAAGGGTGTCGGTGCCTACGAGCGGGAGCACGCGTGGTCGGCGTCGGTGTGGATCAATCCATCGGAGATCGTTGCCCGGGCAAATGTTTTCAGTCGCGGAAAGGGTGCGGATGACTCAGCGAGCATGGGCTATGAGTTTCTCCTGCTTGATGGAAAGCCAACGCTTTCGCTCGCGCATTTCTGGCCGGGAAATGCGATCCGCGTGCAGGCGAAGCAGGTGCTCAAGGCGGGGGAGTGGGTCCATCTCGGTGTCAGCTACGATGGATCTAGTAAGGCGTCGGGTCTTAAGATCTACATCGATGGACAAGCGACGGAGGTCGAAGTTGTTAGAGAGGGTCTCACGCGGACGATCAATACGTTCATTGGTGTTGGCGACGGCAAAAATCTCGGAGTTGTGCTCGGAGAGCGCTACCGTGATTCGGGTTTGAGGAATGGGCTGATCGATGAATTCCGATTCTGGAGTCGCGAGCTCAGCGCGATTGAATTCATGCAGAGCTTCGACCGAGAAAGCCTCGTCAAGCTTCTGGGGAAGGAAGTGCTTACGGAAGAAGATCGAGCGTTGCTGCGAGAGTATTTCCTCAAGAACGACCATGCCGAAAGCAAAGCAGCGCTCGACTCCTTAACTTCGGCGCGTGCCGAGTGGAATCGAGTGATGGATTCGATTCCGGCGATTTCAGTGATGGACGAAATGTCACCACCGAAGAAGGCCTACATCCTCGAGCGTGGTGCTTACGATAGTCATGGCGAAGAGGTGACGGCCAACTCGCCGGGCTTTCTTCCTCCGATGGATCCGTCCTTGCCGAAAAATCGCCTGGGCTTCGCGGAGTGGCTTATCGATCCCGGCAATCCACTGCCGAGTCGGGTGACGGTCAATCGCTACTGGCAGTTGATTTTTGGTCAGGGACTTGTCGCAACGACCGAGGATTTTGGGAATCAAGGCACGCCGCCGACGCATCCTGAGTTGCTCGACTGGCTGGCCCGCGATTTCATGAACAGCGGATGGAACGTGAAGGCGCTGTTGAGAAAAATGGTGCTCTCTTCGACCTATCGCCAGAGCATGGAGGTGACGCCTGAGCTGCGTGAGAAGGATCCGGAGAACCTCTATCTCGCCCGTAGTCATGCGAGCCGGCTTCCGGCGGAAATGATTCGCGACAATGCACTCGCGGCAAGTGGGCTACTTGTTAGAAAGTGGGGCGGGCCTCCGGTGAAACCTTACGAGGTGGAGGTCTCGTTTGAGCCGGTGAAACCGGACAAGGGTGAAGGTCTTTATCGTCGGAGTGTCTACACTTGGTGGAAGCGGAGTGCAGCGGCGCCGATGCTGACGACCTTCGATGCGCCTAAGCGAGATGTCTGCACCGTGCGGCGCGACACCACGGTTTCGCCGTTGCAGTCGCTAATAATTCTCAATGCTCCGCAATTCATGGAGGCTTCGCGGGTGCTTGCGGTGAGGCTTCTCAAGTCTCACGGAGATGATAAGAAGGCTCTTGTTTCGGAGGCTTATCAGGTCCTAACAAGTCGTCTTCCGAGACCAGATGAGGCCGACATTCTGATCGATCTTCTCGACTCGCAGGTGGAGATTTTCCGAGCTGATCCTGAGAGCGCGCGTAAGCTGCTGGAGGTCGGAGAAAAACCGATGGATGAATCGGTAGCCATTGATAAGCAAGCCGCCGCTGCGGTTCTCGTCAATGCGATCATGAACCTCGACGAATCCCTGATAGAGCGATGAAGAACCCCCTTTGCACAGGCCACGAGAGTCCGATTGGCATGAGCCGACGGACTTTTTTGAACTCCACCGGCATCGGCCTTGGAGGCATCGCGCTCGCGCACATGACGAGTCAGGCGAATGCCGGAGGGCTGAGCGGAATTCCGAGTGGCATGCACTTTCCGGCGAAGGCGAAGCGGGTGATCTATCTTTTTCAATCCGGTGGCCCGTCGCAGATGGATCTCTTCGATCACAAGCCGCGTCTGAACAAGGAGCACGGACAGGAGTTGCCAGAGTCGGTTCGTCAGGGTCAGCGTCTCACAGGGATGTCGACGAATCAGGCGAGCTTCCCTCTGGTGGGATCGCCGTTTGAGTTCAAGCAGCATGGTGACAGCGGGGCGACGATTTCTGAGTTGATGCCGCACACGGCGGAGATTGCCGATGAGCTTTGTTTCATCAAATCGATGTACACTGAGGCGATCAACCATGGTCCCGGTGTGACGATGATGCAGACCGGTTCGCAGTTTCCGGGTCGTCCGACGATGGGTTCGTGGCTTTCGTATGGTCTCGGGACGATGAATGCGAACTTGCCGGACTTCGTTGTTTTAACAACTGAGGCCGGTGGGCAGCCGCTGACTTCGCGCTACTGGGGGAGTGGCTTCCTTCCTGCCAAACATGATGGCGTGCGCTTCGCTCCAAATAAGGATGCGGTGCTGTATTTGAACAGCCCGGAGGGAATCAATCATGGGAGCCGTCGGTCGGTGATCGAGCATATCAATAAGCTCCATCAGCTCCAGCTTGAGAAGACTTCCGATCCCTATCTTGAAACTCAGATCGCGCAGTATGAAATGGCGTTCCGCATGCAGGCCTCGGTGCCTGAGGCGACGGACATCGAGAGCGAATCGAAGGCGACGCTCGACATGTATGGCGATGATGTGAAGAAGCCCGGAACCTTTGCTTACAACTGTCTGATGGCGCGTCGACTTGCGGAGCGTGGCGTGCGTTTCATTCAGCTCTACCACAAGGACTGGGATGCCCATGGAGGGCTGCCCGGAGCGATCCGCAATCAGTCAAGGTTGACCGACCAGCCTACTGCCGCGCTGATCAAGGATCTCAAGGCGCGTGGCATGCTGGAGGATACCTTGGTGATCTGGGGTGGTGAGTTTGGTCGCACGAATTACTGTCAGGGCAAGCTGACACCAAAGGACTTTGGTCGCGATCATCACCCCCGTTGTTTCACGATGTGGATGGCTGGGGGTGGCGTGAAAGGTGGTTACACCCATGGCGAGACTGATGAATACAGCTATAACATCGTCAAGGATGGTGTTCACGTGCACGACCTGCATGCGACGGTGCTGCACCTGCTGGGCATTGATCACGAGCAGCTGACCTTCAAATACCAGGGTCGTCATTTCCGGCTCACTGATGTCCACGGCAAGATCGTGAAGGCGATTTTAGCGTAGGTGACTTCTGTTCGCCGTCCGAAGTTCTGCTCTCGGAAATGATTCGCGAAGATTAGTCTGTGATGTTCATGCCTGGCAAGAGACGGGGCGGAAGGCGAGTTGGCAGAACGAGGACGTGGCTTGGCTGAAACCCAGCCCGACAGGATTAGGATGGTGACGGGGAGCACGAGGTCTTTTCGAACTGGGTTCGTTCTTTTCGTGCCAATCAAGGGGGCTCTCTCGCTTCTCCGTCTTTTCCAGAAATTGGAGTTTGCCCACTTCCTGCGAAGATGGAGAGGTTTTCTTTGATTAGTTGAGCCAATCGAGAGATTGTTTCCGTGTGAGCGACAAATCTGTGAGGCCGATGAAGGAGCGCGAGGCATCGTTGTGCCCGTGCAAGAGCAAAATTAACTATTCCAATTGCTGCATGCCCTTTCATCACTCGAAAGCGAAGCCGGCAACGGCGGAGCAGTTGATGAGGGCTCGCTACAGCGCTTACTTCTTCCGTCGCGTGGATTTCCTGGTGGAAACGACGCATCCCGACACCCGTGAGAAAGGCCTGCGCAAGGAGCTGGAAAAGATGGTCTATCAGGTGAACTGGGCGAACCTTGAGATTGTTGCCGTCGCGAAAGGCGGCAGAGAAGACAAGGTCGGGAAGGTGGAGTTTATCGCGAGCTACTTCGTGAAAGGGGAGCCGCAGGAGCTCCACGAGGTTTCGCGCTTCAAGCGCTACAAGGGCGACTGGAAGTATTTGGATGGGAAGGAGTGATCACGCCCCGATCGGGTGCCAGACGGTTTTGGCTTCGAGGAAGTCGCGGATGGCGTAGGGGGAATCGTGGGTGCTGGAGAACCAGTCGGTCTTCGGGTCGTGGAGTTTGACGCGTTTGACGGATTCGGAGGCGGCTTGTTGGAGGGTGGTGGCTTCGTTTTGCTCGGCGACGGCGCTCAGGGCGCGGAGGTGTTCGTGGGTGCCGAAGGTGGCAAGCATTTCGCTGCGTGGGCCTGTTAGAAGGTTGACGACTCCGCCGGGGAGGTCGCTGACGGCCATCATTTCTCCGAGCAGGATGGAGGGGTAGGGGGCGCTTTCGGAGGCGAGGGCGACGACGCTGTTTCCTGAGGTGATGGCGGGGAGGATCAGGGTCATGAGGGCGAGCAGCGGGGCCTCCTCGGGGGCGAGGATGCCGATGATGCCCATCGGTTCGCTGACGGTGAAGTTGAAGTGCGAGCTGGCGACGGGGTTCACGCTGCCGAGGACTTGCTCGTATTTGTCGGCCCAGCCGGCGTAGTGGACGATGCGCTCGATGGTGGCGCGGACTTCCTTTTCGCTCGTCCAGGCGGCCATTTCCGTGGAGCGGGATTCGAGCATCTCGGCGAGGCGATAGAGGATCTGGGCGCGGTTGTAGGGCGAGCGTTTGGCCCAGCCGGAACCGGCGGATGCGGCGGCTTCGACGGCGTTGCGCAGGTCCTTGCGGGAGCAGAGCGGGATGTGGGCGAGGAATTCGCCTTTGCTACTATGGAGCTCGTAGGTGCGGGCGGATTCGCTGCGGATGAACTTTCCGCCGACGTAGCATTTGGGAGTTTTGGTGATGGGAAGGGACATGGGATGAGGTGAGCCGTGAGCGCGGGAATCTGGAGAATTGGGGGGCTTCAGTTGTTATTGGAGGGTGGCGTAGTCGAGCAGGCCGTGTTTGCCGCCTTCGCGGCCGAAGCCGGATTGCTTGTAGCCGCCGAAGGGACTGGATGGGTCGAACTGGTTGTAGGTGTTGGCCCAGACGACGCCGGCTTTGAGCTTGCTGGCCATGCTGAGGATTTTGGATCCCTTGTCGGTCCAGATGCCGGCGCTAAGGCCGAAGGGGGTGTTGTTGGCTTTTTCGATCGCTTCTTCCGGGGTGCGGAAGGTGAGGATGGAAAGCACGGGGCCGAAGATCTCCTCGTTGGCGATGCGGTGGCTTTGGGCGACGCCGGTGAAGAGGGTCGGGGCGAAGTAGTAGCCGTTTTTTGGGAGCTTGCAGTTTGGTTGGTGGATCGTGGCACCTTCGTCGACACCGCTTTTCACGAGCTCCTTGATCTTGGCGAGTTGTGCGGCGGAGTTGATCGCGCCGACGTCGGTGTTTTTGTCGAGCGGATCACCGACACGCAGCACGGCGAGGCGGCGTTTGAGGCGGGCGGTGAATGCTTCGGCGATGCTTTCCTGAACGAGCAGGCGTGATCCGGCGCAGCAGACATGGCCTTGGTTGAAGAAGATGCCGTTGATGACGCCTTCGACGGCCTGGTCGATGGGGGCGTCGTCGAAGACGATGTTGGCGGCTTTTCCTCCGAGCTCGAGGGTGAGTTTTTTACCGGTGCCGGCGAGGGATCGCTGGATGATTTTGCCGACTTCGGTGGAACCGGTGAAGGCGATTTTGGCGGCGTCGGGGTGATTGACGATGGCGGCTCCGGTTTCGCCGTCGCCGCTGATGATGTTGGCGACGCCGGGTGGGAGGCCTGCTTGTTCAAGGATGGTGGCGAACTTGAGTGCGGTGACCGAAGTGGTTTCGGCGGGCTTGATGACGACGGTGTTTCCCGTTGCAAGGGCAGGTGCGATTTTCCATGCGAGCATCAGCATGGGGAAATTCCATGGGATGATCTGACCGATGACGCCGAGGGGCTTGAGCGTGCGGCCGGGGGCGACGTATTCAAGTTTATCGGCCCAACCGGCGTGGTAGAAGAAGTGCGCGGCGGCCATGGGCAGGTCGAAGTCGCGGGACTCCTTGATGGGCTTTCCGCCGTCGAGGGTTTCGGCGACTGCGAACTCGCGCGAGCGATCCTGAAGGAGGCGGGCGATGCGGAAGAGGTATTTGCCGCGCTCGGCACCGGGGAGTTTGGACCAGGAGGTGAAGGCTTTTTTCGCGGCGGCGAAGGCGGCGTCGACATCGGCTCGGCCGGCTTGCGGAATGGAAGAGAGCTTTTTGCCGTCGCGCGGGGAGATGGAGTCGAAGTATTTTTTCGATTTCGGGGCGCTGTGTTTTCCGTCGATGAAGAGCTGGTAGCGGTCGGCGATGCGGGGGTCGGCGGACTCGGGGGCCGGGTCGAACTCCCAGAGGTCGCCGAAGAGGAGTTCGCGGGCTTGGGTTTTGGACTTGGGTGATTTTTTGGCGGGCATGGGGAATGGTGGAAAGAGCTGGGGATGTGGAGCGGACTGAAGTCCGCGGTCCGTTTTAGTAAGCGCTGGAGTCCTCGGTGAAAGTGTAAGGTGCCTGGTAGGCACCGGTGCGTTGGGTTTCGAGTTGGCGGAGGAGGTCGTTGAGTAAGGACGATGCGCCGAAACGATAGCGGGTGTTCGAGAGCCATTGGTCGCCGAGGGTTTCTTTGACGGCGATGAGGAATTGGAGGGATTGCTTGGCGGTCTTGATGCCGCCGGCGGGTTTCATGGCGATCTCGATGCCGGTGGTGAGGTAGTGGTCGCGGATGGCGTCGAGCATGACTTGATTGTTTCCGAGGGTGGCGTTCGAGGAAGTTTTGCCGGTGGAGGTTTTGATGAAGTCGCCTTCGCGCAGGACTTGCATGGCGATGAAGGAGGCGGCGCGGATGTTGTCGTAGGTTTCGAGCTCGGAGGTCTCGAGAATGACTTTCAAAGTGGCGTCGCCGCAGGCTTCGAGGACGGCGGCGATTTCATCCTGCACGAGCTGGAACTCGCCTTGGTGAAACGCGCCGCGGTTGATGACCATGTCGATTTCATCGGCACCATCGGCGACGGCTTGGCGAACCTCGGCGAGGCGGGTTTTTAGCGGAGCCTGGCCGGAGGGGAAAGCGGTGGCGACGGAGGCGATGCGGACGCCGCTGCCTTTGACGTGTTTGGCGGCGTGGCGGACCATCGATGGGTAAACGCAGACGGCGGCGGGACGGGGGACGTCCATGCCGAGGTGCGGAGTGAGCGCTTTCTGGAAGAGGGATGCGACTTTGACTGGGGTGTCTTTTCCTTCGAGGGTGGTCAGGTCGACCATTGAGGCGGCGAGTTTGAGGCCTTGGATTTTTGAGGCCTTTTTGATCGAGCGGGTGGTGTATTTCGCGACGCGGGATTCGATGCCGACGGCGTCGACGGTTCCGATGTCAGCGAGGAGGCGGCGATGGGCCGTGGCGTTCATTGTGGGGGACAATGAACGCGCAAGGGGTCGGGGACAATCAGGGAGTTGGGCTGTTTTTCTCGGTGGCTTGGTCGGGATATTGGGGGCTGAGGGTGCCGAACTTGGGGCCGTTCGGGCTCAGCGGCTTTTCTGCGATGATAACAAAGGGGAGTGATGTGGCATTCTTGGGTGAGAAGCGCGCGCGTTTGGCGATGATGCGAATGCGGTCGTCGTCGAGCTTGGTGATCTCGGGATCGGGATCGGATGAGATCTGTCCGTCGCTTGAGTAAAAACGGAACGCGCCAATGTCGGGGATGTCGGCGGGTGGGGTGAGGAGGAGGCAGATATGTTTTTCGTCCTGTTTGGATTCGATGGTGGCTTTCCAGGTTTTCAGTTCCTGAGGGATCTGTTTTTCGGCGGCGGAGAGTGCGGCCGTGTTGGCTGGATCGCTCACAGAGGATTCCGCAGATGGAAGGGAGAGGGTGAAAGTTTTGTTGCCGGGATAGCATTCGTTCGAGCAGGCCATCCACATGACGACGGCTCGGATTTCCGAGGGCTCGTCGGGAAGTTCGGCAGGAGTTGTTAGATCGATGAGCAGGGTGGCATCTGATTTGTATCCAAAGACGGGATTCCCGGCCATGTCCGACATTTCCGGAACGGGCCAGCGGATGGGTCCGGCGGTGAAGCCGGGTGGGAGTTTCCATTCGATGGTGGTGGGGTAGCCGACGGCTCCCGGGTTTTTCCAGTAGGTATGAAAGCCGGGGTGGTGATGAATCTGGAGACCGACGGTAAAAGTGGAATTTGGACTGATGGTTTTGACTGCCGAAATCAGTTTGAGGTCGACGCCTTTCGTGGGTAGTTCGGCGAGGGACGAGAGGGTCAGAGCTGCAGAGATGTGGGTGAAGCGGATCACGGTGTTTGTGGTTGGGGTTACTGGGTTGGTTGGAAGGCCCTTACAGAGCAGGTGTGAGGGTTTGCGGTAATTTGCTCAAAAGACATCGGTTTTTCAATCCTTGGAGGCGATGTGCTTAACTTTTCGATAATGATATGAAGAGTCGGTGGAAGTGCTGAAAAAATCCATGATTGCGATTTGTCAGCGGTCGAGCGTCTCGTCCATTGGTGCGAGATGACGTCGCCGCCATTCTCACTCGCTGTTGGTGCAAACTGCGGCTGTGACTTGCAAAAGATTGAGAAACAGGTTTGTGAATGCGTGAATGAAGCGGCACGTCATCCGGTTGAAGAGTTTGGATATTTCGACTATGAGGATATCCGCTATCTTGCCGGCTGGGTGGACCCGGATCTTTGTGAGTCGGGGTCAGTCGTCAGCACCGTGGCAGGACATTTCCTCCAATGGCTGGCGGTAGGTGATCGTGCGAGAGCCTGCAAGCGAAGTGCTTTCGGGATCCCTGAGCAGATGGTCGCCGTTTAGAGTGATGAATTTGTGGGTGGCTCCGCAGGGTCCGGGAGGATCTCAGCGAGTTCGAAATCGATCAGGCAGAAGCGGCCTGCTCGGGGGTCGTAGGTGACGTTGCGACGTTCGGCATCGAGGTGCCGGACGCCATATTTTTGCTCCAGTTCATCGAAGAGTTCCTTCGTCTTGCGATCAGAAAGACTCGGTGCTGGCTGGCCGCAGGAGGTGCTGACGAAGTAGTTTTCCTCAGGGTGTTCTTCGAGCAGGCGGGGGACGTTCGGGCAACCCCGCTCTTCGAGGACCTTCAAGACGGCGACTTCGTTGGCGTAGCGTTTGTCGGCATCGGTGCCGCGCAGCTTTTTGTGGACACGGTTCATCCAGTCGAGCCGTACTTCGGCGCGGATTCCGTCTTTAAGTTCTCTCATGGAAGCTCAGTTCACAGCCCGAGTAGCGCACGGGCAACAGAAAAGTAGATGACCATGCCGGTAACATCGACGATGGCGGCGATGGCGGGGGCGGAGACGACGGCGGGGTCGAGTTTGACGGCGCGTGCGCCGAGCGGAAGGAGCGATCCGAGAAAAGTGGCGGAGGTGACCTGGGTGGTGAGCGCAACGGCGACGGCGAGCGCGAGCTTGAGGAGGGAGACGTCCGGAGGCAGGGAAATCTTGAAGGCGGGGAGGATAAAGAGGGTGAAGGCGGCCATGCAGAGGCCGAGAAGGGTGCCGAGGAAGAACCCGCAGCGGAGTTCTTTCCATGCGACCCGGAAAGCGGAGCCGGGCACGATTTCTCCAAGCGACATCGCGCGGATGACCATGGTGGAGGCCTGGCCACCGGTATTTCCGCCGGCGGCGACGACCATCGGGAGGAAGAGCGCGAGGACGAAAACGTCACTGAGGACCTTTCCGAAGCGCATCATGACGTAGCCGGAAATAATCGACACGAAGGCTAGTCCGACCAGCCATCCTGCGCGGCGACGAAAGTGGTTGGTAATGGTGGTGTTGAGATAAGTTTCCTCGTCTTGTTCCCCGGTGATACCAGCCAAACGCTCGATATCCTCGGTGGTTTCTTCCTGAAGAATCTCCATGGCATCATCGTGCGTGACGATGCCTAACAGGTGGTCGAATTCATCGACGACCGGAAGCACGATCAAGTCGTAGCGGAGAAGCAGGTTGGCGGCTTCTTCCTGGTCGGCGGTGGCGAGGACCCGTTGTTCCGGGGCGACTTCCTCCATGATGTCGTAAACGGGGGTGTCCCAGGCATTGAAAGCGAGGTCACGCAGACGGACACGGCCGATGAGGTGGCCCTTGGCATCGACGACGAAAATCCGGCTGAGAGTTTCCGTGTTTTCCTGAATTCGGCGAAGCGAGTCGATCGCTTGCTTGATGCTCATCGAGGCGAAAATGCGACCGAACTTGGTGGTCATGCGACCGCCGGCGGTGTCGTGTTCGTAGCGGAGCAGGCTGCGGGTGAGTTCCTCGTCCTCCGGACCTAACAGACCCAGGTAGCGCAAGCGGGCTTCGTCGCCGACGTCCTGGAGGACGTCGACGCGGTCATCGTCGGAGAGTTCGCGGAAAAGGATCTTCAGTTCGGAGGGTGTGAAGTGATCGAGTGCTTCTTCGATCATCGAGTCCGGAAGCTGGACGATCATATCGGCGGCGATTTCCGGGCCGATGGTCTTCAAAAACATCGGGTGCCGCTCTTCATCGACTTCCTGGTAGATATGGGCGAGGTCGGCGTAGTGAAGATCCTCGGCGATCGCACGGATCGCGCTTTGATCTTCGGCCTCGATCGCGCGGGCGAGTTCTTCGATGGGCAATGTTTCGACCTCGTCCGGCATGCGGTCAGCTTGGGGGCTCGGTCAGGCAACGGCAAGCCCGAGGAGCTGTCGTCCGTGGATGCTGACTGACCCGGCTTTCTCGTTCAGCAGATGGTGGTGGGCTTCCACCCCCATCCAGGCCGACGTTTCCCCTTAAAATCAAACACTTCTACCGCTCTCTCAGATCAATCCCTGATTTACCATTCAAGATCAACATGTGGTATGTCTTTATTTTTTTCATACAATATGTTTGACCCGGGTAGCAAGATTTGCGCAGCATCGCGACGTTGTGTTTGCCTCCTTTCGCTACGTTTGCCACACGGTCGGAACCCTTGAGGTCCCCGACGAAGTCTCGCTGATCTACACGATATCCGGCTGCCCGCTGCGCTGCCCCGGCTGCCATTCGGCCGACCTGCGCAACCCGGACCTCGGCCGAACTCTCGACACCCGCGTCCTCGCTGAAACTCTCGAACGCTACGCCGGTCTCGCAAGTTGTGTCTGCTTCCTTGGCGGCGAATGGCAGCCCCACGCCCTCATCGCGTTGCTCCAACTCACCCGCGCCAAAGGGCTGGCGACCTGCCTCTACACCGGCTCCGAGCACATCGACGACGCCATCGCCGCCCACCTCGACTACCTCAAGCTGGGACCGTTCATCGCCGCCCGCGGTGGCCTCGACCGTCCCGGCACCAATCAGCGCTTTCTCGATCTGCGCAACGGCCTCGACCTCACCCACCGCTTCCAGCGCAACGCCTCCTCCTCCTTCGATCTCGCCGCCTGATTCCAGCTCCCGCCATGACCTCCCAGCTCGACTTCATCGACCGCTACATCTCCGCCCGCAACTCCGCCGACGGCTCACTCGTCGATGCCAATGCCAACGTCTCCTGCAAGAACGTCGCCGTCCTTGCCGCCGAGATCCACAAGCAGTCCAATATCCGCATCCACCGCGAGCTGATGGACCGCAAGCTGCGTCAGCTGTTCGACGACGCCACCGCCGAACGATACCGCGAGCAGCTTGCGGAACATGAGATCTACACTCACGACGAGACCGCGCCCTTCATGCCTTACTGCGCGTCGGTCAGCCTCTTCCCCCTGCTGCAGCAGGGATGCGTCCCACTCGGCGGCGAGAGCAAAGCACCCCAGCACCTAGCCTCCTTCTGCGGTAGCTTCATCAATTTTGTCTTCGCCATCTCTGCCAACCTTGCCGGGGCCTGCGCCACCGTCGAGTTCCTCAATTGCTTCGACCACTTCGCCCGCAAGGACTACGGCAACGATTACCTCGCCACCCACCGCTTCGAAATCGAGAACCACCTGCAGCACGTTGTCTACGCCCTCAACCAACCCGCCGCCGCACGCAGCTACCAGAGTGTCTTCTGGAATATCTCGGTGTTCGACCAGAACTACTTCGAGAGCATGTTCGGCGACTTCATTTTCCCCGGCGGCGACCGCTCATCGTGGAAAAGCGTCAGCCGCCTCCAGGCCTTCTTCCTCGAATGGTTCAATCACGAGCGCGAGCGCTCGTTGCTGACCTTCCCGGTGGTCACCGCCGCGCTCATCCACGACCGCGAGGAACCCCGAGACAAACCCTTCGCCAACCTGCTCGCCAGCCAACTCGCGGCCGGTAATTCCTTCTTCATCTACACCAGCGACAGCGTCGATTCGCTCTCCTCCTGCTGCCGCCTGCGCAACGCCCTCGATGGCGACAATGACTTCTCATTCTCGCTCGGCGCCGGCGGCGTGATGACCGGCTCGATGCAAGTCATGACCATCAACTTCAACCGGCTCATCCAAGACGGGCGCGACCTCGCCGGACAGGTCCACGATCTCCACCGCTACCTCGTCGCCCGCCGCGAGATCCTCGCCGAGTTCAACCACGCCGGGCTGCTACCAATCTATACCGCCAACTGCATCATCCCCGAAAAACAATACCTAACCATCGGTGTCAACGGCCTGGTCGAAGCTGCCGAGTTCCTCGGCTACGATGCCTCCAACAACGAGGACTACATCGAATGGGTCTCCGGCCAGCTCCGCATTATCAACGAGCTCAACCGCGAGGCCACGAAGGAATACGGGGCCCGCTTCAATACCGAGTTCGTCCCCGCCGAGAACCTTGGCGTCAAGTTCGCACGCTGGGACCGCGAAGCCGGTTACCAGGTGCCCCGGAGCTGCTACAACTCCTATTTCTACCCGGTCGAGCGCGACGACATCCACGTGCTCGACAAGCTTATCCTCCACGGTGAGCGCGTCACTCGCTACCTCGACGGAGGCTCAGCGCTGCACCTCAACCTCGAGAGCTACCCGACCGAGGAAAGCTTCGCCAAGCTCATCCGCGCCGCCATCCGCACCGGCTGCAATTACTTCTGCACGAACGTCCTCGTTACCTGCTGCAACGACTGCAACCACATCGACAAACTCACTCGCGACCAATGCCCGGCCTGCGACTCGCACAACGTCGATCACGCCACTCGCATCATCGGCTACCTCAAGCGCGTCTCTTGCTGGTCCAGCGACCGCCAGGACGAGCACGACCGCAGAGCCTACCAGAAGAGTTGGTAGAAGAGGTGGTAAAAGAGTTAGTAGAGAGATAGGGGTTAAGTCCCAATATGAGAACGTTGACAATGGGTGTCACCCTTCGTAGCCTCGTCCTATGGCGAGACCACTTCGAGACGAGGCTGCGGGAGCCGTCTACCATGTCATGGCGTGTGGCGAAGGCGGACGGAAGGTGTTGGAAAGCGACGCGGACCGTCTAGCTTGCTGGAGCAGCTTCGGTTACTACGGAGGAAGGAAGGCTCGGGAGTGGTTGATAAGAAATCGAGTTCGGCATGATTTCGAATTAGCCGAGAGAAGATCGGGGCTCGCGGCCTGTGCACGCTTCCTCGAGAGTCGGGCGAAGAACCGCGAGGGAACCTTCAATCGTTTTCCTTTGCTACGGACTCACTCACTCGCAGTTTTCCTGATGATGGTGACTTCAGCCGTCTCGGGTAGCCACGCAGATGCTGCGCCGACTCTGAATTCCGAGGCCTTCAAGCATTATGTCGATGAGTTTAACGCCGATGATGAAGAACTCTACGCGAACGCCTATTCGAATGACAAATCATGGAGTTTCCTCGAGAAAAACATCCCACTTTTTGAGTGCCCCGACGAGGAACTCGAGCGAAGCTACTTCTTCCGCTGGTGGACTTACCGCAAGCACCTCCGCGAGACGCCCGACGGGTGGGTTGTCACCGAGTTCCTGCCGAAGGTTTCGTGGTCGGCAAAGCACAATACCATCTCATGTCCGGCAGGGCATCATTTCTATGAGGGTCGTTGGTTGGCTGATTCAGAATACCTCGATGATTACGCTGTGTTTTGGTTTCGCAAGGGCGGCAGCCCGCGACAATACAGCTTCTGGGCTGCGGATGCGATCTACGCCTACTCTCTTGCCACCGGCAATAAGGCGCTGGTGATCGATCTTCTCGAAGATCTGGTGAAGAACTACCAAGGCTGGGAGAAAAGTCGCCTGACCGACGACGGCTTGTTCTGGCAAGTCGATGACCGCGACGGGATGGAAGTATCGATCGGTGGAAGTGGAAAGCGCGCCACCATCAACAGCTACATGTTCGGTGACGCCGTGGCCATCGCCAAGATTGCGGAGTTGGCAGGACGCCATGAACTGGCGGACGAATACCAAAGCAAGGCGGCGCGGCTCAAGCACCTCGTCGAGACGAAACTCTGGGATCCACAGGCGAAGTTTTTCAAAACCCTCCCACGCGACAGTGAGGTGTTGGTCGATGTACGCGAGCAACACGGTTTCACACCATGGTATTTCAACCTGCCTGAAGGCGGCAAGGGATACGAGGCCGCGTGGAAGCAGTTAATGGACCCCGAGGGATTCATGGCTCCCTTTGGTCCGACTACAGCTGAGCAGCGACATAAGGGGTTCAAGATTTCCTACGAGGGACACGAGTGCCAGTGGAATGGACCAAGTTGGCCGCTGTCTACCTCCATTACCCTGACCGGACTCGCCAATATCCTGAATAACTACGAACAGGACGCCATCACTAAGGAAGACTACTTCAAAACACTGAAGATCTTCGCGCATTCACACCACAGAAAACTCGTCGACGGGAAGGTGGTGTCGTGGATCGATGAGAACATCAACCCATTCACGGGCGACTGGATCTCACGCACTCGTCTGAGTTCGTGGAAAGACGGGACATGGGACGAGGCGAAGGGAGGACGCGAGCGAGGCAAGGACTACAACCACTCGAGTTTTTGTGACCTCATCATCACCGGGCTTGTCGGACTACGGCCGAGTGCAGACGACGTCGTGGAGGTGAACCCGCTGGTTCCCGAGGGAAAATGGGATTGGTTCTGCCTCGATAATGTTTCTTACCACGGCCACACCCTGACGATATTATGGGACCAAAATGGACAGAAATACGGTAGAGGAAAGGGGCTGCGTGTCTTGGCCGATGGACGGGAAATTGCGCATTCCGACCCACTTGGGCGCGTCACCGGAACACTTGCTCAGTGAGCAAATTCCCTTTTCTTCCCTCGCTGAATCCGTGTCGAAATCGATCCTGTCCCAGTGCCGTCGTTTGCCAGTCGCTTGACTGGCTCGCCCTCACACCGTGCCTTCCAAGACAAGCTTGAAAACTGAAAGCTTTTGACGATTGGCTGGCGACCGAAGGCGATTTTGGGTGACGGTTGGCCTGGTTTTACGCTTTGCGGACGGCCTCCGAGCGTCCATCGATTCGACGATGAAGGGTCGTTCGATGGGGTGGATTTTTAGACTTGTATGACAAGTCGGGAGGGTGCAGAAGAGGCACTCATGAGCTCACGAATTTTGCTGACGACCACATCTTATCAAGACACTCCGGGTAGCCACCACGACCTGCTCGAAAGTGGCGGATTTGAGATTGTTCGTGAGCGAGGGCCTCTTTCGGAGGCGCGGATGTTGGAGTTGGCTGGGGAGTTCGACGGTTTCCTCTGCGGCGATGATGCCATCACCCAGGCGGTGATCGACAAGTCCCTGCCACGTCTGAAGGTGATCAGCAAGTACGGCATCGGCCTCGATAAGATCGACGTCAAGTATGCGACTTCGAAGAGGCTTCCGGTCCTGTTCACACCGGGCGTGAACCACACGACGGTGGCAGAGCACACATTCGGTCTGCTTCTGGGAATCACGAAGAAGATCCAGTCGAATGCCGTGGCCGTGCAGAATGGTGAGTGGGTTGCCGGCTGGAAGAAGCCGGTGGGCAATGAGATCATGGGCAAGACGATCGGGATTATCGGGCTTGGCCGGATCGGTAAAGAGGTCGCGATTCGCGCGAAGGCTTTCGGGATGGACGTCATCGCTTACGATCCGTTTTTCGACGGAGCGTTTTCCTACAAGTATGGTGTGAAGCGCTGTGCGAATATGGATGAGGTGCTGCACAACTCCGACGTGGTTTCCCTTCACTGTTTCCTCGATGATACGACCGAAGGGATGATCAACACCGCGAAGATCGCCGAGATGCGCGACAATGTGGTGGTGCTGAACTGCGCACGCGGCGAGTTGGTGGTGAAGGAGGACATGGCTGAGGCGCTGAAAAGCGGCAAGGTCGGTGGCTACGGTGCCGACGTGCTCGATGCGGAGCCGCCCGCGCCAAATCATCCGCTGATCGGTGCTCCGAATTGCATCATCACTTCGCACATTGGCTCGCGGACTCACGAAAGTGTGAATCGTCAGGCGACCCGTGCGACGAACAACCTCATCAACTTCCTCAAGGGAAATTCCGACTTCATTCAGGCGAACAAGTTCGGTGCCTGATCTCTTCATCATTCCAACAGAACATCACGACCATGGCCATTCAGATTAAAGACGCCGCCTCCTGTCAGTATGACATCGTTTCCCTCGGGGAAGTCATGCTCCGCTTCGACCCCGGTGACGGTCGCACCCGCACTGCCCGTCGTTTTGACGTCTGGGAAGGTGGCGGGGAATACAACGTCGCTCGTGGCTTGCGTCGCTGCTTCGGTAAGCGTGCCGCAGTGGTAACGGCCTTCGCGGACAATGATATCGGTCGTCTGCTTGAGGACTTCATTCTTCAGGGCGGAGTCGATACGCGGTTCATCAACTGGGCGGAGTTCGATGGCCTTGGCCGTAATGTCCGCAACGGTCTTAATTTTACCGAGAAGGGTTTCGGTGTTCGTGGTGCGAAGGGAACGCCTGACCGCGGCCTAACAGCCGCGATGCAGATGAAGCCGGGCGACGTCGATTGGGAAGAAGTTTTCGGCAAGCAGGGCAGCCGTTGGTTCCACACCGGTGGCATTTTCGCTGCTCTTTCTGAAACGACGGCTGAGCTGACCATTGAAGCCTGCAAGGCGGCGAAGAAGCACGGCACGATCGTTTCCTACGACCTCAACTACCGCCCGTCGCTCTGGAAGAGCATCGGTGGTCTGGCCAAGGCTCAGGAAGTGAACCGTGAGATCGCCAAGTATGTCGATGTGATGATTGGCAACGAAGAGGACTTCACCGCATCGCTGGGTTTCGAAGTCGAGGGTGTGAGCGAGCACGTGACCGGTCTGCAAGTCGACAGCTTCAAGAACATGATCAAAAACGCGGTCGCCGACTTCCCGAACTTCCAGGTCGTGGCCACGACGCTGCGTGACGTGCACAGCGCGACGGTCAACGACTGGGGTGCGATTTGTTGGCACGACGGTGAGTTCCACGAGGCGACGCACCGTCCGAAGATGGAAATCTACGACCGCGTTGGCGGTGGTGATTCTTTTGCGAGTGGATTGGTCTACGGATTCATGGAGTTCAACGACGCCAAGATGGCGGTCGAATACGGTGCCGCTCACGGTGCGCTGGCGATGACGACTCCGGGTGACACGACCATGGCGACGGCTGATGAGGTGAAGAAGCTCGTGGGCGGTGGCTCGGCTCGGGTGGACCGCTGAGGGCTTACCAACTGCGGCGCGAATCGAGGTGCCGCTTTCGAACTTTCCCATCGGGGCTGGATTCGTCCGGTCCCGATTTTTTTTGGGGAATGCCGAGGGGTGTCGGCGGTGGCTGGCGTTGGTGGGTTGTATGAGGAAATTGATGACTACCCTATTGGCCTGCTTGAGCCTTGGAGTTCAGGCGGATGATTCGTTGAAGATTGCGACGATTGATATGCAGCAGTTGTTCAAGGAATACCACCGGACGAATGAGGCGCAGAAGCAGATCAATGTGGAGCGGGCGCGGATTCAGAAGGAGAACAACGAGCGGTTGGCGCGAATTCGGGAGCTGGATACGGAGCTTCAGAACATGCGCAAGCAGCTCGATGATCCTTCGATTTCGGATTCAAAGAAGCAGACGGTTTATCGTGACTGGCAGATGAAGCAGAACGAGGGGATTGCGTTGGATCGGGAGCGCCGGGAGTTTTTGCAGCGTCGGAATCAGGCGCTGAATGAAAAAATGGTGCAGCGAATGAAGGGGATTCTTGAGGAGATCCGGAAGCTGGGGGAAGAGCAGGCGAAGGCGGAGGACTATGACTATGTTTTCGACAAGTCGGGGCTCAGTACTTCGCAGGTTCCGTTTCTGCTCTACACGAAGGATGCGACGGATATCACTTCAACGCTGCTCAAGGTCCTGAACAAGGATGCGCCGCCGGAGAGCACGATCGGGGACGAAGATGCGGCTGGATCTGAAGGAAATCCGAAGGTAGTGGTTCCGGAAGAGTGAGTTCCGATTCTCCAGATGAGTTCGATGTCGGTCGCCTGACCCGCGCGATGCAGTGCGGGAATGAGGCGGCCTGGCGTCGGTTCCATGATCGTTACTACGAGGATCTCCGACGAGTGGCTTTGGCAAAGGGCGTTTCCGAATCTGAGGTGGCGGATGTGATTCAGCAGAGCTATCTGCGGATTCTGAAGCATATGAAGGTGTTCACTTCGGAGAGTGATCTGAGGGCCTGGTGCTGCTGCTTGCTGCGCTCGGAAGTGGTGGATGCTTCTCGGAAAAATGGTCGCCGGCTTTCGATGATCGAGCGCTTCAAGCAGTGGGCGGCGGAGAAGTCGACGGACTGGATGGGCTCGGATCTTTTGGAGGGAATGGAGGCTTCGGAGCGAGTCATGTTAGAAAGGCACTATGTGGAAGGCTGGAGTCAGGCTGAGTTGGCGGCGGAAGAAGGTGTGTCGGTGAAGGCGATTGAGTCGAAGATGGCACGCCTGCGTCGCAGGGCGCGGACATTGATAGAAACCCGTGAAGTTGAAGACCTATGAGTGAGGAATCCGATCAAGTTTGGGAGACGCTGAGTGGCGAACTTCGTAAAGTGCGGCGTCGGCGGGCTGCGCTGCGCATGGGAGCGCTGGCGGCGGTCGCGATGCTTGGAGTGTTCTTTGTTCAGCGGGCGGTTCAGCCCGATGATGAGGGTGGTAGGACTATCGTGGCAGTTCCGGCCTCTGTTCCGGCGGATGATGTTACTAAGGAAGGTTCACCTCAGCTGGCGGTGCTTGTTTACGATGGCGAGGGGATGCGTTTCGAGCTGATAGATGGAGAGCGGCTCGGTAGCAGTGAGATGGAATTCAGTTTGCAGCCGGTGGTGATGGGATTGCCGAGGGATTCGTGGTAGCTCAGCCTCTCCGTCTTTCAAGGAGGACGAGCATGAGGAATGAGAGGAAGAGGTTGAGTTCCTCGCGGGCGGTCATGTCGCCAAGTTTGTCGATTTGGAAGCGGCCTTCCCAGAAGGCGGGTTGCTTGGTCAGGCGCATGGCGGGAGTGCCGTTGCTACGGCTGGCGAGGTAGCGGGGGTGGCAGAAGTAACCTGTTAGGAAACCGATGAGGGGAATCTCTCCGAAAATGGAATCGACGATTTTAGCACCGGGGTTTTCTTCGCGAATGGAGAAGTCCGGGGTGTTGTCGCCGGGGTTAAAGGTCTCGTAGTGGGCGCGCCAGATGGAGCGCCAGCCTTTGCGGCCGACGGAGCCGATGGGGTTGCCGGAGGCATCGGTGGAGGCGTAGCGGGCGGACCAGTCGATGACTTTGTTGGCATGGATGTCGGCAAGGCGGGTGGTGCGGGAGTTGTCGGTGAAGATTTCGACGTGCTCGCGGAACTTGAACATCTTCTGCTTGGTGTAGAGCACGGTGCGGCCGGAGGCGTCGGTGACGGTGGCCTGGCTGGCGAGGGCGAGGATTTTGAAACTCAGGGTGAGGGGATACTGGATGCCCTGAAGTTGGCGCGCGATGTCGTCGGTGGGGAGGACGGGTGGGGAGGTCGGGGTGGCGTAGGGGTTGTCGGTCATGATCTGTTTCAATAGGAAGAGGATCGAAACGCCAAGTCGTAAAGGACGCCAAGGGTTTCTTCACTTCGACCAGTGGGTGCTTTCCCAAAGCGCTTGCGTTTGCTCGTTAAAAGGGGATGGTGAAAACGCTTCTTACTCCGCTTGATGAAAGTCACCATACTCGGCCCGGGCACCGTCGGGACAACGCTTGCCTACACGCTCCTCCTCAGGAATCTTGTCGATGAAATCGTGCTGGTTGGGCGTAATCACACCAAGGCCGAGGGTGAAGCGCTCGATCTAACCCACGCCCAAGCGTTTCTCCCCACACCCGTCATCGTCCGTGCCGGCGAACTTGAAGACGCCGCGGGTAGCGAAGTGGTCGTCGTCTGCGTTTCCGCCCCGCAGCCTCCCGGCCTGCTCGATCGCAATCAGATGGCAGTCATCAATGCTGAACTCTACCGGCAGATCCTACCACCTCTCGCCCGCATCGCCCCGGACTGCAAGCTGGTCATCGTCACCAACCCCGTTGATCCGCTCACGTGGCTGGCCCTCAAGCTGACCGGATTTCCTCCCGAGCGCGTTTTTGGCACCGGCACACTCGTCGATTCCATCCGCTTTCGCGAACTTCTCTCCAAGACGCTCTCCATTCATCCCGATGACCTGCGCGCCTATGTGCTCGGGGAACATGGGGAAAAGCAGTTCGCAGCCATGAGTATCGCTCAAGCCGGCGGAGAGCCTATCGAGAGCACGCCCGAGCGTGATGCCCTCTGCCAACGTGCCGCCGGCTTTGGCATCGAGGTCTTCAAAAAGAAGGGCAATACCTGTTATGCCATCGCCCAAGCGACCGCTTACATCGTGGAGTCGATTCTGGAAGACGAACGCCGCACCATGCCGCTGAGTGTCTCGCTTCAAGGTTATCTCGGAATCGATGATCTTTGCCTCAGCATCCCCGTCGTCATCGGACGCCGCGGCATCGAGCGCTACATCCGCCCGAATCTTTCAGAAGCAGAAATCGCCCGCTTCCATGACGCCGCTGCTGCGGTGCGGGGAGTTATCCAAAAAATCATCCCATGAGCCGCCTCGCCCAACGCACCACCCGCATCGACGCCTCCGGCATTCGCCGTGTCTTCGATCTCGCCCGCTCCTTGAAAGATCCGATCAATCTTTCCATCGGTCAGCCCGATTTTGATGTCCCGGACGAACTCAAGCAGGCCGCCTGCGATGCGATCCACGCTGGACACAATACTTACACGCCCACCCAAGGCATCGCCCCCCTGCGCAGCCAACTGCTCGCAGAAGAGAAAGCGTTCAGCGGGCGGGAATGGAGCGAGTCCGAACTGCTCGTCACCTCGGGTGTCAGCGGCGGGCTTTTCCTGGCGCTGCTTGCACTCGTTGAAGAAGGCGATGAGGTGATCATTCCGGATCCTTACTTCGTGATGTACAAGCACCTCGTCAGCTTGTTCGGCGGCACGCCGGTTTACCTTGATACCTATGACAGCGACTTCGGTATCGATCCGGAGAAACTCGCCGCGCTGATCACCCCGAAGACCAAGGCGCTCCTTCTAAACTCCCCGGCAAACCCCACGGGCCGAATTCTTGGAAGGAAGGAGCTGGAAGACATCGCCACCGTTTGCCGCAAGCAGGACACGCTGGTTATCAGCGACGAAATCTACCGGCAATTCGCCTACACGGAGATGGTCTCCATGGCCGAGGTTTATGAAAACACCCTCGTTCTCGCAGGTCATTCCAAAGCTTATGGCATGACGGGTTGGCGGCTTGGTTATGCCTGCGGTCCCGCCGATATCATCGGCGCGATGACGATGGTCCAGCAATACAGTTTCGTCTGCGCTCCCGCCGTCACCCAGTTCGCCGCCCTCGCATGTCCACAGGTGATCCTTGGCCCCTACATCGAGGAATACCGCGTCAAGCGGGATCTCATGGTCGGCATCCTCGGTGACCACTTCGAACTCGCACCACCCGATGGTGCCTTCTACCTCTGGGCCAAAGCACCTGGCCAGCACACTGGCAGCAGCTTCGTGGAAAAAGCGATCGCCAACAACCTCCTCATCATCCCTGGCAGCGTCTTTAGCGAGCGCGATACCCATTTCCGTATCTGCTACACTGTCCCCGACGAGAAGCTACGCCAAGGAGCCGAACTACTTTGTAAGCTGGCTAGAGGGTGAACAAGCGCTTGGTCTAAATGTCTCGCGTTTCATTTTAAAGGATCGGGAAGGTCACCGCATTGGCAGGAAGCGGGGCGAGGAGCAACAAGCCAAGTGCTTTCATGGTTTCGTGGCATCAAGGAAGCAACTCATCAGCGAGGAAGCAGCGATTTGGGTGCTTTTGTCAGGCGGTGGTGCTGGCTGATATTTTTCGCCACAGGTCGGAAGCGTGTGGATCGGCGCGGTTGAAGGCCAAAGTTTTTTGGAGGAATTCGGAAACGAGCGAGGGATTGCCGAGACCGTGATGGGCGAGGGCGAGGAGCAGGTGGTGCTCGGCGTCGCGGCGCTGCTGGAGATCTTCTTCGAAGACGAGAAGGTTCGGTAGCGAGGTGGCGAAGTACTCGATGGTCGCCTTCGTCTTGAGGCCGTTTTCGGCGAACTTGGCGAGTTCCTGGAAGAGGGCGACCGCATCCTTTTCACGACCCAGTTCGCGAAGGGAAAGTCCGCGGTAGTAGCTCAGTGGCGAGTGGCTGGTGACGGCCATTTCGCTGAAGTCGCCTTGCTCTTCGGCGGAGAGTTTGAAGTGGGCGGCGGCTTCTTCGTTACTTCCGAGGTCTTTCAAACTACGGCCAATCCAGTAGTTGACGTCGGCCTTTGCCTGAAGGAGGTGATAGGCTTCGCCGAGCGACTCGGGGGTTTCCATGGCGAGGCAGAAATGCTTGTAGGCTTCGGCAGGATCCTTGGCGTCAAGCGCTTGCTGGCCGAGGAGCAATCGGGCGATGCTGTACTGGCGGGTGACGGCGCCTTCGCCGCCTTCCCATGGGTGGAAGCGGCGCGAAAGGACGAGGTCGAGCGCTTCCTGAGGGCGGTTGAGGAGGTTGTAGAGCGAGGCGAGGGCGACGGTGGCGTCATCGCGCTGCTGGACTTGCTCGCGGTGGGCTTCGAGGAATTCGAGGCGGTCTTCGAGCGAGTCGTTGAGTTTTTGGCGGAGCTGATCGTATTCGGAAACGAGGCGGGCGTCCGAGGGGTCCTTTTCGATGGCTGTTAGATAGGCTGCGCGTGCGCCTTCGCCATCGCGGTCGATGTTCCAGAGGGCGAGTCCGAGGTTCCGGTAGGCTTGGGGGTTGTCGCTGGTGGTGGCGGTTTTCCACATGCCGAGCGCGTCACGATGGCGTTTGAGATCGTAGTAGTAGTTGCCGAGCGCGTAGGCGGCGAGCGGGTCTTCGCCGGGCTGCTTGAGTGCCCATTCGAGGATGATGTGCTCGTGGAGACGTGAGGGGAAAAAGCGATCGGATGATTGAGCACGTGCGGCGGCGAGATCATCCGGATTACCGGTGAGCCAGGCTTTGGCGTAGCGCGTCATCTGGCTGGTCTGGAGCGGATTCGGCACCGCGCAGGGCGTGACGGGGTGCTGGTGATGAAGGTCGAGCAGGGCGAGGGCGGCGTCGGCGAAACCGGCGTCGGTGTAGTCGAAGACGAGGTCGAGGATGGTTTGGGCGTCGTTGCGGGAACCACAGAGGAACCTCTCGAGGTCGCCGCTGGCGTGGTCGGCCCAGTGGTCGAGGGCGTCGACTTCCTGAAGCGAGGCGAGGCGCCTGGCGGCTTCTTCGGGCTTGCCGATTTTCTGAAGGACGAGGGCGGTGAGCGTGCGGGCCTTGTTGTGATCGCGGTTGGTGGCGAGCGACTGATCGAGGTGTCCGAGGGCGGTCTTGAAGTCGTGCTTGAGGCAATCGAGGGTGGCGATTTGGTAGTAGGAGCTACTACGCCACTCGTAGTTCCAGGTGGCTTTGTAGAAGTGAGAGTAGGCGGCATCGAGTTCGCCGAGCATTCTCTGCGTGAGGCCGAGGTGGTAGTGGGCTTCGCCGGTGACCGGGTTCGGGTGGCGGAAGGTGAGGCGGGCGATGGCGGTTTCCAAGTGACGGCGTGCGTTTGTTAGAAGACCGCGACGCAGCAGGCTTTTCCCGAGTGCGAGGTTGGCGCGGGCGTCTGCGGGGTCGATTTCGAGGCAGCGTTTGAGGTAGGGTTCGGGCGCGCGTGTCGGGTGGCGGTAGAGTTCGAGGTGCTCGGCGGTGAAGTAGAGTTCGTCGGCGGAATCGATGTCTTCTGCGGCGGGCGGCTCGGTGGCTTGAATGCGATCGCGGGTGAGGGTGGAGGGATCGACCGGGCGGTAGTCGAGGACGAGGTGTCCGGTTTGATCCCGAAGCTCGACGAGGAGTTCGTAGTCGTTTTCGCCGGGGAAAGTGGTTGATTTGTCGAGCCAGGCGTCGCCGGGTTTGAGGGAAATCGGGAATTTCCCTAGGGTCTCGGCGTTTCTTGTGAGGGTGAGTTCGCCTTCGAAGGCTTCGGAGACATTCAGGCCGAGGGCGATGGTGCGATCATCCTGGATGGTGAGGTGAAGGGCGGCTTTTTCGTTCGCGGCGTGGGCGACGCCGATGCCTTGGATGGGCCACCATGATTGCGAGAAGGTCTTGGTTTCGTAGGGGAGAAGGTAGCTGAAGTCGGGCTGGTTGTCGGTGTAAACGCCGGCCATGAGTTCGATGTAGGGGCCGTTCTCATTGGTGAGTTCGCGGTCCCAGGCGTGGCCGAATTGGTGATCGCCCCAGGTCCATTGCTTTTTCCCGGGGGCGATGTGGCGGTTGGCGATGTGGACGAAGCCGCCGTCTGCCTTGAAGTCGTATCCACCGAAGAAGTCGGCGAGCGTTTGGCAGACCATGTAGCTGGTCGGCACGGGGATGTTTTTATACCACGACAGGTCGTTCGCGCCGGGGCGGTTTTGGTAATCGAGTCCGTAGTAGGGGTTGTTCGCGATCGGGAAGGACGAGATCGCGCGGACGGCGTGGTCGGCGACGTAATTGACGTCCGGTGGGAAGAAGGACTGGTACTGATCGTGGACCATCGCGGCGACGTTCGCCCACCAGAGGAAGGTCTGGGTGAGGGGGGTGCGGT
>Ga0100400_1000315_pt1 | contig 33439 bp, 30 predicted proteins | sample CryGeymeta201524_FD_80420 | JGI IMG/M metagenome (GOLD analysis project Ga0100400, IMG submission 80420) | Groundwater microbial communities from Crystal Geyser aquifers in Utah, USA - Crystal Geyser metaG 2015-24 | ecosystem: Environmental > Aquatic > Deep subsurface > Groundwater | place: USA... | reverse complement strand
GCTGGCGCGGTGAACCCGGGCTACCACACCCATGTGCTTCGGCCGCTCCTGCGCCGCCAATGCCGCCGTCCCGGGTTGCACCGCTGGCGCGGTGAACCCGGGCTACCACACCCATGTGCTTCGAAATCCGAGGCCGCGTCGATGCATTGGATGATTTCCGGCGGCCCCGGGTTGCCAGCCTCAATCCGCGCGTTGCGTGTGCGCCTCGCCGCTGGCCAGCGTCCAGTCCACCACCTCGGCGCTCAGCGTCGACAACGCCGCGCCGAACGCATCGACGACAGCGGGTATTGCTTCGTCGCTGGCTTGCACGTCGTGCGCGAACAAACGGCCGGCAACGACGTTGCGGCTGCCGGCATCGAGCAAGGTTGCGTACAGCGCGATGTGCGCGCTCGGCGCACCACTTTCGCCATCGTAAACCGATTCGAACGCGCGCAAGTTCAGTTGCAGCAGGTAGTCGGCGCGCAACGCATCGCGGCCGCGGCCGACGGCAACGATCCGGCCGGAATCCTGAAACCGGCGCAGCAGTGCAGTTTCCACGAGGTCGGGTGCGGCCGCGGTCCAGCGCGCGCCGGCATACGATTGCAGTTCGTTGGCGCGCGGCCGCACTGCGATCCGCGGCGAATCCAGCGCCGGGTCGCTCAGCGGTCGATCGATCACCAGTTGCCAGGCAACGCTGGCGGTGTCGGTGACGGTACCATCGCGCAATTCGGGGCTGTACAACTGCACGGCTTCGCGTTCGGGCAGGCTGACGCAGCCGGTCACGGCGGCGAGCAGTGCGGTGAACACGGCGATCGAGCGGGTGCGTTTCATTGGGGTTTGAACTCCTTGCGATCATCGCCGCCGAGCAGGAACGCGGCCGGGTCTTGCTCGATCTGGGTGGACAGGCTGTTGATCTGGCGCAGCAAGGCGCGCAGTTCGGCCAGGGTTGGGCCGGCTTGGCCGATGCCACGCGCACCCAAGGCATCGGCTGCCGCGCCGTGCGGCCCAAGTACTACTTCGGCTTGCGCGCTGGCGGCAGCGAGGCTGTCCAGTGCGCGGGTGAGGTTGGCGCTGATCGTTGGCAGATCGGCGATCAGCGTTTGATCGAGCACTTCGGAGCCGTGATCGAGGCGTTCCATCACGCGTTCAGCGGAGCTCATGATGCCTTCCAGGTGTTCACTGGCGAGCCGTGCCGAACGCAGGGTGGCGCGGATCTGCTCGCGTTCGCCGGCCAGCGTCTGCGCCAGGTCGTTGATGGCATCCAGTGCGCCGGCAACGCGTTCGGCGTTCTGTTCGTTGAGGATGGCGCTTAGTCGCAACAGCACCTGGGTGGCCGCGGTGGCGATGTCCTCGCTGGACGACAGAAGCTTCTGGAACGAGGACGATTGCGCGATGATGCTGGGGATGCCGCCGTCTTCAGCGTTCAGCGCGGGGCTGCCCGGGCTGCCGCCGGAAAGCTGGATGAAGGCGACGCCGGTGAGGCCGATGAACGACAGACTGGCCTGGGTGTCCGCGAGTACCGGGGTGCTCGAACGCAGGCGCACGCGGGCGATGACCTGACGCGGGTCATCCGGCGCCAGCGACAGGTCGCGCACGGTGCCGACGCCGATACCGTTGTATTGCACCGGGCTGCCCGTGGTCAGGCCGCTGACCGGCTCCTTGAAGATCACATCGTATTCGCGCCAGGCGGCGTCGGAGGTGAACTTGGCGGCCCACAGGGCGAACAGCACCATCGCGATCGACACCGCGAGGGTGAATACACCGATCAGCACGTGGTTGGCTTTGGTTTCCATCATCGTTCTCGCTTGGCGGTCTGCGCCGCGCGCGCGCGCGGGCCGTGGAAATATTCGCGTACCCAGGGATGATCGTAATCCTGCACCTGCTCGAGGGTACCGATCGCCAGCACTTTGCCTTCGGCAAGCACCGCGACCCGATCACAGATGGCATACAGCGTATCGAGGTCGTGGGTGATCAGGAACACGCTCAGGCCCATCGCCTGTTGCAGGGTGCGCAGCAATTGGTCGAATGCCGCCGCACCGATCGGGTCGAGGCCGGCGGTGGGCTCATCGAGAAACAGCAGCTCCGGGTCGAGTGCCAGCGCTCGCGCCAGGCCAGCACGTTTGCGCATGCCGCCGGAAAGCTGCGACGGCAACTTCATGCAGGTGTCGATCGGCAGGCCGACCAGACGCACCTTGAGTTCCACCAGATCGTTGCGCAGCGCGCTCGGCAGGTCGTGGTGGTGCTCCTTGAAAGGCACCGCCACGTTTTCGGCGACATTCAACGACGAGAACAGGGCGCCATCCTGGAACAACACGCCGGTACGGCGTTCGATCACGCGATGGCCGGCCTCGCTGCCGGCCAACACGTTGTGCCCGAGTGCTTCGATGGAGCCGCCCTGCGGCCGACGCAGGCCGAGGATGCTGCGCATCAACACCGATTTGCCCGAGCCCGAGCCACCGACCACGCCGAGGATTTCACCGCGGTACATGTCGAGGTCCAGATCGCGATGCACCACTTGCGTGCCGAAGCGGTTGTCCAGCCCGCGAATGCGGATCACGGTATCGAGTTCGCTGGCCGTGGCGCTCACCAGTCCATCTCCATGAAAAACACCGCCGCCAGCGCGTCGAGCACGATCACCGAGGAGATGCTCTGCACCACGCTGGAGGTGGTGCGCTCGCCAACCGACTGCGCGGTGCCGGCAACCTTGAACCCTTCCAGACAGCCGATCAGGGCGATCACCGCCGCGAACAGCGGCGCCTTGACAAGGCCCACCAGCAGGTGGCGCAGCGCCACGGTTTCGTGGAATCGGGTCAGGAACGCTTCCGGGGTGATGTCCAGGCTGATCGCCGCCACGCTCAGGCCACCGGCGATACCGGCGATCATGGCGATGAAGGTGAGCAGTGGCGTGGCAATCACCAGCGCCAGCAGGCGCGGCAATACCAGCAGTTCGATCGGGTCGAGGCCAAGGGTGCGGATGGCGTCGATTTCCTCGCGTGATTTCATCGCGCCGATCTGCGCGGTGAAGGCGCTGGCAGTGCGTCCGGCCACCACGATCGCGGTGAGCAGCACGCCGAACTCGCGCAGGAACGAAAAACCGACCAGTTCGACCACAAAAATGGTGGCCCCGTAGGTGGCAAGGACCGTGGAGCCGAGAAAGGCCACCACCGCGCCGATCAGGAAGCACAACACGGCAATCAGCGGCACCGCATCCAGCCCGGTTGCCTCGATGTGGTGCACCATCGCGGTGATGCGCAGGCGCCGGGGATGGATCGCGGTGCGCAGCAGCGTGCTCAGGCTCAGGCCGATGAAACCCAGAAACATGCGGGTTTGCAGCCACAGGCCGAACGTGGTCTCACCAATCCGCGCCAATACGTCGCGCAGGCCGCTGTGCGGCCCGGGCACGATGCCATCGTGCTGGCTGGCGCCGGCAATCGCGGCCAGCAGGGCCTGATGGTTCGGGCCCAGTGCCACCTGCGCGGGCTGCAACTGCAAGCGGCCCAGCAACTGCACCAGCAGCAGCGCGCCGGCCGAGTCCAGGTGATCGATCTGGCGTGCGTCGATCTCGGCGATCCCGTGCCACTCGTGCGCCAACGCCGCCTGGCGGGAGGCGGCTTCGGCCAGCGTCCAGCGACCGGCCAGCAACAGCCGGCTGCTGCTGCTCGGGTCCACTTGCACCGGCGGCTGTGGGTTCATAGTTGCGCCAGTGTGCCAAAAATGCGGTCGTTGTGGGCGCTGGGCGCGGGCGGCGCCCGATGGCCAGGCCTCATGCCAGCATCAACGCGACCCCGCTCAGCGCCAGCGCCACGCCGGCAACGCCGCGCCAGCCCGGGCGTTCACCGAGCCACAGCCAGGCCAACAACAGGATGAAGATCGAGGCAGTTTCGTTCAGGATCGCGGCCACCGGCGCACTGGTGTATTTGTAGCCACCGAGCCAGAACACCATCGCCAGGCCCTGGCCGAAGCCGGCCGCCAGCAGCAGGCGACGCCACGGCACCGGCGAGGACCGCGCCGCCATCGTGGCCAGCTCGCCGCGCAGCGCGGCCAGCACCAGCATGCCCACCACCGCGCCGAGCATGCGCAGGCTGGTGATCCAGAACAACGGCTGGGTTTCGAGCACCCGCTTGATCATGACGATGGCGATTGCCATCAGCGCGATCGAGGCAGCGCCAAGTGCGGCACCGCGCAGCGGTTGCCTGGCAGTGCCGCGCCAGCGCGTCGGCACCCACGCCGACAGCAGCACGCCAGCGCTGACCAACACAAATCCGAGCCATTGCCAGCCGTGCAGCTGTTCGTCCAGCAGCACGAATGACAGCACCACCACCAGCGGGCTGTACAGATTGCCGATGATGCCCATGCGCCCGGCGCCGAGCGCATTGAGCGCGCCGAAGTACAGGGTATCGGCCACGGCGATGCCCAGCACGCCGCTGCCCAGCACCAGCGCCCACTCGACGGCGCTGAGTGCTGGCAGGGCAAACCCCTCGGCCCACAGCGTGATCGGCATCAGCGCGGCCAGCACCACCATGTTTTTCAGGAAGTTCAGACGCAGCGGCGGCAGGGTGTCGCCCAGACGGCGGTAGAGAATGACGCCCACCGCCCACACCACGGCACTGGACAGCGACAGGATTTCACCAAGACCGATCTGCATGGTGTGCGATCACCGGGGGCGGAAGCGCAAGTATCGGTGATGCGATGGTGATGATGCTCGGCAGTTCGCGGCGTTCGTGCGATCCTTGGCGGGTGATGGATGGCGAGGGGCAGCGGTGCAGGCGATAACGACCGGCATGGGGCGGGAACCGTTTTCAGCGCGGGTCGACTTTCTGGTCGAGCTGGCGCGGCGGTTGCACGCCTATGGCACCACCGCGCAGCGCCTTGAGGGTGCGATCAGCGCGGTGGCGCGCCGATTGGGCTTGGAATGTGATCCGTGGTCGAATCCGACCGGGCTGATCCTCACCTTTGCCGATCCGGCGAGCGCGGAGCTGACCTCGATCACGCGGGTGATCCGGCTGGAGCCGGGCGATGTCGATCTGGGCAAGCTGTGCCGTGCCGACGCCATCGCCGAACGGGTGCTGGCTGGCACACTTGATCTGGCCGCGGGCAAGCAGGCCTTGCGTGCGTTGGATCGGCCGCCGCGCCCGCGCGTGCAGCGGATGACGGTACTGAGCTTTATCCTGGCATCGGCCGCCGTTGCCGGCTTGTTGCGTGCCGGCTGGCCCGACATTCTGGTGGCTGCGGGTATTGGCGGCCTGATTGGGGCGCTGCACGTACTGGGTTCACGCCACCCGCGTGTTTCGGAAACCTTCGACGCGCTGGCCGCTTTGCTGGCAACCTTGATCGCGGCAGCAGTGGCGACCTGGTGGGTGCCGCTGTCGCTGAGCTCGGTAGTGGTAGCGGCGCTGATCGTGTTGTTGCCGGGGTTGGCCTTGACCAATGCGGTTGCCGAGTTGACCAGCAATCATCTGGTCTCCGGTTCGGCGCGTTTTGCGGGCGCGGTATCGACGCTGTTCAAGCTCACCTTCGGCACCGTGGTGGCCATGCAATTGGTCGCGGTCTTGGGTTGGAAACCGATCGAAGCGGTCGCCGTGGCGCAGCCGCACTGGGTGGAGTGGGTTGCGCTGGCGTTGGCATCGTATTCGTTTGCCGTGCTGTTTCGCGCCCCACGTCGCGATTATCCGCTGGTGATGGTTGCGGCGGCGCTGGGTTATGGCGTTACCCGGCTCACCGGCCTGTGGTTGCGACCCGAGCACGGCACTTTTCCACTCGGCGTTTTTTTGGCCGGGTTGGTGGTAACTGCGGCGAGCAATATCTACGCACGCACCGCCAACCGCCCAGGGGCGTTGATCCGGGTGCCGGGCATTATTCTGCTGGTGCCGGGCAGTATCGGCTTTCGCAGCATCACCTTGCTGATGGAACACGATATGGCGGTGGGCTTTGCTACCGCGATGAGTCTGCTGGCGGCGCTGATCGCGCTGGTTGCCGGCGTGTTGTTCGGTAATCTGCTGGTGGCGCCGCGACGCAATCTTTAGGGACCCTCTTGAAACCTACTGCGCGACCCGATTGCTTCGTTGCGCGGTGCTCGCAATCCTCATGTACGCAAATGTACACTGTGGTTCCTGCGCTCCGTGCGCCTTGCACGCGGGCCGCGCTCGCTACGGTTTCAAGAGGTTCCCTATAGGCGTGCTGTGCGGTGAGTTATCGGCGCCGCGTCAAATACAAAAAAGCCCGGCATGTGCCGGGCTTTTGCGCGTTCCGAGCGAGTGCTCAGATCAACATGTCGCTTTCTTTGCGACCCTTGGCGAGTTCTTCGTTGAACCAGCGCGGGCGTTTGCCGCGACCACTCCAGGTTTTATCTGGATTGGCCGGGTTGCGGTACTTGGGAGCGACTTTCGCGCTCGATTTGCGGGCGCCCTTGGCACCACCGAAAAGCTCTTCAATAGTGTAACCGTGTTGCTTGGCCAGCGCCGTCACCTGCTGCCGCACGGCGCCGATCTTTTGGCGTTGCACTTTTTTGCGTTGACGTTCAGCGTTGGCGATCAGGGTGTTGAGTTCTTCTGTGCTGAGATTACCGAGGTCGATGTGCATGAATCCTCCTGGAGAACGTGTTTACGGCGATTAAAAATAACGGCGATTGATAATAGCGCAGTGACATTAACCGCGGCCGACTACGGAGGTCTGTAACAGATGTTCAGTCACGCAAGTGGAACGGCTGCCAGGGAACGTCTGCACAAGCCACATCCGGCGTCATTGCGAGCACAGCGAAGCAATCCGGCGCGTATTTCTGGAATGCAACATCGCGCAGCTGCTCGCAATGACGGCTTGCTCAGGGCATCGCTAGCAGCCGGTCGGACTTGACGCTGATCTACTGCGGAAAAGCCGAGATGGGTCAAATTTTCCGCTCGTTCTCGTTAAATGGCCCTGGCATTCGCCTCAAAAGAGCAAAAAATCTGCCTCAAACCAGCTTTCCCTCGCTACGATCGGTCAAGCCCGACAGGCTGCTAGCTGCCGTGGCCTGCGCCGATTCGCTGCAACAACTCGGCCTTGCTCAGGGATTCATTGATATCGCTGTTACGCGCCCGGTATTCAAACGTGGCGGTTGCCATGCCGCGTTCGGAAACAACGACCCGATGGGGAATGCCGATCAATTCGATATCGGAAAGCATCGGGCCGGGGCGCAGGCCACGATCATCCAGTACGGTATCGATGGCCAATGCCTGCAATTCGTCATACAGCGCGTTCGCGTGTGCGACGACCTCGGGTTTGGATTTGGGATTGATAATGCACACCGCGACTTGCCACGGTGCCATCGGCTGCGGCCAGCGGATCCCGGCTGCATCCGAGTTTTGTTCGATGCAGGCAGCGACGATACGGCTGACGCCAATGCCGTAGCAGCCCATGTACATGACGCAGGCTTTGCCGTTTTCATCAAGTACGGTGGCGTGCATGGCGTTGGCGTATTGCTGGCCCAGTTGAAACACGTGGCCAACCTCGATGCCTCGGGCAATGCGGATATGGCCGACGCCATCGGCGGCGCGATCGCCTTCGACAACATTGCGCAGATCCGCGACCAATACCGGTTCGGGCAGGTCACGGCCCCAATTGACGCCGTGCAGGTGATAGCCGCTGCGATTGGCGCCGACCACAAAATCGGCCATCGCGGCGACCGTGCGATCGGCAATGACCTGAATCGGCTTGGCGCAGGCCAGCGGCCCGAGAAAACCCGGTTCACAGCCAAGGTGCTCGAGAATTTCCGCCTCGCTGGCCAGCCGGTAATCGGCGAACCCGGCAAGCTTCGCCAATTTGATGTCATTGACACTGTGATCGCCGCGCACCAGCACCAGCGCAAAACCGTGATCGCCGATGATCGCAACCGATTTCACCGTGCGCGTGAGTTCGATGCCGAGCAGGGCAGCGACCTCTTCGCAGGTTTTCTGGGTGGGTGTGGCGACTTCCTGCATCAACTGGCTTGGCTGCGGGCGCGGCTGGTCGGGGGCCAATGCCTCGGCCATTTCGATATTGGCGGCGTAATCGGAGCCATCGGAAAAGGCGATGGCGTCTTCACCGGAATCGGCCAACACGTGGAACTCGTGACTGGCGCTGCCGCCAATCGCGCCCGTATCGGCCTGCACGGCGCGAAAGCGCAGGCCGAGCCGGGTGAATATCCGGCTGTAAGCGTCGTACATGGCCTGGTAGGTAACGGCCAGGCAATCGGCGCTCAAATGGAAGGAGTAGGCATCCTTCATCAGGAACTCGCGCGCGCGCATCACCCCGAAGCGCGGACGGATTTCATCGCGGAACTTGGTCTGAATCTGGAAAAACGTGAGCGGCAATTGCTTGTACGAGCGCAGCTCGCTGCGCGCCACATCGGTAATGACTTCTTCATGGGTTGGCCCGAAGCAATACTCAGCGTCCTTGCGGTCGCGCAGTTTCAGCAGTTGCCCGCCGAATTTCTGCCAACGGCCGGTTTCTTCCCACAACTCGCGCGGCTGCACCGATGGCATCAGCAGCTCGATGGCGCCCGCCGCGAGCATTTCCTCGCGCACAACCTGTTCTACCTTGCGCAGTACGCGCAGGCCCAGTGGTGTCCAGGTGTAAATGCCGGCCGCGTGTTTGCGGATCATGCCGCTGCGCAGCATCAACTGATGGCTGACGATTTCGGCATCGGCGGGGGTTTCCCGCGAGGTGTGCAGATGAAACTGGGACAGGCGCATTGCGCGGGCCTTGAGTGGACTGAGCGCGCAATTGTAGCGGGCTGGCGTGCGCCACCCAAGCGGCACGCGCTCAGCGTGTCACTGCCAACGCCGCACGGCTATTCGCAATACGCGGTGATTGCGCCTTGCGCCCGCTTGAGTTCGGCCTGCCGCTGATCGGCATCGAGCAACTCGTTGACGCCATCGCCATCGATGTCCTGCGCGACATCAGTCTGGCCTTGCAGCGTGGTCAGATTTTGCCGCGCGCGTTCGCACAGTTGCCGGCGCGACTCGGTGATCGAGCGGGTGCTTGGTGGCGCTGATGCGTTGCTGGCCAAGGCGTCGGCATCGACGGCGGCTGCGGGTGGGCGGCTGTTGATCGCGATTTCACGCACGCCGGCGCCATCACCGGGAGGCGGTGAATCGGAATAATGCGACACGCCTTTGGCGTCGACCCAGTGGTACACCTGGTCGTCGGCGTGGACGGCGGCAAACGGACCCAGCAAGGCCAGGGCGACGGTAAAACAGGTTATCAACAGGTTGCGCATCGTGGCGGCTTCCGCGGGGGCGTGCGCGCAGTTTAGCGCCTCGCGCGGGCCGAATCATACCGTTTGCCGGGATATTGGCTCCGCCGGGCTGGCAACGCCGGCCGGACTGGATACACTGGTAGCTCCTCACACAGGGGCTGCCCATGAGCGACCTATCGCCCGCGCCCGCGCCACGTTCGCGCGGTATCTACCTGCTGCCCAATCTGCTGACCACCGGCGGCCTGTTTTCCGGGTTCTATGCCATTTTGGCGGCCGCCGACGGGCGCTTTGAAATTGCCTGTATCGCCGTTTTCGTCGCTGGCCTGTTCGACAGTCTGGACGGCCGCATGGCGCGCTACACCGGCACCACCAGCGAGTTTGGCGTGCAATACGATTCGCTCGCCGATCTGGTCAGTTTTGGCATGGCGCCGGCGCTGGTGATGTATCACTGGGCGCTGGTGCATTTGCGCGCCGATGCCTCGGTGCTGGGCAAAGTGGGTTGGGCGGCGGCGTTCCTCTACGTCGCCTGTGCCGCGCTGCGCCTGGCGCGGTTCAACACCCAGGTGGGCTCGGTCGACAAGCGCTGGTTCATCGGCCTGGCCAGCCCCGCGGCGGCTGGCTTGTTGATGGCATTTGTGTGGACCTTCGATGATCTGGGTTTCAGTGGCAACGAATTGCGCCATGTCGCCTTGCTGCTGACCGTGTGCGCCGCGCTGGCGATGGTGAGCCGGGTTCGCTACACCAGTTTCAAGGCCGCGCCGCGCTCGGATCGCGTGCCATTCCTGTTCATGTTTTTGCTGGTGCTGGTGCTGGTGGCGTTGTTGATCGATCCGCCCAAGGTGTTGTTGACGGTGGGGCTGGGTTACCTGCTTTCCGGGCCGTTGACTTGGCTGTGGCAACGCCGACGGCGCGGCGGGGCGGACACCGAATGAGTGTTGGCAGCACCGCGAGCGTGGTGTTTTCCGATCGTCGCAAGCAGCTGTTGCAGGCGATGGGTTACACCGTGTGGCAGTTCAAGCCACGGATGGCCGATCAACACTGCCTGACGTTGGAGCTGGATTGCGAGACGTTGGCATCGCCGGTGGTGAGCGCAATGCTGGCGTTTGTCGGGCTCGATGTCGAGCAAGCGCGGCGCCACGAGCAAGCCGGCGGCCGCTTGCTGTTGTGTTGGCAAGCACCGGGCACGGCACTGGTGTTGCCCCCGGCATCGGCTTTGCGCCACGCTGCGGGCAAGCGCAGCGTGTGGCCGGCACTGCGCGCCCTGCGGCGCTCGCTCGCGCTGTGATGAGTGCGCAGCGGCAAATCCGGGCGCTGATTCGGCCGATGACCGAGGCCGATCTTGATGCCGTGATGGCCATCGAACTGCGTGCGTATCCGTATCCGTGGAGCGACGGCATTTTTCGCGATTGCATCCGCGCCGGCCATCACGCCTGGGTGCTCGACCGCGATGGCAGCCTGTGCGGCTACAGCGTGCTCAGCATTGCCGCCAATGAGGGGCATCTGCTGAACGTGTGCGTGGCACCGGAGTTTCAGGGCCGTGGCCTTGGCCGGCGGCTGTTGCGACGCATGCTCGATCTCGCGCGCTGGCATCATGCGCAGCGGGTGTTTCTGGAAGTGCGGCCAAGCAACCCGCATGCCGTCGCCCTGTATCAGGACGAGGGCTTCAACGAGGTTGGCCGGCGGCGCGGCTATTACCCGGATGGCAACGGCCGCGAGGACGCGATCGTGATGGCGATGGAGTTGCTCAGCGGCGATGACTGGCCGCCGTAGGATGGGTTTCGCTGCGCTCTACCCATCCTACGGCCTTACAAATCCGCCAAGCGTTCGCGTTGTTCGCGCAATCCCGCCAGCGCGGCGGTGAAACCCGCGATGCGCGCACGTTCCTGTTCCACCACCGCGGCCGGCGCGTTGGCGACGAAGTTGGCATTGCCCAGCTTGCCTTCGGCCTTGGCGATTTCAGCGGCGAGGCGACCGATCTCCTTGTCCATGCGCGCGCGCTCGGCGCCGACATCGATCAGCCCGGCCAACGGAATCAGAATGCGCAGATCGCCGAGCGCGGCGGCAGCAGCGGGTGGTGCCTCATCGCCATCGACGAGCCATTGCTGCGATTGTGCGCGGCACAGGAAGGCGATCGCATCGGCAAACTGCGCGCTGCGGGCGCGATCTTTGGCATCACCGCCGGCGAACAGCAGCGGCACCGGTTTGCCGGGCGGCACGTTCATTTCGCTGCGAATGCGGCGCACCGCCGAGATCACGTCCTTCAGCCATTCGATGTGTGCCGACGCCTCGGCGTAATCGCCGGCAAACTCGGAAACCTTGGGATACGACTGGCGCGAGATCGAATCGCCCCGTGCCGGATCGGCGCTCAGGCCGCGACACGGCGCTACCGCCTGCCACAGTTCCTCGGTGACGAACGGAATCAGCGGATGCAGCGCGCGCAGCAGCGCTTCGAGCACCACGATCAGGGTGTGGCGGGTGCTGGCGGCGGCCGCTGCATCATCGCCGCCGAGCGCTGGCTTGGCCAGTTCCAGAAACCAGTCGCAGAACGTGTTCCAGGTGAACTCGTAGATCGCCTGCGCCGCCAGATCGAAACGATAGGCGGTGAACTGCGTGTCGATTTCCTGCAATAGTTTGGCGAACTGCGCCAGCAGCCAGCGCTCGGCCTCGGTAGTGGGCTGTGGCGCGCCGCTGGCGATCACGCCATCGGTGTTCATCAGCGCGAAGCGGGTGGCGTTCCACAGCTTGTTGCAGAAGTTCTTGTAGCCCTCGCAGCGATTCAGATCGAACTTGATGTCGCGGCCGTGGCTGGCGAGGCTGGCGAAGGTGAAGCGCAGCGCATCGGCGCCGAACGCCGGGATGCCGTCGGGGAATTCCTTGCGCGTGGCTTTCTCGATCTTGGTTGCCATCTGCGGCTGCATCAGGCCGCCGGTGCGCTTGGCCACCAGATCGTCGCAGCTGATGCCGTCGATCAGGTCGATCGGATCGAGCACGTTGCCCTTGGACTTGGACATCTTCTGGCCGTCCTTGTCACGCACCAGACCGGTGATGTAGACGTCCTTGAACGGCACCTGGCCGGTGCAGTGATCGGTCATCATGATCATCCGCGCGACCCAGAAGAAAATGATATCAAAGCCGGTCACCAGTACCGAGGTGGGCAGGCGCTTGGCGTAGTCGTACTTCGCCATCGCGGCCGGGTCCGGCCAACCCAGCGTGCTGTGCGACCACAGCGCCGAGCTGAACCAGGTTTCCAGCACGTCGTTGTCGCGGGTCAGCGTTATCGCGTCGCCGAGGCCGTGCTTGGCGCGCACTTCGGTTTCGTCGTGGCCGACATAGATGCTGCCCTGCGCGTCGTACCACGCCGGGATGCGGTGGCCCCACCACAACTGGCGGCTGATGCACCAATCCTGAATGTTGCCCATCCAGTGACGGTAGGTGTTGATCCAGTTCGGCGGCACGAAGCGCACCGCGCCCGGCTTGCCATCTAAACCTTCCACCAGTTCCAGGCCGCGTGCGGCCAGCGCGTCCATCTGCACAAACCACTGGTCGGTGAGCCAGGGTTCGATCACCTGAGCGGTGCGATCACCGCGCGGCACCATCAGCTTGTGCTTGTTCTGTTCGATCAGCAGGCCGGCAGCTTGCAGTTCGGCCAGCACCGCCGTGCGTGCGTCGTAGCGGTCGAGGCCGCGAAAGCGCTCGGCGGCGTTGTCGTTGATTGCCGCCTCGGCGGTGAGCACGTTGATCAGCGGCAGGCTGTGGCGCTGACCGATGGCGTAGTCGTTGAAATCATGCGCCGGGGTGATCTTGACGCAGCCGGTGCCGAACTCGCGTTCGACGTAGCTATCCGCAATGATCGGAATCGTGCGCTCACTCAGCGGCAGTTGCAGCATCTGGCCGACCAGATGCGCAAAGCGTTCATCCTCGGGATGCACCGCCACGGCGACATCGCCCAGCATCGTCTCCGGGCGGGTGGTGGCCACGGTGAGGCCGGGCTTGCCGTCCGGGCCGCGCAGCGTGGTGTCGGCAAACGGGTAAAAGATCGACCACATGAAGCCGTCTTCTTCCTCGCTTACCACTTCCAGATCGGAGATCGCGGTCTTCAGCACCGGGTCCCAGTTGACCAGCCGTTGGCCGCGATAGATCAAGCCCTCCTGGTACAGCCGCACGAAGGTTTCGGTCACCGCTTTCGACAAGCCCGCGTCCATGGTGAAGCGCTCGCGCGACCAGTCGCCCGACGCGCCCATGCGGCGCATCTGGCGGGTGATGGTGTTGCCCGATTCGTGCTTCCACTGCCACACTTTTTCGATGAAGGCGTCGCGGCCGAGCGAATCGCGGGTCTCGCCCTTGCCTTCAGCAGCAAGGTTGCGCGATACCACCATTTCAGTGGCGATGCCGGCGTGGTCGGTGCCGACCTGCCAGAGCGTATCGAAGCCCTGCATGCGGTGGTAGCGGATCAGCGTGTCCATCAGCGTGTGCTGGAACGCATGACCCATGTGCAGGGTGCCGGTGACATTCGGCGGCGGCAGCATGATGGTGTAGGGCTCGCCCACGCCGGACGGCTGGAAGCAGCCGCTGGCCTCCCAGTGCGCATACCAACGCGTCTCGAAGTCGCGGGGTTCGAAGCTCTTGGATAGTTCGGTGGTCATGGCGGAATCGGATTGGGTGGTTGGCGGAGGCGCAGGCCGAGCCGCGCAGTCGGCCATTATCGCCGCAATGGCCGCACATGGCGATGGCGGCGGGACTCGGGACTCGGGACTCGGGACTCGGGACTCGGGACGACAGGCTGGCGAAATTGTGCTGTGAGCTTTTGCTGTGGCTTTCCCCAGTTCCCAGTAGTAGCCCGGGTTGCGGCCGCAGGCCGTAACCCGGGACCACGTTGGGGTTACGTTCGCTCGGTGACAGTCAAGGCGTTACCGTTACCCGCCTCGTGTCACCCATGGCGCCGCGTATCGATCCGGTGTGCGCTGTGCCGGGGTTGTTTATCGTCGTCCCGGGTTCCGGCCCTGCGGGCCTATAACCCGGGCTACACGGCGATCACAGCGGCATCGTGAGCGGACCCTACATATCGTGCTTGCTCAGCGCAAAGCCGCGCTGCTGGTAGGCGCGCCAGCGCGCGCGCAGTGGTTCGCGTGCCGCGGGGTCGGCCGGCACCACTTCCAGCACCCGCTGGTACTGCCCCGGGGCGATGTCATCGCGCAGGTTGATCAGCAGCGGCCGGTCCGCGGTGTCGGTGGCGGGCGCCACGATCAGAATCGGGGTGATGTCGTCGTCCTCATCGCGGCCGGCGATTTGGTGCGGCAGGTAGGCATTCTCGTCGAACTCCCACAGCAGCGCATCCAGCGCTTCGGCCTGCGCCTCGTCACGCGCGAGGATCGATATGGTCTGGCCGGCGGCGTACGCGCGCTTGGCCAGCTCGCACACCAGCAGCAGCGGCTGTTCGAGAAAACGCGGTTTGGCAATCAGGTAGAAGTCGGCGCGCATGGTCGCGATCACAGCAATGCTTCATACATGTGATAACCGGCATCGTGCATGCCGAGCGTCTGGTAGGTGCGCTGTGCACTGCTGTTTTGCTTTTCGACATAAAGCCGCAAGCCGCACACCGCCGGCGCTTGCGCCGCTTCATCGCGCACCTGTTGGTACAGCGCCGCGTACACGCCGCAACGCCGGTGCGCGGGAACGACATACACGCTTTGAATCCACCACCAGTCGGCGGCGCGCCAGTCGCTCCACTCGTAGGTCACCATCAGGGTGCCGGCGGCTTCGCCATGGCGCTCGGCGAGCCAATAGCGGCCGCGTTGCGGTTGCGCCAGGGCGGTGGCGATGCCGCGGCGCACGGTATCCGGGTCGAGCGCCTTGTGTTCGGTTTCCATCGCCATCGCGCACGCCCATTGCGCCAGCAAAGGAATGTCGTCGCTATGCGCCGGGCGGATCAGGATATCGGTCATCGACGGGTCTTTGCGGGCGGAGTGCGCAGTTTACGGGTAACCGTGTTGCGACCCAAGCCGAGGCGCTGCGCGGCGCGCTGGCGGTGGCCGTCGCAATGCGCCAGTGCCGTTTGCAGCAGCACCTGATCGAGCACCGCGCTGGCACGTGCGTGCAAGTCCGATTGGCCGACGGCGAGGGCGCCCTCGGCCCAGCGTTGCAGTGCGTCGCGCCAGTCGCTGTCGCTGCTGGCTTGCGGTGTGCCGGGCGGAGGTTGTGCCTGTGCCTGCGCCACATCGGCAGCGGTGATGGTGTCGCCCGGTGCCAACACCGCCAATCGCCACAGGCTGTTTTCCAGTTCCCGTACGTTGCCCGGCCACGGCAGCTGTTGCAGCGCGTGCACGGCCTCGGCGGTAAGTTGGCGCCGGCTGCCACCCAGGTGCGCAACCGCCTGCGCCAGAAATCGCTCGGCCAACGCGGCGATGTCGGCGCGGCGTTCGCGCAACGGCGGCAGGTGCAGGCGCACCACGTTCAGCCGGTGCAGCAGGTCGGCACGAAACGCGCCGTCGCGCACCCGTTGCTGCAAGTCCTGGTGGGTGGCGGCGATCACCCGCACATCGACCTGAATCAGTTCACGGCCGCCGACGCGGAAGAACTCGCCTTGTGCCAACACCCGCAGCAGGCGGGTTTGCAGCGCGGCCGGCATGTCGCCGATTTCATCGAGAAACAGGGTGCCGCCATGTGCCTGTTCAAAGCGGCCGATGTGGCGCTTGTGGGCGCCGGTAAACGCGCCTGCCTCGTGGCCGAACAGCTCGCTTTCCAGTAGTTCGGCGGGGATCGCGGCAGTGTTGAGGGCGATGAATGGTTTGCCGACGCGCGGCGATTCACGGTGCAATGCGCGCGCGACCAGTTCCTTGCCGGTACCGGTTTCGCCGGTGATCAGCACCGTCAGCGACACTTGCGACAGGCGACCGATGGCGCGGTACAGATCGCGCATCGCCGTGCTGTCGCCGATCAGCTCCGGCTCGTTGTCGTCCGGCTTGGGCAGCGTCGCTGCCGCCGCCTGCGGTCGTTGCAGCAGGCGTTCGGCCAAGGCTATCGCGTCATCGAGATCGAACGGCTTGGACAGATACTCCAACGCCCCGCCGCGGAACGCACCGGCCGTGGAGGCGATGTCGGTGTAGGCACTCATCACCACCACCGGCAATGTCGGCGCACGCGCCTTGAGCGCGTCGAGAAATGCCAGGCCATCCATGCCCGGCATGCGGATGTCGGTGAATACCAGCGCCGGCAGCGGCTCGCCGTCGAGCGCGGCCAGTGCCGCCTCGGCGCTGTCGAATGCCTGCACGCTGAGCCCGGCATCACGTAGCGCGTGGGTCAGCACGAAGCGTACGGCATGATCGTCATCGACGAGGAACACGCGGCCGCGCTCAGTTGCTGTCATCGGCGGCCTCCATCGCTTCGTGTGCCGGCAGCAACAGCGTGAATACGGTGTGCCCCGGGCGCGAGCGGTAACCAAGGCTGCCGCCGTGTTCGCGCGCCACCTGTTGCGCCAGCGGCAAGCCAAGGCCGCTGCCTTGCGCGCGGCCGCTGACCAGTGGCAGAAAGATACGCTCGGCCAGGTCATCCGGCACCCCGCGGCCATCGTCGGTAATTTCCACGCGCAGGGCGAGGCGATGGCCGTGTTCGCCGATCAGCACATTGCGCTCGGCGCGGGTACGCAGGCTCACCGTGCCGGCGCCGGATTGCAGCGCATTGCGCAGCAGATTCCACAGCGCCTGGGTGAGACGGTCGGGGTCGGCGGCGAACTCGGGCAGGCTGGGGTCGTAGTCGCGCTCGATCCGAACCGCCCAGCCGGCTTCGGCTTCGGCCAGTTGCCGCACGCGTTCGAGCACGGCGTGGATGTTGGTCGGGCGCAGCGGCTGTGCCGGTGTCGGTGTGATCAGGCGATCGAGCAGCGCGCTCAGTCGATCCACTTCCGAGCCGATCAATGCGACCAGTTCCAGCGATTGCTCGCCCTCGACCCGGCGGCCGAGCAATTGCGCCGCGCCTTTGAGCGCAGCCAGCGGATTGCGCAGTTCGTGCGCCAGCCCGCGCAGCGCCGCCGACAAGGCTGCCGGCAAGGCGGTGGCGGGGTCTTCGCCGGGAAACTCGTCGGTCGGATGCGCTTCGAGCAACACCGCGCCATCGCGCTCGCGGGTCAGCAGCAGGTCGGCGAAGCGCTCCGTGCCGGATGGCGCGCGCAAGCGCGCACGGCGTACACGCACGCTATCGTTGCGTTCGCCCTGTCGCGCCAACACCTGCGCCAGGCGGCCATCTTCGGCATCGAGTGCGCTCAGCGGCAATTCCAGCAGGCGGCGTGCACTGCTGCCCAGCCAACCGGCGAAGGCGGCGTTGCAGCCGCGCACCACGTTGTTGCTGTCGGCCCATAGCACCGGCGTGGCCAAGCCATCGTAGGCGGCGGTATCCATTGCACCAGTTTAGTGCAGTGGGCCGCAATTGCCAGCGCGGCGCCGACGTTATGCGGGTTTGATGTCGTCTGGTGGGCCTGGACTGCGGTCGGCGGCAAACAGGGTTTCCAGCTCACGCAGGGCTTCACGGCTGGACGCGACCAATGCCGCGTCATCGTCGTAGACCAGATGCTGTTCGTGCAGCAGGCGCTCGTCATGTGCCTTGAAGCGGGCGGTATGCTCGGCCGCTTCCGCTGCCGCCACGCCGAGCGTCTCCAGCACCTGCCGGCCAATCTCCAGGCTGGAGTGGAATGTCTCTCGCACCACCGCCACATCCATGTCCATCAAGCGAAACGCATGCTGGCGGTTGCGCGCCCGCGCAATGATGCGCAGGTGCGGAAAATGCCGCTTGACGATGCGCGCGGTGCGCACGTTGGCGGCCGGGTCGTCGGTGGTCAGCACGAACACCTCGGCCTGGGCGGCGTTGGCTGCGCGTAACAGTTCCGGCCGGGCCGGGTCGCCGAAGAAAATCGTGCTGCCGAAACGACGCGAGAAATCCACCTGTTCAGCGCTGTTCTCCAGCGCGGTAAAGGCGATTTTTTGCGCGGTCAGCATGCGGCCGACGATCTGCCCCATCCGCCCGAAGCCGGCGATGATGACACGCGGGTGCTGGTGTTGCGCTTCGATGGTGTCGAAATCGCGGTGCGGTGTCGATGCCGGGTGGGCCGCCAGCCAGCGGCTGACCGCGATCAGCGCCAGCGGCGTCAGCGCCATCGAGCAACCGACAATGACCACCAGCAGGTCGCGCACTGGCTGGGCAATCAGTTGTGCTTTCAGCGCTTCGCCAAACACCACGAACGCGAACTCGCCGCCCATGCCCAGCAGCGCCGCCAGCAGCAAGGCGGCGCGGTTGTCGAGCCCGCTGATGCGGCCCAGCAGGTACATGATCGCACCCTTGCCGCTGAGCAGCGCGAGCACGCCGATGGCGATGGTGCCCGGTTGCGCGGCGACCACGTCGAGGTCGATGCTCATGCCGATCGCAATGAAGAACAAGCCCAGCAACAGGCCCTTGAACGGCTCGATGTGCGATTCCAGCTCATGCCGGAACTCGCTGTCAGCCAGCAGCATGCCGGCGAGAAACGCACCCAGGCCCATGCTCAGGCCCACCGATTCCATCAGCCAGGCGGTGCCGGCCACCACGGCCAGGCTGGCGGCCGTGAATACTTCCACCATGCGTGCCCGCGCCACCATGCGAAACAGGTAGCGCAGCACATAGCGCCCGCCGACCACCACCACCGCAATCGCGATGGCGGCATTGCTCACCGCCGACCAACTGGGCGCGGCAAGGTTGGCGGCCTTGGCGGCGCCGAGCAACGGGATTGCCGCCAACAGTGGAATGGCGATGATGTCTTGAAACAACAACACCGCGAACGTCAGCCGGCCATGGCTGCTGTTGAGTTCCTTGCGCTCTGACAGCAATTGCAGGCCGACCGCCGTCGACGACAATGCCAGGCCAATGGCGAGCACGGCAATCGCTTTCCAGCCCAGGTCGAGCAGCAACAGCCCGCCGCTGATCGCCAATGCGCTCAGCAGCACCTGCAACGCGCCAATGCCAAACACCTGCCGGCGCATCAGCCATAGCCGCGCTGGCGACAACTCCAGGCCAATGATGAACAACAGCATCACCACCCCGAACTCGGACAGGGCAAGGGTATCGCTGGTATCGGTGACCAGACGCAGGCCATCCGGGCCGATGACGATGCCCGCAACCAGATAGCCGAGCACCGCGCTCAACCCGAGATAACGGAACAGCGGCACGGCCGCCACGGCCGCGATCAGGAAGATGAGCCCGAGCTCAAGGGCGCCGTGTGGATGCATGGTTGCTGGTAAATCGTCCTTGCGCCGTCGTCGATGGTGACCGACAGCCTTGTATGGCAATTGGATTCGCGCTAGCTTCGTTGCGCACGCTGCTGCAATCGGACTGGCGCGTGCCGGGTTTCCCGGAATTGCTGGGTACCGCGCGACCACCAAGGTAAGCCATGCTGCCAAGCCGTTTGCACAATGATTTTCCGTTGGCCGTGATCACGTTGACTGGTGGCATGGCGGTGTTCGTGCTCGGTCCGTTTGCGCTATATCGATTCGCTACCGGTGCCATGGTACATGGCGCACTCAACCTGTTGGTAGTTCTGACGATACTCGTTGCCGTCATCTATGCCTGGCGCACCGGCAACTCGCGCTGGCCCGGGGTTTTTCTTTCGATCATTGCGGTTGCATCCACCACCGCAACCGCAATGTTGCCGGGCGCCGTAGGCTTGCACTGGTTTTACGCGGCGTTGATGGCCAGCTACCTGCTGATGCGCGCCAGCGAGGCGAGTGTGTTGATTCTGGCGGCGCTGGTGGTGCTGGCGCTGCATGGCGGCGCCTTCAACTCCCCCATGCACATGGTGACCTTCATCGTTTCCGCGCTGCTGGTCAGTTTGTTCGCGTGGGTATTCCGTTGGCGCGCCGACGCACAGCACCATCAGCTTGAGCGGCTGGCCATGCTCGACCCGTTGACCGGGTGCAGCAATCGCCGCGCGATGGACCGAGAATTGCAGATTGCAGTCAACACCCATGCACGCACCCACGTTTCATTCGGCCTGGCGATGCTCGACCTGGATCATTTCAAGGAAGTCAATGATCGTCATGGGCACGAGGCCGGTGATCAGGTGCTGGTGCAACTGAGCGCCATAGTGCGCGCCCACACCCGCCATGCCGATCGCTTGTTCCGCTTTGGCGGCGAGGAGTTTGTGTTGCTGCTGCCGGGGGTGGGCGACGCCGCCCTGTTCACGGTGTGCGACAAGTTGCGAGCGGTGATTGCCAACTCACTGAATTACGACGGGAACCGGGTGTGTGTGTCGATCGGTGCGGCGGCCTTGCTTCCCGGCGAGACCTGGCAATCGTGGTTGCTGCGCGCCGACAAAGCGATGTATGCGGCCAAGCAGGCCGGGCGCAACCGGGTGCATGTGGCGTTGCCAACGGCCCGAGACGAGCCAGTGCCAGCGGTCTAGATCGTCGCTCAAAAGGAGCGCTTGACAAATGCGGGGGGGGGTAACCTTTCTGCCGACAGCGGTTCCAGCCATTCCATTCACACCACGCATAGTGACACTTGGTTACCATGAGATCGTAGGAAAAGCCCTGACTGTCAATTTCTGCGAACCCGACTGTCAGATTCAATTTAATGGTGATAATGTGATTAAATTTTCCAAAAACACGAACATAGGTATCGCGGTTATGGCGGTCTTGGCAGTTTTTTCTGCCTGTTATTTATTTTTTCTTGGAGAAAAGAACTCTAACAGTCGAGGAGACGCTAATAATATCGAATTAACAGCAGCAGGTACGGTTAATCCCGATTCTGTGAAAAACAAAGCTCGAAAAATACTTGAGTTCCACTCTTCGATCGCCAAGAACGATGATAACGCAGAGAATCGTGATTCTGCCGGTAAAGGATCGGAATACATCGCTATAGATCCATTCTCCAACGTAGCCAAAAGCAGAGCTAATCTCGATTTCGAAACAGACCCATTTTATCCTAAATCGAAAGAAGAACAAAATTGGCTCGACCGGCACGGGTACCCCAACGCTGAACAGTGGCGCGAGTACAACGCGGCAAGCGACGAGCAACTGGAACAAGCTGCGGCTAATGGCGATACCGTTGCCGAGACGTTGCTCAATTCGAGGCGGCTATACGCTGGGGATGTAAGTGCAGAAACCGCTATGCTATATTCGGCCGCACTTGGGAACACGTTTGCGCTTGAGATGCTGTCATCGTCGATGGCAACTGGCAAGAATGGACACGACCCCATTGATGGCTACGCGTTTTCGAGAGTCTCCGAAATGCGAGGCAATTTGACTCTGGGGTTGGGGAGGGAAGCGTTATTCCCCGTTCGCCTTAACAATCAACAACGATTAGAGGCCGAAGGCCGCGCGTTATACTATTTCAATATACTGTCAGAAGCGCAAAAAGAAATTCAAGGTGTTAACGCGGTAATCGTAGATCTGAGACCGATAACCATAACAGATGGTTAATGGTTTCGTCGGGAAAGTTGATTGCAACACGATGTGTCTGACTAATAATTATCAACATGGGGTAATTGACAATCAAGAAGATGAGTGCTGTTTCTGTGGTGACCGGCACGACTTTCGGTGGCGTCGTTCTCGCGTGTTCAATGATGGCTATGCCAACATTGATTGTAAATGTGTCTTTGAGTGATATAGCGGCGGCTACGACGCAGGGTTTTAGTAATCCAATTCGAGCAGCCGCTTTAATCAACCTGGATAATTTGGCGTCCGCTGTTCTTGGCGCGTCTACATGGCACACAAACAATTTCATGGGCCCTGTAACATATCGATCCCTTACGATTTTTGGGATGACAGGGACGACGATAGTAACAGAAGACAAGCCATGCAATTCCGATGCAATCGATAAAGAGACTACAGATGAAGAGACTACGCAGAGCGGTGGCGGAGGCGGTGGATTTACACCAGGCCTGCGGCCGGTTTCAACAGTTGACGGTGAAATCAATACTGGAACCGTTACAGTCGGCGATATCATATCTGCGCCTTGACTTCGAACGGTACGGATATTCGCATACGCGTGTGCGTTGCCGGGCAGTAGCGGCCGATCAATCCGTACGATCGCGGAGATACCGCGATGTCGGGTTAAGGTTTCGGATCAAGTGGCTCTCAAGGTGAGTACTTGATCCGAGTGCGCAGTTGCCGCCACGCCGCGTCGGCTAACGCTCCACAATCGCGACCACGCCCATGCCGCCGGCGGTACAGATCGAGATCAGCGCGCGGCCTTGGCCTTTTTCTTGCAGCAACTTTGCGGCAGTGGCGATCAGGCGTGCGCCGGTCGCGGCGAATGGGTGGCCCGCCGCCAGCGATGAACCCACGACGTTGAGTTTGGCGCGATCGATGCGGCCCAATGCGTGCTCAAGGCCGAGTCGGTCGCGGCAGAAGCTGTCCGATTCCCACGCCGCCAGCGTACACAGCACCTGTGCCGCAAAGGCTTCGTGGATTTCGTAGAAATCGAAGTCCTGCAAGCCGAGGTTGTTGCGCGCAAGCAATTGCGCAACCGCCCAGGCCGGCGCCATCAGCAAGCCTTCGCCATGGACAAAATCCACCGCTGCCACCTGCGCATCGCGCAGGTACGCCAGTGGCGCGTGTCCGTGCGCGCGCGCCCAGTCATCGCTGGCCAGCAACGCCGCGGCGGCGCCGTCGGTGAGTGGCGTGGAATTGCCGGCGGTGAGGGTGCCGTTACCCGATACCCGATCGAATGCCGGCTTGAGTGCGGCGAGCTTTTCGATGCTGGTGTCCGGGCGCAGGTTGTTGTCGCGCTCGACGCCGCGAAACGGCACCACCAGATCGCCGAAAAAGCCGCGCTCGTAGGCCGCTGCTGCCTTGTGGTGCGATTGCACGGCCAGCTCATCCTGGGCGGCACGGCTGATCTGCCATTCGCGCGCCATCAACTCGCAATGCTCGCCCATGCTCTTGCCGGTGCGCGGCTCGGCCACGCCGGGGAACTCGGGTTTGATCTCGCGCAGCGAGAAACCCTTGAACGCCGCCAGGCGGGCGCCAAAGCGGCGTGCCCGTGCGGCATCCAGCAGGCGCTGGCGCAGCGCGCGACTGACCATGATCGGTACGTCCGAGGTGGTGTCCGAGCCGCCACCGATGCCGGCCTCGATCTGGCCCAAGGCGATCTTGTTGGCAATGGTGATGACGGCATCGAGGCTGGTGCCGCAGGCGCGTTGCAGGGTGATGCCTGGTGTCAGCGGCGACAAGCCCGATGACAGCGTGGCTTCGCGGCCAATGTTCCAGTCCGAGCTGTGCTTGAGCACCGCCCCCATGGCCACCTCACCCAACTGCTCACCGTGCAGGCCGAACTTTTCCACCAGTGCGCCAAGGGTGCGGATCGACATGCCAAGGTTGCCGACATCGGCATAGGCGGTGTTGTTGCGGCAGAACGGGATGCGAATCCCCCCGAGTATCGCGACTGGACGACTGGCCCTCATGCGTTCACTCCTTGTTCGAGTTCATCAGGTGGTGCACCCCAAACGGCGGCGCGTTGCAGCCATGCGCCATAAATCCAGGCGCGAAACATGCGTGCCAGTGGATCATCGAGCGCGCAGTCGCGCAAGGTGTCGAGCGCTGCATGCGGCGGCTCGCCACGGAATTCGGCATCCAGGATGCAGTTGAACAGGCTGGTCCATAGCGGCGGGTATTGAATCTGCGCAGCGGCGGTGTCCAGCGCGCTGCGCAACGCGACATCGTCATTGCCATCAGGCTTGCGTGCCACCACTTGCAACCACGGCGAATCGGTGAGCGTCAACACCGGTTCCAGCCCGGCGGCGCGCACATACAGGTCCACTTCCTGTGGTGTGCAAAACTGGTTGCGGGCGACATCCTTGCGCTGGCTCTGTGGCTGGTGCGCGGCCTGATTGACCTCAAAGTCGAAGCGACGCCAGCCCACTGGGTGGGCCAGATTCCAGGTGTCGAAATAAAACAGCCCGCCCGGGCGCAACACGCGCGCCACGTCGCGCAGATACAGCACCATGTCTTCCTTGTCCATGTGGATGAACACGGCGATGCAATAGCCCTTGTCCATGCTGGCATCGGCCAGTGGATCCAGGCGTGAGCGGGTCAGCGCATCGAGCGCGGTATTGGCGTGCTCGCGCAGCCGCTCGCGCGCTGCGGCGAGCATGTTCTCGGCGATGTCCAGGCCGTGCCAGAGCGCCACATCGGGTGCCAATTCACGACCGATCCGGGCCGCGCCGCAGCCCAGCTCGAACACCTGATCGCTGTGCTGCAATTGCAGCGCAGCGCGCAACTGGCTGGCAGAATAGGCACCGGTCAATTGCGCGGTGCGTTCGTCGCGGCTGCCATCGACCGCCATCAGCGCCTGCGCGGTGGTGGTGGCGCGGGCATTCCAGCAGCTTTTATAGTCGATTGATGGCATGTTCTTGACGAAATCTCGAAACAGCGAGTGATGGAACGCGCATCATACCGCGACCTTGCTGCGCGGTGGCCTGGGAATTGCGACCATGTGGCCGTGCGCCACCTCTTTGGGGGATTACATCTTGGGCTCTGCCAAACACACCGATATCGAACGTTGCTTTGGCGCGCTGGCGCTGGAACTGGCTCCGAATACGCTGGCCAGCAACATGGCTATGGATCAGGTGCATGCCGCGGAACTGGCGGTGCTGGTGGCTGCCGACCTGGGCCGTTTCGTGCCGGCGGATGCGCCATTGCAATTGGCGCTGCTTGGAGCGCACGTGGATCCGGTGGAATTGCTGCGCCCGGGCTGGCCGCTGCACAGCACGCTGGCGGAGCTGGCGGTGCGGGCGCCCGGCGCGCGCGACGGCGCGCGGGTGATTGCGTTTGGTTGCCATGATCGCAAGCTGCCCGAGCCATTGACCCCGGATGCCGATCTGGTGGGCGGGCCATTGCGGCTGCTGCCCTGGGTGCTCAGTGGGCCACGCGAAGTGATCGCGCCGGTGGCAGAGCATCTGGAAGCGCAGTTGCTGGAAACCGGCATGGCCGGTGCCGCGACGGCGCTTTACGCGCAGCAACGCTTCGCTGCCAAGGTCGAGCATGCGCGCTATCTCACCCTGCATGACCTGGTAGCGATGATGGCCTTGCAATACGAACACGCGAATCTGGCCGAACTGTGGCCGTTGATCGAGGCCGCGCTGTTCGAGCCCGATGCCGAGCGGGTGATCGATGCCGCACCGGAACCCTTGCTGCGGATGGCCGACGGGCAGGTAAGGATGGCGATGCTGGATATTGATGCCTGGGCCGATGCCGGGTTGGCCCCGGAGCACACCACACCGGAGCAGTTGGCCGGTAACTACGCTGCGTTTTGCATGCGGCAACGCCAGTTCGAGGCATTGCTCGGCGCGCATCGCATCACCGTCGAGCCGATCCCATGCCGGGTTGGTACCGATCCGCGCGAGGTGTTGCGGCGGTGAGTTTCGATAAAGCCGGGACCCGGGACCCGGGGTTTGGGACTCGGGAAGAGCGTAGCGCTTGCGGTCCGCAATGAACGCAAAAGACGCAAAGGAAAGCAGGAAGTCGTAGGTCGGCTCAAGCCGCATAGCGGCGGAGCCGACATCAGTAACGGCGGGCACTTGCGCCCCGCGCGAATACCCGGGATCGGTGGGTTTCGGTCGCGATGCGCCCCGGGTTTCGGGCGCGATGCGCCCCGGGTTTCGGCGTCGCCTCAACCCGGGCTACACGGTTGGCTGTGGTGCTTTGCTGTTGCGGTAGCCCGGGTTAGGCCGCAGGCCGTAACCCGGGATTTTGCTAGCGGTCGCGGTGAACGGGCGCGGGGCCCCGGGTTTCGGTCGCGATGCGCCCCGGGTTTTGGCTTCGCCTCAACCCGGGCTACACGGTTGGCTGTGGTGCTTTGCTGTTGCGGTAGCCCGGGTTAGGCCGCAGGCCGTAACCCGGGATTTTGCTAGCGGTCGCGGTGAACGGGCGCGGGGTCCCGGGTTTCGGGCGCGATGCGCCCCGGGTTTCGGCGTCGCCTCAACCCGGGCTACCGGGGTGGTGATGCGCTTTTGGTCAGCCGATCGTCAACAGCGATCAATCAACCACTGCGTCAACAACCCGACCGGGCGGCCGGTGGCCATGCCCTTGCGGCCTTCGTCCCAAGCGCTGCCGGCGATGTCCAGATGCGCCCAGCGCTGGCCTTCAGTGAAGCGCGACAGGAAACAGCCGGCAGTGATTGCGCCAGCCCACTTGCCGCCGATGTTGGCGACATCGGCGAAGGTGGAGTCCAGCATCGGCTGGTAGTCGTCCCAGATCGGCAGCCGCCAGGCGCGGTCGTGAACTTGCTCGCCGGCACGCAGCAATTCGTCGGCAAGGTCGTCGTCGCGGCTCATCAGGCCGCTGGCGTGTTTACCCAGCGCGACCACGCAGGCACCGGTAAGGGTGGCGACGTCGATCATCGCCTGTGGTTCGAACTGGCGCGCGTAGGTCAGTGCATCGCACAGGATCAGGCGGCCCTCGGCATCGGTGTTGAGCACTTCCACGGTTTTGCCGCTCATCGTGGTCAGCACGTCGCTGGGGCGGTAGGCATTGCCATCGGCCATGTTCTCGACCGCTGCCACCACACACACCAGATTGATCGGCAACGCGAGGTTGACCGCGGCAACGAATGCCCCCATCACGGTGGCGGCGCCGCACATGTCGAACTTCATTTCCTCGATGCCACCCTGCACCTTGAGGTTGATGCCGCCGGTGTCGAAGGTGATGCCTTTGCCGACCAGTACATAGGGCTTGGCATCGCCAGCACCCTGCCAGCGCAGCACGATCAGCCGCGGCGCGTTGGCCGAGCCGCGCGCCACCGCCAGTAGCGCACCCATGCTGAGGGCGTCCATTTCCGCCACATCCAACACTTCACAGCTCACTTGCGTATGCTGCTGCGCCAGTTGCCGCGCCTGTTGCGCGAGGTATTCGGGGTTGCAGATGTTCGGCGGCAGGTTACCCAGCTCACGCGCAAACTCCACGCCCGAGGCAATTGCGGCGCCATGCGCAACCTGAGGGCCCAGTGCGGCAGGGGCGAGCAGACTGAACCGTTCCAGCCCGCCTTCGGATTCGGGCTTGCGGGTGGCACGGTAGCGATAGGCCGCGGCATCCGCCGCCACCACCGCCTGCCGGATTGCCCAGTTGCCATCGCGACCCGGCACCGCGAGCGCGCTCAGGGTAAACAGCGCGTGCTTGGCCGGGCCACGCGCCAGCGCTTTTACCGATTCGGCGACCGCCTTGAGGTAGGCCGACGCGGTGAACTTGCCGATCTCGCCCAAGCCCACCATCAGCACGCGCAGGACGCCAAGCCCAGGCAGATCATGCAGCAACGTGCTGCGCCCAATCTTGCCGTTCAGATCGCCGCGCTTTACCAGTGCGCCAATGCGGCCCTGGCACTGTCTGTCCAGTTGTGCGGATTCCGCGGTCAGGCTGCCGTCAGCGTACAGACCCGCGATTATCACGTCTGGTAGCGTGTTCGCGTCGGTCAATGTGGGTAGGCGCTGGCCTTCGGCAGCAGCGGCGATATCGAAATGCAGAGTCATAAGCAGAAGTTTCCGTTCAAAAGTTTCCGTACAATCGGGAGGATGACCGGGGCGCCTGGCCGCCCGCAACGCATGATCGGGCAGCCGATCGGGCCGGCATGGAATCCACAAGTCTAAAGCAAGCGGCCGCATGCCACGAATCGAGCGTTACCTCACCCGCGAGTTTGCCCGATCCTTCGCCGCCGCGACCGTGGTGCTGACGCTGGTTGGGCTGGGCGGCATTGCCGCTGATTTGTTGGCAGAAATCGCGCGGGGGCGCACGCCAGCGGCCCTGCTGCTATCGCAATTGGGCTTGCGTATCGTCAACTACCAGCCGGTTTTATTGCCGTTGTCGCTGTTCATTGGCCTGCTGCTGGCCATTTCGCGCCTGTACCGCGATTCGGAGATGGCGGTGCTCAATGCGGTTGGTTTTGGCCCGCGCCAGGTGTTGCGACCGGTAGCGATGATCGCGCTGCCGGTGGTGCTGGTGATCGGCCTGTGCTCCTTGTGGGCGGTGCCGAGCGCGCTGCGCACCTCGCGCGCGATGGTCGAAACCGCCAATCGCTCGTTGCTGGTGGCCGGGCTGGAACCCGGGCGCTTCGTTGAGCTGCCCGGCAAGCAGGGCGTGCTGTACGTTACCGACATGAGTGCCGATGGCAGCCATTTTCAACGTCTGTTTTTGCATCGCGAGAGCGAGGGCCGGCTGGATGTCATAACCGCCAGCAGTGGCGAGTTGTTTTTCGATGGTCTGGAAGAGCGCTACCTGCGGCTGCTGGATGGCTTTCGCGTCGAGGGTTCGCCCGACGCCCTGGACTTTCGCCTGATGCGCTTTGCGCGCAACGATATCCGGGTGCCGCCGCGCGGCGCCAACGATGGCCGCCGCCCGGAGGCGCTGCTGCCGACCGCAGCACTGCTGACGATGCCGGGGCCATTCGCCTGGGCCGAGTTGCACTGGCGGCTGGGGCCGCCGTTGTTGGCGGCGGTGTTGGCGGTATTGGCGATCCCGTTGGCGCGCAGTTCGCCACGGGCACCGCGTTACGGATTGGTGTTGCTCGCGTTGCTGGGCTACCTGCTGTACATGAACCTGCTGATTCTTGGTCAATCGTGGCTGGGTAACGGGCAAACCGCCGCACCGTTGGGCTTGTGGTGGCTGCATGCGCCGGCCGCGTTCATCGCGCTGATGTTGCTGGCGCGCGATGGCAGCCTGGGCCGCAAGCCGAGGCGGCATCGCTGATGCCGTGGCGTTTACATGATCGGCTGGTGGGCGGCGCGGTATTGCGCGCAATCGTTGCCGTGTGGGTGGTGATCCTGGCCATCGACCTGGTGTTCGCGTTGATGGACGAGCTGGGCAGTGTCGGCCAGGGCGACTACGGCGCGGGTACCGCAGTGTTGGTGTTGTTGCTCACCCTGCCGCGTCGGCTTTACGATTTGTTTCCGTACGCGGCGGTGATTGGCGCGCTGATGGGGCTGGGTGCCTTGGCCGCCAACTCGGAGCTGACCGCCTTGCGCGCCGCCGGTTTGTCGCGGCAGCGTATCGGCGGCTCGGCGATGCTGGTGCTGGCGGTATTGACCGGCATCATGACGATCAATGCTGAGAGCCTGGCGCCCGGCGCCGAGCGCGAGGCGCGGGCGCTGAGCACACGCGCCATTTCACGCAACCTCATCGCCGCACAATGGACTGGCATCTGGGCGCGCGAGGGCGATGTGTTCATCAACGCCAAACAGGGAACCTTGCGTGATGTCGGCGCGATCACTCAGGTCGAACTGGGTGATGTGCGCTTGTTCGAGTTCTCGCCCGATGGGCGCTTGCTGTCGCTGGCCAAGGCCCGCACCGCAGTGTACGAAGGCGGCATGTGGAGCTTGCTTGATGTGCGCCGCACCCGCTTCAGCAACAACGCGGCGGTCGCTGAACTGCATGAGCGCGAGCGCTGGGCATCGGCGCTCGATGGCAGTTCGCTGGCCGCCAGTGTGGCGCGGCCACGCTATCTGCCCGCCGTGGAGATGCTCAGCAGCATCCAATACATGCGCCGCAATGGCCTCAACGCGCGGCCGTTCGAGGAAGCGTTCTGGGCGCGCGTGTTCTATCCGTTGAATGTACTGGCATTGTGTCTTGCCGCACTGCCGTTTGCGTTCGGGCAATTGCGTTCCGGGGGCGCCGGCAAGCGCGTTTTTGCCGGTATCGTGTTTGGCCTTGGCTACTTCATGCTCGATCGCTTTGCGGTCAACGTGGCCAATGCCTACAACGTCGACATGGCGCTGGCGCGCATCGTGCCGCCGAGCCTGTTGCTGCTCGGCACGTGGGTGTTCGCACGCCGGCGTTAGCGCGGAACAACGCGAAGCGTTTCTTGGTCTCGCTCCCCCGCTTGCGGGGGAGGTCGGGGGGTGGGGTAACGGTCATGGCGAATGGCCGTTTCATCATCCGGGGTGGCGATTCACCATGAACGTTAGCGCGAGTCGCTTCGGCCCAGCCGCACCAGCAGCGTGCCGGCAGCCAAATCGTGCCAGGTGCGTTGTTGCCGGTCGAACAGCGCCCACATGAAGCCGATGCCGAACGCCAGCAGGGAAATGCCGGCCACGGCATAACGCACACACGCCGCGCGCCATGACGGATCGCGGCCGTGCGCGTCCACCACCCGCAACCGCCACGGTCGCATCCCAAGGGTCTGTCCACCGCGGTGCCACGACGCCGTGGCGTAAGCCCCCGCAACCAGCCACAGCAACAGCAATTCGGCAACGGCGCTGGCGCTGCCGGGCGCCACCGGCACGCCGCTGCGCACCAGCAGCAGCACGCCGCTGGTGAGCAACCACAGCGCCAGCAGCGGCAGCAGGTCGTACAGCATGGCGACAAGGCGCCAGCCCAGATTGGCGGGGAGTGCCGGGGTTCGGTTCATGGCGTCAGCATACGGGGTGGCGGGCAGCGGGGAAACTTTCGGGCTAAGCTGATCGCTGGTGCAAATCGAAAATCTCATGCCCGATCGAGACCACAACAAAGCCATCCGATGACCAGCCAGTCGGTTACCACGCGCCGGCTCGCTGCACGCGGGCTGGCACCAGCATCAGCGGAAAATCAGTCCCTGATCGAGACATTTCTGGAGCGGCTGTGGGCAGAAGCGGGGGTGTCGCGGCACACGCTGGCGGCGTATCGACGTGATCTTGAAGGGCTGGCGCGCTGGCCGGGTTTGCATGGGGCCGCGCTGGATCGGATCGAGCGCCAGGTCGTGTTCGCCTACCTCGCACAGCGCACGGCGGCGGGTTACAGCGCGCGCAGCAATGCCCGTTTGTTGTCGGCGCTGCGCGCATTCTATGGGCAACTGCTGCGGCGTGGCGCGATCAGCAACGACCCGAGCCGCGATCTGGCACCGCCCCGCATCGGCCGTTCGCTGCCCAAGGCGTTGTCGGAAAGCGAGGTCGAGGCGCTGCTGGCGGCGGCCGATGACGACAGCCCGGGCGGGCTGTGTGTGCGCGCGATGATCGAGTTGATGTATGCCACCGGCCTGCGGGTGAGCGAGTTGGTCGGCTTGCCGGCCTTGGGCGTGAACCTGCGTCAGGGCGTGCTGCGGGTGCGCGGCAAGGGCGACAAGGAGCGCCTGGTGCCGATTGGCGATGAAGCGCAGCACTGGCTGCAACGTTATCTGGCCGAGGCCCGGCCGACCTTGGCTGGCCGGCGCAACCCCGACGCGCTGTTTCTCGGTGTGCGCGGGCAGGTGCTGAGCCGGCAGCATTTCTGGCTGACGGTGAAGCGCCTGGCGGCGCGTGCCGGCATCGATCCGGTGCGGGTCAGCCCGCATGGCTTGCGGCACAGCTTTGCCACCCACCTGCTCAATCACGGTGCCGACTTGCGCGCGCTGCAAATGCTGCTCGGCCACGCCAGCCTGTCGACCACGCAAATCTACACGCTGGTTGCGCGCGAAGGGCTCAAGCGCCTGCACCAGGCGCATCATCCGCGCGGCTGACTACATCAACACGATGCCAACGCGACGCAGCGCCAAGGCAAACCCGGCAAAACACGCCACAGTGATCAGCGCGCTGGCGAGCAGCGCCAGCCAGAATCCGATACGCGCCTGCAACAGCGGGAACAGCAGGAACATTGGCAGCGTCGGCAGCACATACCAGAATGTGTACCAGGCATGATTCGCGATTTTTTCGCTGGGCTGGTGTTCCAGGTGCAGCCAGATCAGGGTCAGCACGGTCACCAACGGCAATGCGGCGAGCAACGCGCCAAGCCGGTCGCTGCGTTTGGCAACTTCGGAAACCAGCACCACCATTGCGGCGGTGATCAGATATTTGCTGAGCAGCCAGAGCACGGGGTATTCCTTGCGTTGTGCGTTGTGCGTTGTCGACCAGTGCCATGGGCACCGCTTGCCAGTTGGATCATTGCCGTTACCTCCTGCCTGTGGACGCATCGAGCAATGCGATGCGCGCGTCCACGGGCAGCACTACCGTAGTACCCGCACGCCGAGGTTGGCCAGCAACGCCACCATCTGCCCGGTCTGCTCGGCCTGCGCGCTCGACGCGTTGCCCTGTTGCGCGCGTTTGGCCACACCTTGGGCGATCGCGGCGAGGCGAAAGAAACTGAAGGCGAGCACGGCCGGCCAGTTCGGAATGTTGGGCTGGCCGCAATGGTGCGCGTAGTGCGCCAGCAACGCCGCTTCATCGGGGATGCCCAGTGCCGCGCGATCCATGCCGGCAAGCCCCGGAATCACCGGATTGCGCGGCAGCCGCAGCGCCATGCAGAAATAACCCAGATCGGCCAGCGGCTGGCCGAGCGTGGACAGCTCCCAATCGACCACCGCCAGCACGCGCGGTTCGCTGGGGTGCCAGATCAGGTTGTCGATGCGAAAATCGCCGTGCACCAGCGCGGCGCTGCCATCATCGGGCAGGTCGGCGTTCGGCAATTGCGCCAGCAGGGTTTCCATGTCGGCAATCTCGTCGGTCTGCGCGGCGCGGTATTGCTCGCTCCAGCGGCTGATCTGACGGGCAAAGTAATTGCCCGGCTTGCCGAAATCGGCCAGCCCCAGCGCGGCGACATCGACGCGATGGATGCTCGCCAATACGCGCAGCACTTCGCGGTAGTAGGCATCGCGCTGGCCGCTGGCGATGTCGGGTAATGCCGGGTCCCAGATCACCCGCCCATCGATATGCGCCATCAGATAAAACATCGAGCCGATCACCGATTCATCGCGACACAGGTGCAGCGGTTGCGCCACCGGCACCGCACCGCCATGCAGCGCTTGCAGCACGCGGAATTCGCGGTCCACCGCATGCGCCGAGGCCAGCAGCGTGCCCGGCGGCTTGCGCCGCAGCACGTACAGGCCGCTGGCGGCTTCGATCCGGTAGGTTGGGTTGGATTGCCCGCCCTTGAACTTGGTTGCCCGCAGTGGGCCTTCGAAACCGGGCACATGGACGTGCAGATAAGCGGCCAATGATTCGACGGGAAGATCGAGGTTTTGCGGTGTGGGCATGGTGTTGGCGAAGGGTTCGGTGGATGGATGAATGTCCCATGTGCGGCGCGGACGCACAAGCGCGGCATGGGATTCGGGACTGATGGTTTCGCTGGTCGCGGTAAACGGGTGCGGGGTCCCGGGTTTCGGGCGCGATGCGCCCCGGGTTTCGGCTTCGCCTCAACCCGGGCTACCGGGGGTTTTTGGCGTGCAGCGGTGCCAGTTTGCGCGCGCTGTGGTAGCCCGGGTTAGGCCGCAGGCCGTAACCCGGGATTTCGCTAGCGGTCGCGGTGAATGGGCGCGGGATCCGGGGTTTCGGGCGCGATGCGCCCCGGGTTTCGGCTTCGC
>Ga0100400_1000252_pt1 | contig 36405 bp, 19 predicted proteins | sample CryGeymeta201524_FD_80420 | JGI IMG/M metagenome (GOLD analysis project Ga0100400, IMG submission 80420) | Groundwater microbial communities from Crystal Geyser aquifers in Utah, USA - Crystal Geyser metaG 2015-24 | ecosystem: Environmental > Aquatic > Deep subsurface > Groundwater | place: USA... | reverse complement strand
CCACAACCCGAAAAAATGAACACGCAAAATCCGATAAGGATTATCCACAACAACTTAATTTTTACCATGACTATTTTGATTTTTAAAGTTTAATATTCGCCTTTTATTACGTTAAATGATATGAATGGTTTTATTTCAGTATATATTTCAGTGTTAAGTTTTTAATAGACTGACAAATCTCATTTTTTCATTATTTCAGTACATCTTTCGTCATTCATTTTGAATGTTGTTTAAAAGAAAACCTGCCGAAAAACTTACTGCCTGTTTAAATCTAAAAATCTGCCTGTGGAATTTTAAATTGTATATTTGGGCTTCTTAATTTTCAAGAAAAGTATCAATAAATGGAAAAAGTAACAGAAAGATTTATGCGGTATGTCAAAGAATATACCACCTCCGATCCTGAAAGTGAAACCTATCCCAGCACAGTTAGACAAACAGTTTTTATGCAAAAACTGGCTGATGAATTGCGCGAAATTGGTTGCAGCGAGGTGGAATTGGACAAATTTGGATATGTAATGGCCACGGTTCCGGCCAATGGTTTTGAGAAAGCGCCGGTTGTCGGTTTTGTGTCGCACGTTGATACCAGCCCCGATTTTTCAGGCGAAAATGTGAATCCTCAAATCATTGAAAAATACGACGGGAAACCGTTTCAACTTAAAAACGGAGTGACCATCGACCCAAAAGATTTTCCTGAGGTTTTAAATTACATCGGGCAATCAATAATTACTGCCGATGGAACCACTTTGCTTGGAGCCGATGACAAAGCCGGTGTGTCCGAAATTGTTACCGCTGCCGAAACTTTAATTAAATCGAAAAATATTAAACACGGGAAAATAAGGTTGGGATTTACCCCCGATGAGGAAATTGGTAAAGGTACCGACCATTTTGACGTAAAAAAGTTCGGAGCCGATTTCGCTTTCACACTCGATGGTGGTGAAATTGGTGAACTCGAGTTTGAAAATTTCAATGCTTCCGGGGCAAAAATTAAAATTCAGGGCCGCAGTGTACATCCCGGTGCTGCAAAAAATAAAATGATTAATGCAATGCTGGTTGCGCATCAGATTATTGGCATGTTACCGCCAACCCAGCGCCCCGAACATACCGAGAAATACGAAGGCTTTTTTCACCTGACACAGTTAAACGGGAACGTGGAAAGCGCAGAAATGCAGTTTATTATCCGCGACCATGATTTTACTAAATTCGAGGCAAAGAAAAAGCTACTGAATGAAATTGTTCAGCACATAAATTTTCAATATGGTAAAAATCTGGTTGAACTCGAAATCAAAGATCAGTACTACAATATGCTGCAAAAAATAGAACCAGTAATGTTTGTTGTTGAAATTGCAAAACAAGCCATGTTGCAGGCCGGAGTTGAGCCAAAAATAAAAGCAATTCGCGGTGGAACCGACGGAGCGCGGCTTTCGTACGATGGATTACCCTGCCCGAATATATTTGCCGGCGGTCATAATTTTCACGGGCCTTACGAATTTGTGCCGATTCCTTCGATGGTAAAAGCAGTTGAAGTGATTGTGAATATTGCCCAGTTGGTTGGGAAAATGAAAAAATAATGCTTAATCAATTTATAGAAAACATCACCACTAAAAAGCTTTTTGAACCAAAACAGAAAGTTTTACTGGCTGTCAGCGGCGGTATCGACAGCATGGTGATGTTGTATCTTTTCGAAAAGTCGGGGTTCGATTACGGTATTGTGCACTGCAATTTTCAGCTTCGTGGCGATGAATCGGATCAGGACGAGGAATTCGTAAAAAAGCAGGTTTTGATTCATGGAGTTCCTTCATTTTTTAAGCGGTTCGATACCGGGGAATATGCTCAAATTAATGGGATTTCGATTGAAATGGCTGCCCGAGATTTACGTTATGATTATTTTGAAACAATCAGGGTTGAACATCATTTCGATTTTATAGCAACGGCGCATCATTCCGATGATTTGATTGAAACATTCTTCCTCAATCTTTCACGCAAAACCGGAATAAAGGGATTGACCGGAATCAAAGACAAATCGGGCAAAATCATTCGTCCGTTATTGTTTGCCAGTCGCTGGGAAATTGAAAAGTTTGCCTCCGGAAATTATATCGAATTCCGCGAAGATTCCACCAACAGCGAAGTTGTTTATCAACGCAACTTTTTGCGGCACCGCATTCTTCCCCTCTTTTCAGAATTAAATCCCTCGTTTAAGAAAAACATACTGGCAAGCATTGAAAACCTGAAAGATGCAGAAGCAGTTTATTCCCGGTTTTTTGAAACCGAAAAACAAAAAGTGATTGAGAATGCCACAGATTCAAAGATTATTGATATTGAAAAACTCAGAAAATCGGAACATCCAAAATTATTGCTGCTTGAAATTCTTACCGAATTTAATTTTAACCCGGCAGTAGTAGAGGAAGCTTTTCAAAGTCTGGAAAGCGAACCGGGGAAACAGTTTTTTTCAAAAACCCACCGTATGGTTAAAGACCGCGAGAAGCTTTTTGTTTCACTCATTCAGGAGAAGGAAATTAAAATTTATTATATCGAACACGATGATTTAAAACTAATTGAGCCGTTTGTCATCAAAATTGAAAAGCTTGCGGGTAAAGATTTTAAAATCAGGAAAGAACAAAATATTGCCTGTCTCGATTTCGAAAAACTTGAATTTCCGTTGCTGATCAGGAAATGGCAACAGGGCGACTATTTTCAACCCCTCGGAATGATTGGATTTAAAAAAGTTAGCGATTTTTTTATCGATGAGAAAATTCCTCTTCACCAAAAAGAAAATACATGGGTGCTGTGCAGCGGTAATAAAATTGCCTGGATCATGGGATTCCGCATTGACAACAGGTTTAAAATTGGAAATAAAACTAAAAAGGTTATGAAAATTGAAATCAAAAATTTGAATTCACCGAAATAGGATTTTTTCAGTTTATATCAATTAAACAAACTGAGTTCTGTAATAGTTTTACTAATATGCAGTGTAATTGAAATCGTTCAAAAGAGAATGAAACTGGGTTAAAAAAATGAACGGACTTATAATTAAACAAATTACAACCCTGTATCTCATTATAATTTTCTTTGGTACAGCAGCTCAGCAGCGCAGTTTTGAAAAAATTCCTACACAGGATGGTGAAATAAATCTAAGTGTCAGACAGATAATTCAGGATCACAATGGTTTTTTGTGGATTGCTACGTTCAGTGGATTGTATAAATATGAAGGCGAGGAATATATCAACAAGCACAATTTCAATAACGATGAATTAATTAATAATGATGTTACTGCACTTATTCTCGATTCTGAAAACAACATTTGGATTGGCACTAACAATGGCTTGTCAAAATACAATCCGGTTACCGAAAAATTAATTACTTACTATTACAACGAAAAAGACTCCAATTCGTTGGGAAGCAATAAAATAAGAAGTCTTGGTTTGGACCAATCAGGCCGTTTACTGATTGGAACATTTAATGCCGGATTGTATATTTTTGATAGCGAAAATGAAATTTTTTCGAAAATCCTATTTAGTAACTCAAAGGTTCAGCCACCCGTACATATTCGCTCAATTTTAACTGAAGACAATGGAAAAGTATGGATTGGAACTTTAAACGACGGATTATATTCTTTTACTATTTCCGGTCTGCAACCCGATTCGGTTTATAATTTCAGGAGCGAAAATTTAAACCACATTTTGTCAAACAACAATGTATATTGTATATTTAAAGACGTTGACGGAACTATTGCGGCATGTACAAAGGACGGGTTAAATATCTACGATTCAATAACTAACAAATTTACAAAAGTTGTATTATCAGAATTTAATAACTTCAGTATGACAAATTTCTTTCGTACAATTCTGAGGGATAACAGCGGTAAATTATGGATAGGTACCTGGGGTGGTTTATTTATTTGCGACACATTTACTGATTTGCAGGAAAATAAATATGAATTGATAACTCATATTGGCAACATCACAAATTCTCTTTCAAGCGAACAGATAATGGATGTTTTTCAGGACAATTCAGGAACAGTTTGGATTGCAACCGAAGATGGATTAAATAAGTTCGATCCGTATCAAAACCAATTTCAACCACTCAGCGGTGAATTAATTAATGATTTGAAAGAACAAACCGCAACTGCTTTTACCAAATGGAACGACGGTATTTTAATTTTGACTTTAACCGATGGTATTCTTTTCAATAAAGAAAAAAGTATAACCCGGATGTATGAAAAACAGTTGTCGGGTTTGCAAAACAAAAAATTATATTCGATTTTGGTTGATTCGAAAAAAAATATCTGGGTTGGCAGTTTCAGCGGTCATTTAATTAGAATAAACAGTATCGATCAATCGGTACAAATATTTAAACATTCAGGCGATAATATTCCGGTGTATTCTATTTCTGAATCGGACAACGGGGTATTAATAATTGGTACAGGAGGCGATGGACTTAATTATTTTAACACGAAAACGGAAAAATTTTACGATGAAAATGCTGTTCCCGGTGATGGTACAATTAATGATATTCACATTGATAAAGAAAAAAACCGGTGGATTGCAACACCTGCCGGGATTTTTAGAAAGGCTGCCGGAAAAACCGAATTTGAATATTATCTGCCCGACAATCCGGAAATAGAGTTAAGTCCCAATGTATTTTTAGATATTGAAGAAACGGAAAAGGGCGAAATATTTATTGGTGGCCGCAACGGACTTTATATTTACGACCCTGTTTCAAATGCATTTAATAAAAAAATATTTAAAAATTCTGCCCCACTCTGGGTTACAAATATTCAAACCGATTCAAGACAGAATTTGTGGTTTAACCTTAATTTCAGCCGCATTGCAAAGTGGGATACTGAAACAAATGATTTGAGGATTTTCGCTGTTAACAATGGCATTCGAACAAGCCCATATAACCGAAGGGGCTTTTTTATGGATCATAACGATGAACTTTATATCAGCGGAATGGATCGCATTTACAAATTCAATACTAACTATCCGATTATAAACAAATATTCCCCTAAACCGGTATTTACAAAGCTTGTAATAAATAATTCAGAAGTACATGCCGGTATGGAAATCAATAAACAGGTCATTCTTGAATCGAATATTGAATTCCAGAAAAAAATTGTATTAAGTAATCGCAACACCGATTTTACACTCTCTTTTACTTCAACCTCGTTTTTGAATAATAAGGAAAATAAATACAGGTACATACTTCATGGTTATGATAAGGAATGGTTCGAAGGGAACGCAAAATCGTCTCATTATACCAACCTGGATCCGGGGAAATACACATTTGAAGTTACAAGCTCTAATAGCGATGGATATTGGAGCGAATCGTCAGCAAAACTGGAAATAAGAATTAAACCTTCGCCATTTCTAAGTTTTTGGGCCATTTTAATTTATGTTTTTCTCCTTATTATTGTTGTTTATCAAATCAGGAAAATTGTTAATGCCCGTATGCAATTAAAGCGTGAACTGCTTATCGAAAGGGTAAAGCGCGAAAAGGAAGAGAAATTTGTTCAGGAGAGGCTTCGGTTTTATACCAATATTTCGCACGAACTGCGCACACCGCTCACCTTAATACTGGGGCCGGTAAAACAATTAATCGGCTCCGAAAAAGAAGGATCTGTTCAAGCCAGGCTGCACCAGTTAATTTTGAATAATTCGCAACGGTTGCTGGCGCTAGTGAATCAACTGCTTGATTTCAGAAAATCAATCCACGAGGGAATGAAACTGAAAGCAATTTTTACAAACATCGTTGAATTGATAGAAGCAAATGTTGATGCATTTACTTTTATGGCGAATGAAAAATCCGTTTTAGTTCGTTTCACACACGAAAACAAAAAGGTAAACGGCTGGTTCGATCAGGAAAAACTGGATATTATTCTTTTCAATATTTTATCGAATGCCTTTAAATATACTCCTGAAAATGGTTTTGTTGAAATAGTTTTGAGCGTTGAAAAACCGGGTACGGGTTTTCCGATGAAACATCTAAAACTGATTGTTTCAAACAGTGGAAAAGGTATTCCAAAGAATTTGCAGGAACGGGTTTTTGAGCGGTTTTACCAGAATGTGAATGACAAAACCAATTCAACAAATTCCGGAACCGGGATTGGACTCTCATTGGTGAAAACGCTGGTGGAACTCCATCATGGCAAAATTACACTTGAAAGCGAACCCAATAAATTAACAAGTTTTACTATTTATTTGCCAACCGAAAGAGAAGCTTACACCGATGAAGAGGTTTTCGATTTTAAACGCGATGCCGACCGCCGTACAAAAGAACTCGTAAATAACCTGAAATTAAAAAACAAACTTCCCGCTGTTAAAACAGGAGATTTGGAAGTGCAAAAAATATTAATAATCGAAGATAACATCGAATTAAGAAACTATTTAACAGATTTTCTTTCTGAAAACTATATTGTGCAAAATGCAGATAACGGTTCTGATGGTCTTAAATTATGCGAATCGGAAAACCCCGATTTGGTAATTTCGGATGTAATGATGAAAAACATGGATGGAATTGAATTTTGCAAAATATTAAAATCAACTCCCGAAATTAGCCACATACCGGTAATATTGATGACAGCGCTGGCCTCTGTCGAAAACAAAATGACAGGTTACAAAGTTGGCGCCGACGATTACATAACAAAACCATTTGAACCTGAATTGCTTAAAATCAGGGTGTCAGGTATTCTTGAAAACATAAAAAAGGCAAAAAAGGATTTCACCAGCAATATTCACATATCAGCAAAAGAATTAACCATTTCAAAAATCGATGAGAATTTCATGCAACACGTTGTTGATTTGATTGAAAATAACATCGACAATACAGGTTTTGATATTGAAAGTTTTAGTAAAAATATCGGGATGAGCGCTTCTCAGCTTTACCGAAAAATAAAAAGTATAACCGGGCTTTCTCCCAACGAATTTATAAGAACTTACCGTTTGAAAAAAGCTGCCCTTTTAATTAAGGAATCAAATCTTAATATCTCAGAAATAGCCTACCAGGTTGGATTTAACGATGCTTTGTATTTTAGTAAATGTTTTAAAAAGCAATTTGGTACATCACCCAGTTTGTATCAGCTAAATTAACTAACGTTTTGTTTTTAACGACTTCTAAATCATTTTGACTGATATTTCCATATCTCAGACTGATATTTCCATATCGGAAATTTTTTATCGCTCTACATTTACACCAACACAACTAATAACTATTTAACACTTTGCTTATGAACGATTCAAAAATTGCTGAGAAACACTTTTTAATTCAAAAAAGAAGTCTGATTAAATCAATTTTTTTTAAAACTTATTTTATGAAACATTTTTTCAAATTAACACTATGTTTTGCAGTGCTGCTGTCTTCCGTTGGATACAGTTGGGCACAGCAAAGAACCATAACTGGTTCTGTAACCGATCCCGGAAGAGTTACACTTCCCGGAGTAACGGTAATTGAAAAGGGAACTGTAAACGGAACGGTTACTGATATTGATGGAAATTATTCCATTAATGTATCGGCAGGAGCAAATACGCTTGTGTTCTCTTTTGTAGGTATGTTAAATCAGGAAGTTGCGTTAGGCAGTTCATCCGTTTATAACGTACAGCTCGAACAGGAAACAATTGGTTTGGAAGAAGTTGTTGCAATTGGTTATGGTACTGCCAAAAAAAGGGACATTACCGGTTCGGTTGGTTCTGTTAAGGCAGATTTAATCGTACGGACCAATCCGGTTCAACCAGCCAGTGCTTTGCAGGGACAAGTTGCCGGGGTTAATGTCAAAAAAATTAATTCAAGGCCTGGTTCAGATTACACCATTGATATTCGCGGTGTTCATTCCATTAGTTTTAGCAGCGAACCTTTGGTTGTTATCGATGGAGTAATGGGAGGAAAGTTAAACACCCTGAACCCCAGCGATATTGAAACCATGGACGTTTTAAAAGATGCTTCTGCCACAGCCATTTATGGTGCGCGTGGCGCAAATGGGGTTATCCTTGTTACAACCAAGAAAGGGAAAGAAGGGAAAACCAAAGTAACTTATGACGGTTATACCGGAGTTAAAACACCACAAATTCCTGATCTGATGACAGCACAGGAATTTTACCATGCTTATAATGATGTGGTACTGGCTGAAAATCCGAACGCAAAAATAGTGTGGACACAGCAGCAACAGGCAAATGTTGATGCGGGAACATCGGTAAACTGGGTTGATGAAGTTACTGATCCAGCGCTTCAAACCAGCCACGTTATCGCCTTATCGGGAGGAAATGAAAATTCGACACATTATTTTTCTACCGGATATCTGAATGAAAAAGGTAACCTGCTCAATACAGGATATGAGCGGTATAGTTTAAAAGGAAGCATTGACAGTAAATTAAATAAGATCGTAAACGTTGGTTTTACTTCATATTATACTTTTAGTGTCCGGAATACAGGATCGCTTGAAACCCTACGTTCTGCCTATCGTGCCCGCCCAACAGGAACGATTTTGTATAAAGATCTTATAAATCCTACTGAATCAAATGATAAGGATGTTGATGGATACGCTATGTGGATGGGGATAAAAGATACCCAGGTGCCAAACCCGGTTATGGAAACCAATGCCGATAACTATTTGGATGAGACCCGCGTCTCAAGTTTTTTAGGGAATGGCTATGTTGAACTAACCCCGCTTGAAGGATTGTCAATCAAATCTTCTTTGTCGGCATCGGTTTTTGGCAGCAGACGAGGAGATTATCGGGGAACAAATACAAAAAGCAGGCTTAGTAAATTGCCATCGGCAGTTATACAAAACGAACTAAATACCTCATATACCTGGGATAATATCCTTAATTATAAAATAATAACCGGTTTACATAATGTTAATGTTACGGCGGCCCAGAGTGCCTTGCAGGAGAGATTTGAATCTTCAGGAATTCAGGTTGAAAATTTACCTTATAATTCCGGTTTTTATGCTGTGAATACTGCGGCAACAATTAATGGTGTCGAAAGCAGGCTGGTTGAGCGGTCGATCCTCTCTTTTATGGGTAGGTTTAACTACAGCTATAACGACAAGTACTTACTGACAGTTACGGGACGTTACGATGGATCTTCTGTTTTGGCAGAAGGAAATAAATGGGCATTTTTCCCTTCAGTGGCAGTTGCCTGGCGTGCGGGAGAAGAAGATTTTATAAAAAACATGAATCTTTTTTCCGACCTTAAAGTCCGTTTAAGTTATGGACAGGTAGGAAATGATGTTGTATCGCCATACAGTACTCAGGCATTTTTAAGTCAAACAGCTTACGACTTCGACGGCAATGCAGCATACGGCTATGCCCCAAGTAACATTGGAAATGCAGATTTAAAATGGGAGAAAAGTTCAGAAATAAATGTTGGGCTGGATTTGGGATTTGTAAAAAACAGGATCATGGCATCCATAGAATATTACGATAAAACCACTGAAGACCTGATTCAGAATGTTGCAATACCTTCCTCTTTGGGATTTAGCGCTGTTACAGCTAACGTTGGTAAAATTATGAACCGCGGACTGGAAGTTTCATTAAATACGGTAAACATCCAAAACAAGGATCTTCGATGGACTACAAATATAAATTTCTCAACAAACCACAATGAGATTTTAGAACTTTACGGAGGTACTGTAACCCGGGATATTGCCAACAGTCTTTTTGTAGGTGAGTCATTAAAGACACATTACTATTATGAGTTCGATGGCATCTGGCAGTTGGATGAAAAGGAAGAAGCAGCTAAATACGGACAGATCTCCGGTTCTGTTAAAGTTGTGGACCAAAACAACGATGGCAAAATTTCAAGTAGCACAGATATTGATGACAGGGTTGTACTTGGAAACGAATTACCCAAATGGATGGCAGGTATTAACAATACTGTTAATTATAAAAACTGGGATTTCTCTGTATTTGTTTACACACGCCAGGGAGTTATGTACCGTAACAGCTTGTTGTCGGGAACTATGGGTGATTTGGCCAGTAACCGATACAACCGTTTAAATCTGAATTATTGGACTGAAACAAATCCAACCAACGATTATTATGGTGTTTGGCAACCCGAACCTTACCGCCAGGCTATTCAGTATATGGAAGCTAATTTCTTTCGTATTTCCAACTTAACCCTGGGATATTCACTTCCCAAAAATGTGCTTGATCGCGCGAAAATCAGTAATGTTAGGTTCTACGTACAGGCAAACAATCCGTTTGTGTTTGTAAAAGACAGAATCATGTGGATGGATCCGGAGTATAACTCAGGTACTTACCAGGATGATGTTCCTTATTCAACCTATATTTTTGGATTAAACCTGACATTCTAGTAGAAAACAATAAAAATTAATGCAATGAAAAAATTTAAAATATATAGTTTTATCCTGGCCTTTGTGCTTGTGTTCATGGGTGTAGGGTGTGAAGATTTCTTAAAAGAGACACCAATCTCAGATATAACTGCTGAATCATATATAGTTAATGAATCAGGTTATGAGGACCTGGTAAAGGCATGTTATCCGGCTTTACGTGATATCATTCTTCAATTTCCTTTGGTTTTGCATGGAACAGACATTTTTCAAGGCAGTGGATGGAACGAGAAAGTAGTTGGCGAAGGGCCGGCTCTTGACCTGTATGATGTACGTTACAACTCCTCAATGGGTGATTTAGCCACTTTCTGGGACATCCTTTACAAGGAAATTGGCCGCACCAATTCGGCAATTGAAAGATCTGAGTTTATTGAATATACCGATCCTGCTAAAAAAGCAGCGCGCGTATCCGAAGCTAAATTTCTAAGAGCATTGAGTTATTTCTATCTTGTTCAGGAATGGGGCGATGTTCCAATGCCTCTTACTGAAACAGTAACTCCTGATCAAAATGTAATCAGGGTGCCGTCCGCCGAAGTTTACACACAAATATTGAAAGACCTCACAGAAGCCGAAGCTGCTTTACCTGCAACTGCAACGGATTATGGACGCGTTACCAAAGGCGCTGCACAGTTTTTACTGGCACGTGTTTATCTCACAAGGGGATGGAATTTTAATAACTCACTGGGGGGAAGTGCTGCTGACTTTAAAAGCGCTCTCACATGGGCTGATAAAGTAATTGCTGCTTATCCGCTTGTACCGCAATACAACACCCTTTTCCCAAAACGGAATACGAATCCTTTAAATCAATATACAGGTTCTCAGAATGCCAAAAACAGTGAAGTAGTTTTTGCTATTCAATACAGTACTGATGTACTTACATACGGTAATGAATCAACACCCTCCGGAAATCCCGGAAACTGGTACCATTCAATATTTGGTGGACAAGAGAACCTTGTTGGGAATCCGGGCAGAACAAATGATTATAACAGGTTTCAGCCCAGAAATGTCCCTTCACCTGCTGCTTACCGTTTATGGGACCCTCAAAAGGATAGCCGGTATAAACATAATTTTCTGGATGTAATTTATGCATTGAAAAAGGTAACTGACTATGCTTACAGTTACACCGATCCGAATGCTAAAGTAAGTTATGCTGTTGGAGATACTGTTGCATACTGGACACCATGGAACATGCCGGCATCAGGAGCAGAGAAAGGAATTGATGAAGGTGGAACTAAAAATTATGCCGTAATGAACCTGATTGATGAAATTTCCGGTGTTCCCTCATCGCGTCTTACAGCATTTCCAATAACTACCTTTAAATTTTGGGAACCGAATATCGAATATGGTGACGGCTTCGGAACTTTCGATTTTGCGCTGTTTCGTTCTGCCGAGGCATACCTGATTGCTGCAGAAGCTATTGTGAAGGGTGCAACGGGAGGCACACTCGGCGGAGCAGAAGTTTATTATAACAAGGTGCTCGATCGTGCTGTTGGCGTTGGCGTTGATCCAATGCGTGCAAAAGTTCCTGAAGATCTTACTTCCATGGAAACAGTATCATACAGGGCAACTCCTTCCACCATTTCTATCGATATGATTTTGGATGAAAGTGCAAGGGAGCTGTTTGGTGAATTTAACCGTTGGTTTGATTTGAAACGTACTGGGAAATTAATCGAACGTACTGAAAGAATGAATTTCTGGACAAAAAATAAAGGGACACTGGATGAACACCACCTGTTACGTCCTATTCCTCAGTCTGAAATTGACCGGTCACAACCTGCTATTTCTCAAAACGAAGGGTATTAGTTCTCTTTTAGTTTAGTTAATTTGATACCACAGGGAGAAGAAGTTTAATCTTCTTCTCCCTTTTTTCTGAAAATTTATCGATTTTTAATTGTTTTAGAATGTTTGGAAATATGAAATTTAAAAACATCCTGTTTATCGTATTGATTTTACTGGTTACTTCAGTTTGTGCAAAAAACAATAAAACTGACCAGCCAAGTGAGATAAGTAAAGAAGGGAAATCTGAATTAAATATTGTTTCGTATGGAGCCGTTGGCGATGGAAAAACATTGAATACTGAAACAATTCAAAAAGCCATCGACGAAATCTCATCAAAAGGTGGGGGAACAATACTATTCCCAAAGGGAAGGTTTCTTACAGGTTCTTTTAGCCTAAAAACCGGAGTAACGCTTCACCTCGATTTCAACGCCGTTATTATCGGCAGCATCGATCCTTTTGAATATATCGTGGACAATATATTCATGCAATTCATAAATGCTAGTAACGCAAGCAATATCGGAATTACGGGCGAAGGCACAATTGATGGCCGCGGACGAAAACTGGCACTCGTTATCGATAGCATGTATCATGCCGGCTCATGGGACGATCCCGGGTACAACCACCGAAGGCATCGTCCTGGGAAACGGCCCAAATTACTTCATTTTACCCAGTCTGAACATATTTTAATCGAAGGCATTACAGCGAAGAATTCGGCAAGCTGGGTGCTTGATTTCGACAGGTGCAATCACCTTACAATAAATAAAGTAACTGTGGACAGCGATGATTACTGGAACAACGATGGAATGGATATTGGCGATTGCCGAAATGTGAAAATTACCAACTGCTATGTGAATGCTGCTGACGATGGAATTTGCCTTAAATCACATCATGCCGGTTATTTAAACGACAGCATTTACATTGCCAACTGTACAGTGCGTTCCAGCGCCAGTGCCATTAAATTTGGAACCGCTTCTGTTGGTGGTTTCAGAAATGTGAAAATTGAAAATATTTACATTTTTGACACATTTCGTTCCGCAATCGCCCTGGAATCGGTTGATGGTGGAATCCTGGAAAATATCGAAATTTCTGACATTACCGCAAACAATACCGGTAATGCCATATTTATTAAACTCGGTCACCGAAATTCTGAAGGTAAAGTTGGAACGCTCAAAAATGTGAGTATCAAAAATGTGCTTGTTCAGGTACCTTTTGGTGCGCCCGATTTGAATTACGAAATCCGCGGTCCCGAATTGCCTTTCTTCCACAATACTTTTCCGGCATCCATAACCGGGCTGCCTGGACATTATGTCGAAAATGTTAGCCTCGAAAATATCCGCGTTATTTATCCCGGACGTGCCAATAACGGTTATGCCAACCTTCCGGTACACCGGTTAAAAGATGTTCCTGAAAATGAATCGGGATACCCTGAGTTCAGCATGTTTGGTGAACTTCCGTCGTGGGGTTTTTATGTCCGCCAAGTAAAAGGGCTGTCCATGAAAAACATTAACCTGAAAGTTTTGGAATACGATTTTCGTCCCGCTTTTGTTTTTGATGATGTTAAAGATTTGTTTTTAAACAGAATAAAAATAGAGGATGAAAAGAAGAGTGAGTCAGTGATTATACGTAATGTGCTGAATATTCAAACTGATATTGAACAAGGAAACATAAAAACAGTTAATTAATTTTGTTTAATTATCTATAAATCAGTAAAAATGAAACTACAAATATATCTAACCGAAATAAAAAATCTAAAGAAGTGGGCACTTGTTTGCCTGTCTGTAACTTTTTTATTTAGTATATCGAAAGCTGGGGGAATAGATTCACCTTACACAAAGAAGGAACTGCTTCAGGAACTTACAAGGTTTAATGATAAGAATATTCCCGGTGCGTTGACCCGGCAGTGGATTGCAAAGGAAAACCAGTATTTTGGGGCTGTGTTTGATGGCGACAGTGTGGTTTCTCCCAACGGAACAGCACATTTTATTCAAACTTTAATGTGCAGTTATGTTTCGCCCGGTTCCAAATTATACAAGTCAGACGAGTTGCTCCGTAGAATGACACTTGCGGGAAGTGGGCTTCTAAACCTGCAGCACGAAGATGGGACGATAGATTTATTGTCAACAAATTTTCATTCAACACCCGATTTGGGATTTACCATTTATCCTGTGGCTTTGGCCTATTCAATTATGCTGCAAAATAGTAAATTGGATTTTGGCGAATTGCCCCGGCTTTTAAAAAAGTACATGTTGAATGCAGGCGAAGCGCTTTCTGTTGGGGGCATCCACACACCCAATCACCGTTGGGTGGTTTCGGGTGCGTTAGCCTGGATCAATTCTTTTTTCCCCAACGCTAAATACAAAACAAGGGTTGAGCAGTGGCTGGCCGAAAAAATTGATATCGATCCCGATGGTCAGTACCACGAACGGAGTACTTCAGTTTACACACCGGTTACCAACAGGAGCTTAATCGATATGGCCCAAAAAATGGGTTACGATTCTATTTATAATATTATTCGCAAAAATCTTGATATGACATTTTATTATGTCCGCTCAACGGGCGAAATAGCCACCGAATCATCGAACCGGCAGGACAAATACCGGCAGGGCAACATGTCGAATTACTACCTGGCATATAATTATATGGCTATTTTGGACAACAATAGCCGTTATGCCGGGATGGTAAATTATATCGAAAATACAGTTCCGGTAGAGCAGCTCGGCTACATGCTGCCCCTTTTTCTTGAGAATGCTAAATTATTGCAGGAGTTGCCAGCGGGGGAGCCATTGCCAACGAGCTATCATAAGTATTTTAAATATTCTGATATCGTGCGTATTAGAGAAGGTGAAGTTGATATGTCGGTAATCACCAATAACACTACATTTTTTACCTATTTCAAAGGAGAAGCAGCACTCGAAGCTGTACGGCTTTCATCTGCCTTTTTTGGGAAAGGGCAGTTTTTGAGTCAAAACCTTGAAAAAGTTGGCAATACTTACATTTTATCGTCAACCATTTACGGCCCTTACTACCAGCCGCTTTCCAAAGAAAAAATACCGGAAACCGGTGAAGCATGGGGTCAGGTTTCAAGAGGTGAACGGGAACAATCAGAAATTCAAACGCTTCACACAAAAATATACCTGACCGAAAACAATGGGAAAGCAACAGTTAAAGTAGTAGTCGATGGTCCTAAAAATTTGCCGGTTGCCCTTGAATTGGCTTTTCGTTCGGGTGGCAAATTAACAAATGTAACTCCCCGGCAGGGCATCGAAAATGCTTTTCTGGCTAAAAACGGAGAATTTGCAACTTTTACAAAGGGCAACGACACCATTAAAATCGGGCCGGGCGTGGTTACACATAAATGGACGCAGTTAAGGGGGGCGCTCCCGAAATTACAGGCCGATTGTTTATATTTCACCGGTTATGGCCCCTGCGAATTTGAATTTACTATTGAATAACCAGAAAATAATACAAAATTACGATGGACGATCCACACTGCACCAGATGGTACCGCACCACTAAAAGCCAGAACGGGATTTTGATTAACGGCGAAGGCCAAACATACAGCAGCGACGCCTTTGGATGGATACAAAAGGAAAAATGGGGAATCGAAAGTTCTTGAAACGGTGGACGAACTTCCATGGGCAATTAGAAATGCAATCCATTACATTAAATAGATTGGATGGATTTAGTAAGGTTTTAAAATTAAAGGAATGAAGATAAAGTTAGGTTTTTACCTTGTTTTGCTTATATCGATATTATTTACGGCACATTCATGTAAACATGTAAATTCGGTTTCCATCGTTATTGGAGAAAAAGCCTGCACTACCGAAAAGTTGATGGCGAAGCAATTAAAGAAAGATTTGGAACAGGTTTCCGGAAAATCGGTGACCATTTTAAAAACAGGAGATATTATTCCATCCAAAGGAGTTTTGTATGTATTGGGAACCTCAACATCAAATTCAATAATTGGCAGTTTAACAGAAAAAAAAGCCATTATATCAAGCCATACTTTCCCCGGAAAACGAGGTGGAATAAGGGTAAAGACCAATTTGCCCGAAGGGCGGGAAGTTATTGTGCTTGCAGGATCCGATGTTCAGGGAACTCAATATGCAATTTATGATTATTGTCAGAAAGTATTGGGAATTGATCCATTGGAATACTGGACAGGAAAATTACCCGATCCCAACAAGCCTTTTGATCCGTATAATTTCTCCAATAAAATTATCGCCCCACCCGAAATACCCATTCTTTGTTACTTTGAAAACGATGTTGACGAACTGGCCAACCTGAAAACTCCTTTACTCGAATACGATTGGGAATCTTATACCGAAATTATCAATTCTCTGGTAAGAATTAAATACAATGCCATTCACCTGTTTGATATGCTTGGAAGACCAGAGTTTTTCCTTCGACCGGTTTACGAAAAAATTCGTCCTGATTATGATATCCGGCTAACATATATCGATAGTTTGATTGATTATGCGCACGATATGGGAATGAAAGTTCAGATCGACCTTTCTCTGGGGTATAAAATAAAACCCATGTCGCAAACAAAAGCCGATTGCTGGTCGCAACACAAGGAAGAATGGCTAAATACCTGGACATACTATTTTGAACAAACCCCAATTAAAAAAGCCGATATTTTTTCCCTTCGTCCGCGAAACCAGGTGTGGGATTGGGAATATAAAAGTGCCTGTGGTGAAAATAAAATTGAAGTTTTTAACGAAGTATATGCCGAACTTGATAAACTCATTAACCGGTACAATCCTTCAGCCATTAAACTGGCAACCTGTTATGCTGATGCAATGGTGATGTTTAACGAAGGATTTAATCCGCCAAAAGACTGGATTGTTGAATGGTCGGATGATGGTTGGGGTGGATTTTTGGTTTTACCCGAAAGTTTAAAAGGTTATGATTTTGGAACTTACATGCATGCCGGATTTTGGAAAAACCATACGGTGCACGATCCCTATCCTGAGAAAATAGATTCAGTAATGAAAATGATGGTCAATAAGTATCAGGCCAACCGGTTCTGGGAAATTAACGGTCAACAATTCAGGCCATTTTTGTTAAATATTGAGGCTTTTGCTGCTCTTGCAAATAATCCAAATGAATTTGACGGCGAATTATTTTATAAGGAATGGACCGAAAGATATTTTGATGAGAAAGCAGCCGTTTTCGCTGTAAATTCGATGAAAAAACTTCATGAAGCTCAATTTAATAATGTTGGTTACGTGCAGCATTTGTCCGAAATAAATCAGGTTATAAAATATTTGAACAATGAACTTACCGGGCTTCCGGGAGAACCTCAGGTACTTTTTGATTATAACCGGGTCTCAGATTATCCTGAAAAGGTAAAAAAACGTATATCGCTTGCAGAACAGTCTCTGATATTTGCAGAACAAGGATTGGAATTTGCAGGTGTTGAAGACACTTTTTATCATGATTATATACTTCTGCCTGTAAGGCTATATCTGGATTTACTCACCTTCGAAAACAAGTTAACCCAAATGGCATTGCTAAAGAAATCGTTTGAGGAATCCGGAGATAAGGAAAATCTGAAAGAAGCGTTACTGTTGTTGAAGGATGCAAAAAAAGATTTGGATACAGTTTATAACAGAAGCCTTGAAGGTGATAAAAACAAAAAATGGGCTTCCTGGTACGATCCTGCAAAAAGAAGACCCAACAATGGTTTTCCGCAACAGGAAATGCTGGTGATAATTGAAAATAATTTAATTTCTTTATTAAATTAGAACGGATAAAATTGAATTGCAGGATTGGTTTGCATTTTGAATAGTTTACTACACTGGAAAAACAAAAATGAATAGAATAAAAACAATATTACTGCTTGTTATTTTTGTGCAGTTTATTTCATGCAACAGAACTGAAGTTAGCGGGCAGCCCAATGTGCTTTTTGTCGTTTTCGATGATTTAAACGATTGGGAAGGTTGCCTGTTTGGACATCCGCAAACCATAACACCAAATATAAACAGGTTAGCCGAAAAAGGTGTTTTGTTTACCAATGCGCATTGTGCCGGAACCATGTGTTGTCCGTCAAGAGTATCGGTGATTACAGGGCTGAGGCCAACAACAACAGGAATTTACAAAAACACCGATACACCTCTCGAAATCTATAAAAACAAACAAACGCTTAACAAACATTTTAAGAAAAACGGATATTATGTAGCCGGAGCCGGTAAAATTCTGCACAAATTCTATTACGAAAAAAACGATTGGGATGAATTTGAAGCAAGGCATCAGAACGAAAATGGTATTGGCAACCGTGAGAATCCCGAACCTGAAAATATTTCCGGTATCGAGGGAGGCTTCACATGGGGGCCTTTTTCAGCGCCCGATTCATTGACCTTCGACGCAAAAACTGTCGATTGGGTTGCCCGGCGAATCAACCAAAAACACGACAAACCTTTTTTTCTGGCCTGCGGAATCTTCAGACCTCATATTCCCTGGTTTGTACCTCAAAAATATTTCGATAAACACCCGGTTGCAACGGTTGAATTGCCAAAAGTACAGGAGAATGACCTATGCGATATTCCACTTTCAGGGAAAAATATTGCTTTTTCAACAACCAACTTTACAGGACACAACGATTTGCACAATTCGGATGGAAACAAAGAACATGAAACCATTTTAAAAGAGGGATTGTGGGATGATGCTGTTCAGGCTTACCTCGCTTCGGTTTCCTATGCCGATGCACAGTTTGGCCGTTTGCTCGATGCACTTGAAAAAAGTCCTTATGCCGATAATACGATAATTGTACTCTGGAGCGACCATGGCTGGCATTTGGGAGAAAAGGAACACTGGCGTAAAGCCACATTGTGGGAGGAAGTCACCCGGGTTCCGCTAATTATTTATGCTCCCGGATTTCAGTCGAATGTACGAAGTAATCAACCTGTAAGTCTTATTGATATTTACCCTACATTAACCGAATTGTGCGGTTTGGCAAATCCTGAAGGTCTGGAGGGCGAAAGTCTTGTGCCACTTCTAAAAAATCCGGAAACCAAAAGAATTACTCCCGCCATTTCCAGTTTAACACCTGAATTTCACTCCGTGAGAGATAAACAGTTTCGGTATATTTCGTACGGAAACGGCCAGGAAGAATTGTACGACCACAAATCAGATTCTGAAGAATGGACAAACCTGGCGGGAGATCCTGCTTTCAGCGGGATAAAAGAGAGACTGAAAGTTTTTTTACCTCAGAATGCAAAACCGCACGTTAAGGGAATTTATGATAAACAAAATGAAGATTAACCTTGTATAAAAGGTAATTCACATTATTAAACGAAAAAAAGATAGATACAAAAATGATAAAAGAGATGAAACACATTGTATTAGCCGGATTACTGATCATTCTCGGATTTACGAATACCATTGGAAAAGAAAAGACAAAACCTGTCGATTTGGTTTACCCGTTACTTGACGCGGCTAATTCCCGTTGGTTCTTTTTCTCCTCGGCATGCCGCCCATTTGGTTTGGTGAACCTTAGTCCCGACACAAAAACATCCGGCGCCTGGGGTAGCGGCTATTTGTATAACACCGATACAATCCGTGGTTTTAGCCATATTCACGCCTGGCAACTTTCGGGTCTTTTAGTAATGCCGGTGGCTGCTTCCGAGGAAAGTAAAACTAAAATTTTCAACGATTATTCCTCGAAATTTAGTCATGAAAAGGAAAAAGTAGCGCCCGGTTATCATTATGTAGAATTGGAAAAATATGGAATTGTTGCTGAACTAACCAGCACTAAAAGAGTTGGATTTCACCGCTACCAATTTCCTGAAAAGGGGCAGGCTGCCATCGTTATTAATGTAAACGGTGAATTGGGGCCTTCGAATATTGTTGACGGTACATTAAAACAAACAGGTGAGAAGCAATTGCAGGGACAATTGGTAAATGCACCAACCATAAGAAGGCCAAAACCAGCTTCCGTATTTTTTTCTGTCGAATTTAATACAAAAATAAAATCGGTACAAAAAGATGAAGCCAGCGGAAATTATCTTGTTGAACTGGAGAATCCGGTTAAAAATCCGGTTTTGATGAAAGCTGGAATTTCCTACACTTCTATAAAAAATGCGGCCAATAATTTATCAACTGAACTGGGGGGCTGGAATTTTGATAAAACAGTAAAAGAATCGCAGGAAGAATGGAACAACATGCTTAGCCGGATTATTATTGAAGGGGGCACAGAAAAAGATCAGCGAAGATTTTATACCGATTTGTGGCACGCCTTGCAGGGACGAAGAATTATCAGCGATGTAAACGGAGCTTATCCAGATAATACAGGAGAAACTTTCCGAATTGGACAGATTCCTTTGGATAAAAATGGAAAACCGCAGTTCAATCAGTATAATTCCGATTCTTTCTGGGGAGCACAGTGGACTTTAAACACACTCTGGCAATTGGTTTATCCTGAGATTGCGGAAGATTTTATTCATTCATTTATACAGTATTACAAAGACGGTGGTTTAATTCCCCGCGGTCCGTCCGGCGGAAACTACACTTACGTAATGACTGGCGCTTCTTCCACTCCGTTTTTTGTTGCTGCTTTTCAAAAAGGAATTATTAAAAAGGAAAACGCAGAAGAAATTTATCAGGCGCTGAAAAAAAATCACATGCCCGGCGGAATTATGGAAAAGGCCGGTTATGAGCATCACACAAAAAAAGGTGGAGGATTGAACTATTATATTGAAAACGGATATATACCTTACCCGTTGCCCGATGGAAGATTTGGATTTCATCAGGACGGTGCCATGCAAACACTTGAATATGCTTACCAGGACTGGACTTTGGCGCAAATGGCAAAAGCGCTGGGGTACACCGATGATTACAGTTATTTTATGAAACGGTCTGAAAACTATAAAAATCTTTACGATTCAGAGAGTGGCTGGATTCGTCCGAAAAATGTAAGCGGGATTTGGAAAGAACCTTTTGATCCGTATGAATATCAGAATGGTTTTGTGGAATCGAATAGTGCGCAGGCAACCTGGTTTGTTCCGCACGATTTGCCTGGACTCGCAGCTCTAATGGGAGGAAACGAAGCGGCATCAAAAAAACTGGATTCCTCTTTCAGGGAAGCTGAAAAACTTGGTTTTACTTCAGGAACTGCACATAGTAAAGAAGTTCACCCGGAATACCGCCGAATTCCAGTCAACTACGGAAATCAACCTTCCATGCAAACAGCTTTTGTTTTTAATCAACTGGAGCATCCGTGGTTAACCCAATACTGGTCGAGAAAAGTTTTATCAGCAGCATTTAGCGGGCTGGCACCCGATACAGGCTACAATGGCGACGAAGACCAGGGTTTGATGGGCAGCCTTTCGGTACTGATGAAAATCGGCTTGTTTCAAATGAATGGGGGAACAGAGGAAAATCCACAGTACCAGTTGGGTAGTCCGATTTTTGACAAAGTTAAAATTCAGCTAAATCAGAAATATTATCCGGGAAAAGAATTGAATATTGAAATTATCGGTAATAGTCCGGACAACGTTTATATTCAGTCGGCAACATTAAATAAAAGTCCTGTTCAAAAATACTGGATTACACACAACGATTTGGTAAATGGGGGCGAATTAATCCTAAACATGGGGCCAAACCCTAATAAGAATTGGGGAAAATAGGATGCATTTCGAATGAAAGTATTTATGGCGTTTGTATTTAAACCGAAAAAAAACTTGTAAAAATGAAAAAAACAGGATTTTGGATTTTAATTCTCCCTTCGTTTGTTTGGTTCATTTTACATGTTTTCTCGTGTTCAGCTCCTCCTCAAAAACAGACTGAAAAAAAACCGAACATTATCCTGATTATGGCCGATGATATGGGTTTCGAAACAATTGGTTGTTACGGAAGTGCTGTTTATAAAACACCCCGTATTGATAAAATGGCTGAGCAGGGTGTAAAATTCGAACAGTGTTTTTCGCAACCGCTGTGCACGCCATCGAGAGTGAAAATAATGACAGGGAAATCCAATTTCAGGAATTATGAACGTTTTGGCTACCTCAATCTGAATGAAACCACGTTTGCCCATATTTTGAAATCGCAGGGATATTCCACCTGCATTGCCGGAAAATGGCAGTTGCGAGGCGATGAATTTGCACCCTACAAAGCTGGATTTGATGAATACCTTTTGTGGAACATAATGGATACAGCTTCCACTTACAGTGAGCGCTATAAAAATCCCCGCTTATTGGAAAATGGAAAACGAAAAAAATATGAAAACGGTGAGTACGGACCAGAACTTTTCGTCAATTTCATAAAAAACTTTATGGAGCGAAAAAAGGACACGCCGTTTTTGGTGTATTATCCCATGGTGCTTCCCCATCGTCCGTTTGTTCCTTCGCCCGATAACGGAAAAGTTTACGATGATTTTAAGGTTGTGGCAAAAGGAGAAGCCGGTGGAGGTCGCTCCGATACAGTTTATTTTAAGGATGAAATGTCTTATATAGATAAAAATGTTGGTGATATTATCGATAAGATTCATGAACTGGGAATCAGTGAAAATACACTGATTTTATTTACCGGAGATAACGGAACCGGAACGGAAATCATTTCAACCATGAAAGATGGACGTAAAATTCCGGGAATGAAAGGATTTACAAATGAGTATGGCACACATGTACCGCTTGTTGCTTATTGGAAAGGAAAAATTAAACCGGGCCAGGTGAACGAAAATCTTGTTGATTTTTCCGATTTCCTGCCTACCATTTGCGATGCAGCCAATATTCAATTACCCGAAACTTTTATTACTGACGGAATAAGTTTTCTCCCTCAAATGCTGGGGCAGGAATATTCTGCCAGGGAATGGCTTTTTTGTCATTACGACCCGCAAAAAGGTGGATTCGAAAAACGACGTTTTGTGCACAACGCCGAATGGAAATTGTATGAAACCGGCGAAATATATCATGTTATCAACGATCCACTGGAACAAAATCCCATTGCTGAAAACGATTTGAATCCGGAACAAAAAAAGCTGATTTCTACTTTCCGCGAAGTATTTTCTAAAATGGTAGTAAAAGAAGAAACTAAACAGCCCAAAGACAAAAAGAAGAAAATTCAGGATGAGGACGAGGAACTTTAAAACGCATACAAAATTTAAAGTTCACAACGATGATACAAATGAAACGAAGGCAATTTCTATATAAAACTTCGGCAGGTTTTGCAGCACTTCTTGTTGCTCCGGGTTATTGGTCGCTTACAAATGTAAAAAGTAACAAAAAGCAATTCAAATTCAGAACCTACAAATCCGGACGTTTTCTTGCCCCGGTTACCTGCGTTACTCCCGACGATGGATTTTATGTTCATACCTTTTACGATGTTTGTCCGTGGAGTCCCAAACGGAATTTTCTGACAGTTACAAAATTTCCCTACCAGGGAAAAACCCCCGTTTGGGGAGATATTGCCGAAGTGTGTATAATCGATTTAAAAAACGAAACAATTGAAATGGTTTATAAAACAAAAGCCTGGTCGTTTCAGTTAGGTGCAAATGTGCAGTGGGGTTCAGCATCCGACAGGTTTCTGTACTGTAACGATATTATCGGTGAAAAGCCGGTTTGTGTTCGTATCGATATTGAAACCGGTGAAGCAAAAGCCTTTTCAGGAGCAAAATATGATATTGCTCCGGATGAGAAATCTGTCATCAGTCCGAACCTGCTAACCATGAATATTCATCAGTACGGGTATGCCGTGCCCGATAAAGAATACGGAAAACGGGACGTGTTTACAAAAAACGATTTTGAAAATGAAGGGCTCTGGAAAACCAGTCTCGAATCCAACAAAACAGAATTGCTTGTTGCTTTTCCCGAGTTTCTCTCAAAAGTGGAAGGCCCGGCGGAAGATTTGGACTATTACAAAAAAAGCATCCTTTATTTGTTTCATTCAAAATTCAATAAACAGAACACAAGAATATTACAGGTTTTAAGAGGATTAAAAAATAATGAAGGAAGAGACGCTTCATTGTTTTCGATGAATGTTGACGGCAGTAATCTGAAACAGTGTTTAACAAGAGAACACTGGAATCAACAGGCCGAATTTGGCGGCAGCGGAAACCATCCCAACTGGCACCCCGACGGCGAGCATGTAATCATGAATTGCATTCCCCGGTGGCTGGGTTATAAAAATATGATGTTTTGCCAGTTTAAATACGATGGTTCTGATTTTAAAATTTTATCAGAAATGCATCTGGGAAGCGGGCATGCAAGTGTAAATCCTGATTCATCTTATTTGCTTGCAGATACTTATCCGAAGCAAAATTGGATTCCGTCACCCAAAGGCGAGGTTCCAATCCGTTTGATTGACCTGAATACCGATGAAGAGCAAATGATTTGTTCAGTCCCAACCGATGTTGGAAACGATGGAAAGGCGTATAAAAAAGGCGAACCCGGAAGCCATTTTAAACTTGATCCGCATCCGGTTTGGAGCCGCGATTATAAAAAGGTGTGTTTTTACGGGGCGCCGGAAGGTAAACGACAGGTATTTATTGCCGATTTAAACGGATTGATATGAGAACAAAATTTTCAGTTAAATTGAAATATTTACTGCTTATTTTATTATCGTCGGTTTTGTCCGTTCATGCCCAAAACTCCTGGAAAATGCATGTAATTGACAATTCATTAAACGGCGCAGATGGCGTAAAACTGGAGGATATAGATAACGATGGATTAAAGGATATTGCCACCGGCTGGGAAGAAGGTGGTTATACGAAATTATATCTCCACCCCGGCATCAATTCGGTGAAATATAAATGGCCCGCAGTAATTGTTGGCAAAACTCCCAACGTGGAAGATGCAGTTTTTGCCGATATGAATAATGATGGAAAATTGGATGTGGTTAGCTGTTCTGAAGGTGGTACAAAAAAAATATTTGTTCAATGGAATTTGGGGAAAGAAGTGTTGAACACTGAGAACTGGAAACAGGAAGTATTGCCGGCTTCCGACGGATTAATGATGTGGATGTATGCTGAACCACTTCAAATTGATAATCGCAACGGAGTTGATTTGGTAGCCGCGGGTAAAAATGAAAATGCCGCAATTGGCTGGTTCGAAGCGCCTGAAAATCCCGAAAGTTTAAATGATTGGAAATGGCACGAAATTTCACCTGTCGGTTGGGTAATGTCAATCATTAAAAGAGATATGGACGAAGATGGAGATACCGACATTGTAATTTCCGATCGGCGTGGTGAGCTTCAGGGGTGTCGGTGGTTGGAGAATCCCGGAGTTGGAGAGGCACAAAAACGACCGTGGAAAAACCATTTTATTGGCGCTGAAAATCTTGAAGTAATGTTTATGTGCCTTGCCGATTTGGACAAGGATGGAAGAGAAGAAGTCATTGTTCCGGAATGCACGAAAAACACAGTCAAAATTTATTCAGCAAAAAATAACCCAGGAAATCAATGGGAGGGAAAATCTATTCAAATCCCTGAGTTTACGGGAAAAGCTAAATCAATTGAAGTTGGTGATATAAACAATGACGGTGTTGCCGATTTTGTTCTCAGCACCGAAACCCGTGGACAAGAAAAGAATGGAATCATCTGGCTAAACGGGAAATATCTTGAAAATCCTGAATTATATGATTGGCAGATTATTTCGGGAAAATATATTTCAAAATTCGATAAAGTAGAACTGATTGATTTGGATAATGATGGAGATTTGGATGTATTGATTTGTGAAGAAAATTTTGGCGAAAAAAGTGAAGGATTGGGAGTTGTTTGGTACGAGAATCCGTGTAAAAAAGGAAAGTTGATTTACCAAAATTCACTGGCATCGGAAAGCGATGTTGCCGAATGGAAAATGGAAGGTCCCGGAGTGATTAAATTTAAAGACGGTTGGATGGAAATGTATTCTCCCGATGAAAAATTTCACCATGTTTTCTGGTGTCCGAATGATTTTCCGGGAAATTTTGTTGCAGAATGGGAATTGCAAAACCTGGAAACAGATGCCGGATTGGTAATTATTTTCTTTTCAGCAAAAGGAGATAACGGAGAAAGTATTTTTGATCCTTCTTTTCCTGCCAGGGACGGAACTTTTAAACAATATACAAAAAGCGAATATTTCAATAATTACCACATTTCATATTACGCAAACGGAAAAGACAATCGTGAGCGGGAAGTCGCCCATTTGCGTAAAAACAAAGGTTTCGAGGTGGTTCAGGTTGGAGAACCGGGTATTCCGGTTCATTCAGTCAAAATCCATAAAATGACATTAATTAAGGATAATGCCCATATTGTAATGTTTGTTGACGATCGAAAAATAATCGACTGGACAGATAACGGGAATACCCAACCGGTTTGGCAGGATGGAAAAATGGGATTCCGGCAAATGCAATGGACGCATTTCCGATACCGTAATTTTAAAGTGTGGAATTTGAAAAATTAAAATAATGAAACGAACAGTAAATCTGATATTATTTATCGTTGTTGGATTTTTGACGCTTTCAGCGCAGACAACAAAAAGGCCAAACATTATTTTGGTGATGGCCGACGATCAGGGGTGGGGACAAACCGGTTATAATAATCACCCCATTTTGAAAACGCCCAATTTAGATAAAATGGCAGAAAACGGGATTCGTTTTAATCGTTTTTATGCCGGAGCGCCCGTTTGCTCACCCACGCGGGCAAGCGTTTTAACAGGTCGTTCCAACGATCGTACCGGAGTTTATTCACATGGATACGCACTGTGCAAACAGGAAAAAACCATTGCCCAGGCATTACAAAAAGCAGGTTATAAAACTGCTCATTTTGGCAAGTGGCATCTCAATGGCCTGAAAGGGCCGGGAGTGCCAATTTTTGCGACCGATGAAAGAAATCCCGGGCAGTTTGGATTCGACGAATGGTTGTCGGTTTCCAATTTTTTCGACATCAATCCGGTTATGAGCCATAATGGCGAATTTGTTGAAATGAAAGGAGAATCGTCGCACATTATTGTAAACGAAGCGCTTCGGTTTATCGAAAAGGAGAAGGACAAAGGAAAGCCGCTGTTTGCTGTCATTTGGTATGGAAGTCCGCATGCCCCGTGGAGAGCAGAGGAAAGTGAAAAAAGGACTTTCCATGCTCTGGACGAAAATTACCAAAATCATTATGGCGAACTGGTAAGTATGGACAGTAGTATTGGCGATTTGCGAAAAGGGTTACGTTCAATGAAAATAGCCGAAAATACACTCGTTTGGTTTAACAGCGACAACGGTGGTTTGCCCAATTTCGGGTCGGAAACAGTTGGCGGGCTTCGCGGATACAAAGGCAAAATTTATGAAGGCGGTTTGCGGGTTCCGTGTGTAATTGAGTGGCCGGCTGGCATAAAAGAAAATCGGATTACTGATTATCCTGCATCAACCATGGACATTTTTCCAACCATTGCCGATATACTCGAATTGCCCGGTTCAGCTATGATTCAGCCGGTTGACGGAGCCAGCATCAACACGCTTTTTACAAAAGATTTAATAAAACGCGACAAACCAATTCCGTTCCGTTATCAGGGCAAAGCAGCTTTTGTTGATAATAATTACAAACTCATTTCGCTCAATATCAACAAAAATGAATTTGAATTGTATGATTTGGAAAAAGACCCCAACGAAACAAAAAATATTATCGACATGGAAAAGGAAATTGCAACCCGGATGATAAATGAATTTAAGAAATGGAATCAGTCGGTTGAAGAAAGTAATGCCGGGAAAGATTATCCAAACGGACTTCAGGAGCCGAACGGGAAAAATGAATTTTGGTACACTTTACCTGAATACCAGCCTTATTTTGAACAGTGGAAAACCAGGCCGGAATACAAAGAGGTTTTGAAAAATGAAAAATGAAAAAATGCCAACTTTTAATTCAGTTTTACAAAGTGAACTATTACCGTCAGCTTTAGCTGACGGATTAGCAATGTTGCTACATAAATTGGCTTTAGCCACATTTTTAATAGTTGTTCTTTTAATACTCACCTCCTTTCAAATTTCTGAAATTGCAAAAGGTGAAAAAGAATTTCCGGAAGTCATTTATCCCAAAATCAGAATCTGGACTTCTCCCTCGCATGGTGAAGAACCGGAATTTAATTCACCCGGTTTTCAATGGCCTTCAAAGAAAAAGGCCACTTACGGAATAAGGATTTCATCCTCAAAAAATTTTAACAAAAATCTGATTGAAAAAAAGGGAATTCCCTATGCTTTTTTTAATCCGCATAAAATGCTTGACGAGGGAATGTGGTATTGGCAATATAAAATCAATAATGAGAAATGGAATGCAATTGACTCTTTTTCAATACTGTCATCTACTCCCAAATTTCCAACTCCTGATATAAAAACAATTCTGGCAGCCATTCCTGCAACACACCCAATAGTTTTGGCCAAAAAAGCAGAACTGGATGAACTCAGAAAAAGAGCAAAAGAGTATAAAGAATCGGCAATTATAATTCAGGAAGCCGATAAGTTTTTGAATCTATTGCCTCCATCAGAAGAATCTGCATTTCCAAAGTTTAGCGGTAAAAATGATTTTGAAAACGACAAAATTGCCCAACTCGCCAGTAAAACGTCAGGTGGGAATATTTACAATGTGCTTAATTCACTTTCACAGGCCTATATTTTAACCGGTGACAAAAAATATTTCGAAACAGCTAAAAAATGGATGCTCGAAGTTTCAAAATGGGATCCCAACGGACCATCCCATGCAAGTGATTTTGGCGATTCCGGCATCATGACAGGTATGGCCGTTGGTGTGGATACTTTCTGGGATTTGCTTACAAAAGCCGAAAAAGGCCAAATAATAAATCCTGCTACAGTCCGTGCCAGTCAGTTTTATAAACTTTGGATAAGCCAGGTCGAAAGCCGTTCTTCATCAATGCACGTTTGGCAACACATTCTTCATCGCGTTTTTCAGACATCGCTGGCTTTTATCGGAGAAGTTCCGGAAGCAGACCTTTGGCTCGAATATATTTATGAATTGTGGATTGCTCAATCTCCAAAAATGGGTGAAAAAGATGGCGCATGGTTTAACGGAACGGGATATTTCAGGATGAATACGCTAACCATGTATGATATTACTACTAATTTTAAAGAATTGTCGGGTGTTGATTTTATGTGGTCCGAATGGTATAAAAATAATCCGCGCTGGTTGATTTATGCATTTCCACCCAACTCGGTTGCCGACGGTTTTTGCAACGATGGAAATAAACATCCTGAACCAACAATTAATTATGCTGGTTATGCCGATGCCGCAGCCCGTATGTTTAATGATCCTTATGCAGCCTGGTATGCAAACGAGATTGCCAAAGGTTTTGGTTTAAAAATTACTGATGACGATGAATTTCGTTGGTACAGAATTCAAAGAGGATATAAAATGAATGTGCCTGAGCCGGTTAAAGAATTTGACCTTCCGCAGGCTGCAAAATTTTCCGATGTTGGGGTGGCGTTCTTGCATACTTCGGTTCAGAATCCTGAAACCGATCTGATGTTGTCGTTGCGCAGTAGTCCGTTTGGTTCGCTGGCACATACCCACGCCGACCAAAATACCTTCAACATTGCGTATGGCGGGAAGAGGCTTTTTTACAATTCAGGTTATCGTCCGGCCATGGGCGACCCGCATTTTCTGGGCTGGTACAAACATACTCAGGGACATAACGGAATTTTAATTGATGGTGAAGGTCAGCCTTTTAACGCCGGAGCTTATGGCTGGATTCCCCGTTTCCTTCACGGAAAGCAGATTTCGTATGCAGTTGGAGATGCCTCCAATGCATATTCAGGACATGATGAAGGCCAAAATATCGATCCTGGGATGAAACATTTCCGCCGTCATTACATTATGCTTCGCCCGTCAATAATCGTAATTTATGATGATTTGGAAGCCGACCATAATGCAGAATGGAGCTGGCTGCTTCACAACGATACCGGATTGGAAATTGATGCCGGCAAGCAAACTATTCTTGCTGAAAATGAAATGGCAAAAGCGAAAGTTTCTCTTTTCTCATCTTCAGCAATTGATTTTCGGGTAACCGACCAGTTTTCTATTCCTGTTGAAAACTGGACAAATAAGATTGACGAAGATGGTGATACAGTCGTATTTGAAAATCAGTGGCATTTTAAAGGAACATCGAAAGGTAAATGCACCAAAATGCGATATATCGCCATTTTTCAGGTGAAACCTGATGGAAGTTTTGAGCCGGTAATCAACAACGAAATGGGAGATTTTGTGGTTGGAAACTGGAATATTAAAGCTCAGATGAATGCATCGGAACCTGCAAATATTCAGGTTTGGAATAATAATAATTCTGCAATGCTGGTTTCTGGTGGTACGCTAACTTTTAAAGGGAAAAAATTAGTCGGGGAAGAAATAGAAAGTTCAAAACTGATTGAAATAATGGATGGTAAAGAAATATTCATGGAGTGTACCGACGAAATTCCGGAAGCCATTCAAAAAGTTTCAAAAATGGAAAAATCTGCAAATAACCAATAAAAAAATTAACCATAACCAATTCAAGAACATCATGAAAACCATATTTTCAGTTTTGCTTTTTTCCGGGTTATCCGTGTCTTGTCTGAATAGTTCAGCACAAAAAAATAGTGCAACCCATCCCAATGTTTTAATGATTTGTGTCGATGATTTGAACGACTGGCTGGGTTGCATGGGTGGGCATCCAAATTCCATAACGCCCAATATGGACAAACTTGTGTCAAAAGGGATTTTATTTACCAATGCACATTGCCAGGCGCCCATTTGCGGCCCTTCACGAGCTTCGATTATGACCGGATTGCGCCCTTCAACAACAGGTATTTACGGACAGATTGCAGACGAGAAAATCAGTACTGCCGGAAAAGCCACAAATGGAATTGTGTTTCTTCCGGAATATTTTAAAAACAATGGGTATTACACAATGGGAAAAGGCAAAATCTTTCACGATCATGCACCCGACGGTGTTTTTGATTTATCGGCCGGCAGGGAAAAAGGATTTGGACCACTTCCGGAAAAAAGATTCAAATGGGACAAAAAAGGAACTTCAACCGATTGGGGGGCTTTTCCTGCAACCGATGAAGAAATGCCCGATTACCGCACTGCAAAATGGGCAGTTGAGCGGTTAAAAGAAAATTACGAAAAACCATTTTTTCTTGTGGCGGGTTTTGTGCGTCCCCATGTTCCCTGGTATGTTCCGCAGAAATGGTTCGATATGCATCCGGTTTCAGGAGTAGAAACTCCTCCGTATAAAAAAGATGATTTACTGGATTTACCAGCCATCGCAAATGAAGCACATGAAATGCCAATGATGCCATCGACGGATTGGGCGATAGAAACAGGGCAGTGGAAAGACATGGTTCAGGCTTACCTGGCTTGTGTTACTTTTGTCGATCATTATATCGGCGAAGTACTAAATGCTTTGGAAAACAGCAAATACAAGGATAATACAATTGTAATTCTCTGGTCGGATCATGGTTACAGACTGGGAGAAAAAGGAACTTTTGCAAAACACGCTTTATGGCAGGAGGCTACCAATGCTCCACTTATCATTTCAATGCCCGGCAGAAAAACAACCGGCAAATGCAACGTACCTGTTGAAATGCTCGATATTTATCCAACACTTGCCGATTTGTGCGGATTGCCTGTTAACATAACAAACGAAGGCAAAAGTTTAAAACCGCTGATTGAAAATCCTGAAGCAGATTCCGGTTTTTATGCGATAACTTCGTATGGCAGAAATAATCACGCAGTAGTCTCAAATGGTTACCGCTACATTCATTACGAAGATGGCTCGGAAGAATTATATAATAGAAATACCGATCCAAACGAATTTGAAAACATTGCCGGAAAATCAGAGAATATGGTGATAAAATCGGCATTGGCTAAATTTCTTCCGGAAAGAAATGAATACTGGTCGCCTGCTGTAAAGAATGGTGCAAACGAATATTTCGAAAACCAGATAAAAACACAGGGAATGAATAAAACTGAAGTAAGCAAACAACCCAACATTTTGTTTGCCATTGCCGATGATCAGTCGTTTCCATACGCATCGGCTTATGGCGAATGTGGAGTAAAAACACCGGCTTTCGACAAAGTTGCTGAACAGGGAATTCTTTTCACCAATGCTTTTGTGGCAGCTCCGCAGTGCAGTCCATCAAGAGCGGCAATTTTAACCGGGAAAAATATCTGGCAACTTGAAGAAGCCGGAACACACAGCAGCTATTTTCCTAAGAAATTCACAGTTTTTACCGATTTGCTGGAGCAAGCCGGATATTCTATTGGATTCACCGGGAAACCCTGGGGGCCGGGAAACTGGAAAGATGCGGGTTGGTCGCGTAACCCGGTTGGACCTGAATTTAACGAAAAATCATTTGCTTCTGTCCCGGCAAGCGGAATCAATAAAAAAGATTATTTCGAAAATTTCAGGGAGTTCTATTCAGGTAAAACTGAAAATGCACCTTTCTTTTTCTGGTATGGTGGTCATGAACCCCACCGTGTTTATGAAGATGGCTCTGGAACAAAGTCTGGCAAAAATCTTTCGGATGCAGTTATCCCTTCGTTTTTACCTGAAATCGATTTGGTAAAAAGCGACGTGTTGGATTTTGCTTTGGAAATTGAATGGTTTGATTCGCAGTTGGGCAAAATGCTGCAATTTCTCGAGGAGAAAGGCGAACTTGAAAATACGATTATTGTGGTTACTGCCGATAACGGAATGCCATTTCCGTCGGCAAAAGCCAATCTTCAGGAATATGGGACTCATGTTCCGCTGGCGATTTGCTGGCCAAAGAAAATAAAAGGGAACAGAGTAATTGGCGATTTGGTTGCAATGATTGATTTAGCCCCAACTTTTTTGGAAATTACAGGAATTAAAAACATCCCTGAAATGACAGGAAAAAGTCTTTCCAACATTCTTTTTTCCGAAAAACAGGGCATTATCGATGCGGATAGAAAATATGTTTTTACAGGCCGCGAACGTCATACTCATGCACGTCCTGATAATTTTGGGTATCCGGCACGGGCGGTGAGAACAGCCGATTATTTGTATGTGTTGAATTTCAAACCCGACCGCTGGCCTGCAGGCGACCCGGTTCCCGAAGAAGCGTTGGAACCTTCTGCAACAAAGGGAATGAAAGATTTACTCCCGGGTTATCATGACGTGGATGATTCGCCATCAAAACGTTTTCTGTTGGAAGAAAAACAACTTTGGCCAAAGTATTTTGATTTGGCATACAGTAAACGACCGGCAGAACAGTTATACGACATAAAAAACGACCCGGGCTGTGTAAACAATCTGGCAGAGAATCCGGATTTCATTCAGATAAAAACGGATTTAAACAAAGTTTTACTGGATGAATTAACAAAACAGGGCGACCCGAGAGTGGTTGGAAATGGGGATGTTTTTGAATCCTATCCGCGGTTTGGCGCTATGCGCGATTTCCCCGGATTTAAGGAACGGGGAAAATATAATACGGAATTTTTAAACGGACATGAAATGATAAATCAGGATAAGTAAATAATTGACAAATTGAATTGTTATTACTTAAAAAATTAAAATGAAACGAATGAATCCATATCTTAGAATTGCAGCACTTTTACTAGCCGCATTTTTGTTTTCACCGGCAACTTTTGCCCAGCGCCCGAACTTTATATTTATTCTTACCGATGATCAGGGCTGGACTTCAACATCGCAGTTAATGGATGATAATGTGCCAAACTCAAAAAGCGATTATTTTGAAACTCCGGTTCTTGAAAAACTGGCAGACAGGGGAATGCGGTTTACCAATGGTTACGCACCTTGTGCCTTGTGTTGTCCAACCCGCAGAAGTATCCAGTTTGGACAGACTCCTATGCGGCAGGGCGATGATGCCGAATTTAAACAAAAATATTTTGGTGAAAACCGAACCCAGGTTTCAATACCGGAACTTCTGAAATCAATCGACACAAAATACAAAACAGCGCATTACGGGAAGTGGGATTTGCGTGCTGATATTTTTCCGGAAGATCTAGGTTACGACGAAAGCGACGGAAATACGGGAAACAAAAACGGCGATATGAATTCAACCAAACAAACCAAATGGACTGATTTCTACCTGAATAATGATCCCAAACGGATTGAAACCCTCACTGCCCGCGCCATCAATTTTATGCAGCGAAATGCAAAATCGGGCAACCCATTTTATTTGCAGGTTTCGCATTATGCAACCCATGTTGATATGCAAACTACCGAAGAACTCTACAACAAATACTTTCAGAAAAAGAAGGGGGAAATTCATTCCAATCCTGCATGGGCAGGCATGCTCGAAAGTCTGGATACAGGAATTGGAAAGATTTTAGACAAGATCGACGAACTTGGAATTGCCAATAATACCTATCTCATTCTTTTGGCAGATAACGGAGGTGCAGAATTTATTCCGCCCGTTAAAAATAAATTTGACCATCCTTCAACTTTTAAAAAACACCCGCGCAATTATCCGCTTCGGGGAGGTAAATGGACTTTGTATGAAGGCGGTGTAAGAGTACCGTTTATGGTAATCGGCCCCGGAATAAAAGCGGGTAGTCAATGTGATATTCCCGTTGTAGGCTGGGATTTATTACCAACCATTTCCGAACTGGCTGGAAATAAAAATCCGCTACCTGCAAACATCGACGGTATTAGTTTTCGTTCCGCACTTGAAAATGGCAATCAGGCTGAAATTCAAAGGAAAAATGAGGCGCTCGTATTTCATTATTTTGGAAAATCACATTCGGCAATCCGCGTTGGCGATTATAAACTCATTAAATTCTGGAACCTGAAAAAAACTGAACTGTATAACCTGAAAGATGATTTGGGTGAACTGAACGACCTTTCCGAAAAATATCCGCAGAAAGTGAAAGAACTCGAAAAACCATTAATGGATTACGTAAAGGAAGTACATGGGGAGGAACTGATTTCAGGAGTGCCACGCAAAAAAGCAGTAAAAGATGATGAAGACTAATCAATTAAAAAAAATATTGCCATTTCCGGAAACGGAATAATTGATAGACAGGGACAGGAATTCATGCCCGATATATTTAAAAAACTGAGAGGTGGTGAATTGAAAGATAACACAATATGGCAATTTTTATTCCCTCGAATGCAAAGCCACCCGGTTTCCTTCGCTGTCAGTAATCAAAACTATAAAACCATGTTCTGCCGAAATCTGTGTTTTCCCCTGCAAAATTTGGCCGCCGGCATTTTCAACCCGCGAAAGTTCGTTGGCCAGATCTCCAGAGTGAGCTGTAAAATAGACTAAAACTCCATCGGTTGAAGATTTGTACGCTGCCTGAAAATGTACCAGCGAACCCGTGGATCCTAATTCATCAGCAACTCACGGAATACAACATTGTTTTTCGTGATACTTTTTTTTAGATTTATAATTTAATAGCCATTATACTATTTTGTTAAAAATTGGTCGATTAAAGATCAATTTTTCGGATTGGATTGCTAAATTGTGGCGTCAAACTAATGAATTAAAAACAAAAAATAAAAACTTATGAAATCAATCATCTACTTTATTCTTGCGCTGTTAATCCTCGCTTCCTGTGGTGATAAAAAGGAATATCTGTTTAATGGCAAAAACCTTGATGGCTGGACAATTTATGTTGAAAATGATTCAATTCAACCCGAAACATTTTTTTATGTCAACGATGGAATGATTGAAACCGTTGGTGTGCCTATGGGATATTTACGTACTGTAAAAGAATATGAAAATTATCATCTCCACCTGGAATGGCGTTACCCCGAAGAGCCTACCAACAGCGGTATTTTTGTACATACCACGGGTCCCGACAAAATTTGGGCAAGCCATTACCAGGGACAGTTAAAACACCTGAATGCCGGTGACTTCATTGTGCATGGAGTGGGCAACAGCGCTACCATCCGCGACACGGTTTATACTTCAACCGAAGATTTAAAACCACTTATTGCAAAACTTCACCCAACCAACGAAAAACCGGCTGGCGATTGGAACAGTTACGATATTACCTGTAAAGGAAATACAATCGAGTTGCGCGTAAACGGTTTGCTGCAAAATGTGGCTGTCAACTGTACTTTTTCGCGCGGCAGTATAGGATTACAGGCTGAAGGGTCAAAAATCCAATTCCGAAATCTTTGGGTTGAACCAGTTGCAGAAAAATAAACAGCCCACGCCGATATAAATCTTTGCAGGCTGTTTGGTCTGAGAACGATTGTACAGGTCGTTCTTTGTCCGGTTTTGTAAAATGGTAGGAGAAGAAAACTAAAGCATTTATTTCACATTAGATAAAAAGTCACTAAGCGTTGCATCGATAAATTTTGTGCAGGCTTCATAAACTCCTTTTTTGTATTTTTCTG